>Ga0315901_10003165_pt1 | contig 21663 bp, 20 predicted proteins | sample LakEriMetagenome_10_FD_203761 | JGI IMG/M metagenome (GOLD analysis project Ga0315901, IMG submission 203761) | Freshwater fungal communities from buoy surface, Lake Erie, Ohio, United States - Buoy 2 MA116 | ecosystem: Environmental > Aquatic > Freshwater > Lake | place: USA: Lake Erie, Ohio... | reverse complement strand
CAGCAGCACGGCCGCTTCACGGATGCGCAGCTCGGGGAAGGAACGGTTCGCCTCGTCGGGCTCGCCGTGGAACACCCGCTGGTAGGCCCACAGCAGGTAGAGCGCCGCGAGGATCACCCCGGTGGCGGCCACCACGGTCCACCAGCGGGCCGTCAGGAACGAGCCGATGAGGATCAGGTACTCGCCGATGAACCCGTTGAGGCCCGGCACACCGATCGACGAGAGCATCACGACCATGAAGGCGGCGGCGAAGATCGGTGCCACCTTCTGCAGGCCCTTCAGCTCGGCGATCTGTCGCGTGTGGCGACGCTCGTAGATCATGCCGACGAGCAGGAACAGCGCACCGGTGCTGAGACCGTGGTTGATCATCTGCATCGTGGCGCCGGTGATGGCCTGCGAGGTGAAGGCGAAGGTGCCGAGCACGATGAAGCCGAGGTGGGCGACTGAGGAGTACGCGACGAGCCGCTTGAGATCCTTCTGCATCGTCGCGGCGATCGCGCCGTAGAGGATGCCGATCACGGCGAGCGTCAGGAACAGCTCGCGGCTCCAGAGCGCCGCCTCCGGGAACAGGTAGACACCGAAGCGCAGGAGACCGTAGGTGCCGAGCTTCAGCATCACGCCGGCCAGGATCACCGAACCGCCCGTGGGAGCCTGGGTGTGCGCGTCGGGCAGCCAGGTGTGCAGCGGGAACATCGGCACCTTCACCGCGAACGCCACGGCGAACGCGAGGAACAGCCATCGCGCGGTGTTCGTCGCGAAGTCGGCCTGCTCGGCGATCTCGACGAGGTCGAAGGTGAGGCGTCCGAGTTGCTCGCGAGCGAGCATCGCCGTGGTGACGATGCCGACGAGCATGAACGCCGAGCCGACCATCGTGTAGAGGAAGAACTTCGTGGCCGCGTAGATGCGACCCTCGTACCCCCATCCGCCGATGAGGAAGTACATCGGCACGAGGACGATCTCGAAGAAGACGAAGAACAGGAACAGGTCGAGGCTGAGGAAGCTGCCCATCATCCCGGCCTCGAGCAGCAGCATCCACGAGAGGTAGCGCTTGTGGTCGTGGTGCGGGTCGATGCCGACGATCACCAGCGGGAAGAGCACGCCGGTGAGCACCACGAGGAACAGCGAGATCCCGTCGACGCCGAGGTGCCAGGAGATGCCCCACGGCTTGATCCACTCGTGCTTGCTGACGAACTGGAAGCCGGGGTCGGCGGTCTCGAACGACGAGAGCAGCCACACCGTGAGCGCCCCGGTGAACACGCTCGTGAGGATCGCGACGAGCTTGACCCACTCCGGCCGGTTCTTCGACAGCAGCGCGACGAGCAGTGCACCGACGGCGGGGACGGCGACGAGCGAGGTGAGGATCGGGTACGACATCAGAGGATCCCCCGGATCACCACGAACCAACCGAGCAGCAGGACGACGCCGACACCGAGTGCGGCAGCGTACTGGCGCACGAACCCGCTCTGGGTCTTGCGCACCTGACCTGCGGCGCCTTCCACCGCCTTCGCGACGCCGTTGACGGCGCCGTCGACGATCTTGGCGTCGGCCCAGGCGATGCCGTCGAACGCCTTCCGTCCGGGACCGCCCATGAAGGCCGTGACCGCACGGTCGTAGTACCACCCCTGCTCCAGCACGACCGGTTCGATCGGCGTCGCCTTCTTCTTGGCGTACACCATCACCGAGGCAGCGATGCCGGCGAGGGCGACGACGATCGCGATGCCGAGCAGCAGGTACTTGTTGTCGTACGGCCAGGTGCCCGTGATGTCGGCCTCACCGAACCCGATGACCGGTTCGAGCCACTTCTCGAGGAAGTGGAGGTCCTTCGAGAACGGCAGCTGCATCGCACCGCCGACGATCGACAACCCGGCCAGCACCACGAGCGGGATCAGCATGATCGCCGGGCTCTCGTGGGGCGTGTGCGCGTGACCCGCGTGATCCGCGTGATCCGCGTGGGCGGTGTCGGCGTCGTCGTGCACGCCGAGGTCGCCGTGCGCACCGTGCTCGTGGGCGTGGTCCTTCCAGCGCGCCTCGCCGAAGAAGACCAGGATCACCTGACGGGTCATGTAGTACGCGGTGAGCAGCGCCGCGACGAGGCCGAGCACGTAGAGCACGGGGCTCTTCGCGTAGGTGTAGAGCAGGATCTCGTCCTTGCTCCAGAAGCCCGCGAACGGCGGGACACCGGCGATCGCGAGCCAGCCGATGATGAACGTCACCGCCGTGACGGGCATGAGCTTGCGCAGCGCGCCCATGCGTCGCATGTCCTGCTCGTGGTGCATGCCGTGGATGACCGACCCCGAGCCGAGGAACAGCAGCGCCTTGAAGAACGCGTGCGTGATCATGTGGAAGATCGCCGCCACGTAGGCGCCCGAGCCGATCGCCAGGAACATGAACCCGAGCTGGCTCACGGTGGAGTAGGCCAGCACCTTCTTGATGTCGTGCTGCGCCACCGCGATGGTGGCGGCGAACAGCGCGGTCGCCAGGCCGACGATCGCGATCAGCCACGTGACCCACTCGTGGCTCACGGCGATGACCGGGTTGACGCGGGTCATCAGGAACACGCCGGCGGTCACCATCGTGGCCGCGTGGATGAGCGCGCTGACGGGTGTGGGACCTTCCATCGCGTCCGGCAGCCAGAGGTACAGCGGCAGCTGCGCGCTCTTGCCGACGGCGCCGACGAACAGCATCGCCGCGATCGCCGTGGCGGTCGTGTCGCTGAGGGCGCCGCTCTCCGCAGCGGCGTTCAGACCGCCGTAGCTGATCGTGCCGACCGCCTCGAAGGCCAGGAACATCGCCATCATCACGCCCCAGTCACCGACGCGGTTGGTGACGAAGGCCTTCTTGCCGGCGGTCGCGGCGCTCTCGCGCTCGTGCCAGAACGAGATCAGGAAGTACGAGCAGGTGCCGACACCCTCCCAGCCGAGGAAGGTGACGAGCAGGTTCTCACCCAGCACCAGCACGAGCATGCTGAGGGCGAAGAGGTTGAGGTACAGGAAGAACTTCGAGAACCGCTCGTCGCCGTGCATGTAGCCCACGGCGTAGAGGTGGATGAGCGTGCCGATGCCCGTCACGAACAGGCACATCGTGATGCTCAGCGGATCGGCGAGGAACGCCAGGTCGATCCGGAGGTCGCCCACCGGCACCCACTGGAACAGCGTCGACACGTGCCGACGCTCCTCCGCGGACATCGACATGAGGTCGAAGAACACCGCTGCGGTGACGACGAACGACGAGCCGATCGCCGCGGTGGCGAGGTAGCCGGCGCCCGGGTCGCCGAGGCGGCGACCGAACAGCAGGATGACGAGGAAGCCGGCGAGCGGCAGTGCAGGGATGAGCCAGACGACGTCGACCACGGGATCAGCCCTTCAGCTCCGCCAAGTCGTCGGCGGTGGCCTTCGGCCGGCGACGCAGGATGGCAACGACGATGCCGAGACCGACCACGACCTCGGCGGCGGCCACGACCATCACGAACAGCACGATGGTCTGGCCCCGGATGTCCCCCAGCTCACTCGCGAGCGCCACGAAGCTGAGGTTGACGGCGTTGAGCATGAGCTCGACGCACATGAACATGACCAGCGGGTTGCGGCGCACCATGACGCCGACCATGCCGATGCAGAACAGCGCCGCCGCCAGCACCAGGTACCAGGTGGAGGTGACCTCGACCGCGAGGACCGCGGCGCTCACCGTCGGCCTCCGTCCGAGGTCAGCGACTTGTCCGGCCGGCGCGACAGCAGCACCGTGCCGACCACCGCGACGATCAGCAGCACCGACACGAGTTCGAACGCGAACACGTGGTCACCGAAGAGGTCACGGGCGATCTGGCGGACGTTGCTGTCGGGATCGCCGGTCGCGATCGCCTCGTCGATACCGGTGCCGCTCCCGGTGCGCACCGAGTCCTGCGCCTGCACGACCGCGGTCACCAGCAGCGCCAGGGTGCCGATGCCGACCACGGTGGCGAGCGGCCGCTGCACGGTGATCGGCTCGACCCGCAGGTCCTCGACGTTGTCCACGCCGAGGAGCATGATCACGAACAGGAACAGCACCACGATCGCACCGGAGTAGACGATGACCTGCACGGCGGCGAGGAAGTGGGCTTCCTTCGCCACGAACAGCACGGCCACGCCGAACAGGGTGAGGACCAGGCTCAGCGCTGCGTGGACCGGATGGCTCCGCACGACCACACCGATCGCCCCGACGAGCACCATCGCGGCCGCGCAGATGAAGACGAACAACTCCATCGTCAGTGTCCCCCGTGGCCCTTCGACGGCTCGGCGGGGCCACGCGAGATCGTCTTCACGGTCTTCGGCGCATCGGCGACGGACTGCTTCGGCTCGGCGGCACGGGTGCCGTAGCCGAGCTCGTTGCTCCAGCCCACCTCACCGACGAAGTCCGCGTCGCCCGACGGCGACGTGGCGCGCATCCAGCCACTCGTCAGCAGGTCCTCACCGTCGCGCCAGTCCTCCCAGGGCAGCTGCTTCGGCTTGCCCGAGTCGTCGACGACGAGTTCGTCCTTCGTGTAGATCGCGTCCTTGCGGCTCGTGAAGCTGAACTCGAACATCTTGCTCTCGGTGATGGCCTCGGTCGGGCAGGCCTCGACGCAGAGGTCGCAGTGGATGCAGCGAAGGTAGTTGATCTCGTACACGAAGCCGAAGCGTTCGCCCGGCGACGTGGGCTGCTCCGGATCGTTGTCCTTGCCGCGCACGTAGATGCACTTCGCCGGGCACACGCCCGCGCAGAGCTCGCACCCGATGCACTTCTCCATCCCGTCCTCGTAGCGGTTGAGGACGTGACGACCGTGGAGGCGCTCGGGCTTGGCGATCTTGTCGTCCTTGCCCTCGACGAGGTCCTTCCCCTTCGCACGGTTCTTCCGGGCGACGCGGCCGCCCGAGTACGCCGTGGTGACACGCTTGCCCCCGAAGAGGCGGTGTTGGCGCAGCGTGACGCCGAATCCCTCGAGGTAGCCCATCAGAACATCGCCCCCTCCCGCTCGCGGTTGCGAGCGCTGACCTTCATCGCAGCAGCGAGCAGCGCGGCCCCGGCGGCGATCGACACCAGGCCGATCCCACCGACGAGGACACGGTTCCAGCCCTCCTGCTGCGCCAACCTGAACGCGGCCAGGAGCATGAACCACCCGAGCGAGATCGGGATGAGCAGCTTCCAGCCCAGGTCCATCAGCTGGTCGTACCGCAGGCGGGGCAGCGTCGCCCGGAACCACACGTACACGTACAGGAACACGAGGACCTTCAACAGGAACCAGACGGTGCCGTTGAGCGGACCCAGGTACAGGTCGCCGTCCCACTGCAGACCGCCGATGTCGATCGAGAGCGGCTGAGGGCCACCGAAGAACAGGGTGACGATGATCGCGCTCATCGTGATCGTGTTCATGAACTCGGCGAGGAAGAACAGCGCGAACCGGATGCTCGAGTACTCGGTGTTGAAGCCACCGACGAGCTCCTGCTCGGCCTCGACGAGGTCGAACGGCGGACGGTTGAGCTCGGCCGTCGCGGCGATCAGGAAGATCACGAAGGGCAGGACGCCGGTGCTGACGAGGTGCCAGTTGGTGAACCCCTCCTGGCTGGCGACGATGCCGCTCGTGCTCAGCGTGCCGGCGAGCAGCAGGACCGCGGCCAGGCTCGTGCCGAGCGCCGCTTCGTAGCTGACCATCTGGGCCGAGGCGCGGACCGAACCGAGCAGCGGGTACTTCGAACCGGACGCCCAGCCCGCGAGCATGATGCCGTACACCGCGATGCCGCTGAGGGCGAGCAGCAGGAGCACCCCGACCTGCGGATCGGCGAGCTGGATGCGGGTGACGCGGTCGCCGGGCAGGGTGACCAGACCGGTCTTGTCACCGGTGAAGTCGCCGCCGAGCGGGATGATCGCCCACACGAGGAACGCCGGCACGAACGACAGGTACGGCGCCAGCTTGAAGACGAACCGATCGCTCTTGTCGGGGATCAGGTCTTCCTTGAAGAACAGCTTGATGCCGTCGGCCAGCGTCTGCAGCAGGCCGAACGGGCCGGCCTTGTTCGGGCCGACACGGTTCTGCATGCCCGAGATGACCTTGCGTTCGAACCACACCATGAGCATGGTGCTCACGAGGCCGACGACGAAGACGACGACGACCTTCACCAGGACGACGAGGAGGTCGCCGAGGTCGAGATCGCCGATCAGGAGCGGGTCGAGCGCCAGCATCAGAGGTTCTCGATTCGGACGTCGGTGACGGGCGCGGTGGCGTCGAGCAGATCACCGACGTTGCCACCCGGCTGGTTGAACGGGACCCACACCGTGCCGCGAGCGACGGTGGCGTCGGCCTCGACGCGCATGACGACCGTCGATCGCGGACTCGACACGCGGACCTCGCTGCCGGCCGACACGCTCGCCCGTTCGATGTCGAGCGGGTGGAGATGCGCGGTCTGTCCGGCCGCGAGGTGCGCCATCGACGGGCTGTTGGCCGTGCCGACGGCGGCGTCGTAGAGCTTGCGACCGACGACGAGCCGGAAGTCGTAGCTGTTGCGCACCGGGATGGACGCCGGCGCCGCCGGTGCGGAGCGCTCCGCCTCGAGCGGCGCGGTCACGATGCCGTCGCGGGCCGAGGCCAGCGCGGTGCGGGTGATGCCAGCGAAGGCCGGCACGGCGGCGGCGAGCGCCTCGGTGAGGTCGTCGACGGTGCGGTGACCGAGATCGGTGCCGAGCGCCGACGCGAGCGCGAGGGCGATCATCCAGTCGGGGCGGCTCGTCCCGGCGGGCGTGACCTTGCGGCCGAGCGTCGTGACGCGACCCTCGAGGTTGGTGGTCGTGCCGGCCTTCTCGCCGTAGGCGGCGGCGGGCAGCACCACGTCGGCGCGCTGCGTGGTGGACGACGGGTGGGTGTCGACCGAGATCACGCGGCGGGCACCGGCGAGCGCGCGACGCACCAGATCCGTGTCGGGCACGTCGGCGAGCGGGTCGGCGCCGACCAGCACGAGGCACTCCAGCCGGCCGTCGGCCGCGGTCTGCAGCACCCCGGAGGCATCGAGGCCACCCGGGCCCGGGCGCAGGCCGGCGAGCAGCGCGCCCACCACGTTGCCGCGCCGGTGGGCGGGCAGCACCGTGGCGTGCGGGACGGCGTCGAGCAGCGCGTGGAGCGCGGCGACGGTGGCGTCGGCGGTCTCGGCCAGGTTGGCCCGGCCGGCGACCACGACCACCTTGCCGCCGGCGAGCTGCGCTGCCACGGCCGGATCGGCGAGCGTGTCGCGCACGGCCTGCACCTGCGTGCCCGGCTCGTACCCGACGCTGCGCCAGGCCGACGCGCTGAGACCGGTGGGGCGCGGGGTGAACTCGAGCACCTTCGCCCGCCGCTTCTCGACCGCGTCGCGCACGCGCAGGTACAGGACCGGCAGTTCTTCCTTGAGGTCGGGGCCGAGGAGCACGACGGTCGTCGACGTGGCGAGGTCCGCGATGGTGGCTCGCGGCAGGCCCAGCACCTCGACGGGCAGCCCGTCCGCGAGCTGCGCGTCGACGTGCGGCGTGCCGATCACGTCGTGCGCGAGTCGGGCCCAGGCGAAGGCGTCCTCGTTGGTGCCGCGGGCGCCACCGAGCACGGCGACCGACGACGGCCCGGCGGTGTCGATCGCGTCGCGCAGCACCTGTGCGGCGGCGCTCAGCGCCACGTTCCAGCTCGTTGCGACGAGTCCGTCCTCGGTGCGGATCATCGGCTCGGTGAGCCGGTGCTCGCTGTTGACGGCCTCGAAACCGAAGCGGCCGCGGTCGCAGAGCCAGCTCCAGTTCACCGGGTCGCTGTCCACGCCCTGGTAGCGCACGAGCTGGTCGCGGCTCGACTGCACCACGGTGCGGCACCCCACCGCGCAGGTGGTGCAGGTGCTCTCCACCTCCTCGAGGTCCCACGGGCGGGCCTTGAAGCGGTACGGCTTCGCGGTGAGCGCTCCGACCGGGCAGATCTGCACGGTGTTGCCGCTGAAGTAGCTGGAGAACGGCTCCTCGGGGAACGTCATCACCTGCGTCGTGTTGCCGCGGCTGATGAAGTGGATCAGCGGGTCACCCGCGACCTCGTCGGCGAAGCGGGTGCAGCGATCGCAGAGGATGCAGCGCTCACGGTCGAGGAAGACCAGATCGCTGATCGGGATCGGCTTCTCGTAGTGCCGCTTCTCCTCCACGAACCGGCTCTCGCCGGGCCCGTGGCTCATCGTCTGGTCCTGCAGTGGGCACTCGCCACCCTTGTCGCAGACCGGGCAGTCGAGCGGGTGGTTGGCGAGCAGCAGCTCGAGCACGCCCTCCTGCATCCGCTTGGTCATCGGCGACTCGGTCTCGATCTTCATGTCCGGCGCCACGGGCACCATGCAGGACACGGTGACCGCGGGACCGCGACCCGAGTCGGCCTCGACGAGGCACATGCGGCACTTGCCCACGGGCGTCATCCGCTCGTGGTAGCAGAAGCGCGGGATGAAGTGACCGGCGTCGGCGGCGGCCTCGATGACGAGTTGACCCTTGCGAGCCGTGTGCGGCACACCGTTGATGGTGACCTGGACGGCGTTGGGGTCGGGCGGCGGTGCCTCGTCGTCGGCGGGCGACGGGCTGCCTGCACTCTCGGTCGCGGTCATCAGTGGGCTCCAGCCGTGGCAGGTGCTGCCGGCGTGTGGACGGCGGTGACGGGGATCGAGTTGCGGCGCGTGATCTTCGCCTCGAACTCGCTGCGGAACAGGGTGAGCGCCGAGTGCACGGGCGCGTACGCCGACGGGCCGACGAAGCAGATCGTCGTCATCTTGTACGGGAACGGCGTGGCGGCCAGACCGAGCGCCTCGCTGGACGCGTGCGGGAAGTCGCCGGGGCAGATCGACTCACCGATCTCGAGCAGCTGGTCGAGGTCGGCCGGGGTGCCCAGGCCGTCGACGATGCGCTGCAGCACCCGCTCGAGCCACGTGCCACCCTCGCGGCACGGCGTGCACTGGCCGCAGCTCTCGTGGGCGTAGAAGCGCGTGAGCGTGAGCGCGGCGGCCGGGATGTCGGTGGTGTGGTCCATCACCATGATCGCGCCCGAGCCGAGCATCGATCCGGCGGCACCGACCAGGCGGCCCTCGAAGGGCAGGTCCAGCTGCTCGGGCGTGAACCACGGCGCCGAGCCGCCGCCGGGCACGAACGCCTTGAGCTCGTTGCCGCCGCGGATGCCCTGGCAGAACTCCTGGCCGTAGAACAGGTCGCGGAACGTGGTGGTGCCGTTGACGATCTCGTAGACGCCGGGACGCTGCACGTGGCCGCTCACCGCGACCATGCGGGTGCCGGGGCTGGTCTGCGTGCCGATCGCGGTGTACGCCTCCATGCCGTTGACGAGCAGCCACGGCAGGTTGGCGAGCGTCTCGACGTTGTTCACGATCGTCGGCTGGCCGTAGAGCCCGATGGCCGCCGGGAAGAACGGCGGCTTCAGGCGCGGTTCGCCGCGCTTGCCCTCGAGGCTCTCGATGAGCGCGGTCTCCTCGCCGACGACGTACGCGCCGGCGCCCCAGTGCAGCACGATGTCGACGCTGAAGTCGGTGCCCAGGATGTTCTTGCCGACGTAGCCGGCGGCGTAGGCCTCGTTCAGCGCGGTGGCGACGCGCTCGTGCGCGAGCGGCATCTCGCCGCGGATGTAGAGGAACACCTGCGCCAGCCCGGCCGCGTACGCAGCGATGAGGCAACCCTCGATGAGCTGGTGCGGGTCGCGCTCCATCAGGAGGCGGTCCTTGTAGGTGCCCGGCTCGCTCTCGTCACCGTTCACGACGAGGTAGCGCGGGTACTTGTCCGCGGGCATCAGGCCCCACTTGGTGCCGGCGGGGAAGCCCGCGCCGCCACGGCCGAGGATGGTGGCACCGCGGACCTCGTCGTGCACCTGCGACGGCGTCTTCGCGAGCGCTGCGCGGAGCCACTCGTACCCACCGGTCGCGTGGTAGCGCTCGAGGGTGTAGCTGTCCTCGTGGTGGAACCTCGAGGTCACGATCTTCGGGCGGTCACCGTCGTCGATGTAGCCGGCTGCCCAGGGGTAGCTGCTCATGCGGGGTCCTTCGTCGGGAACCAGGCCGGCGCACCGACCTGCTCGGGCGTGACCACACCGGCGGCGCGGTCGGCCGGGATGTGCTGACGCACCCGGGCGAGGGTGCCGTGCGCGGGGATCTCCGACTCCAGGCGACCGTCGCGGAGGTCGTCGATGAGGCGGTCGAGGTCGCCCGGCGTGACGCGGAAACGGTGTCGGTAGTTCACCTGCAGGCAGGGCGCCTCGGTGCAGGCCGCCTGGCACTCGGCGTGCTCGAGCGTGAACATGCCGTCGGGCGTGGTGCCGCCCACCGGGATGCCGAGGCGCTGCTGTGCGTGGTGCATCAGCTCCTCGGCGCCCATCAGCGCACACGACATGGTGCCGCAGATGTTGATGAGGTAGGTGCCGACGGGCTCGAACTTGAACATCTCGTAGAACGTCGCCGTGCCGAGCACCTCGGCGGCCGAGGCGCCCACGAGCTCGGCGACGTGCTTGATCGCCTCGTTGCTCACGTAGCCCTCCTGCTCCTGCGCGAGGTGCAGCAGCGGGATGGTCGCGGACCGTGGCCGCGGGTACCGGCCGATGATCTCGTGCGCCAGGCGCACATTGTCGTCGTTGAGACGCGCCACTATCGATCCACCTCTCCGAGGACGGGGTCGACGCTCGAGATGACCGCGACGGCGTCGGCCACGAGACCGCCGCGCATCATGTGCGGCAGGCACTGGATGTTGACGAACGACGGCGCCCGCACGTGCATGCGGTACGGGGTCGGCGAGCCGTCGCTCGCGATGTAGCAGCCGATCTCGCCGCGCGGGCTCTCGATCGCCACGTAGACCTCGCCCTCGGGCACCTTGAAGCCCTCGGTGAAGATCTTGAAGTGGTGGATCAGCGCCTCCATCGACTCGTCGATGCGGGCGCGCGGGGGCGGCGTGACCTTCTTGTTCTGGATCCGGTAGTCGCCGCTCGGCATCCGGTCGAGGATCTGGCGGACGATCTTCATGCTCTCGCGGATCTCGTTGAGGCGGATCGCGTAGCGGTCGAACGCGTCGCCGTACGAGCCGACGATGACGTCGAAGTCGATCTCCGGGTAGCGCAGGTACGGCTGATCGCGACGCAGGTCCCACGGCACCCCGGTGCCGCGCAGGATCGGACCGGTCGCACCGAGGGCGATCGCCTCCTGCGGGGTGATCACCCCGACGCCCTGCAGGCGCTCGCGCCAGATGGGCTGGCCGGTCATCAGGATGTCGTACTCGTCGAGCCGCGGCTCGATCTGCTCGAGCAGGCCGAGGACGTCGTCGCGCCATCCGGCGGGCAGGTCGGCGGCGAGGCCGCCCGGGCGGATGAAGTTGTGGTTCATCCGCAGGCCCGTGACCTTCTGGAAGAAGCGGAGCACCTCTTCGCGCTCACGCCAGCCGTAGATCATCATCGACACGGCGCCGAGGTCCATGCCGTTGGTCGCCATGAACAGCAGGTGGCTGCTCATGCGGTTGAGCTCGCTGAGGAGCATGCGCATCCACACGGCGCGCTCGGGGATGTCGTCGGAGATGCCGAGCAGTTTCTCGACGGCGAGGGAGAACACCAGCTCGTTGTTGAGCGGGCTCAGGTAGTCCATGCGGGTGACGTTCGTGCCGCCCTGCAGGTAGGTGAGCTGCTCGCCGGTCTTCTCCATGCCGGTGTGCAGGTAGCCGATGATCGGCTTGCAGCGCAGCACGGTCTCGCCCTGGAGCTCGAGCATCAGCCGCAGCACGCCGTGCGTGCTCGGGTGCTGGGGCCCCATGTTGATGATCATCGTCTGATCCTCGGAGGGATCGACGGGGAGGTCGCCGAGCTTGGCGGCCTCGGCCTCGCTGAGGCGGAGCACGGCGCCGACCTCGCGGAGCAGTTCGCGGGCGGTGAGCTCGCTGCGGGGCTTGAGGCCCTGCTCGGGCTCGTTGCCCTGCTGGATCGTCTCGAGGATGCTCATCAGTTGGGCGCTCCCTTGAACTGCACCGGGATCCGGCCGACCTCGTAGTCCTTGCGGAGCGGGTGGCCCTCCCAGTCCTCGGGCATGAGGATCCGGCTGAGGTCGGGGTGGTCGGTGAAGACGATGCCGAACATGTCGTACACCTCGCGCTCCATCGCCTCGGTGCCGGGGTACATGTCGAACAGCGTCGGGATGCTGGCGTCGGACTCGGGCACCTGTACGCGTACGCGCAGGCGCTGGCGGTCCTTCAGCGACAACAGGTTCACGACGACCTCGAACCGCTCGGCGGCGACGCCTGCGGGCAGGGCGCGTGACGGCACCAGGAGGTAGTCGACGGCGGTGAGGTCGCTCACCATCTCGTACCCGTCGGCGAGCAGCGCCTTGATCACCTTCGTGTACTGGTCACGCGGGACGAACAGCACCTGCTGCCCGAACGACACGACGAGCGGGCACCCGTGGAGGGTGACCGGCTGGGGTGCAGACTCCTGCTGCGGAGCGTCGGCGTCGGACATGGTCAGCGGACCCCGAGCAGCACCGGCACCGGCGTCGCAGCGGCCGGGATCTCGGTGATGTGCACGTCGGCGCCGGCACCGGTCTCGGCGCGGCGACGGGTGATCTCGCCGTCCTCGATCAGTTGGTGCAACGTCTCGATCGCGTGGATGAGCGTCTCGGGTGTCGGGGGGCACCCGGGCGCGTACACGTCGACGGGCACGACCTGGTCGACGCCCTGGACGATCGCGTAGTTGTTGAACATGCCGCCGCTGCTCGCGCACACGCCCATCGAGATGACCCACTTGGGCTCCATCATCTGGTCGTACACCTGTCGCAGCACGGGCGCCATCTTCTGGCTCACGCGGCCGGCGACGATCATGATGTCGGCCTGTCGCGGGGAGGCGCGGAACACCTCCATGCCGAAGCGGCTGATGTCGTAGTGCGCGGCACCCGTGGCCATCATCTCGATCGCGCAGCACGCAAGACCGAACGACGCCGGCCAGCTGCTCCGGCTGCGCGACCACTTGACGAGGTCTTCGACCTTCGCGGTGATGAAGTTGTGCTCGAGCCCGGCAAGGCCGTTCTCCCGCACGTCGTTCACGATGCCCATCAGGCGGCCTCCTCACGCTCGGTGTCGAGCCGGCCGTCGAGGCCGACGCGGCGGATCGTGCTCGACGTGGTTCGGGTGACGTCGACGGCCTCGTCGAGGCGGCGGTACTTCTGCACCGGCCCCCACTCGAGTCCGCCGCGGGCCACCTCGTACACGAACGGCAGGAAGATCAGCAGCGTGAACAACGCCATCGCCCAGAAGCCGAACGCACCGAGCTCGCCCTGCGTGACCGCGTACGGGTACAGGAAGATGATCTCGATGTCGAACATCACGAACAACATCGCGACGAGGTAGAAGCTCACCGGGAAGCGCTCGGGTGGCTCGCGGCTCGGGACGATGCCGCACTCGTACGGTGCTTCCTTCGCAGCCGAGGGGCGCCGCGGCGCGAGCAGCCGTGACGCGAAGAAGCTGAGCGCGCCGAAGACGATGGCCAGTGCCAGCAGGACGACGACCGGGAGGTACTGACCCACGGTCTACGCCCTCGACGGCAGCGCCGGGAGGCTGCGGTTGTAGATGACCCGCTTCTCGCGGGTGTGGAGCAGCCACACCGAGATGAGGAACACGATGAGCGACCCGATGGTGATCAGGCCGGCGGGCTGTCGCTTCGAGCCCTTGTCGCGGATCATGTACACGTACTGGTGCGGCGCGGCCTCGTCGATCTGCGGGATCGTGGGCGCGCGGCCGGGTTCGAGGCGCACGGGGATCAGCGGGGCGACCTCGACGACGATGTAGCGCGGCTTGTGCCAGAACGCCAGGAAGTCCACCGAGCCGTCCGCGAAGCGCGGGTACCGCTCGCCACCGGTGTTGTACACGTTCATCACGCGGTAGTCGCCGCCGGCGAAGGCACCGGACTCGATGAGGTAGCCCTCGGCGGCCGAGGCGGCCTGACCGTACGACGCAGCCTCGGGTGCCAGCGGGGTCCAGCCCTCGGCGACGAACTGCGCCGTCACCGCGTCAGCGGCCTCGCGCGGCGTGGCGTCGGGGCCGACCTGGACGGGGGCGTCGAGCACCCCCGCACCGGACAGCGAACTGACGTCCTGGATGACGGTCCTGCCGGGCATCGGCTCCCACGACGGGTCCTCGCCCTTCAGGCCGATGCCGTAGATCCACCAGACGCCGGCCATCAGGAACATCCAGCCGGCGAACGCGGCGAACGTCACGAGGAACGCCAACCGGGCGCCCATGTTCGTGAGGAGGATGAAGTACACGCTCCCCATCAGCACGAAGGCGCCGATGATGACGGTGAGGATGCCGCGGAGCTCGAACATCCAGGCGCCCGCGCCGCGGTCGCGGCTCGGGCCGCCTTCCGCGGCGAGCATGCCCAGATCGCTGATGGCTCCGGTGAGGTGATGGACGAGATTCACTTACAGGCTCCGGACGTATTCGACGACGGATTCGATCTGTTCCTCGGTGAGCATCCGACCGTAGCCGGGCATCCGGCCGCTGCCCTGGCCCTGCACGCCGTAGCGCTTGCCGTACTCGGAGCCGGCGGAGATGAACGCCTCCATGTCGGCCTGGTCCGGGAAGTGGCGGACGGTGGCACCACCGGTGAGGTTCCAACCGAACGCACCCTGGCCGGCGACGCCGGGATCGCCCCAGCTCCAGCCCTGCGTGTGGCAGCGGGCGCAGGAGTAGGCACCTGCGGCGAGGTCGAGGTTGAACAGCGCCTCACCCATCGCCTCGTCCACGGTGGCGTACTTGCCCTGGTCGACGAGCCGCTGGGCGGCGGTGGTGGCGGCCTCGTCGATGCGGTCCTTCTCCTCCTGCGGCAGCGTGCCGATGTCGCAGTTCGGGTCGTCGGCGGGGCAGCCCTCGCGCGGGATCTGCAGCGACCAGAGCTTCGCGATGAGCGTGTCGATCTGCTGGTCGTTGAGCGGACCGCCGCCGGCGAGACCCCACGGCGACATCGGCGAGAACGGACGGCCGTAGACGAGGATGAACTCGACCTCGCTCTCGCTGTACTTGTAGAAGATCGTGTTGACGGCCGGCGCCAACCAGTTGACGGCCTTGACCTCACCCGTGTTCGGGTCGGCGATCGAGTACGGCGCGGACCCACCGCCGCCGTTCGCGCCGTGGCACCCGGCGCAGTTGAAGCCGCCCTCGGCCGTGGTGGCGTAGAGGCGGCCGCCCCAGGTGACGAAGCGGCTCTCCTTGCCGGAGGTCGCCTCGGCCTGACGCTGCGGCTCGAACACCCAGTAGAGCGGCAGGGCGATGACGATCAGGGCGAGCAGGAGCACACCGAAGAGCTGCACGCGTTCGAGGCGCGGACCTTCGAGGGTCTCGTCGTCGTAGTACGGCTTGCGGTTCGGCGCGAGCTCGATCTCGGAACCGAGCTCGGGCTGGGCGGAGCGACGGTTCGCGAGGTAGTACACGATCCAACCGACGACGGTGATCGAGAAGATCACCCAGCCGATCGCGGTGGTACTGGCGGCCAACATCGGCTACTCGACTTCCTTCGACAGGGGGGACGGGACGGTGGCGATCTGGTCGCCCGTGCTGCGCTGGGTCAGTGCCCGGGTGAGGGGCTGGGTCAGATGCAACTCGGACCCTCGGCTTCCTGGCCGGTGGTGTTCGTGCCGATCGGCACGCCCTGGTAGACGATGCCGGTGTCGATCACGACGTCGTCGCCGGGGGTGACGGTGAAGGCGAAGTGATCCATGCCTCGCGGCGCCGGACCACCCTTCTTCTCACCCACGCGGTTGTACTGCGAACCGTGGCACGGGCACTCGAACCACTGGCTGCTCACGCACTCGGGCACGCGGCAGCCGAGGTGCGGGCACTTCTGGTAGGTGGCGATGAGGCCCGCCTCGAGCGAGGTGAACACCGCGGGGGTGTAGACGCCCTGGGCCTTCGGGAGTGCCGCCGAGGGGTACTCGGTGAGCCACGAACGCGCCTCGGGGGCGTAGAAGAAGCCACCGCCCGAGCGGATCGAGTTGATGATGTCGTTGCGCTTGCCGACGTTCACCTTGCCGCCGAAGCCACCGGTGGCGATCGGCCACAGGAAGGCGACGAAGCTCGCCGCGGCGAACGAGGTGAGACCGGCGCCCATGAGGCCGACCGTGGCGCGGTTGAAGAACTGGCGACGGCTGACGCCGATGGCCTCCGGGTCCGGCGGGACCCACACGGCCGGCGCCTGTGAGTCGGCCTTCACCAGCGCACCGGTGCGCTCGGTGACCGCCGCCCGCTCGACCTCACGACCGGTGGGGGCCGAGGGCAGGTCGACGTCGGCGTCGCGGTCGCGACGCTTGGTCTCGCGCGAGAGGGCACCGGCGCCGCGGACGTCGCTGCGGCGGGCGACCGTGAGGAAGCCGATCGCGCCGAGGACGACGACGACCCCGACGACGATGGCGATGACTGCTGCTGCGTTCATGCGGACCTCAGAGCTCGAAGAAGAGGCCGTCTTTCCACGGCATGATGAAGTTGAAGCCCGGCCCCCGGAAGAACGAGCCGATCATCGTGAGCACGGCCCAGAACATGAGGTGCACCGTCATCAGCGAGATCGCGAACTTGCGGTCCTCGGGCTTGTTGGAGGGGTTCTTGTCGATGTAGGGCGCCAGGACCAGCACGATCAGGCCCACACCCGGGAGGGTCACGCCGGCCACCATCGGGTGGAACACGGTGAGCAGCTCCTGGAGACCGAGGAAGTACCACGGGGCCTTCGACGGGTTGGGCGTCTGGTTGTTGTTGGCCAGCTGGAGCAGCGGGGCGTTCACGAACACCGAGAACACGAAGGTGAACGCGAGGCAGACCAGCGCCGCCACGAACTCGGCCGCGAGCAGGTGCGGCCAGGTGTGCACCTTGTCGACCGGGGTCGCCTTGACCTCCTGGATCGAGCCGCTCTTCACGACGGTCAGGAGACGCTGGGTGTTGCCACCCGGGCCGGCACCGATCGGCACGCCGCCGCCGGTGGGCGCGGCCTGCACGACGCTCGCGACCTTCTCCTGCACCGCGACGCCACCGCCGCCGCTCGACTCGGCCTGACCGGCGGCGCGCTGCTTCGCGGACTTGCTCCGCTCGAGCAGGTGCGCCGGGATGCGCGGGTCGGCCGGCTGCGACGCCTCGGCCTCACCGCCGCCGGCCGGCGTGGCTGCGGCGTCGCCGGATGCCGCCGCCTTCTCGCGTGCGGCCTGCGCACGCTTCAGGAGGTGTTCGGGGATCTCGGTCACGAGGGACTCCCTTCGATTCGGACGTGGGACGTGGACGTGGGCATCAGAGCGGACCCGAGATGCCGCCGTCCTTGCGGACTCGCCAGAAGTGGATGGCCATGAAGATCACGATGACGAACGGCAGCAGCAGCACGTGGAGCACGTACCAGCGCAGGAGTGTCTCGGGACCGATCTCCTTGCCGCCGAGGAGCACGAACCGCACCTCGGGGCCGAACACCGGGGTGTAGCCCATCATGTTCGTGCCCACGGCCACCGCCCAGAGGGCCAGCTGGTCCCACGGGAGCAGGTAGCCGGTGAACGACAGCAGCAGGGTGAGGGTGAGCAGGATGACGCCGATCACCCAGTTGAACTCACGCGGCGCCTTGTAGGCACCGTGGTAGAAGACGCGGGCCATGTGGAGGAACACGCTGAGCACCATCAGGTGCGCCCCCCATCGGTGCATGTTCCGGACCAACAATCCGAAGGTGACCGAGGTCTGCAGGTTCGAGATGTCGTTCCAGGCCTGGGTGGCCTCGGGCCGGTAGAAGAACATCAGGAAGATGCCGGTGACCGTGAGCAGGATGAACAGGAAGAAGCTCAGGCCGCCGAGGCACAGGGTGTAGCTGACCTTCACCGCGTGGCGCTTCACCTTCACCGGGTGAAGGTGGTACAGCACCGAGTTCATGACGACGTAGCTGCGGTTGCGCGGGCTGTCGGTGTAGCCCTTGCGGAAGATCGACCCGGGCCGGAAGATGCTGTTCCACACCTGGCTGCCCTGGGTGTCGGTGACCAGCTTGTTGACCCGGTCCTTCACGGTCGGACGAGGGGACTCGTCGATGATCTTGGCCATCTGGGGTGGTTCCTTCGGTGCTCTCGTTCAGTGCTCGGACGCAGGGGGTGCCGTGGGAGGAGGTGCGGGTGGTGCTGCGGTGGATGGGTCAGAAGCGCATGCCGTAGGCATAGCCGTGGTTGGGGGTTCGCTGGTGGGAGTTGCCGTTCACGTCGGGGGTGCCCACCTTGCCGAGGATGATCACACCCGTCGGGCAGCGATCGACGCAGAGGGCGCAGCGCGTGCAGATGTCGTCGTCGATGATGAACACGACGTTGTCGCTCGGGTCCTTGCCCGGCTGCTCGGTGCCCGAGGCCTCGGCGATCACCGACGGCTGGAGCATGTGGATGCACTTCCACGGGCAGATGTCGACGCAGCCCTCGCACATGATGCACTCGGTCTGGTCGATGTGGATGAACTGCTTGGGCTTCACCGCCTTGGTGAGGTAGTCGGCGTCGACCTCGACCAGCTGATACGCGTCGGTGTACGGCATCAGCGGCGGGTTCGCATCGGTGCGTGCCATGGGGTGCTCCGCTCAGGTCTTCTTCACGAGGGGACGGCCGTAGGAGGAGGTGGCGATCTCGGCGCTCTTGGCCGCGGCCTTCTTGCCGCGGTTCTGCCACACGATCCAGAGGTAGATCAGCAGACCGAAGAACCAGAGGTGGATGACGACCACGACGAGGTCGCGGATCGCCTCGTACTGCAGCGTCATCGGGAAGTTCCCGCCGAACGCCTGCGGCTTCAGGATGTCGAAGGGCCCGTAGAGGATCTTGGTGCGGTTCCAGCCGAGATCCTTGTCCGCGTGGTCGATCCACTGGTGGGGCACGACGCCGAACGCGAGGAACATGAGGCCGAACACCCAGACCGACGCGAGCATCGCCTCGCCCCACGTGAACGGGGTGCCGACCGGCCGGCGCTTCGCGTAGGGGACGACGGCGAGCGAGAGCACGGTCGTCAGGATGAACGAGAACAGGAATGCCTGATTCATGCCCGGCCAACTCAGGACATCGATTGCGTGCACGCTGGCGTCACTCCTCGGGACGGACCACTGCTGCGGAAGGCGGCGTTGTGAGGGTCTCTGGCGGTCGGTGGGCGGATCTGGACTTCGGACTTGGCGATCGGTTCACGGGTTGGTCGACGTGCCGGGGCACGTCGGCGGACAGGCTGCGTCGCGCAGCCATGTGAACCGCTGCACGAACACTAGTCACCCGACCCCTGGGTGACACCAGTTCGCTCGGTGATCACCGTCCGGGTCTGTGGAAATCGGTCTACCACCTCACCGGACCGACCGGTGCGTTGTGCACTCGTGCAGCGCGTGACCTGTGCAACCCTGTGAAACGCGCCGGAGCCGCTCGACGGGGCGGGTCCCGGGTGAGCGGCCGGGTGAGGGCAGGCGTGTGGCCGGGTGACGGGCCGGGCGGCGGCCGGGCGGGTGACGCACGCCGCCGCGGACGGTGTGCCACAGATTCCGCGTTCGCGCCCCGCGGCGTCTATCGTGCTCCCCCGTGACCGAGATCCCGGAGCACCTCCTCAAGCGCAGCCAGGCCGCCAAGGCGAAGGCCTCGGGCGGCGAGGCACCGGCCGATGCGCCGGCCGCCGCCTCGAGCGCGCCGGCCACCACGGGTGCCGCCACCCCCGCACCTGCGAAGCCCGCTGCCGCCGCCCCGGCGGTGCCCGCGGCCCCGCCGCCCCCGAAGCCCGACATCCCGGTGGTCGCCGCCGCCAAGGCGCGCAAGAAGATCCCGTTCTGGGCCATGGCCACGCTCAGCCTCCTGCCCCTGTGGACGTTCATGTACGTGCGCGGCCTCACGTTCAAGGAGCAGAAGGTGGCCGGCCCGCTCGGCGAGGGCGCTGCGCTCTACACCTCGAACTGCTCGAGCTGCCACGGCATCAACGGCCAGGGCGTTAACGGCTATGCGTTCGCCGGTGGCGAGGTGCTGAAGACCTTCCCGCACATCGAGGACCAGCTCCGCTTCGTGTACCTCGGCACCCAGGCCTACCAGTCCGCCGGCGTGTCGGTCTACGGCAACCCCGAGCGCGAGGGCGGTCCGCACCTCGCGGGTGGTCTGGGTGGTGTCATGCCGAACTTCGGTCCCACCACGGGTGGTGCGCTCTCCGAGACGCAGATCCTCGCCGTGGTGTGCCACGAGCGCTACACCCTCGCCGGCGCCGACCCCACCGGCGACTCCCTCGAGGAGTACGAGAAGTGGTGCAGCCCCGAGGCACCGGCCTGGACCGGCCTCGAGGACGGCTCGCTCACCTTCTCGAACATCGCCGATCAGCTCGAGGGCACGTTCCCGGTCGGCCTCGAGCCGATCGAGGGCCAGGCCCCCGACGCGATGCCCTGATCGGCGCATGCCGCGTCACCGGCACCCCGACGTGCCGGTCCACCTGAACGGTCGCGTGTCGTGACCGCCCCGCTCCCCACCCGTCCGGGTCGTCGGTGAGCCGCGTCCTCGTCGTCGGTGGCGGCCCTGCCGGCGGATCGGCGGCGGTGTGGCTCGCCCGCCGGGGCCACGAGGTCACCGTGGTCGAGCGCCGCGTGTTCCCACGCTCCAAGGGGTGCGGCGACGTGCTCACGCCCCGCGCCGTGCGCCAGCTCCACGAGCTCGGCCTCGACCTCCACCTCGTCCGCGACCTCCGAGCCGTGCGGGACGAGCACGCGCCGCTGGGCCGCGACCGACCGGCTCCCGGCACGGACGAGGCCGACGGCGCGCCGCGAGCCGGCACGCTCCACGGCCATCGCCTGGTCGGCGTCAGGCTGGTACGCGGCGACCGCTCCCGTGAGCTCGCCTGGCCGTCGCAGGGCGCCGCCGACCTCGCGGCCGGCCCGGCCGGCGGTGCCGAGGCCGGCGTCGTGCGGCGACGCGACCTCGATCGCGCCGTGCTCGACCTCGCGAGCCGCTGCGGCGCCGAGGTGCTGGCCGGTCACGAGGCGATCGAACCCGTCGTGGAGCGCGGCTTCGTCCGCGGGGCGCACGTCCGTTCCCCCGACGGCGTCACCCGGTCGATCGACGCCGACCACGTGGTGGTCGCGGACGGCGCCAACAGCCCGTTCGGTCGGGCGCTCGGCACCTTCCGCACCCGTCGCTGGCCGTACGCGGCGGCCATCCGGTCGTACTGGACGTCGCCGCGCTCGGACGACGACCGCCTGGAGATCGTCCTCGACCTCGCCGACCGGTCGGGGCAGGCGCTTCCGGGCTACGGCTGGGTCGCGCCCGTCGGCGACGGCACCGTGAACATCGGCGTCGGGTTGCTCAGCACCGCCCGCGACTTCAAGACCACCAACGTGGCCCACCTGCTGGAGGCGTTCGCCGTCGACCTCGCCGACCGCTGGGGGATCGACCCGTCCGCGAAGGCCGGGGTCACGCGCGTCGGGCGGGTGCCGATGGGCGGATCGGTGCAACCCACCGCCGGACCCACGTTCCTGGTCGTGGGCGACGCCGCCGGGGTCGCGAGCCCGTTCACGGGTGCCGGCATCGACGCCGCCTACGAGACGGGCCGGATGGCGGCCGACGTGTTGCACGAGGCGCTGAGCGGCGCCGGGCCGACGGCGCTGCAGCGCTACCCGCGGCTCGTGGCCGAGACGTACGCGGAGCAGTACAAGCTCGCCCGCCTGTGGGGCCG
>Ga0315901_10003158_pt1 | contig 21689 bp, 18 predicted proteins | sample LakEriMetagenome_10_FD_203761 | JGI IMG/M metagenome (GOLD analysis project Ga0315901, IMG submission 203761) | Freshwater fungal communities from buoy surface, Lake Erie, Ohio, United States - Buoy 2 MA116 | ecosystem: Environmental > Aquatic > Freshwater > Lake | place: USA: Lake Erie, Ohio... | reverse complement strand
TTGCAATCGTCGTGTAATTGCCGGGCCGGTCGAGGCAACCGCACTGGGCAATGTTATATCGCAGTTCCTAGGCATGCAGCGTTTCGAGTCGATCCCCTCGGTCCGCAAATGGATGCGTGCCTCGAGCATGCTCGAGGTCTTTGAACCGCAGAACCCAGAACCTTGGACAGCAGCCGCGGAACGATTGGCAAACAACGCCTTGCCGCACGTGTGATCGTGGTTTGAGGCGGCTCGTGTCCTGTTCGCTTCTATCCCAAGAACAGCGGCTTCATGTGCCGCTCGAAGAGATTCTCTTTTACATTCCGAGCGATCACATCCGCGTGCGCCTCGAGAAGCGACATGTAGCGAGGGCCAGCCAGCGCCGCTAGCTTGAAGGAGACATGGAGCAATTGCCTGAGACTCGGATTGAATCCGGAATGATGTCGGTCGTGCCTCAGGGCCCCGACCCAATCGCTTCCTTCCCAATGGGATACCGCGTTGGGGGTCGGTAGCTGCGAGGGCGCGATGTCGATTACCGTTGCGTACGGAGCGGTCAGCACATCCATTTTTTCCCGGGCCGCAAGATAAATCTCGCGGACGAAGTCCGCTCCCTCTGGTCCTGATTCGGCCAGGCCGATCAATTCCTCGAGCCAAGTGGTTCCTGCGGTCTTGATATGCAACCCAGCGCCGCGTGCGGCGATCGCGCGGCGAATGATCGGATAGAGCGAAAACTTGTCGCTGCCACTGTGAACACTTAGCTTGAGGTTCGAAGGCAAACCGTACGCTTGGATCGCGTGCTCAATCACCGATAGATCGTCGAGGAATTCCCGTTCGAACTGCTCCAAATCACCGACGTAATCAACACCCTTATTGAACCGACCAGTGAACTTGGGCGCAATGGTTTGGAGCGCGAGCCCCTCGTCCGCCATCGCGACCAAGATCACAAGCAGATCCTGGGGCGTTTGCGGCTGGTCGGTTTCGTCCATGGAGACTTCCGCGATGAAGCCGTCCGCCCCTTTGCGGGATTGGATGTGGCGAAAGATTTGCCCCGCCTCCTTGACGGCGCGCAGGTAGTTGCGGGCGATTGAACGCAGAATGTCTTTGGACAACGGGAGAGGATTTGCAATCCCAGGCAATGCCACGTGCGAGTGCAGTTCTGGGTGACGCGCGACAAAAGACTCCAAATCGGCATCCGTCGCCGGAGTTCCAATCGAATCGGCCACATCGATCGTAAAAAAATCGCTCGGCTCGATAAACCTGTCGACGGTCTCCAAACGGATGTGGTCCGCGTCAACGTGCCAAGCATGATTCCAGCCACACTGGTGAACAGCCTGCTCGGCAGCGATACGCACGTTTGACGGTTCTGACCCGATGAAGGTGTGTTCGCGATTCGACTTGTTCCAAACCGGAATCACAAGGCATCCATCTTGTTCCAGTTGCTGAAACGCTTGAAGTTGCGCCGCAGCTTGGTGACCGAAACGGTCGCCGACCCCAAACGAGAACCGTGCTAGTGGCAGCATATCCAGGCAAAATTCAATGAGAGTGAAGTTGGTCGGACGGGAAGTCGTCGCTCCGTGAGACTCCGGCGGATTGTAGCAAAGACGAACAGGAAATCGAGAGTTCGGGTTGGGTAGGTACGGGGAATAGCTCCCGTTGTTCGCCCTCGGCATCTCGCAAACCGAGATGGGATGGGTCTCGTAATCCTACGATCTAAAAAAACGAGTCGATTGTAGCCGATGCTACACTTTGCGAATTGCAACGATGGACGATGGGCCCATCGTCAGATTGCGGCGTTTGGGGACGACCGGTTCGGCATTCACCAGGTCCCATCGGTGCTCGCTGAGGAGCGTCCCGAGGACAATCGCCATCTCGTAAGCGCGCCATCTCGTAAGCGGCAAACGCAGCGCCGATGCACCGCCGGTGTCCTCCGCTGAACGGCAGGTATTCAAACGGCGAATAGTTCCGTTCGAGGAATCGTTCGGGACGGAATGCATCCGGGTCGGGGTAGACCGCGGTCGAGGTATTGATTCACTTTCTCGAGCGCGACCTCTTGCATCGCGGAACCGTAGGCACGCATACGATCGCCGTGAAACATGGGCATGACCAGTTTGCGTTCCCGCCGATGCGTTTCTCCACCCATCGTGAGCATGGAGCCCTCGCCGAGGATCGGCACCAGCGCACCGGTTGCGAACGGATCGTAATTGGCGGGATCATTCCCGAAAATCTCTCGGATCAAGTCGGCGCGTCCGGTGATGACGACGCGTCCCGCTCTGCCTCAAAGGAGGTGTCAATCCACTCCCTCGGAGGTCTTTCCTTCTTCGATGCAGAAGAGGCGGTTTCGGTTGGCGATGTAGATACGGCCGTTTGCGGTGATCGGCGTCGTGTAGACAGCTGACCCAACATTGATCTCCGCGATGAGGTTCTTGTCCGCGGACAACTCGAAGATCGAGATGTCGCCATCTTCGTCCCCGATGTAGACCTTGCCGTCAGCGATCAGGGGGGAAGCCCACGATGCTGCGAGCATGTCGTGAGTCCAGTGCGATTTGCCAGTCTTCACATCGAGGCAATGAACTACGCCGGAGAAGTCGGCAATGAACAGGAGATCGTTCTTGATGGCGACCGTTCCGCAGGTGCGGTGCATGGTTTGTTCGAAGTCGTTGGGGTCGTTCCCGATGTAGTGCCAGACGGCCGCGGAGTTGGGGTTGTCCCGCTCGAGATCCCCTTCGGCGGCGACCAACGCTTGCTTCCGCTTGGGCGGAATAACTTTCGTGGGATCCTTCGAGTTGTACACGAGGGTCGGGCTGATATCCCCTTGCTTGTCCGGGCTGATGCACCACAGGTGCCCACCTCCTTCGCCGTGCTCAGGGTCTTCGCCGACGGCGACGTAGATCAGTCCGTCGTAGATGACTGGGGTTGCGATGATGTGGTTGCGGGTTGCCCCGTAGAGCTTGTAGACGGAATCTTTGGGATTGCAGTCAAACTTCCAAAGCATCTTGGCTTTGCCGGCATCCCCACGCGCGTCAAAGCTGTACAGCCATCCGTCGCCTCCGCCAAAGATCACCTGTTCGACCCCGTTGAGGACCCCATAGGCCGGGGACGACCATTGTCCATGCAGAATGTTCGCGCCAGGCGTGTTATCGGTCCAGAGAACTTCTCCGGTGAAACGGTTGAGGCAGATAAAGCTGGGGGCTTTCTCTTCGGGGACCGTGATGTGGCCGTCGTCAACGCCATTGGAGGTGTTCACGAACAGAAGGTCCCCCGCACAAGTTACCGAGCAGCTGCACATGTTGTGCTGCGATACGCCCAGTTGGGCCATCATGTCGACTTTCCAAACGACATCGGCTTCGTCTTTGTTCTCGTTCGGCTCCTTGGTGAACGGACCGTCATTCTCTCCATCGAGGAACCCTTCGGCGTCGACACATGCGACCTCGCCGCGGCTGGTTACGTACCAAACGCGGTCGCCATCGACCAGTGGAGCGCAGCAGATGCCCTGGTTTGGCCAATCGTGAACGCGACCGGTCGGTAGTTTCTCGCTGCTGTGTTGCCAGAGGAATTTCCCGGTCTCTTCGTCAAAACAGATCAAGCAGCCGAGGTCGACGGTGGCGGGGTACCTCGCGACATAGGCGTTTCCGTTGTTGGTCCCAACATAGACCTTGCCGTTCGCGACGACTGGATTGCCGTAGGTTTCTGATCCGAGCGGAGCCGACCATCGAATGTTCTTGCCGGATTTGACGTCGAAGGCTGTTGGCATCGGACCTGTTTCGGGAACGTTGTTTCGTTCCGGGGATCCACCCCACTGCGGCCAGTCGGTCGGCTTGACCTTCAGTTTGCTGATCCCCTGATTTGCCACTGCAGTCGCATCGTATGTTTGCCCCAAGCCGGGAGAGTTGATCAGGATCCCGAGAATTGTTGCGAGCGATGCGGAGGTGAGGTGAGTACGCATAAGTTTCTTGACCTATGGGGGACGGAAATGGGGGGCAGGCAGGCGTGTTTAACGATCGAATTATAGTCGAGGGCGGTCATCTCACGAAGGGATCTTCCGAATGGATCATGGCGATCGCGATTCTGGTACGGGAAATCCAGATATTCGGAGAGAAGCAACCTTTCACTGGAAAAGCATTGGAATGCACGTGAGGTAGGAACGCGGACGGCTTGACCATGTTTCCCATGCCTCCGATAATCCGCGTCCATTCGGGGCGATGGCTTTCTTGGAGGACCTTGGGCGACGCGATGAAAATACATGAATATCAAGCGAAGGAGCTGTTTCGCTCCTTCCAAGTGCCGATTCTACAGGGCTTTGTGGCTCGAACCGCCGACGAGGCTGGCGATGCCTATCGAAAATTGGGGGGCGAACTCGCGGTGATCAAAGCCCAGTTGCATGCCGGAGGCCGAGGCAAAGGAACCTTTGTCGAGGTTCCCGCCCAGCGTGGGGTGCAGCTGGTCCGCAGCGCGGACGAGGCGGTCGCCGCTGCGAAAAACATGATCGGCAATCGGCTGGTCACGGTGCAGACCGGGGCTGCCGGTTCGCAAGTCAACCAGGTCTACCTCGAACAAGGGTGCAAGATCGCACGCGAGTTGTATTTGGCGGTTGTGGTCGATCGAGCGTCCAAGCTGCCGCTGCTGATGGTCAGCAGCGAAGGTGGTGTTGAAATCGAAAAGGTCGCGGCCGAGACGCCGGAGAAAATCCTCCGCGAACACTTCGACCCTAGCCATGGACTGATGCCGTTCCAGGTTCGAAAGCTGTGCAAGAAGTTAAACATTCAAGGGAGCGCGGCCAAGAGTGCAGATTTCTTCATGCGGAAACTGTGCGAGTTGTTTGTTCGGCTCGACTGTTCGATGGCCGAGATCAATCCGTTGGTGATCACGGAAGACAATCAGATGATCGCCCTCGATGCCAAGATCACTTTTGACGACAACGCTATGTTCCGTCATCCGGATCTCAAGGAACTGCGAGACATTCATGAAGAAGAGCCCGCGGAACTCCGCGCAGCAGACAGCGGCTTGAGTTTTGTGAAACTCGACGGGAACATCGGCTGCCTGGTCAACGGAGCGGGACTTGCGATGGCCACGATGGACATCATCAAGTACCACGGCGGGGCCCCAGCAAATTTCCTCGATGTCGGGGGTGGTGCGAATACGCAGCAAGTGACTGAGGCGTTTCGTATCATCTTGGCCGATCCCAATGTGAAGGCGATTCTCGTCAATATTTTCGGCGGGATCGCTCGCTGCACCACAATTGCACAGGCCATCATCGATGCATCCAAGGAAGTTGGCTTCGAAGTCCCCTTGGTCGTTCGCCTCGAGGGAACCGAAGTCGAAGAAGGGAAGAGGATGCTCCGCGAAAGCGGGCTGGCCATCATCTCCGCCGACGACCTGACCGATGCGGCCAAAAAAGTGGTCGCGTCCATCGCTTGATCTCACCATCACTCCATTCGAGTAGCTATTCCATGAGCATTTTCGTCAACAGCGACACGCGGGTCATCTGCCAAGGGATCACGGGGAAAGCCGGAGCGTTCCACACCAAGGGATGCAAAGAATACGGCACCAAGATGGTTGGGGGGGTAACTCCCGGCAAATCCGGGGAATTGGTTGAGGGACTCCCCGTCTTCGATACGGTCGAAGAAGCAGTCCAGAAAACCGGTGCAAATGCAACAATGATCTTCGTTCCACCGCCGTTTACGGCGGACGCGATTCTCGAGGCAGTCGACGCAGGCATCGAAGTCATCTGCGCGATCACCGAGGGTGTCCCGGTAATCGACATGGTCCATGTTTACGACGTTGTCAAACGGAGCAAGTCGGTTTTGATCGGACCAAACTGCCCAGGGGTCATCACTCCTGGACAATGCAAGATCGGTATTATGCCAGGCTACATCCACCAACCTGGCAAGGTCGGAATCATGTCGCGAAGCGGTACCTTGACGTACGAAGCGGTCTGGCAAACTTCCAATCTCAAGCTCGGGCAATCGACGTGCGTTGGGCTCGGCGGAGATCCGATCGTTGGCACCTCCTTCATCGATGTCTTCGAGCGATTTGAGAAAGATGATCAAACCGAGGTCATTCTCATGATCGGTGAGATCGGTGGAGATGCAGAAGAGAAGGCTGCCGAGTACGTCAAGAACCACGTCACCAAACCGGTCGCAGCCTTCATCGCCGGCCGAACCGCTCCGCCAGGAAAACGGATGGGCCACGCCGGAGCGATCATCACCGGTGGGAAAGGGACGGCAGCCGAAAAAGTATCGGCCCTGGAAGCGGCAGGGATCGTTGTTGCTCCCTCGCCTGCCGAAATGGGGCAAGCCGTGTCGGAGGCACTCCGTCGTCGCGGTTAGGCGAGCGCCGCTCCATCCTCGAAAGTATCTCCCCATGGATGTCGCGCTCGAACGCTTTCGGAGACAGATCGCATATCCCGCGATCGGCATGCCAGGTCAGGAGCGGCTCGCGGGTAGCAAAGTCGCGATCGTCGGACTCGGGGCGCTGGGGTCTACCATCGCAGAACGACTCGCTCGTTGCGGCATCGGCTGGATCCGCTTGATCGACCGTGACTGGGTCGAACTCGATAATTTGCCGCGCCAGGCGCTCTACACGCTTCACGACGCCGAGTACCATCTTCCAAAGGCAGTTGCGGCCGCAAACCATTTGGCCAGTATCGATCCAACGATTCATCTTGAGCCAATGGTGTGCGATCTGACCCATCGCAACGCAGACAGTCTGCTCCGTGGCGTCGATTTGATCTTCGACGGTACCGACAACTTTGAGACCCGATACCTGGTCAACGATGCCAGTGTTTCTTTCGGCATCCCGTGGGTGCATGCTGGGATCATCGGCGCTTCGGGCCAAGCCATGTTGGTAGCGCCTGGGAGGTCCGCTTGCTTCCGTTGTTTGCTTCCCGAAGTTCCTCCCTTGGAAAGTTTGCAGACCTGCGACAGCGTTGGAGTTCTTGGACCGGCCGTGGGAGTGATCGCCAGTTGGCAGGCGTTGCTCGGTATGAAGTGGTTAGTGCAACCGGAAACGGGAGCGGCTTCAAGCGCGACCAGTCCCTTAACCGTTTTTGAGTTATGGACCGGCGAGGTGAGAAACTTGGCGCTGCAGCGCACGCTCGATTGCCCTACCTGTGTTGCGAGGCGTTTTGAGTTTCTAAGCGGCGCTAGCGCGTCGGACGTTCGCGTGCTGTGTGGGAAAAATGCCGTGCAAATCCAGGCCCCCGAAGGACGCCGGGTCGATCTAGCGTTGCTCGCCGAACGGCTCCGCAAAACCGGCGAGGTTATCGAGACTCCGTTCCTGGTTCGGTATTCTGTCGACTCCTATCGCATCACCGTTTTTCCAGACGGGAGAGGCATAGTCCATGGAACCGAAAATCCGGACGTCGCGAGAAAAATTTACGCGCGTTGGATCGGCGGTTAAGGAATTCTGGTATCATCTGGTGCTCGACAGTCGGATGTGCTCGCGTAGCGATCCAATGGAACAACGCAATGGAGAATCAAACAGAGCGAATCGAGAAGCTTTCAAGGGAACTCAGGTGAAAAACCTGGACGCGGTCGGCACCGTAAAGTCGGACCTCTTGAACGCTTGTGAAACTTACGAGGCACTACGGTCCTAGTGCCCCGTCCGGCATGTTGTAGCGGACATCCGAACGGCTTCCTGTGCCCGCTAAGAGGTATGATGTCGGATGAGTGATCGAAGAGGGTTCACGTTGGTTGAACTGCTGGTTGTGATCGCGATTATCGCGGTCATGGTTGGGTTGCTGTTGCCTGCGGTTCAGGCGGCCCGGGGTGCGGCTCGTCGCATCGAATGTTCTAGCAACATTCGCCAGTTGGGGGTTGCGGTCATGATGTTTCATGATGTCCATCGAAAATTCCCGTGCGCCGCCCTTCCCGGGTATCCGAAGTCGCAGGCATGGTTCGGTGAAGTGGACTATGCGACCAACTTGGTGGCGAAAGAGAACGGGATTCTCGCGCCGTTCTATGAGCGCAACGGAGCGATCATCCGCTGCCCGGATATGACCGGCATCGACTTGTTGTATGGTGGGGAAACCGGGGGGTATGGCTACAATCAGAACCTTGGGACCACGATGTATCCTCCTCCCAGCTATGCACCTCGCGTCGTTCAACGCCGCATGGCGGATTTCGCCCAGGTCGGCACCACCAGGATGATCATGTTCTCCGACGCCGCCAGAATCCAATTGCCCTGGGCGGGAGATCCGAACTTGAAAGCGACCGAAAATTTTTACATCCAAGGTCCGGACGACTTCGAACTCTTCACCGCGCCGGGAACCCATGCCCGTCATGCCGGTGAGTTGGCCATGGTATGTTTCTTGGACGGGCACGTGGAGTCGATGCGATTGAGCACCGCTCCTCCGCCGGGGCATTGGCCTCAATCGGCCAAAGACTTGGCTGCGAAACAAAAGATTGGATACCTGACCGTGAAGAGTTGGGGGGATGATGTATCGGGACCAGTTTACAGAACCAGCAATTAAGAGGTACGGAATATGAGAACCACAACCATCCTCACTTTTTTGGCAATTGCGGCGTTGACCCGTGCCGTGCCGCACCCTCCCAACTTTGCCCCCATCGCGGCGATGGCATTGTTCGGAGCCATGCGGTTTCAACGGGCTTGGTCAGCATTGCTTTTCCCAGTCGTGGCCATGTTGGTTTCCGACGTGGCGATCGAAGCGGCATACCGAATGGGGTACTCCCAGTCATGGGGAATGCATCAAGGTATGTGGGTGATCTACTTGTTGATGATGTTGATCGGAGCGCTCGGGCTACTGTTTAAGGATCATCGAACGCAACCGGGGCGGATCATTGGGCTTTCGCTGACGTCTTCGGTCATGTTTTTCACCCTTAGTAACCTCGCCGTCTGGTTCTCGTCGACGATGTACGAGAAGAGTCTTGCGGGGCTTATGGCGTGCTATGCGGCGGCGATCCCTTTCTTCCAATGGACCGTGTTGGGGGATTTGACCTACTGCGGTATCCTGTTTGGCTCGTGGGCGTTGATGGAGTTCCGGTTTCCCATTCTCAGATCGCAAACGCAAACGCGATGAGAACCCAGATCGCTCTGCCCGCAGCGTGAACTTGGCGAAAGGCAGGCCGTTCTAGAAAATGGAAAAACTCGGAACCATTTCAAAAATTCAAGATCTCGGGATCGGCGGTCGAGTCTATTTTGGTATCGTATCCAAGGCTGAAGAACGGGTTCTTCGGTAGGCGTGTTTTTACTTTGGCCCACAAGATTGACAATTCACCATGCGATATGCCTTTCGACTCGCAGAGTTGCTCGGCCACACTCCGGATCGTAAAAAGCGTCCCGGCACGATTAAAGCGATCGTCGAGTACACGGGGCTGGACCGGCATCAAGTAGCTGCTCTGCTCAAAAACGAAGCCAAGTATATCCCCTTAGAGGCGTTGTCGCGTCTATGCGATTACTTGATCGAACACGGATACGCTCGCGCTGAAGAATTGCCGGGTGCGTTGTTTGCGGTGACTCCCGAAAACTTTTGGGAACTGCTCGCCCGACGTTCACGGCTGGAAATTTGCGTCGGAGTGCGGAAGCCACCCGATCATGACAACGCCGACACGGCCTGGATTGTCGCCTCCGACAGCGTGCTTGCGGGGGAAGTGCTCAATGGAGTTTCGACCTTGGGGGGAACCGCCAAGGCCCTTTCCGGGAAGCGAAGCGGGGGCAAGGAAGTTCCGCACATCGAACACTTGAGACAGTCCCTGGTCTGGAGTCCCGGGACCATGAGCGAGGATCAAGTCCAATTGCGCGCCGAGACGGTGTTCCAGGATTTTTCAGATATCAATGGGGACAAGGCGTTGGTCTGCTTGGGGTCGGTCAAGAGTAATCCGGCCGTTGACTTGGTGTTGGCGAATGCTTTCTCGTGCAAACCCTTCACATCGCAAGATAACGTGCAGAGGGCAAGCGATCGTTCGCTACCATTCTTCCTCCGGTATCGCGATCGTGATCCTCATCCGCCCGCTTGTTCGGCGGGCATGTGCTTGAGCAAGTCGGAGAAATGCGATGAGCCTGGTCTTTATTATGAGCAGGCTGACGGCACGTGGACCTTTGCAGGTGGGTCTTCGAAAGGGAAGGATGCAGCGCTCGTCTTCTATATCTTTAGGGAGTCCCTCGGTCGCCTCGACATGGTGCTGAGCGGATTCTCTGGCAGGGCAACGCGATTGCTGGCTCGCACCCTCGCCCATCGCGCGGAGGACTTTTGGCCCCCCGTATTCCACGAAAACTACCTTCAGGTTGGAGCGTACATCGTGCAATACCAGGCATCCGATGAAGTGGACGACCCCGCAGACATCCTATCCACCGACCTGATGGCAAACGCAACGGTGATTCCGTTGCCGGCCGAAGCGATCGCCAAACGCCTTGGGAAGGGTTCGCATTTGGTGCAATGAGTTCTCAGCCTCATCCCGACGTGCAAGAGGTGCTGGACCTTAGCGTCCAGCTCGGGCGCTTGCGCTTAAAGAATCCAATCCTTGTTGCCAGCGGCACCTTCGGATACGCCAAAGAGATGTCGGGGATCGTAGACCTGACTCGCCTTGGAGGAATTCTCCCTAAGACGATCACGCGAAGTCCGAGACCCGGCAATGCCCCATGGCGTACGGTCGAGACATCGGCTGGGCTTCTCAATGCGATCGGACTCGACAACGACGGTATCGATTATTTTGTTGACCACCATTGGCCGTATCTGAAAGAGTTGTCGGCGGACATTATCGTTAGCGTTGCTGGGAAGTCCGAGGAGGACTTTGTCTATCTCGCGGAACGCCTGGCTCCGTTGGGATTGTTCGCTATAGAGTTGAATATCTCGTGCCCGAATGTCACCGGTGGAATCGACTTTGGGACCGACCCCGCGGCGTGTGCTCGCGTGGTGTCGGGGGTTCGAAAAGTGATCGAAGCCCCGATTTTGACCAAGCTGACGCCGAACGTGACCAGCATTTCCTCCATCGCCAAGGCGGCTTGGGACGCGGGGACCGACGCGGTGACGTGCATCAATACCGTGTTGGGCATGGCGATCGATTGGCGCAAACGCAAGCCGATGTTGGCGAATGTTGTTGGGGGGCTGAGCGGTCCCGCCATCAAGCCCATCGCGCTGCGTTGCGTGCACCAGGTAGCGCGAAGTTGCGAGGTTCCGATCGTCGGTGTTGGGGGAATCGCAACTATCGATGACGTGATGGAGTTTCTGGTTGCGGGAGCTTCGGCGGTGCAGATCGGAACAGCAAACTACTACAATCCCTTGGTGTCGACGGAGATCCTCAATGCGCTCCCCGGGGCGCTTCGATTCCTAGGGAAAGATCGAGTCCAAGACGTCGTGAGATCGTTGCAAATCCAATCCAATTAGACAGTCGATGGCATTATGCGAGTATTGAGTGGCATCCAACCTACGGGTCGATTTCATTGGGGCAATTACTTTGGCGCGATCAAGCAGTACATCGAGTTGCAGGAAGAGAACGATGGCTTTTACTTTATTGCAGATCTGCATGCCCTGACCACCGTGCGTGATCCCGGTCAATTGAAAGCGAACGTATGGGACGCCGCGCTGGACTTGCTGGCCTTGGGCTTGGATCCACAACGAGCAACCTTGTTTGTTCAATCGCACGTTCCCGAGGTATCAGAGTTGTACTGGCTATTGATGACGGGAACCCCCATGGGTTTGCTCGAGCGTTGTGTCGCGTACAAGGACAAGATGGCCAGGGGCATCAAGGCGGACGCGGGGTTGTTTTCCTATCCGGTATTAATGGCCGCGGATATTTTGGCTTACGATTCCCAATGTGTTCCTGTAGGCGAGGATCAGATCCAGCACATCGAGGTCTGTCGCGATTTGGCGGGCAGCTTTAACCATCACTACCGAGATACTTTTGTGGTACCGTCGGCGCGGGTTCTTCAGGAGACAGCGAAGGTCCCTGGGACCGATGGCCAGAAGATGAGCAAGAGCTACGACAACACACTTGCGCTATTCGAGGATGCCAAGGAATTGCGAAAGAAAATCATGCGCATCAGCACCGATTCACGTCCCATGGAGGACGCCAAGGACCCAGAGAGCGACCATCTTTATCAACTCTATTCGTTATTCGCGACTACCGAACAGCGCGAGGAAGTGCGGGCGATGTATCTGCGGGGTGGATTTGGATACGGAGAAATCAAAAAGCGACTCGCCGAGGCCGCGGATGCATTTTTGGAGCCTCTTCGGCAGAAACGCCAACAACTGGTCCGGGATCAAGATGCAGTGAAAAAGACCTTGGAGGATGGAGCTCGCCGCGCTCGGGAAGTCGCTTCCGCAGTGTTGCATCGAGCTCAAACTGCTTGCGGGCTTCGCGGCTGAACAAGCAAAGGTCGACCAGTCGATGAAGCTAAAAAGTGCACCGGAAGACTTTCGTGTCGACGAGCTGAGCGATATTCAAATGGGCCGCGGTGGGCACGCTTTGTATCGTCTGAGCAAGCGAGGGCTGGGAACCCCCGAGGCTGTCCAGGCGATTCTTCGGACTTGGAACCTCCCTAGGCAAAGGATTTCCTACGGAGGCATGAAGGATCGACATGCCGTGACGACCCAGTACGTCAGCATCCAAAACGGACCTCGTTCCGACATCGAGGAGCGATCGTTTTGCCTGGAATATCAAGGCCAGATTGCCCGGCCCTTTGTCGCCTCGGACATCCGAAGCAATCGGTTTGAGATCCGTCTACGCGCCATTTCTGAACCGAAGCGACTCCAATATGAGTCTCGCATTTCACTCGCGAGCCAACACGGCATCGTCAATTATTTCGATGACCAGCGATTTGGATCGATCGGCATCTCCGGCGAGCTGATCGGTGTTGCGTGGTGCAAGGGCAACTATGAACGAGCGTTGTATCTCGCGCTCGCCGAGCCCAACACCCACGATCGACCTCGCGAGAAGGAGCAAAAAGAGATCCTGAGGCGTTGTTGGGGAGACTGGGTGGCCTGCAAGGAGCGTTTGGACCGGTCGCACCGACGGAGCATCGTAACGTATCTCGTCGATCATCCTAACGATTTTAAGCGCGCTCTGGCATTGGTTCGGCAGGATCTGCGGGGTATCTATGCAGCGGCGTTTCAAAGTTGGGTATGGAATCGCTGGCTGTCAGGTTTGATGGTGGATCGGCTCGGAGCATCGCGCGTTCGATGGATGTCGTCGAAGTGCGGTGAATTGGCGGTTCCAGAGGGATTGGATACGAAAGCAGACCGGGTCTGGGGCGAGTTGGCAGCCGGTTCGATCCCTCTGCCATCGGCGCGGATTCATGCATGGCCCGAAGGAACGCTGCCTGCCCTCGAGGAGGTCTTGCGTACCTTGGAAATGACGGTGCGGGAGATGCGTTTCAAATATCCCCGTGATACCTTTTTCTCGAAGGGCGTGCGTGCGATCCGGTTGATCCCCAACGAATTGAGCTGGCGCTGGGAGCCCAGCAACGACGTTTCTGGAACCAGCGATTGGGTTCTCGGTTTTGAGCTTCCGCGCGGTTGCTACGCCACGATGGTGATTCGGCAATGGACGCTGGAGACGGAGGAGTCGGATGAATTGGAGGTCGAGAACGAGGAGTTCGGGGAAACTGAGTCGGGGAAGTCAGCGGAGTCAGGGGACGCGGAGTCGAAGAATGTTTGATGCCGTTATTTTCGATTTGGACGGAACCTTGATCGATTCCCTAGCGGATATCGCTCACGCGGCGAACGCGGTCCTGGTCGAAAACCATCGGGACCCGCTGCCGGTGGACCAGTACCGATCGCTGGTTGGCGACGGTGTTGGTGTACTGATGGAAAGGATCATGCCGGATACGAGCCGCGATGAACTGCTCCATGCCTCTTGCACAGCCAGTTTCGTCAGGCATTACGAAGCACATTGGAATAAATGTTCTAAGCCCTACGAAGGGATCCCGGATCTCTTAAATTCGCTGGTTGCAGCAGGGATGCCTATGGCGGTCCTGTCGAATAAACCGGAGGCGTTTACCAAGCGTTGTGTCGCTTACTTCTTTCCGACCGTTTGCTTTTCGGTCGTTGTTGGTCATTCGGAGCGATTTCCGAAGAAGCCTGACCCTGCCAGTGCGTTATGGATCGCGAGAGCCATGGCAATCGATGCGGATCGTATCGCTTATGCGGGTGATACGAACACCGACATGAAAACTGCGGTCGCGGCCGGTTTTTTCGCGATGGGGGTGGCATGGGGTTTTCGAACGCGCGAGGAACTGCTCGAAAGCGGTGCTCGCGCGGTCTACGATCATCCGACCGACCTGCTCGAGGGGCTGTTGAGCCTCTGATCGCGCGAAAATAGCGAGACTTTTCCGCACGACGCGATTTTCGTGGTAAGGTTGTCCGTGGATCGAAAACTGGGCTCGTCGTAGGTTCTCGTTCCTGGAAAGGTGTGCTTCTGTGAATCTGATACAGCGTACTGAACAGTCGAAGCAAGCTGAATTCGATAACACCAAGCGCCGCATCCATCAGCGGCTCGTTGACAAGCTGGATTTGTCCCGGGTTGGCGATCTCAAGGGGGAGTCATTCCGTCGCGAGATCCGTATGGTTGTCGAGCATCTATGCGACAGCGACAACACGTATCTAAACCGGGCTGAGCGCGATCGTCTGGTCGAAGAGGTTCTCGACGAAACGCTAGGTCTCGGTCCCTTGGAAATGCTTTTGAAAGACGCTTCGATCAGCGATATTTTGATCAATGGTCCGAAGAGTATTTATGTCGAACGGCGAGGAAGGCTAGAGAAGACGGAAGTTGAATTCCGCGACAACAAGCATTTGATGCAGATCATCGATCGCATCGTCTCGCGCGTTGGTCGGCGGGTCGACGAAACATGTCCCATGGTGGACGCGCGGCTAGAGGATGGGTCCCGCGTCAATGCGATTATTCCTCCGCTCGCTCTGGACGGAGCCGCCGTCTCAATTCGTCGATTTGGTTCAACTCCCTTGGCGTTGGAAGGTCTGCTGAATTTCAAGGCCTTCACCCCAGAGATGGTGATGTTGCTCGAAGGGTGTATCAAGGCTCGATTGAATGTAATCATCAGCGGAGGTACAGGTTCGGGCAAAACGACGCTCCTCAACACGCTCAGTAGCTTTATCCAGAACGACCAGCGCGTCATCACGATCGAAGATGCTGCGGAACTGCAATTGCAGCAGGAGCACGTGGTTCGCTTGGAGACTCGACCGGCCAACATCGAAGGCTCCGGTGCTGTTACCGCCACGGATTTGGTTCGAAACGCGCTTCGAATGCGTCCTGAGCGCATTATTATTGGTGAGTGTCGTGGTCCGGAGACCTTGGACATGCTTCAAGCCATGAATACCGGCCACGATGGCTCGATGACCACGATTCACTCCAACTCGCCCCGCGATGCGATCGCCCGTTTGGAGACGCTCGTCATGATGGCTGGGTTCGAGTTGCCAGTCAAAGCGATTCGGCAGCAAATCGCCGGCGCTGTCGATCTGATCATTCAAGCCAATCGCTTGCAGGGTGGACCGCGTAGGGTTTTGAACATCACCGAAGTGCAAGGATTGGAGCAGGATACGGTTGTCCTGCAGGATATCTACCGATTTATCCAGGAAGGCGTTGACGAGAACGGTAAAGCTCATGGCTACTTTGAAGCGACAGGAGTCCGCCCGAGCTTCATGGCAAGGCTTGAGGCCGCAGGAGTTCGACTTCCCTCGAGCGCATTCCGACAACGGATCATGATGAAGGCTTAGGCACACCCATGGAAATCATAATCGCATTATTTGCTGGCGCGAGTGTCGCTGCGTTGGTTGGTTCCGCGTTGGTGGCTTTACGAGCCGAACCGCACCATGCAGTTGAAGCTCGATTGGCGACTTTGACGCAAACCAACGTGACGTCGACTCGCGTCGACAGTTCCAACACGATTCTCCGCGGGGGATTGCAACCAATCTCGTCGGGGTTTGGAAAATGGGTGTCGGAAAAGTTCAATATCACTCGTCTTCTGGAGCTGGCGGATTCGAAGCTTTCGGTAGAGAAATTGGTGCTGATCTGCGTCGGGCTCGGAGCTGTCACCACCGCCGCTTGTTTGCTTGCTCCGATATCGCCGTTCTTCGCACCGGCTGCTGGTGCCATGATGTTCTATCTCCCGATCTTCTATTTGAAGTGGAAGGGGAAGAAGCGGATTGCGAGATTTAATGCCCAATTACCGGACGCCCTCGAGATGCTTGGTCGCTCGTTGAAAGCCGGTCACTCGCTCGGGGCTGGGTTTGGGCTTATTTCAAAGGAAATGGCCAATCCATTGGCGCGGGAATTCGGACGATGCTTCGAGGAGCAGAACCTCGGCGTCACGCTTGAGCAATCGTTGGAGAGCATGGCGACTCGCATTCCCAACCTCGACTTGCGGTTCTTCGCAACTGCGGTCATTTTGCAACGTCAAACTGGGGGCGACCTCGCTGAGATTTTGGACAAGATTAGCCATTTGATTCGAGCGAGATTCCGGTTGGCGGGGCAGATACAAGCATTGACTGGGGAAGGCCGTCTGTCTGGTATCGTCCTTCTGGCGTTGCCACCCGGTCTGTTTCTCATGATGTTCTTCACGAACAGGGATTACGTCATGAAGCTTTTCACGGATCCAATGGGCAAATGGATGCTCGGAGGAACAATTGTGCTGCAGTTGATCGGCGCATGGACCATCAAAAAGATTATAGATATCAAGGTCTGACACTCGGATGGACGCATCACTCGTGTTTGTAGTCGAACAATTTCAGCCGATCCTTTTGGCTGTGAATCTCGCCAACTATGCGGTCATGGCCGCTGTTTTCATCGGAGTCATGGCCCTTGCGTGGTTCGCGGTGGAAATGTCTCAGAAAGACGAGCGAAGCAATGCAGAAATGCGGCTCGACGTGCTGAGCGACAGGCTCCGCGGCAAGTCGAGGTCTCGCAAAGAAGCAACGTCCGAGTTCCTCAACCATATTCTCGAGACCGCGTCTCCCGCTCTTTCGAAGCATTTGCAGCCGAAAACGAACGAAGAAGTAGGCAAGCTGCGTCAACGGTTATCGGAGGCCGGTCTCCGGTCCGAGAGTGCACCGAACTACTTCTTGGCGATGAAAGTCATGGTCGCCCTGATCGGTCTCGTGCTCGGAGGTGGTGTTGGGCTATTCACCGCGGGATTTTCAGGAACCCTTCTCCTTCGTGCTTTCCTCGGATTGGGAATCGGATTCTTTCTTCCTGAATTCATCCTGAGCTTCTTGGGGTCCAAACGGAGAAAGGAAATTATCCTCGCATTACCCGACTGTCTCGATTTGCTCGTTGTGAGCGTCGAGGCTGGACTCGGCTTGGACCAAGCGATCCGCAAAGTGTCTGACGAGATGAAGGTGATTTATCCAACGCTTGTTGAAGAACTGCAACTCAGCACGCTGCAGCTTCAAATGGGGCGACCCCGACAGGCGGTACTTCAGGACTTGGGAACCCGGACCGGCGTCGAGGATCTCCGGACCTTGTCATCGCTGCTGATTCAAGCTGACAAGTTCGGTACGGGAGTCGCCCAAGCCCTGCGTGTGCAGAGCGATTCGATGCGGATCAAGCGACAGCAGCTCGCGGAAGAGAAAGCTGCGAAGACGGCAGTCAAGTTGATTTTCCCTCTGGTCATGTTCATTTTCCCTGGGGTTTTCGTTGTTCTCGTGGGACCAGCGGCAATCCAAATGTCTCGCGAAATGTTCACGGCGATGGCCCCGAAGCCGTAAGTCTGCGTCGTGTGTTGAACGCGAAGCTCACGTATAATCGACGGTGTATTCTATCCGCGCTGGTTACTCGTGCGACGGGAAACACCTTATGCACTCTCCTTCCGTAGTCGATCCATGCGATATTTTGGCTGGTGATCGAGATTTGTTTCTAGATAACCGTCGACGAGTTCGCGGGCTCAGCGGGCGATGGCGTGTTCTTAACGAAACCCATTCGACCGGATACGAGGATTTGCAGCAAAAGATCGAGTCTTGCGAACAGAAGCACCGAGAGTATTTGCGGGATTGGATCCAGGCACAACAACGAGAAATCGAGCAATCCGTAACGCATTGGGATGTGCAACTCGATACCCAACTGGAGACGGCGGAACTCAATACGCTACGCAGTCTGAACCGGGAAAAGGAGGCATTGGCTCAAGAAAGAGTCGCGTACAAGAACGCTCGGGCCGCGGAGTTGAATGCGTTTGATCAGTCTCGGCATCAACTGAAAAAAAGAATGGAGTTGGCCAAAGAGCAAGCCACCAAATCGCGCGATTCCGCCCTGGCGAAAATCGAGCGTGAATCTCGGGGGCTTGGTCAACGCATGCAGGAAGTGCGAGAGTGGATTGGTCTAAAATCGGGTAGCCCAACCCTTGCCTCTTGGACGTCACATGGTACTCCTGAGCGGGATGGCGAGATCGCTGCGATCGAGACGCTCGACGGGGTAGCTAAGTCGTTCGAAAGCACCAAGCAGCGAATGTTTCAAGGAATTGACGACCTTCAACGTCATTCCGCTCTGCGTCTGGTTGGCTATCCACTTCTTGTTGGGTTGGGGATCCTGTCCGGAGCGGGGGCAGCCGGAGTCGCTTTCGCGATGAAGTTTCCAGCGCTGATTTGGAGTGTCGCAGGACTTTCGGCCGCGATCATCGTTCCCACAGTCGTATCACTCGGTTCCATGCCCTTGCTGTCCCGAGCACTGAAGAAGCTGTTTCCTCCGATCGTCGAGCTGGAAAAAGAAAGTGAGACGCTTTTGAAACGCGGCCGGAAATTGACTGAACAAAATTTCCAAAATGCCTTCGCCAAGATCGATGCCGAAGGGAACCAAGAGCTTCAGGTCTTGACCGAGGGGCATCGACAGAGACTCTCTGTCATCGACTCGGAACATCAGCAGACCAAGAAAAAGATCGCGGAGGAAGCAGCTCGAAATCGGCACCAGTTCGCTGCATCAAGACGAAGCGAAATGGAACGTGTTGACCAACGGGAATCTCAATCCCTTGCCGCCAAACGGACCACGCAAGCGGAAGAACGAAAGGCATTCGACCAAAATCATGCGCGTGAATTGGCTTCCCTGCGAAAGATTTTCGATGCTTCCCTCGAGCGAGCGACCCATCGCTGGCAAAAGGGCATAAAAAAAGTTACGAGCCGAGTGCGCGAGCAGCGTGAGGCGATCGCTGCTGCGTTTCCTCCTTGGGATTCCCCGGAAATGAGTCACGGAAATTGGCCTCGAAGAAGGCAATCGCTTGCCTGGCCGGTCGGGAGCATCGGAGTCGATGCGTGCTTTGTCAAAGATGCTTCGTTGGCTGGAATCAATTCCGAAGCCATCCGGGGAGAGCAGTTCCCCATCCTGTTCGATCTTTTGCACCATGGGAGCTTGGTGATTGACTCCGACCCGGAATCGAGCGCGGAAGCCCAGGGTGTCGTTCGGCAATTGGTGCTGCGCGCTATCACGTCGCTACCCGCTGGAGCGATGCAAGTCACGGTGATCGATCCCGAGGGACTTGGAAAAGAGTTTTCATGGATGATGCATCTGGCGGATGTCGATCCGCAGTTGGTCAATCACCGTGCATGGACGCAACCCGTGCATATCGCCCATCAATTGGAATTGAATGCACGGCACGTCGAGGATGTGATTCAGCAAAGCTTGAGGAATCGTTTTCGCACGCTGGCCGATTACAACCGTCATGCAGGTCCGATGGCTATCCCGTATCGCTTGATGGTGTGGTCCGGGTTTCCTCTAGGTCTGGACGAACACTCGTGGCAATCGCTCTGCTCTCTGCTAGCCTCTGGATCGCGGTGTGGCGTTGGGCTGATTCTCCATCTTGCGGACAACATGAAGTGGCCTTCCTTTGCTGATCCAGCAAAGCTGCGGGAGCATGGAATGCTCATCCAACTCCGAAGCAACCCAAAAACGAGGTCGCTTGTGAATTCAGGCTTCGATGATTCCTCGTTGGCATTCGCGGAGATACCGAGTGATTCGGAGTTGCATGCGATCATGGAGCATCAACTGAACGCTGCTCGTGGTATCGGAAAGCGAATCGTCCCTTTCTCTTCTATCGCGCCCGCAGAGCCAATCCGTTCGCGCGTTTCTTCGGCCGATGGTCTGGAAATCCCTATTGGGATCTCGGAGTCGGGGCGTCCCCAGTCTTTGAGTCTTGGAAGTGGGACGGCTCAGCATGTGTTGATTGCGGGCAAAACGGGTTCGGGGAAATCGTCCTTGCTTCATACCATGATCACCAGTGCAGCCTTGCGTTACAGTCCAGAAGAACTCCGCATGGTTCTGCTGGATTTTAAGAAAGGGGTGGAGTTTCAGGTATATGCCCAGGAGCAACTACCTCACGCAGATATTCTAGGTATTGAGAGTCGCAGGGAATTTGGACTCAGCGTGCTGGAGTATCTTGATCGCATTCTCACCGCCCGCGGCGAAGCCTTTCGGGAATGGGGAGTTCAGGATATTCCGAGCCTCAAGCGCAAATATCCAGAGGTCGTACTGCCGCGGATCCTGATCGTCATCGATGAGTTTCAGGAACTCTTCGTGGAGGACGACAAGCTTTCGCAGCAGGCATCCTTGCTGGTCGATCGATTGGTGCGTCAAGGCCGTTCGTTCGGCATGCATTTGGTGCTCGCCTCGCAGACGCTCGGTGGATCATATTCGCTTCCTCGCACGACTCTGGCACAGATGGCGGTCCGTATCGCTTTGCAATGCGACAGCTCGGATGCCATGTTGATTCTCAGTGAAGACAATAACGCGGCCGAGCGTCTGCGGCACTCTGGCCAGGGCATCTATAACGACGCGGGTGGTCGAATCGAAGGAAATCATAACTTTCAGGTTTCCTTCCTGGAGAAGCCGGAGCAGACGCGTTGGCTCAGAACCCTCTCTCCGACGGAGTGGAAAGCGATACCCACGATCAATCCAATCGGAAAACGGGTGGTATTCGAAGGTCATAAACCTTCGCGGTGGGAAGAGAGCAGCATTCGGGATTTGTTGAAAAGCATGCCTCCTGCATTTCGTTCGCAAGCTCCCTGGGTGCTCGGCGAGAGTGTCTCGATCGAGCCGCCAGTACTCCGTGCCCTGCCCTCCGCCGCCGGTCGCAACGTAATGATCGTCGGAAATGATGGGGTTTTGGTTGCTGGTCTGCTCGCCAGCTGGATTCGCACTTCCGTCGTTTCCGATCCAACGAATCATCAAAAAACTCGCTTCTTGGTCCTAGACGGTAGCCCGGCCGAAGAGATTCGAATCGCCGAAGCCGTCGACTGGGCGCGAAGCCAGCCGGAGCGTGTTTCCGTTCAACCTGTCCGATCTTTGGAGCTGGCGCTGCAGGAGATTCAATCCGAGTGGGACAAAAGAAGTGCCGCGCCCGATGAGTTGCATCCCCCGCTGGTCATTTTCATTCTGAATCTATCCCGGTTTCGCGAATTTCGACGTAGCGATGAATTCTCGTTTTCGAGTCAGGAAGGAGAGTTGAGTCCAGACGCGTTGCTCGTGAAATTGCTGTCTGACGGCCCCTCGCTGGGAATTCACGTTTGTATCTGGTCGGACACCTCGACCACGCTGAGCCGGTGGTTGCCCCGAAACGCCCTGCGCGACATCGAAATCCGTATTCTCATGCAAATGTCAACTGCCGACTCGAATCAATTGATCGATTCCTCCCTGGCCAATCGGCTCGATCGTTTCGTGCTCCTGGTTCACGACGATTCCGATGGAAAATCGGTAAAATTCCGCCCGTACGAGTTGGCTTCGATCCTCCAAGATACAGGGGATAGGCCCTAAGCCGGGCGGACA
>Ga0315901_10003155_pt1 | contig 21714 bp, 41 predicted proteins | sample LakEriMetagenome_10_FD_203761 | JGI IMG/M metagenome (GOLD analysis project Ga0315901, IMG submission 203761) | Freshwater fungal communities from buoy surface, Lake Erie, Ohio, United States - Buoy 2 MA116 | ecosystem: Environmental > Aquatic > Freshwater > Lake | place: USA: Lake Erie, Ohio... | reverse complement strand
CACACTACGAAAGAATTATAAAACTCTGCAAAAATCAAACGAGCGTATCTTACTGCCTCATAAATGAATTTTAACGCACTCTACATATTTTTCGGTATATTGATTCCGAATTATTTTAACAACCTTTTAAAACGCTTAAAAATGGCTAAGAAAAAGAAAAAAGACTTAGACGTCAATATCGACACTAAGAACATTGACATTAAGATTTCACGAAAAGACGGTAAATTCAAAGCAGAGATAGACACTCCTATCATTGATGCAGAAATAACAAAAGACGAAGTAAACGGACTTGACGTAGATGTAACAGTAGACGAGAAAGCTCCAAAAGTATTAGGTAATATCATAGCTCGTATTATTAAGAAAGCTAGAGGATAAATGCAAGTTATAAAGCACTCTCGTAACATCCACGAATTAGTAGTAGATGGAAACGAGGCTCAGGTAGCTATGCTGTCAGACATCCATTGGGACAATCCTCATTGTGACTGGGACTTACTCAGTAAACATCTAGACTACTGCGTAAAGCATAACATTCCAGTCATGGTAAATGGGGACTTCTTTTGCCTGATGCAGGGGCGCGGCGATAACCGTAGAAACAAATCTGAGATAAGACCTGAACATAATAACGCTAGGTACTTAGATTCTATCGTAGAGACTGCTGTGGAGTGGTGGTCACCATATGCTCACATATTAACCGTGTTAGGCTACGGAAACCATGAGACTGCGATAATTAAGTTTCAGGAAACAGACTTGCTACAGCGATTTGTTGACCTACTTAACTATAAGAACGGTTCTAACGTACACACTGGAGGTTATGGTGGTTGGTTCTTTATCCGTCAGAATTTAACAACTACACAACGTAAATCAACTAAGGTTAAATACTTTCACGGTTCAGGCGGTGGTGGTGTAGTTACTAAAGGAGCATTGAACCTTACTAGAGCTTTAGAGATGTTTGAAGGCATGGATGTGTTTACAATGGGTCACATTCACGAAAACGCTGCTAGAAATGACGTTAGAGAGCAAGTACACTCACATTCAAAAAGCGGACACTCTGTAGAACATAAACGTATTCACTTAATGCTTACCGGAACGTACAAAGAAGAATACCAGGATGGATTTAGCGGATGGCACGTTGAAAGAGGCGCACCACCAAAGCCATTAGGAGGCAGAATATTAAAGATACACACACCTTTTCACGAAAAAACAATCGTAGATAGCACTCAGTTTCCGATTTAATTGTATATTTGAGCATTCCAATTTTTCATAGATTCTTGCTTTAACCCCTAGAAATAGGGGTTTTTTGTTTCCCAATAAAAAAAAATGTTGAAAAAGTTTGTTTTTTTGTTGATATATCAAAATAAGTATTATATTTGCATATAACAATTAACGAAAAAACAAGAATTATGGAAACTACAATTAAAAAACAAGTAAACGCAAAAGGCAAAGTAATTGAATTAACAACTATTAATCACGTGGTTTTTGGTGACTGTTACTATATCTATGTGAATGATAACACTGTACATTTTCAGTATGGAACACGTAAATTGGATGCAATTTTCAATGAATTTGTAAGCGAAGAATTTGACCTTGTTTGGGCTTATTAATTAAACGAGGGGTGCGACTCGGTTAACGCATAATGAAAAACAAGAATTATGAAAAGACGAGTATTTTTAGCATGGGTAATCCTTACAGTATTAATCGGTTTAATTGAGCAGATATGACTTGTTTAGATTGTCAAGGAGAAGGTAGAGTAGAATACCTTAAAGAATGCGGTAAGTCAGCATCTGACTGCTGCGGTGGATGTTTTCAGACTGAGAAGTGTGAAACGTGTTACGGCTACGGAGATGTCACAGCAGATTTAGGTGACGAACTCGGACAGCGCTACGAAGACATTATTAAGTCAGCATCTGTAAACTATGCAGCACACGAAAAGCTGATTGAGAGCTTAGAGAACGAATTATTTGAACACCTTAAATACGAACGATACAGATGAATAAGATAACCATGAGAAAGTATCATATAACGTACTTTTTAAAACGAGGTGATTTAAACGCTTCTGACGAGACTTTACTAAGTGGGATGACTATAGATGCCACAGATGTACTAAAAGCCGTTGAGATGTACTCTAAATTAGTTATTCAGGATGGTTTACCACCAATTACAGAAATCAAATACATTATTGAACTATGAGACTGATGAAATTCTTTAGACGGTGGATGTTTAAACATAGCGCTGATAACGTAACCGAGTTTGTGATAGTTGTTAAAGACAAAGAACTAGCTCATGTAAGGGTTGAAAAGACGAATGATAAGAATGTAACCACCCATTCGTTGTATATTGACAATAAACTAATTAAACAAAAAGTATATGAAAGATAGCATAGTAGAAAGCGTTAGAGACAAGTACAAAGAACGCTCAGAAAGAGGTATTGAAAAGTACGGAAAGACGTTAGACCGAAATGACCTTTTAGTCAAGGAGTGGTTAAACCATTTACAGGAGGAGCTAATGGATGCTACTCTTTACATTGAGAAGTTAAAAACTAAATTAAATAAGTGATGTTAGACAATCAGATTAAAATTGTGGCGAGTGTTTCGATACTGCCAGTGATAGCAGATTTCCTTGAAGACCTAGTAGAGGATAGAGAGTTTGAAAGAAGTGCAAAGATGCACGTAAACAACTTAATTGCTCAGATTAGAAAGTTAGATGACCGTGTTTTAAACGGTGCTAACATGGAAGCAATGGAGCAGCAGATAGGAATCCAACAGGCATTTCGCCAATGGGTTTTACAAAATGTAGAACACAAATTGTAGAATTATGACAGAAGATTTAGCTTTATTCTTTGGTGCATTCTGTTTAGGTGTATCAGTAGGTATGTGGATGGGTATGAAGTTTTGGGAATATTTTGGAGGAGATGAAGACAATAAATAGTGATAAATCAAAGGTGAGTAATGCGATTACTTTAATAGATAAATACAACTTGTCAAGTAGAAGCAGAAAGCGTGAGCTGGTAGGTATGAGGAGTTATATAATGTTCAAGCTGAGGAGTTTAGGAATGTCACTTGAAGCAATAGGTAAACTATTTGACAGAGACCATGCTACGGTGATTCATGCAATTAAAAAGCATAGGACATACACTCAGATAGGTGATGTCATTTACAGAACAGACATAGCTCAAATAAAACACGATTTTATAGCTATGAATAAGAACATCCAGTCAAGCATATTCGATGACGTTCTTTCAGCTAATGACTACACTGACTTGTTAGTTATCAAGCAAAAAATTCACTTAGGTGTTTACTTGACATAAAACAAATTAGAAAATTATAGTTATATTTGCAAACGGTTCCATCTCACATTATACGAACCTGAAGAAGTTATTTAAACTCTATAATGAAACTGAGGTGAGATGCGGTGGATTTGTAGAGTTTTTTTTATGCTTAAAAATTAATGATATGAGATTATTTATTAAATCTGAAAACGAAGACGGAGAAATTGAATTTTATCGTACTGATAACGGTGAATTAATGGTTAGTATTTTAAACGGTCACGGGTCAACTTATTACATATTGAATAATAATGAAGTTGATTCATTAATTTCTTATATAAATCTTACAGATGAGCGGTTGGATTAAATTGCATAGGCAGTTTTTAAACTGGGAGTGGTTTAATAAAAGCGAAGCAGTTCATTTATTTATGTATCTAATTTTAAAAGCGAACCATAAAGATGGAACTTGGCAAGGTATTGATATAAACAAAGGTCAGTTTATAACATCTTATGGTAAGATTTCTAGTGATACTGGTATCAGTTTACAGACTGTAAGAACACTTTTAAAAAAGTTTGAAAATACGAACGAAATTAACACACAAACAACAAACAAATATACTGTTGTAACTATCTGTAAATATGCAGATTACCAAAGCGAAGAAACTGAAGCTAACACGCAACTAACAAACAAACAACAATCAACTAACAAACAACTAACAACAAACAAGAATGATAAGAATAATAAAGAAGAAAATATATATAGGAGCTTCGCTCAATTGTCTATATCTAAAATCCATTTTGAAAAGTTGTGCGAAGAATATACTAAAGAACAAATTGACAGTACACTAGATGACATTGAAAACTACAAAGGAAACGATAAGTATAAATCTTTATATTTGACAGCTAATAAATGGTTAAAAAGGAATTATCCTAAACAACCTGATAAACTACCACTAGACCAATTAGACCCATTGGTAAGAAAAGCAATTGAACTCGGATATGAAAAATACTAAAGGACAACACTTAAAATACTTACTAGACTATCGTAATGGCAAAATAAAGCAAGGTCTAGGACTTGACTGCTACATGGATGAGTATTTACGATTTAAACCTAAACAATTAAACATCATTTTAGGTCACGACAACGTAGGAAAGACATACTGGATAAATTGGTACTTTCTATCACTTGCACTAAAACACGGAGTAACATTCTGTTTATGGTCAGGAGAGAATCAATACGGACAGATTCTACGAGACATGATTCAGATATACACTGGCAAGAATTTCAAAGAGCTTTCAGAAATGGAGATACGAAATTACTCAGCGTACATAGAGCAGTATTTTGAATTTGTGGACAATAGCAAACTATACAAACCGAACGAGCTGTTGAAGGTCTTTAAAGAAACAGAGTGTGACGCTTGTTTGATTGACCCGTATACAGGACTTGACCGTGAAATGGGTTACGAGGGTAACTACAAGTTTTTAAACATGGCTAGACAATTTGTAAACGAAACAGGAAAGACCTTGTACATAAACACGCACCCGAACACGGAAAGCGGTAGAAGTGGGAATATTTATCCTGACAGCCATAGTTGGAAAGGACATCTTAAACCACCAATGAAAGACCACATTGAAGGAGGTAAAGCGTTCCTTAACCGATGTGATGATATGTTTGTAATCCACAGGCTAATAAAACACGAATCAATGAAATATGTAACTTTGATTTCAGTAGAGAAGATTAAAGACACGGACACTGGAGGAAAGATAACAGCAATAGATGACTTTGTATTCTGCGATTTTAATAGCGGAAAAGGTTTTCACATAGGAGGAACAGACCCATTACGAAACTACCGACCTAAACCACCTAAACAAACAGAAATACAAATAAACAACAGCTTGAATTACGTCAAGCCTGACGATTGCCCATTTTAAAAACAAGAAAACATGATAAACGATTTAGACCATTTACTAAGCCAAACACAAGTAAGCGCAATAATAGGCAGCTTATCAATGGAGTTAAAGAGACTGGAGCAGTTAAACGAACCAAAACACGAACCATTTAGGATAGGCACAAAGAAACACCTAGAAGAAATGAAAGAGGTATTAATGCATTTGTTCGTCTCTGAGAAGGAGTTAAACACCTTAAAAAGCGTAAACTACAACCTACATAGGGAAAATATGGAACTGTCAAGAAAAGTAGAACAGTTGGAAATAATGAACAACAATCTAATGAATGGAATATGAAAAAGTACAAAGTATTGAATTTATACGCTTGTCTAGGCGGTAACCGTTACAAATGGGATGAAGTAGCAAAAGATGCTAACATTGAGTTAGAAGTAACGGCAGTTGAATTAGATGAAGAAGCTGCATGTTTATATCAGGAGCGTTTTCCTAATGATATTGTAATTGTCGCAGATGCTCATCAATACTTGATAGACCATTATAAAGAGTTCGATTTTATTTGGAGTTCACCACCTTGCCCTACTCATTCACGGGCGAGATATTGGAATAGTTCAAACTATGATACAACAACCGAACCCGTTTACCCTGATATGAAATTATATGAAGAAATTTTGTTTTTGCAGCATTATTATAAACACGGAAAATTTGTAGTTGAAAATGTAATTCCATACTACGAGCCTTTAATACACGCACAAAAACGAGGAAGACATTTATATTGGACTAATTTTAATTTACCGAATGATTTAAATGACAGACGTTTTGCAATTAGCCAAGCAAAAGATGAGTTAAAAGGTTTATGTGAATTTCATAATTACGATTTTAAAAAATATAACGGTTCGCAATCAGTAGTTAAAATGGCTCGTAACCTGGTAGACTACGAAGCAGGTAAAACAATACTTGAAACAGCTTTGAACATTTACAAAAAGTCGGACATACAACAAACATCTATTTTTGATTATGAGGTGTAAAAACTGCAAAGAGAAATTTGAGCCTATACGCTTTAACCAAAAGTACTGCATGAACGAAGAATGTGTTCGTGTTTGGGTAGAAACTGAAAAGCAAAAACAATGGAAGGCTAAAAAGACGCAGTTAAAAAAGGAACTGATGTCATTACAAGACTATTTGAAGATTGCACAACAAGTATTTAACAAGTACATCCGCGAACGTGACAAAGGAATGAGCTGTATATCATGCGGAAATGAGCCTAAAAAAGCAAACGCTGGGCATTATTTTTCACAAGGCGGTCATTCAAACGTCAGGTTTCACGAAGACAACGTACACTTACAATGTGAACACTGCAACAGTTATCTAAGCGGCAACCTACTCAACTATCGAATAGGCATTGAAAAGCGAATAGGAACTGCAAGACTGATTGTCCTAGAGGTAATTGCTAATGAAACAAAAAAATGGACTATTCAAGAGCTAAACGAAATAATCGAAACGTATAAAAAGAAGCTAAAAGATGAAATATAACAATGACTTTAAATACGATTTAAAAGTAGGCAAAGTATATGAGCATAAACTTGCAGCGCTACTAGGTAATAAAATAGAAGTAAAGCGAGATTTCAAATGCTTAGATACAGGAAACATATTTGTAGAATACGAAAGCAGAGGTAAGAAATCAGGAATAAGCATAACAGAAGCTGAGTATTGGTGCTACTGGCTATCAGATTATCACTTTTTTATGGTAGAGACTGAACGCTTAAAGACCATTTGCCGTAATTACTTTAACACAAAACGAGATACAATAGGCGGAGACAGCAATACCAGCAAGGGTATTTTAGTGCCATTGAAAATATTTTTTGAGAATAAGTATTAATTATTGAATAATTGTTATATTTGCGTATAACAAAAGAAAGAAAAATGAGGAATTATCTAGTAAATTACAGAGCTTTTTACAATGGTAAATGGCGCAAAGCAGTTAAAGTAGTAGCTGCGTACAGTGAATTAGATGCCTATGTAAAGGCGGACATATGGCAACAATTAATAATCAATATAAAAGCAGAACAATGAAAAAGAAAGAGTTAACATTTGAAGAGGCGTTAGACCTAGTAAACCCTATTACACCAGTTGAGCAAGAACCTGAAGTAGTAGGTAACATCTATCAAAAGCTATGGAGAGCAAAGCAAGAGATTGGTAAAGTAGTCAAAGGTAACGACAATCCGTTTTTTAAAAGCCGATACGCTGATTTAAACACCATTCTAGAAGCTGTTGAACCATCACTATTCAAACACGGTCTTATTGTGTTACAGCCATGCTTAGACAACATAGTAGAGACTAGGATAGTTGATTGTGAAAGCGGTGACATGGTACAGTCATCTTTGGTACTACCTGAAATAACAGACCCACAGAAACGTATCGCAGCAGTTACATACTTCCGTAGAGCTACGTTACAGTCACTTTTGAGCTTACAGGCAATCGATGACGATGGAAACACGGCTACCGAAGCTATTAAAACACAAAAGCCATCTATTACAGATGAGCGTTTAAAAGGTGCTATCACTTCTATACTGTCAGGTAACTACTCAGTAGACCAGTTAAAGGGACAATTTCAATTAACTCAAGCGCAGTTAAACTACTTAAACTCGGAGATATGACACCAAAGGAAAAAGCAATAGACCTATTCAATAAATACTTTGACTTAGTAGAAGCGTACAGCGCAGAGCAGCAACATGATAATGCACGTACAGCAGCGTTTGTTGCAGTAGACGAAGTTCTTAACGCATTACAGGAGCATAGTTGGAAAAATGATTTATTAATCGAATACTATTCAGAAGTAAATAACGAACTTAACAAGCTATGAAAGACTTAAAAATTAGATGTTCAGCAATAGGTAAGATAATGACTTCCCCTCGTTCAAAAGGGGAGGTTCTATCTGCCACTACAAAGACGTACATTAAAGAGCTTGTACTTGAACACAAATACGGAATAAAGAAAGAAATCAATTCACGTTACTTAGACAAAGGAAACCAAGTAGAAGACATGGCTATTGAATTAGCAGAAGAGGCTTTAGATTTAGGTTTCGTCTTTAAGAACGAGTTGTTCTTTGAAAACGACCATTTGACTGGCACACCTGACATAATCACGGACACATTAATCGTAGACGTTAAGTCAAGCTGGAATGGCACTACTTTCCCAATGTTTGAAGATGAACTGCCAAACAAAGATTACTACTGGCAGCTTCAGGGTTACATGGATTTGACTGGTAAGCATAACGCTATTGTTGCCTATTGTCTAGTTGATACACCTGAAGATATCGTACTGGATGAGATAAGACGTGTAGCATGGGCAAAGAAAGAACTTGAGCCATCGGAAGAAACGGAACAAGATGTACGTTCACAGCATGAGTTTAGCCACATACCAAAAGACAAACGAGTAAAAGCGTTCTTGGTAGAAAAAGACGAACACGCTATATGGCAAATAAAGGAACGAGTAGAACAATGCCGAGAATATTACACAGAACTATGGAACAAATAAGCGCAGTTGAATGGCTTGAAAATGAAATAGGACTTAATAATATGGGGGGTTTTTTAAAGAATAAAATCCAACAAGCGAAAGAAATAGAACAAGAACAATTAGAAAAAATAAAAGACTTTGACACATGGAAGGAATGGAAAAACAGTTAACAGCAGTAGATTGGTTGGTTGATAAATTAAAAGAAAATGGAGTTGATTTTTGGCAAGAAGAAATTGAAATGATTGAAGAAGCCAAAGAAATGGAGAAAGAGCAAATAATTGAGGCACACGGCGATAAGAAAAGAACAAAAAGTAATTCAGGCAGTTGCGTTACATATGCTTACACTTTTACGGGTGAAATGTACTACAACGAAACCTATAAATCAGAATAAGATGAAAACAGCAATGCAAGAACATATTGATTGGTTACAATCGACACTTGAAATATGTGAAGAACACGCTACACCATTAATTAACTGTTTAAAACTTTGTATATCAGATGCAGAATCTAAACTTGAAATGGAGAAAGTGCAGATAATGGAGACTTATTATCAAGCATTATGTGATAGGTTTGAACATAATTTAATTCCTATTAGCTTTACTCGAAAAGAAGAGGTAGAAAGGTTTGGTATACCATATTACGAAGAAACCTTTAAATCAAAATAGAATGGCAAAAGTAATAATAGAATTTGACAGTATCGAAGACAAGGAAGAAATGGAGATGTGTCTTAACGGCATGAAGTGGTATTTATTAGCATGGGAACTAGACCAGTATTTACGCAACAGACTAAAACACGAAAACTTATCTGAAGATGCTTACAAGGCACTAGATGAGGCAAGAGATAAACTGCATGAGTTGAGAAGTGAAGATAATTTAAGTTTTGATTAACTAAGTAGGCAGCGAGTGTTGGAGTTCTAGCAGAGGTAATAAACAACTACCTTTTGAGTTGCCTACTTTATACCCGACAAGGTACTCAGGTATAGAAACACGGATAATTTATACCTTTAAGGGTGTAGCATTAAAAACAGAAAATAATTTAAGGTTAAACGCTTAAAAACCGATTTAGTAATCAAATAAAAACAAATACAAATGGAAAAAGTAAACAAAGGAGCAATCTTTAAAAACAAGCAAAAGACGAATGAGAAACATCCTGACTACAGAGGGAAGATTAACTGGGGTGGTACAGAGATAGAGGTATCTATGTGGGTTAACGAAGCTAAAAGCGGAGAGAAATACTTTTCTGTAAGTCTTCAAGAACCATACAACAAAGACAACGTAACTACAACTCTTAAAAACACATCTGAGAAGCTACAAGAGTTAAACGACTTGCCGTTCTGATATGTATATAAAAGACGAACAGTTAAGAAAAGACTTGAGTATGATACTACTGACGAAAACACGAAACCAAGTAGTAAAAGACATAAAGTCAACAGGAGTAAAAATGCACCAGTACAACATAGACAGATTCTTATCTAAAAAGCCAGTATCAATTGATACACTCAAAAAGATAGAGCGTTATGTATGTACTGAGATGCAATTAACATACAACCGTTAAACTATATCCCTCGTCATATTGTCGGGGGATTATTTTTTTAGCCTATATTTACACTGTAAACTAAACGCATGAGTAACAAATGGTCAGATATATTATGCAGATATCACAAAGAATGGGTAGACATTGTCCGTTCATTTGGCGAATCTAACTTTGCTGAAGACATTGTACAGGAAATGTACGTACGTTTCTACGACAGTAACTCAGGTAGCAAGTGCATTACAGAAGCTGGTGAACCTAACCGAGCTTACATTTGGATAAGTTTAAAAAACACTTATCTTACATACGTCAAGCAGAAGAACAAGTATTGTAAAGTAGACATTGACGAGATTAGAAATTTATCTTATGAGGAGATTGACCAACAGAAACACGAATCTTACGATATTTTAACTACTAAAATAAAAAGAGAGATTAACTCATGGCATGAATATGACCAACTGCTGTTTAGTTTATACTCTACCAGCTCGGACTCTATGAGAGACATAAGCAAAGGAGCAAACATTTCACTATCTTCTATATTCAACTCACTTAAAAACTGCAAAACAAGGCTAAAAGAGAACGTAGGAGAGCATTACGAGGATTATCTGAATAAAGACTATCACTTAATAAAATAAAACCAATGGAGAAGAAAAAACGAAAAAGACGTACTAAGGCAGAAATTCAAGCTGCTCAAGTACAGAAACCCGAACCACAAGGATTAGGAGACACAGTAGAGAAAGTACTAGAGGCTACAGGAATAGCAAAGGTAGCTAAATGGATTCTAGGAGAAGACTGCGGATGTGATGAGCGTAAAGCAAAGTTAAACGAGTTGTTCCCATACAAGAAACCATTGTGCCTAGAGGAAGACGAACACCAATATCTGCATGAATTTTTCCTCACAATGACAGAGAGAATAAAACCAACTCAACAAAAACAGTTATTAAAGATATACAACCGTATCTTCCAAGAAAGAAATGAGCCATCAACGTGTTCATCGTGTTGGGCTAACTACTTGAATAAGCTACGTAAAGTTTATGACCAATATGATAACCTATAAAGACTACAGAAAGACGAACATAGACAAGTTACATAGGGAAAAGAGAACAACCCTAAGAGCTAAAGACCATGTACGGTATTGGTTTTTTAAAGACACTGCATTTGAAAGATTAAACCCTGAAGAATAAAAATGTTTGAGGAACAACTACAAGAGATAATAGAACACATACTAGCTCAATATGATGGTTACTGTTTTGTAATAGGCAAAGCAAACCTAGAAAAAGCTGGAGATATTAACGAATACATGGGTTATCCTGTAATCTATTCACCACTTGTAGAGAAGACGGATGAAACCGTTTACTTTGTACCAATGACAAGTCACTTCATAAACACGAACAACTAATGGAAGAAAAAAAGAAAAAAGGAAGACCTAGAAAGATAGAGTCACCTGAACAACTACACGAAATATTCAAAGCATACAAAAAGTATGTAAAGGAAAACCCTAGATACAAATACACACTATCTCATAGAACAGGAGACATGGTTCCTGAACCTTTAGAATGTCCTCTTACAATGGAAGGCTTTGAAGTCTACTGTTGGCAAAAGTTTGACCTAAGTGTTAATCATTATTTCGATAATCAGAAGAACGCATACGAAGATTTTTGTACCATCTGTACGCACATAAGAAGAGAAATCCGTAACGACCAAATCTCAGGAGGTATGGTAGGACAGTACAACGCATCAATTACACAGCGTTTAAACAACCTAAAAGAACAGGTAGAAAACACGAACATAGAACAGCCATTATTCAATCTGAATGAGTTTAAAGATAACGACAGCGATAAGGAAAATCTATAAGCTAGAAAAACGCATAAAGATAATTCAAGGTGGAACAAGTGCTGGGAAAACGTTTGGAATTATTCCTGTACTCATAGACAAAGCTGCTAGGACTTCAGGAATGGAAATAAGCATAGTAGCAGAATCTATTCCGCATCTACGAAGAGGTGCGCTTAGAGACTTTGAAAAGATAATGAAGTGGACTGGTAGGTTCTTTGAATCCAACTTTAATAAGACGTTACTCAAATACGAATTTGCTAACGGTTCATTCATTGAGTTCTTTAGTGCAGACGATTCAAGCAAACTTAGAGGAGCAAGGAGAGACATCCTGTACATCAATGAGTGTAACAACGTAACGTTTGAATCTTACAATGAGCTTTCCATCCGTACACGTAAAGAGATATTCTTAGACTTTAACCCAGCAAATGAATTTTGGGTGCATACCGAACTAAAAGACGAACCTGACGCTGACTTTATAATTCTAACATACAAGGACAACGAAGCCTTAGACAAATCCATAGTAGACCAAATAGAAAAGAACAAGCTCAAAGCTGAGACATCTTCTTACTGGCGCAATTGGTGGTTGGTATATGGTGAGGGTCAGGTAGGAATGTTAGAAGGAGTTGTATTCTCAAACTGGAAGACAATAGACACAATACCAAAAGAAGCAAGGCTTATCGGAATAGGTTTAGACTTTGGATACACGAACGACCCTACTTCAATTATAGAAATCTACACTCACAACGGACAGCGAATAGTAAACGAACTTGCTTACCGTACAGGAATGCTAAACTCTGACATTGCTAAAATCTTACCTAAGAATGTAGTAGTCTATGCTGATAGCGCAGAGCCTAAATCAATAGACGAGATTAGACGCTACGGTATAAACATCAAAGGAGTAACCAAAGGCAAGGATTCGATTAATTACGGTATTGATGTCATGCAGCGAAACGAATACTTAGTAACGTCAAGCAGTACTAATTTAATTAAAGAGCTTAGGTCATATTGTTGGGACACTGACAAGACAGGAGTCAGGTTAAACAAACCAGCAGGAGGTAATGACCACGCAATAGATGCGTTCAGGTATCATGAAATGGAAACTTTAGGTATAAATAGTCACTACGGAAAGTACCACGTAAGGTAGCAAGGTACAAAAACACGAATTAAAGTTAATTAATTATGAAGGTAACAATAGACGTTCCAAGCAGTTTAGCAGATATCACTTTAGAACAGTATCAGTATCTTATGTCAATTCAAGACGAGAATGATTCTGAAGACTTTGCTTCTAGAAAGCTGATAGCTTGTCTGTGCAAGATTCCTTTATCTGATGTGTTAAAGATTCAATACACGTCAATTATAGAGCTACTAGAGAAGTTTAACGCTATTTTCAGAGAGGATAAATTCCTTATTCAGAGATTTGAGTTGGGAGGTGTAGAGTTTGGTTTTGTTCCTGAGTTAGAAAGTATTTCATTTGGTGAGTACATAGATGCTGAGAAGTATTTAAGTGATTGGTCGACAATGAATAACGCTATGGCAGTTTTATACAGACCAGTAGTCAAACGAAAAGACGAAAAATACACAATAGAAGACTACCATACTTCAGCTACTTATGCAGAGGTAATGAAAGCCATGCCGTTAAATGTAGCTTTAGGCGCTCAGGTTTTTTTTTGGAATTTAAAAAGAGACTTGTTACTCGCTACGATGGATTATTTAGCGGAGGAGCTGACGGAGATTCCTCAGGAGATTATAGCGCAACATCTGTCTTTGCCCAAAGATGGGGGTGGTATCAATCAGTATATCAACTCGCTCAAGGAGATGTTAGAAGATTTGACGCAGTTACCGCTTTACCGCTCCATCAGTGTTTAACTTATTTGACATTTGAAAAGGAAAGGGTAACGCTAGAGAATAACGAGATTAAAAGACAAATGAAAAGATGAAAGCATACACATACCTACTAGAGGAATTAAAAGCAGAGATTGAAACTATCCCAATGGTGACTACGGTTACTCAGGGTGGACTAGATGACATCGACAACTACAAACAGACTTTATTCCCTTTGGTTCACATTATCGTAAACAGCGTGACGGCTTCATCTAATACATTCACTTTTAATGTTAGTATTATCTCGATGGATGTAGTTGACATAGCAAAAGACGAAACTACAAATATCTTCTACGGCAATGACAACGAAATAGACGTCTTGAATACTACAATGGTTATTTTAACACGAATAATTGAGGTATTGATAAGAGGTGAGCTATCTAGAAAAATGGAAATAGTAGGAACTCCTAATATGCAGCCATTTACAGAAAGATTTGAAAACTATCTAGCTGGATGGACAGCGACAATGGACATAATCGTACCTAACGACATGAGCATTTGCTAATGATGACAGGGCAGCAAATACGGAAAGAGTTAGAGAAGTTTCAAAAGTACGTTATTTCTCAGGCTAGAGCTAATTTAACACGGTTAAAAAAGAATTCTTCTAAGAATTTGTACGACAGTTTAAAGGGTCAAGTTACCTATAAGAAAGGTGACTACACTGTAGAGATTGAAATGGACACATACGGACTATTCGTAGATAAGGGAGTAAGTGGTAAAGAGAAAAAATACAACACTCCTTACTCGTATAAATCAAAGATGCCACCACCCTCTGCACTTGACCAATGGATAGTAAGAAAAGGAATAGCACCTAGAGACGCAAAAGGCAGATTTATAACTAGAAAGTCTTTGCAGTTTTTAATAGCTAGAGGCATATACAAAAACGGTATAGCTCCTAGTTTGTTTTTGACTAAACCATTTGAGGCAGCAATGAGAAGATTACCACAGGATGTAGTCACAGCATACGGAATAGATATAGAAGCGTGGATGAGCGCAACAGTAGAAAAAATAAATAGAAAATAATGGCACTAATATTCGCACGGTCACCATTTATTATAGATGTAAACGAGGTGAACATGATAGGTTCTAAAATTGACGTTTACATAGGGCAAGGTATGTCATTACCAGCACAGCCTACATACATACTAAGTAAGAACTCACCAAGCGTTACAAACTATAGAACGGTGTACAACATATCTCCGTTTATACGAGAGAAGATAAATCACAATGTCTACCAATCTACTTACAATACATTTGGAGGTAATGCACCTACAAGTCAGTGGTCAAGAGTAAGAGTAGTAAGATATAAACGAACAACTGCTGGTACGTCTTTGCTTGACACTACAGATTATATTGCTTTGGATGGCTACGGATTCTACGAAGAAGGTTATAACCCACAGTTAGTTCCTTACTTTTTGCCACAAGGAACATACTACTACAACTACGATGTATCAGCAGATTTTGCAAACAACCAATTAAGTAGAGTTGGACATTTTAACTTTGAAGGTGACAATAACTACACAGTAAAATACACGAACCTAGTTTCAGGCGCTAACGTAACATACACAGTTACTTCTTATGGTATTAAAGAATATCCTAGATTAAACCAAGCATATTACGCAGACGGGAATAAGGTTGAGCTATCAGATGAGTTAGGCAACCTATTAGCGACATGGTATTTTAGACCAATTATTGAATGTAGATATGAACCAGTAGTAATTGACTTTGTTAATAAGTTTGGTTCATGGCAAAGAGAATGGTTCTTTAAAGCAAGTTTTGAACAACATGAAGTTAAGACTACTCCATACAATTTACTACAGAGTAACCTAGTGAACTACTCAGTTACTCAAGGTCAGCGTAGAGACTTTAACATAAACGGTCAAGAAAGCATTAAGGTAAATTCAGGCAATGTTAATGAAGTCTATTACGGTACACTTTTAGATATTATCATGAGTGAGAGAATTATGGTGAATGGCGAACCTGCTGTTATTAAAACTAAGAGCATAGCCAAACTAAAAGACGTAAACACGAAAACATTCAATTACACTCTAGAGTTTGAATACGCATTTAACACTATAAACAACGTCATCTAATGGAGAGAAAGGTTCAAATATACATAGAGGGCGAGAGGCTAGAGTTATTCAATGACGAAAAGATAAATGTAAACTCAACGGTTCAGAATATTGCTGACATCGCAAAGGTGTTTACAGACTTTTCACAGTCATTCACCGTACCAGCTACACCAAAGAACAATGCAATCTTTGAACATTTCTATGCAAACGAAGTAGACGGAACTCTCAACTATAATTTGAGACGAGATGCGTTTATTGAAATAGACCTAAGCTCATTTCGTACAGGAAAGATTCAGCTAGAAAAAAGCGAAATAAAGAACTTACACACTGACAGCTACACATTGACATTCTACGGTGACGTTAGAAGCCTTAAGGATAGATTTTCAGAGGACAAGTTAAGCCAGTTGGATTACTCTGCTTACACACATCCATATACAGGCGCTGAGGTGTTAGATAGAGTTACTGATATTGGTATGACTTATGATGTTCGTTATCCGTTAATTTCATCTAAGCGAGTATGGCAATATGATGAACCTACTACACCACTAGACAACATCGACACTATTGATGGGCGTATTTTCTACGATGAGTTGTTTCCAGCAATAAAGGTTGCACGAGTATTTGACGTATTAGAGGCTACTTATGGAGTTACCTTTTCGGGTAGCTGGTTACAGACTCAAAGGTTTCAGCAGTTGTTTATGTTGTGTAAAAACGCAAACAGTTTTACCAACTTAACTCCTACTCAACGTGTAGACATAACTGCCCAATCTAATCCATCTAGTTTTGATAATATTTATTCTGTAGCAAACGACAATGCTATCTATACCTATCAAGATACCGAGATAGGCGATGGAGAACATTTTATGTACATGGATATTCAGTCATTGTCTCAACCTTGCACATATTACATAGACGCATACAGAAACGGAGTATTAGCAGGTACTTTTACAGGCACAACTACACAAACAATTTATTGGGGTAATGTTTTAAACGTTCAAGGTGTAAACGAAACGTTTTATTTTGAAGTTAGAGCAGATACTACTGTTACTATAGGCATACAGCTACGTTCAACTTTCTCTTATACAGTAGTAGACCCATTAACAGGTGCGCAGTCTACAATGACATCTTTACAACTTGCAACCTGTGCAGATGCTGTTCTAGTTGGAGACTTAAATATTGCTCAGAATATGCCTGATATTAAAGTGTCAGATTTCTTCTCAGGTATATTAAAAGAGTTTAATTTGACTTGTTATCCTATTTCTACTACTGAGTTTTATCTTGAGCCATTAGAGGATTGGTATGCTAGGGGTGCTGATTACGATATTACACAGTTTGTTACTACTGACTCAATTGACATAGCAAGAATCCCTCTATACAAAAAAATAAACTTCTCATATCAAAAATCTGAGAGTTTTATGAATAAGGAATTTTTTGGGTTTTTTAATAGAAGCTACGGAGACTTAGAAAGCGCATTTGATTTTGACGGTAGCGAATACAGTGTACAAGTTCCCTTTGAGAATCTGTTATTTAATAAATTTAGTGGTACAGAAATTCAGGTCGGTTATTCGTTAAAAGATTCGCCAAGTTTTGAGCCATATGTTCCTAAGCCAGTTCTTATGTATTATAATGGAATGGTTGACATAGCAGCTAACGACTTTAAGTTTGATGACGGGTCGATAATTTATAACATAGGTAACTATGCTTTGTTTGGTCAAGATTTAATAGAAAATGGTATTAATTACTCTTTGAATTGGGGTATAGAAGTTTCGTCTTTTTATCAAACAATAAATTCAAACGGATTATATCAAACATACTATTCAAACATACTGACAAATTTATACGACAGAAAAAACAGACTTACAACAGTAAAATGTATTCTGCCTATTTCGATTCTTACACAACTCAAACTAAACGACAAGTTAATTATCCGTGATAAGCGTTATATCATTAACGAAATGAAAACAGAGCTGACAAGTGGTGAGGTGACGTTTACGCTTATTTACGATTTAAGACCTATCAGAAGACGAAGAAAAATAAGACCGTCTATAGGAGATACTCAAGTAACGGTAGGTACAAACATGAAGAATCTAAGCGTACAAGGTGACGTTGATATTTCAGGCACAGACATTATTTCAGCAACGCCTGACACATTCACAGAAGATACGTTAATAGTTTTTGAATTACCACCTTTTGGAGATGAAGTAGTTGAAATAGTTTCTGAGGAATTAGACTATATTGTTTCAGAGGATGGACAAAATATTTTAATAAATGAGGAAGGTGATTTAGAGCTTTTTACTGCAACAATAAACTACACCATGCAAGACGGTACAATAGAAACAGAATACATAGATATAACTAGGTCATGATAACAGATATTTTAAATATGCTACGGATTGATGACTTCTACGGAAAGTCGGACAACATAGAGATAGCTAAAGGAAAGTACAAGCTACCTACAACGGTAAAAGATGTATTTAAACAAGCGAAGAGAGAATTAAAATATAAAAAGACAGGGTTTTAATGGAAAAGCACACGATAAACATAGACGTAAACACTCAGAAAGCTAACTTAGATGTCGACAAGTTAGACAAGAACTTAACTGAGTTAGACAAGACCGTAGAGAACCTAGCGGATACTATGGACATGGACTTAGGTGCTGCCATATCCGAAATAGAAGACAAGCTAACCCAACTCGCAGTACAAGGCAAACAAAACACGGAAGAGTTTAAGAGCCTAGCTAAAGAAGCTGGTAGGTTAAAAGGTGTTATTGCTGAGGTAGATGCACAAGTAGAGTTCTTTGCAGCTACTAATGCAGATGTAGGTCAGAAAATCGGACTCTTAGAAGACCAAATGTACCGTATGGCTATAGCTGGAGATACAACATCTGCTGAGTTTAGAAAGATACAAGCTGAAGCTGCTGCGTTAAAGCAATCAGTAATAGCAGTTGATATGGCTTTAGACGGCATGGCTATGACTACTTCACAAAGACTTACTGGAGCATTAGGAGGAGCTGCTGGTGGGTTTGCTGCTGCACAAGGTGCTATGTCTGCATTTGGCGGAGAAAGCGAAGCTGTGAACGAAGCTATCTTAAAAGTTCAGGCTGCAATGGCACTTACTCAAGGTATTGATGCTATTAAACAAGCTGTACCAGCTTTCACAGCTTTAAAAACTTCTGTTGTTAGCGCATTTCAAGGAATGACTGCCGCTAGTAAAGCATTTATGCTTACAGGAATTGGTCTTGTGATTACTGCTATAGCTGCTGCTGTTGCTGCATTTGATGGAATGGGTAAGTCTACAGAACAATTGATAGCTGAACAGAAGAAACTAACAAAGGCTTTTGATGACCAAAGCGCTGCAATAGATAGAAATAAGCAGCAAATGGAAGCTCGGATAGATACTGAAATTGCTTATGCAGAAGCTGTAGGAAAAAGTGAGAAAGACATTGCTAAAATAAGAGAAGAGGGTACTGAAGATTTAATTAAAGAGACGAATAAACAGATTAAAATTCAGCAGCAAAGATTAGATTTTTTATCTTCTGAAGAACATAAAAGAGCGTTAGGTGCTAGGCTAACATCACAAGAGCAATATGATGCATTATTACGAAATAACCAAAAGGAGGTTAACGAAACTAAGAATCACTTAAACAAACTAAAGGTTGAAAATAACACTCGTAGAAATGAAATAAAGCTAGAGACTATTCGCCAAAAGACGGAAGAGAACGAAGCTGTAAAAGCAAAAGAAGAAGAGGAAAGACAAGCTGCTGCTGACCGTGCTAAACAACGAGCTTCAGATGCAGCACAACAACGTAAAGACGCATTAGCACAATTAAGAGATGCTCAGAATGAATTTACCGAGCAAGAGCGTTTGTCTTATATGACAGAGCAAGAGCGTGAAGTCTATGAGGTAAATAAAAAGTACGAAGAGCTTATTAAGTTAGCTCAAAAGTACAAGCAAGATACTGCCATCTTAAAAGAGAATCAGCTTAACGAAGTAAACAACATAAACACGAAATATGCTCAGGAAGAACTAACAGCCGAAGCAGAGAAACAAGCTAGATTAACAGAACAACAAGCTGCAGCTCAACAAGAAGCATTAGACGCAGAAGAGGCATTTCAAGAACAATACAGACAAGCTACAACATCTCAAAACCAATTAGAGATAGACGCAGTAAACGAAAAGTATTTTCAGCTTATTACAGTTGCTGAACAGTACGGAATGGACACTACTGCTTTAAAAGTTAGACAAGAGGAAGAGTTAGCTGCAGTAGATAAGAAATACAAAGACGAACAAGCTGCAAGAGAAAAGGCGTTAGCTAGTCAACGTCTAGATGCTGTTAAAGGTGGTTTAGATGCGATTGGACAACTTGCTGGAGCATTTGCTGGTAAGAGTGAAAAGTCTCAACGTAGAGCGTTTAATATTCAGAAAGCTGCTGGTATTGCATCGGCTACTATTGACACTTACAAATCTGCTCAAGCTGCTTTTGCATCTGCTGGTAACCCAATATTAGGAGCTGTATTTGCTGCTATTGCTGTAGCTGCTGGTATCGCTAACATTGCTAAAATCTCTAAAACTAAATTTGAAGGTGGAGGAGGTGCTGCTGCTGGTGGAGGTGTTTCTGTTCCGTCAAGTGGTGGAGCTGGTTCTGTAACTACTCCTGAGTTTAATATAGTTGGTGGAAACACGGCTAACCAATTAGCTGGACTAGGTCAGCAACCAGTACAAGCGTACGTAGTGAGTGGTGAAGTGTCATCTGCTCAGAGCTTAGACCGTAACAGGGTACAAAACGCAACATTATAGACATTAAAAGTTAAAAGGTTATGAAGATAGTAGAAATGGTTTTGAATGAGGAGATAGACAGACAAGGCGTGTATGCTGTATCTGTTGTTAACTCCCCAGCAATTGAAGAGGATTGGGTAGCACTTAACCGTCAATACGTAGAGCTGAAATCTGTAGATGACGAGAAGCGAATATTGATGGGTGCTGCATTAGTTCCTAACAAACAGATTTACCGTAAAGACAAAGAGAACGGTGAGTTTTATATTTACTTTTCTAGTCAAACAATTCGTAAAGCCTCAGAGCTATTCTTAAAGCGTAACAAGCAGAATAACGCTACCTACGAACACATGAAAGAGATAGACGGAATGAGTGTAGTAGAGAGTTGGATAATAGAAGATGAGGACAAAGATAAATCTAAACTGTACGGATTCAGTTTGCCTGTAGGAACTTGGATGATATCCATGAAAGTAGACAATGACGAGGTTTGGAGTAAAGTTAAGGAAGGTGAGATTAAAGGCTTTAGTATTGAGGGATATTTTGAGAGTAAGACTGAGCTATCAAAAGACGAATCTGTTATAGATGAGATTATAAATATTTTAAAATCAATATAATGGAAAGACAAATTAAAAACACATCTTACAGTTTACAAGTTCAGAGCGTAACTCAAGAAGAATTTGAAAATTTACAGCCTGAAGTAGGTGCATTGGTATTAGTTGATAATTCAATGTTATTTATTGGTGTTAGTAATAGAGAAGGTTTACAGTGGGGAGGTATTCAATTATCTAAACCATGAGCAGAAGATTTATAAATAGTCAGTTTACTACTCAGGTTCAAGACGTAACTCCTGACGTAAAAGAGTTGAGCGTACCTGAAGAGGGAGCGTTAATAATGTGTGAGGGTGTTTTATATGTTGGAATAGACAACGAATGGCAAAGACTTAG
>Ga0315901_10003153_pt1 | contig 21741 bp, 15 predicted proteins | sample LakEriMetagenome_10_FD_203761 | JGI IMG/M metagenome (GOLD analysis project Ga0315901, IMG submission 203761) | Freshwater fungal communities from buoy surface, Lake Erie, Ohio, United States - Buoy 2 MA116 | ecosystem: Environmental > Aquatic > Freshwater > Lake | place: USA: Lake Erie, Ohio... | reverse complement strand
CTGCAGAGATTCAAGAGCGTTTTTCATCTGCAACCGGAAATAAGTTCCCGGAATTCTTTTGACGTCAGTGCGCAGCCCAAAAACAAAAGCCTGATCATACAAGTGCTCATGCGCAGATTCGAAATTGGCCTCTCCGGTAAATGGATGGCACCAGCCTGAACTTTGTTCGCGCTCATCGTCCGGTCCCAGAGGAGACACACTCCGTTTTTTAAGCTTTTTGATAATATCCGTAAAACGCACTTCGCGCGGATCAACAAGAACCTGCAAACGACGAAGCGAGAGCGCACCCGCACCCAAAGACATAGGCCATTCTCCAAACCAAATTCCACACCAATGTCACTGACTGAAGGTCGCAATCTGTCATAGGAGGTCAACCACCGCAAGCCATGCAGAGCGGGAGACGCGCAAAGATCCATCAGCGATTCGTCTTTAGCTTTAATATAGAGCATTTATTGAAATCACTGGGATTGAGACACGATCTTATCCGGTGCCACGTCGAAGACCGAATAGCCCTGCCCGCGCATCACAATGAGATAGAGCTTTTGTCCAAACCATTCATGCGGGACTGCGATCGTAAATCGCAGGCCAGAACCAACAAGATGGGTCAGCCCTGCGGTAAAACGAAGGTCAGGAGTTTTTCCCTGTGCGCGAATTTGCTCTGCCACCGACACATCTAGCCCCGACTGCAAGACAAGACGTGCTGTAGTTCCCAAAAGTTCATATCCATTGCAGACACCCAGTGCATGCGCACCGGTACAACTCAAAGTAACTCCGAATTCACGCCAGATAGAATTCAATACACCACGGTCTTCGAACTGCGAAAGACTCAAAGCCAAAGAATCCGTGCCTTCCTCACGCGCCTGCGCGATGTTCGGAAAAGGCTGACTCTTGCTGTCGCTATATGCCACATTTACGGACCAAAAGATGTCTCTTGGAGTCCCTGCAGAAACACGCCCGGGCATCGAAAAATAAAGAGATGCAGAACGTGACGAGTTCTCGAGCCGTCCTTCATAGAGTCCTTCTGCTGTGAGCTTTTGCTCCCCGATCACATTAAAAACAACTGAAAGTTCTTTCCATGCAACAGTCACTTCCTGCAGCTGCAGCTGACAACCTTCAATCGCTTTTCGCTGCTCATTGAGAACAAATATTTTTTCACTGGGAATCAACTGAAGTTTATAGTCTAAAGGTTCTTCCGCACCGGGACACTCCAACCGACGCACGACGATGTCACTGACCACTGCGTCGCTCACTCCGAGCAGGAGGGTCGATGCATGAATGGCCAGGTTAACATGAACCATCTCGTCTGTGGTTGCTTCTTCAGCCACAGTACCGCGGCCGCAGCTCAACAAAAAACAAACAAAAACACACCGAAGGACTAACCAGATTAAAGCACGTCGCGGGGGGGTTATTTGGCGCATGTGAACACCGCCGGATCATTAAAATTCCATACTTGCGAACCGTTGCTAACCCGCGAACAGTCAACCACTCCCCGCCATTGCTCATTCACAAATTCAAGGGTCACCGTGCATGGTTCATCTTTCACACTCCAGCTTTCTTTTTCACCGGTACGCACATAGACCTGACAGCTTTTTTCTTTCCACTGCGCAAGGACAGGATCATTGGTCAACTCCAATCCATTGCACACGAATTTTTCTGCGCTGAATGATTTTACGCCCGCCAATGAAAACCCAAATGCGAGCCCTGCCCCAACCCCCGTGCGATCGCGCGCATTCACCGACAGTCCTAAGGCCGTCGTCTGACACGAGACAAGAAAGTCCTCGTGGGTCAGCGACTGTTCTCCGGATGCTGTCGAGAGACTCAGTCGCGCACACCCATAACCATTAACAGTGTTGCACAGCAGCGGTTTTTCAGACGATGGCTTTAATCTTTCAAACGCTTCTTCTGGTGTAATGCCGCGCGAGGACGAGGCCCGTGAGCCGCATCCTGTCAGCATCATGCCAACGAGACATAAAAGAAGCTGGCCTCTTTGTCCCTTCAAGGCACAGGATTCCCGATATCAACATTAAAGTACACATAGCTTTTGCCGCGTGAATCCGGTGTCGATGGATCTGTGTAGGACAAAATCAGCAGCATTTGCTTGTAATCCACCAGTCGTCCCGGCCCGACCAGCTGTGGAATGATAATATTGGTCGCGCTGCTGCCATCTTTCATGGAATTCGTGATTGAAGTCAGGCTGCCAGCGTTCATTAATGTTTCGATTTCATCATAGGTGTAGGTGCTCTTGTTCGCCGCATCTGCAACAAGTTTGACCTGCATGTTGATAATCTTTTGAGGATCAGTTTCCCCATTCACTTTCGGACACGCCCAATCACTGCCACCCGGTTGAGTCAGATTTTGTGCGCACTGGAGTTTAAAGCTAAAGGTGCCCTTGCCATCGGAACTGGCAATGTCGACTAAGTTAATGGTGGAAATCGAAAATGCGGGAGCCTCGAGTCCATTGACCGCCAATGGTGAGCCAGCCGTGTAATCGACCACGTTGGCATCTGTTCCTTTGCTTGACCTTAAAAAGGTGAAGGCAGCATCCTGACCGTCGACAATACCTCCCGCGACCAATTGCCTAAACACTTTGACCTTAAATTCATCTCCTGCAGATGCAATGAACGTTGCCGATGTGCCTGCAGCGCCCTTCAGCTCTGAAACCGACTGCGGCGCATAGGTTTTATTGTCGTATCCAAATTCAACAAGGCCGACTTCACAGTTCTTGTCGGTTTTGTAGAGCTTCATGGTGGTCGAATAGCTGGCAACCGCGGTGGTTGCCACTGAGTAACCTGACGCACAGCCGCTGACCTTGAATTTCATTGACGCTGCATTGACGAGGTCAAAAGAGAATAACGAAAAATCACGCGCAGACGGCTCCCAGTCAACCAGTTTCGAGGTCAAAAGTTGAGACGGGGTGAGGCCAACACGAACAACAGCCCAATCCTGTTCTGTGCTTTGTTTTCCTTTCGATTTGCTGCCGAACGTATCCTTGAGATCACGAACTTCCAACGTTCCACAAGCAGCGCAAACAAGCGCAGAGAGCAGGCTCAAACCGAGCGGAGCATTCTGACGACACTTTTGTTTCAGTTCCTGATAGCCATTTGAGCGTTTCATAGTAAAACCCTCACCCCCTGGGCGTCCTGCCCACTCATTGTGTCGGCTATTGTTTGAACTTCTTAAAAAGAATTTAGAGAACGAGCGTTAAAGAGAAAAAAAGCGAATGAAGACTGAAGCCTGTAATGAACGCCAGGTGCTGTTTGCGAGTGTTTCGACTCCAAGAACATCCCCTTTGTCGGATTGGTTTCTGCCCGTCACGTAAACGTTCCCGATGGCAAATTCCGATTTTAGCGGGCGTGATACATTTGCAAACACATCAAAGCCCAGATCGCAAAATCGCCCCAGACGCCATCCCAGCGACAACCGCGCACCTGTATCCCACGACAAAGTCCTTGACGAATAATCAATCGAGGTTTGATTGGCTTCATCGGACAGAAAAAAATTATGGCGCCAGAGCAAGGCCCCTGCGCCCAAATTGAGATGTGAAAAAAATCCCGAACCCAAAGGACGTGCTTTGTTAAGTATGATTCCCCGTCCCAAAAGAGTATTGCCACGTCGAATCAAAACAGGGCCGACCCACGGCCACAGACGCACGCCTCCTGTCATCCACAAGCGAATAAAAGCAAGTGATGATTCACTTCTGGGCTGTTCACTCCCGTCTGTCGCCTCTCCGCGCTGTGTTTCACTCCACTGCTGTGCCTCAAAGCCCCAGCCCGCTGATTCAGTCGGGTTCATCCATTGAATGTGTGCGGCGGTGGTTGTTGCACGGCCAAATTCGTGCGCAGCGTTCAATCGCGGGCTATTTCCGAGCCGCTCGTTGAACGAAGAGAGTGTGGGAGCTGTGTAAAAGGTGATTCCGCGCGACATGCCAAATTGAATAGCCGAAGATTTTGAACGCGCAAAACCCGGCCGCGGCGTAAAGCCCAGCGCAAGGCCAAACAAAATGGTCCAAAGTCTCTTCATAAACCTCCTACCAGCTGAGTTCGTATCGGATATTCTTGGAGTCTCTTTGATTCTGTCATTTTTGTGACTCATTAAGGCACGAAAAAAAAATCCGAAAATCTCATCATGAAAACACAAAAACAAAGACATAACTTACGGGTTTTCTTTTTAGCCCTGACACAACTGATGTGTTCGCCTAAAAAACAGAAGCCTTGTTCAGAGACGCAAGTCGTTGTCTCTGAACAAGGTCAGTCGACACCGGACAGAAAACCCAAAGCTCCACCGCTCGGTGGTTTCATTCACATTGGTCCGCGCTCTTGCACGACAACCCTCTCGTTGAAAAGTGCAAATAATTCTGCCCTCATTGTAAATGCTTATTCAGCTCTTCATTGTTTCAGAGAAGATCTCCTCAATGAGGAACAGATTTCATTATCAATCTTTATTCCTCACAGAAATCAATCAAAAGCAGGCTATATTAAAAATATTCCAGCCGAAGATGAGTTCTTTGAGCGGCGAAAAAAACTCATCCAAAAAGTCGACACGCTCGGAAAACCATTTGTCTCGGAGCAAATGCGTCGTTTCATGAGGATTGAGCTCCCCTATTTTTTTGACGATCGTCAACAGGTCATTAACAGCACAAATCCCGAGGACCGCGATAAGTTACTGCGCAATATTTGCCTTGCAAATCGGGAGGACCGGCTCAGCGTCCCAAACAGTCAAGAAACCTGTTGGTCATCACTCGACACGGTTGTTCGGACACTTGAAATCAAGGCTGCGGCCGTGGAACCAAAGCGATTTGCGCTGATTCGGCGAGCCTTTGAAGAACAGAGTGAACGATTGCAGTCGTTGCTGCGAAAAGATCAGTCGATCGCAAAAAACTATCAGCTCTGGAGCAATCGTATTCACGGCTTGACAGGGTTATGGCGACTCACAAACTATTCTTCTCTCGCTTATTTTCTCAACAGGGGCACATGCTCGCTAGTGAATCCGGCTTCAGAGGAAGCGGCTCTGTGTCTCGTCCGTGAACAACTGATCGAATTAGCGAAAAATTATCTCATTGAAATAGACTCCGACGGAGTGAGTAAATCAATTCTAAGCAAAGCAAATGAACTCGGATTCGGCCTCGATCAGGACGTGCTGAAAGAAAAGAAAATGGAACTTGTAAATCTTATGCCCAAAAAGGCATTTGACAACTTTCATGAGGTTTTTCTTGCGCACCGCAATGACATTAAGCAGCGAATTAAAGTGCAGGACAATAAAATCCAGCCGTTGGATCCTGAATACATCATCGCTGCCAATGAGTCTTATCTGCCAGAGGCAGCCAATACACCGGCCGTTAAATTTTCGCTTTTCGGAGGACAGCTTTTGACACCTGAGAACACGCCTATTTTCTCAAAAGGCATGAGCTCAAAAGGCACCCTCAGGTTTTATGTTAATAAAGATCACGTCATTGGGCGTTTTGGAAAGAGTGACAGCGGTACCTTGTTGACCTATGCCGGAATTGTTCCTCTGTTGGTTCTCAACAGCGTTGATGATGAGCCGACATCCGGCGGTGCATCGATTCTTGCGCTTCCCGAGGCACTTCCCGAAGATGCCAGCCCTCCTGCCACGGGTTCTCAATCATCCTGTCGTTGAGGCGCTATTCAAAGACTCTTCTGGAATTGCCAAAGCAACGGCTTCCGCAATGTCGAGAACCTCGAGCGATTCAGTGGCCTTCAAGTTTTTAAAGGCGCCCTTGAAATTAATCATGCAGAATGAACAGCCAGTCACAAGAGTTTGAGCCCCGCTGGCAGCCACATGCTCAAGACGTTGCATCACCACCGGTTTGTCACCGCCCTCGGATTCGTACCACATGTTGCCGCCACCCATTCCGCAACAACTCGATTGCTGTTTTGAATATTCCATTTCACTCAAGCGCAAGCCGGCAATTCCTTCGAGCAACTGGCGTGGCGCTTCAAATTCACCATTGTGGCGCCCCAAAAAACAAGGGTCATGAAAAGTTACGTGCTTGCGCACTTCGCCTGGCATTTGCAGGCGGCCATCACGATGCAAGACCGAAAGAAGCTGACTGTGGTGCATCACCTCATAGTGACCGCCATACTCTTTGAAATCGTTTTTAAGGGTATTCAAACAGTGCGGACAATGCGTAACAATCTTTTTAAACTTCAGCGCGTTGAGCTGTTCAACGTTGCTGCGGGCGATTTCAGAAAAACTATATTCGTCACCTAAGCGTTTGACGGGCTCACCGTTGCATTGCTCCGCTTTGCCGAGAACAGCAAAGTCAACGCCACAAGCCTTGAGAATTTTAACGACGCTGCGCGCTACTTTTTGGTTACCAGCATCGTAAGACCCAGCGCAACCCACGTAATACAAATACTCGACCTCGGGTGAGTCGCCGGTGATGACCGGAACGTCAAGACCTTCGGCCCATTTGAAGCGATCAGCATGCGAGACGCCCCACGGATTCTTGTGCTGTTTGATATTCTCGATCGCTTTTCCGGCACTCGCTGGAATTTCACCCAACGTCAGCGTTTGATAGCGCCGCAATTGCATAATCCCACGCAGCTGATCAAGACCCACAGGACATTCATTGACACAGCCTCCGCAATTGGTACAGGCCCAAATTTCTTCGCTGGTTATGCGTCCCGATTCGTATAAAAAATTTGCTTCTGCGTTGCGCTGGTCCAAAGGAAGTTGCGCCTCAACCAACATACTGTCACGTAATTTTAGCATCACTTGGCGCGGATCCAACGCTTTACCGACGGCATTGGCCGGACAAATGTCCGTACAGCGGCGGCATTCGGTGCAACTGTCAAAACTCAAAAGATCCTTCCACGTAAAATCTCCAATCGACCGCTGACCAAAATATTCAGCCTCGGCATTTTCAAAATCCACTTTCGGAAGAAGGACGTTAGGCTCCAGCCGCTGCGTGAACAGATTGAGTGATGCTGTGACGATATGCATGGCACGCGTGTACGGAATGACCGCAATAAAACCCATCGTCGTTAGCATGTGAAAATACCACAAGCCCGAATATGTCGTTTGAGCCACATCCTGATTCATATTCTGTGGAAATAAATATGCAAACCACTGCCCGACAAAACTCAAGCCTGCGTCTGCAGCCTGAGTATCGGTCGCTAAGCGAAAACCTTCGAGCAAAAACCCCTGAATGCAGAGCACAAACAACAGAGCGTACAACACAGAATAGTCGAGCGCGTGCTTGAATTCTTCTTTACGGGTGGAGCGACGAAAAACTCCCAAGCCCAATCCGATCGTCAGCGCAAGGCCACCCAGCTCGGAGACAATCACCACAAATCCATAGAACCAGCCATGATAGACATCGACGATGTTATACTCTTTGAGTGCAACAATTGAGGTCGCAAAGACCAACGCCAAAAAGCCATAAAAGATAAGACCGTGCATCCACGCCGCATAATAGGAACGTGGCTGAGGATCTCGCATCCGACGCGCACGCAACACCTTCGCTTGTCCAAGTGTTCCTTTGAGCATGCGCATCGTGCGCTCAAAAGGTCTGTCAAACGCAACTTCAGGCTTGCCCAGACGCCAAAGTTGAACGCGCTTCCATATGCCGTAGCCCATAACGCCAAGCGCCAGCAGCAACCACACATAGGTCGACTGTTGAAGAAATTGCCCGAGCTCACCACCCGAGGGTGACCAGTATACTGTCCTTGTCATTGGTGTTCCGACGTCCATGTCTGCTCCTTAACTTTAAATATCTATCAGAGTCCGCGCATCAAATAGCGTTGAATATAGTCACGCACGCCTTCTTCCAAAGGTGTCATCGATGCATCATACCCTAGAGCTCTGAGGGTCGAGATCTCTGCACACGTGAAATTTTGATATTGACCGGCGATGTTGTCTGGCATGTCAATATATTCGATTTTCTTTGGCACTGCGATTGCATCAAAGACCGCTGCGGCCAAATCATTCCAACTGCGCGCTTTGCCCGTTCCGACGTTCACAAACCCCGATGTGAGCGTTGGTTTAGAGGGAGAAGAAGAAGCTCCTGCAACAGAAGCAGATGATCTTGGCAGGCCCGTGCCTACGGCCTGCTGTGGACGCAGTGAAAGACTCAAAAGATACTGAGTGATTTTCACGATATCTTTGACGTAGACAAAATCACGCAATTGACCACCATCGCTATACCGAGGGGTATTGCTTTTGAACAATCGAATCACTCCCTGACGGGTGGCCTGCTGATAACCATGGTAGACCATGCTTGCTTGGCCGCCCTTGTGGCTTTCAAAAGGGCCGTAGACGTTAAAGTAACGCAGACCAAACCATGCCGAAGGACGTTGTGACTGTTCAAGGGCCCAACGATCAAAATCAAGTTTGGATTGTCCGTAAAGATTGAGCGGTTGATAGTGTGAGGTATGCTCCAGCCGATCCGAAAATCCATGACTGCCATCGCCATAAACTGCAGCGCTAGAGGCATAGATAAAGGGAATCTGAAATTCCGCGCAAAAATTCCAGAGCTCCTGCGAAGACGCCAGATTGAGTTCGGCAAAAACCTCAGGATTCTTTTCAACGGTCGATGAACAGGCTCCGTTGTGAATGACTGCCACAGGCGGATGCGAGGCACTGCGCAGTTCATGGAGCAGTTGCTTCAAAAACACGATCTTCACGCGGCTCGATTGAGCAAAGCGGTGGGCTGTCGGGCGCGCGGCTGCTTCAGGCAAGTCAACGGCCCAGACATCGAGCGATGAAGCAGCAGATGTGAGCTGGCCCTCAGAGCCCTCGGAGGACCACGACGCCTCTGATTGCTGTGAAAAACGCAATTGAGCTGTGCGGGGCTTAAAGTCGGGGGCGTTCGCCATGACCCGCCCCGATTGCAGCTCCCCGAGGTCCGTCATCAACATCCTTTCGAGGATGTGATTGCCAATAAATCCATGTGCACCAGTTACAACGACGTAGGGACGCTGCTTCACTTCATGCTCCTTGTGATGCCAACAGTCTAACCCAAAACGGGCAACGAACAATTGCATTAAAACATTCAATTGTGAATTCAAAGCGCTGTGCTTCTCGGAGCTTGACCCCATGCCGGCACGCCCGCAGATTGCGTTTTGCCCAGAGGGCAAGGTGATCGAAAGATTACGTTGTCGGACATGGTCTGTTCTTCCTTGCGTACCACCTCGTCACGATGTGGTACTTTTTTTTGTCAAAATTTTGCCTCTCCGTTCTATTTCTCTCTCCCTGAACTCAAGACTCTCTTTTTTTTGCCGACATTCCTGAAGATTCGAAAGCAAGTCTCAAGGAGGAGCTGCCATGGTCAGCCGCAAAATAACTGTTGGACGCATTACTGCCACTGCAACCCTCGCTGCTGCGTGTGCAAGCCTGATGGCGTGCCAGCCGATCGAAGAAAATGAAGAACCGGAAGCTCCGAATCCACAGACAGGTGCTCAGCCTGTCGGCAACGTTCCTCCCGCTCCACAATGCGACGAGGTCAAAACAAAATGCTCTCCACAAGGGGGTTTTCCACAATCTTTGGTGGATGCCTGCAAGACAAAATATGAGAAGGGCGATCCGAGCATCTGCATTCAAACAGTGTGGCCCATGGAGCTTTACAATGAGTTGAATAATGCGGTTGCATCGGGCGGCGGTGACTGTGTGCGGATGTATGTGTCAGGGACGGCAAAATCCGGGCCATCTGGTTTATCTCTGCGGGAAAAGCCAACCAGAGAATCTAAAGACCTGGGCGGAGCAGATGAAGGCGAAGAGGTCTGCAGCCTTGGCAAAGAAGGGCCGGATTGGATCAAGGTGCGATATCAAGGCAAAGTCGGCTACATGAACCGACAGTTCCTCGCGTTGAACCCGCCAGCACGGGCATCGGCCGCAGCCCCCTCTGGCTCAACATCAAGAACTCCAACGAAACCAGCTCCGGCCGCCGCGTCGAACAACACTCCACCGAGCCGCGATTGCAGCAAGTACAAAGACACCGTGGCGTGCAAAGTAATCCGCAGCAATCAAAACTGTTGGCTCCAAGATCAGAGCCGGGTTTATAATGGGATGCCCGTGGTGGATGACGACTTGACTATGGTCACCACTGGTCAAGTCGCTTGTTACGAAAGGCCTCAAACCATTCGGCTTGCGTGGGGTCCCTGGCTTATGCATCGTCCAGCCCTCATGCGTAAGTCGCCCGAGCTCAACTGTTGGGTGGAAACGGTTAATCTGCTCTGCCCGTGACGCTTGCGCGATTGTTCTTTTGCCGAAGGATTATGTGAATGAAAATTGCGGTTGTGGGTGCCGGTCTTGCCGGCAGCGAAGCAGCGTGGACACTGGCTCACGTCTACAACGTTGACGTCTTGCTTTTTGAAATGAAGTCCAAAACCCCCACTCCGGCGCAGTCAGAACCCCATCATTTTGCCGAGCTGGTCTGTTCCAACAGCCTCAAAAGTAAAAGCCGCCTCAATCCGGCAGGTCTCCTGAAATTGGAAATGGAAGCGCTCGGAAGTTTGATGGTCGCCGCCGCACGACAAAGTGAAGTTCCTGCGGGAGAGGCATTGGCTGTCGATCGGGAACTGTTTTCTGGTTTCATTACAAAATCTTTGAAGAGCCATCCTCGTATCAAAATCATCGAAGAACGGATCGTCTCGCTCACACAAGTATTCGGTTATGGTGTGGATGGAGTCATTATCGCGACAGGCCCACTCACGGCCGATGAGTTTGCAGAAGATATCCGCCGTGCGACGGGTTCGGATGACTTATATTTTTACGATGCCATTGCACCCATCATCGACGGCGAGACAATCGACAGATCGATAGCTTTTTTTGCCAACCGCAGAACCAAGACCTCGCGCAGAGATCCTTCCCTAAAAAAACTACAGGACGGTGTGCTGACGCCCCACATCGAAGTCAGCGACAGCGAGCCTCACGAACAGGCGAGTGAAGAGCCAACGGGCCACTACCTGAATATTCCACTCAACAAATACGAGTATTTTGCTTTTGTGGACGCTTTGAAAGGCGGGGAAAAAGTCCCCTATCATAATTTTGAGGAAGCCAAATTCTTCAACGGCTGTCAGCCGATTGAGGTGCTCGCTGAGAGTGGACCGCTGACACTCGCCTTTGGCCCCATGAAGCCCATGGGCTTGGATGATCCACGCACCGGTCGCCGCCCGTTTGCTGCCGTTCAGTTGCGCCGCGAAAAACTCGGTGATGCAGCATTCAATATGGTTGGCTTTCAAACACGCTTAAAATGGCCTGAGCAAAAGCGAATTTTCCGCATGCTCCCTGCACTCGCGAATGCCGAATTTCATCGAATGGGCAGCATGCACCGCAATACATATTTAGTGACACCCAAGCTGATTAACAAAGATAATCTCTCATTAAAATTCAACCCCAAGGTTTGGCTGGCAGGGCAAATCTCTGGCGTAGAAGGGTACGTCGAAAGCGCTGCGATGGGGTTATTGATTGGGCACCTTGTCGGGCACACATGTGCGCGTGGCAAAGCCTTTCCTCTTCCGCCCAAAGACACGGCCATCGGCTGTCTTGTGGCTCACCTGAGAGACAACGATCCTCAGCATTATTCACCGATGAATATTCACTGGGGACTTTTTAGCGAATTGTCGCCAGACTTTATTCTTGCTCAAAGCGAAAAATACCCCGAGATCACAACTCTGAAACCACACAAAAAGTTGGACAAAGGGCTCAAACGCTCACTCCTCGCCGATCGCTCGGAGTTGCTTTTTGGCCAATGGATATCGACCTTCGAGATTTGATAGATTTACTGCAACCGGCGTGCCAATAATTGCTTTGCCTGCTGAGCAATTTGAGTGTTTTTATCGGCGGACGCTTCTTCGAGAAGCTTCTGCACGTCCTCGGGCGCAACCGGAAAGAGATAGGCAATCGTATATAAAGCCTCGCTGCGAACGGTGGCTTGAGCTGTTGGAGAACGAAAAAGCGCTGTGGAAGACTGCAAGTGAGTTTTGAGCGGTGGACGCATTCTCATCACACGTATCCCTTGTACCACCAATTCAGGCTCGGTCGCTGAATCAAGAACGATGCGCTCGAGAAACGCATCAGCTGCGGGATCAGAGATGAAGCGTAAATCATAGAGAGCAGAGCGTTTTACTGACACATCTTGAGCCGAAGTAAAAAGAGTTCGCGCACTCTCCAGTGCCTCGCTGGCACCCACATTTCCGAGTGCTCCCGATAAAGTTGCTCTTTTTCTGGTGGACGATGTGCGATCAAAATCATCCTTTAGACGTTCGACTGTTTCGCGGGTCAAATCAGGACGGCCATTCCGTGCGTGCGAGGCAAAGGTTCCCAACGCCAGCGTAGCTGTCGAGCGAATTTCGTCATCAGTCGTCTGAGTGTAGTAGTGCAGAAGGGCATCGCGTGCGCGTTCCGAGGGTTTACGATGCGCGGCCAAGGCTGGAATGACTTGCTGCAATGCTTTTGGACTGTCTTTAAGTCTCTCCGCGAGTGCTGCCAGAGCAGCCTCGGCTTCAGGACTTTCCTGCATCGAAAACACACCGGAGAGCAACGCCAACTGACTCATGTAGTTGGGATCCTCCGGATTGAGGGAGGCAATTTCATGAGCGACGGTCGTAGACAGTTCGGGCTGCAAGTATAGCAAGGCAGACAGCTGTTCAAAAAAACGCGCCCTGGCTGCGCCGTCGCGGTGAAAATCCGATGACGTCAATTGCCGTCTAAGGCTCAGCCAGTTTTCGTGACCCACCTTTTGAGCTGCCACCTTTCTTTTGAGCGAATGCGAATGAGCCGTCTGAAGTTCATGCTCACTCACAAATCCACCGTCTTGCGCTGACGGATCTGCGGAGGACCCTGTTCTTTGTTTATTCTGTTCGTTTGCCGCCCGCTTCGACAGAAAGTCAATCTGAGTGCGCACGTGCGTTGTCGCCAGAAGACCAGCCGCTTGTGCCCGCAAACTCCAACGCTGATCAGACTTCAACAAATGTCCAGCACGTCCATCAAATTCTATTTTCGTTATTGAAGAGGGCAAAATGACAACCGCATGTTGTGAAGATTGCGGCGATTGCACAATTGTCGGCAGTTCTGACGACACTCTGACCGTCAGAGGTTCTTTCTCGATCGTCGCTTTGCCTTCAACGTAAGAAATCAGTTTATGACTCAGCGACAGCAGACCGGTGGAGTCTTCCTCTGAGCCAGTCCATTCTTTGATCTCATTATTTGCAGGTAAAGGCAGCGACCCTGAAAGAACGACACTGCGCATCAGGTTGAAGGTTTCCAGCTTTGTTTGACGCGGCACACTCCACGAGGCTGCAGTCCGATTGGCGTTGGTCTTCAAAATGAGCGGGCTTGTTGTCAGTGATTGAATAACTCCATTCACTTCTTCAGCGGGCATGGCACTCTGGCCGTCCGCATGAGTGGACTCAAATTGAACGTCATGAAAATCATATCGATAGAGCAAATCCGGAGCAGCCACCGACACAAGCTGCTCGTCGAGTTGAGCGCGCAAGTGAATGCGGGAGAACGTTGTCGGTGCTTCGGACGGCTTCAATTCGACCGTGATCTCTTGGTCGACAGCGAAGGTCCTGATTTCCTCCGTGGTCAGAGAATATTTTAAAAGTGCCGCCTCTGCTTCACCTGGAACAGCCGATGAAGACTCCGTAGGCGAATCTTCTGAGCGGCTGGCACGTTCTTTCTGGGTCGGACGAAGGTTGACGTAAACCATCCACCCAACAACCAACCCGGTCAGAACCAGAATCAGACGCTTTTGTTTTTGCGGTTCCTTCACGTTCACCGTCACTCCAAAGCCGCTTTGTCATCCACCTGCGTTAGGTTCGAAATTGGGACGAGGCAGTGGAATTGGCACAGGACGATTAGGCGACGGAAGACGTACAATGGGTGGTACTTTAATAGGAATCAAGTTGCACTGGTGCGTGGGTGCCATCGAAATCTTGCATTGTATCCCCGTGCAATCTTCCTTGAATATGACCGAACCGCCTTCAAATGTCTGTGCGATTGTTTTTCGCACTCCGCGCACAGAACCGAGCACGGGGATATCGATTGTTATATTTTCACTTTGCGTGACCCGCTGTTCCTCTTTCGGATAGCCAAGGCAGCCGCGTTCCCAATTGAGAGATTCCCAGCGTTCACGAATTAAGCCACGAACGATATTGGTTCCAAAATCAGGGTGATAGTAAACCGATCCGCCTTCGAAGTGATTAAAGCGCCCCAGTCCGTCGGCGGTTTGCCCTTCATCAGTCAGCGGATAACCAAGAACGCCAGTTTCCCATCCATTTTCTGCCCATTTTTGACGAATCAAGCCATGAACTTCGGCAGCTCCGGTTTGCGGGCTCCAGTAAATCGAACCATACTGGAAATGATTATAAGCTCCTCGGCCATCGGGCGTTGGTGTTTCGTCCGTGACCGGATAACCCAGCAATCCTACCCCCCGACGTAACTGACTCCATTTTTGATAAATTGCACCTTTGACAAGAAAGGCATCACCGGTCGCTGGGTGATACCAGAGTGAACCACCCTCAAAAAGATTGTACTTTCCTTGATTGTCAGTGGCCGTCAGCTCATCGGTTTTTGGAAATCCGAGACTTCCATTTTCCCAACCCAAATTAGCCCATTTTTGACGAATCAGGCCATGAACTTCATGAGCTCCCGTTGCTTCAGACCAATAAATCGAACCACCCTGAAAATGGCGATACAAACCAGGCTTGGTTGGCGTCTGGAGTTCGGCAGAGACTGGTTGACCCAGAAAACCGGATGCACCATTCAGCTGTTTGTATTTCCAGCCAATAAAATCCTTCAGAGGCAGAGATTCACGCTCACTGAAAAGATTTGCTGTCTCCTTAAAGCCCGCCCACGAAAAGAGCGTCTTTTCCCACCTTTCACTGTCGAGCCAATAATCGATTTCTGCAAATAAACCGACACGACCGCCCAAAGCGTCGACGGTCGCGCTGACGTCCAGATTTGCTGTCAGCAACGGGGCTTCTGGACGCAAATCATATTTGAGATACGCCGCTGTCGGAAGACTGAGGCCAAGGAACTTCAGCGAGCCAAAAACTCCTGCCGATGCAATGTAAGCGTCCACAGCCGCATCCACGTTTCCATATGTATCCAAATATGGACGCACAGTGCCATTGAGAAGCTTTTCACCGGTCAAAGCCTGCACGTTGTGTTGCGTTCCCAGCCGCCCCGTGACCGACCCACCCACAGACAAAGGCACAGGACCCAACCAAAAGTTCATGCGTGCACCTTCGGACCGATCGAAAAAGACATCGTCCGAAAAGCTCGGGCTGGTTTTCTCCCACACCTTCTGACCAAACACTGAAATATAGCAATAAGTCGCCTGTCCAGTTTCATTATGTGCCTGTGCGTCAAACACATTGAGCGAATTCTGTAAGATTGTCCCATTGACCGTCGCGTTGGCATCGGCCTTTTGATAGTCCCGCGAAATGTTGACTCCGTATCCGGCATTTGCATCAACACCAAAGTATTCATTCCCCAGTGAACGTGCGTAGCCTCCTGAGTAAGCCACAGTGCGATCTTTAAACTGAGGCTCGTTTTGAATCTGTCCCGGGTTTTTGAAGGCATCGCTTTGACGCTTGAGAGCCTCGAGATGCACAAGGTTCATGGGGATCTGCCCCACCCGCACATTGCGATTTTTGATTGGATTGAGTTGTGTCAGCTCTTTGAGATTCATGTTTGCAAAAATCGGGGAGCGACTCGCAAACACTTGATACTGGCTCCGTTGCTCACTTGCCCACGTATTCATTTCGTTCTGAATTTGCAGCAACGATTTGTTGACTGAACCATCCACCGCGCCCTTGCCGTTGTACAGGCCAATCGTCACCTCTGTTTCAGGACGGAGTTGAGAAATTGGGAGGTTTGGCAGACGTGTCTGCACGGGCCTCGCGACCTGAATTGGAAGTGCCTTGATCAGATAAGAATGGCGGATCGTCGGAAGATTGGACGGATCAATGAGAATCGGCGGCCGTCCTGGTTGATGAGGCAACGGAATCGGCCTCGGAAGAGGACGATTATCGGCCAAGGCTGGCCCTAAGACAAGACTGAACCCAGCCAAGGCTATCGCAGACAATCCTGCCGTTCGCGAAAAAGTTCTCACACTTTTCATTCTTTCCCCCACATCTCAGACGTTCTCGACCGCAGCAGGAACCTGTATGCAACACACTGGCTTACTGGTCAACCGCGCAACCCGTTGCTCGAAAGAAAGAAATTCGCAGGAGCTGGCGGAAAATTTGCCGGACGAATGTCATCTCGGCAGATTTGATGCACTTAGATTCCCCTCCTTAAAGTCGATACTGAAACAGGTCGGAGGGCTTGTTCTGAAAACTTTGCGATACATATTTTTTGCGACGCTCGGCTGCTCGGTGGCCATCGTGCAGTTTGGCCTGATGCGAGACGATCCTTACAGAGGCCATCTCGAAAGTTTCGCAGCCTACCCTCTAAACCCGGACCCCTTGACGCAAACAAAGCGATCCGGAGGCGCAACACTGGCTGCCGCATCTCAGATTCTTAGCCAAGATGACATCCTGCCCTGCGACGCACTCCCGGCGCGGCGGCTGACACTCAGCTCCGGTGAAGTTCTTTGGCTTGACGGCAGCTGGTCCAACTCCGTGCGGCCTTTTATCGTTAAAGGGAGTGTGCAATCGAATATGTGTCGTCTGGAACTTCACCCGTCCGGAGCCACAAAAACTCTGCTCGGCGGACGTGATGCGTTTGCGCGTGGCTGGCAAATTCGGATTTTACTTAAAGGAAGCAACGGTGAAGCGCTTTTCCCACCTTCCAATGCCGGCGTTGTCAGCTGTGTCAAAAATCAAAATTCTTTCGATATTCAATACGACGGAGTTTCATTGGGCGAATCGGCGCTCTCTTTCGTCATGAATGAATCTATTCCATTAGACTTAAATCCGCGCGTCTGTCTGGCACGCCTTCTCGATCAGTCCAGACAGCCAACCTCTGAGTGGGTTTTTATTGTTCCCGTGGAAAGGGTTTTTGCAGACACACAGAAAGAATAGCAAAGCCGGGTATCATCATCACAGCCTGCCCAATGCAATCAACTATGCACACGAAGTTTGCGATCAATCTGCGGCTGTTGAAGATCCATCTTGGGGTGTCGCCCACGGCAAAACGTCTGTCTTCAATTGAAGTCGCTCACCGAGCGCAAGTCCAAACGTCTCGCTGCGCGGAAGGACATCTGCCAAAGACCACGACCAATTTATTTTTGCCACACCCGATGCTTCGCGTGTATGAGAAACCAAGGCACGATACCAATACATATGCCTCATTAGTCCAGTGATGTAATGTCGTGTTTCCGGAAATGGAACTAGGTCAGCAAACAGCAAAGGAACATCACCGCGGTAGCGCTGTTCCCATTTTTTAATATTGTTTGGACCGGCATTGTAGGACGCGATCAGACGCGGATAATCCCCCTGATGCTGTTTTCTTAGAATGTGCAGATATTTTGAACCAATGCGGATGTTCGTGGAGGGATCATAAAGATCGAGACGGCGTTTACGGTCAATACGGCGCGCCGTGTTGGGCATCACCTGCATCAAGCCCCGCGCACCGACTGGGCTTGTCGCGCGCGGATTAAATGAACTTTCCTGACGGATTAATGAAAATATCAACGCAGGATCAATGAAGGCCGCCTGCTGCGCAATCTCCTGCCTGAACTTAACGGGATACAGTTTTTCCAACAGCGCAAGGGAGATGTATTTGGATCCATAAGCCTTGAGGCTTTGAGAGATCATTTTAATCACTGCCCGCGGCTGACCGGCTTGCTCAAAAAACTTGACCCTGAACATTGCAGATTCGAAAGAACTCACCCCAACGCCTTCGTCAAGCAGACGAGACAGCCGTTCCAATGCAGCCTGATTGCCTTTAATCCAAAACAAACTCGCCATCAGATGCGAGACATTCTCCAAAGACCAGACCTGCCCTGAATAAACAGTGACTGCTGGAGCTGGTCTTTGCGCATACCGTTCATAGCTGTCAATACCACGCAACTGGTCCGCCACCAGCGCATGTAAGGTCAACGGGAATTTATCATTGAGGCGGTCCCAGTAAGGATTTTTAACAGATCCAGTCAATCGCTCGCTGACTTTTGAAGCTTGTTTGGAGGATGAATTGAAGAGAGTTTGAGCATTATCCTGAGGCACTAACGTAACAGCCTCAACTGAACTCGACTGAAGAGCTTCGAGATAGCCTCGCCAGAAAAGATACAGCTGCTCGTCATCAAGAGCGGGGGCCTGCAAGGTCACATCGAGGAGTGCTGCCCCGCGGCTAAGAAGTTTACGGTCTAAATGCAATAACGCCAATCGGCCATTGACAACCTCGAAGGCTTCATGAGTGGGTAACAAACATGGTGACGTGATTTGATAAACCTCATTCATCCCCTTCCAAATCGCCTCGGACGGCAAAAAATTCTCCAGATCGCGAAGAACCGCTGCACGAGCGGACGTCAACCGACAATCTTTGGGTGATTCTTGAGCCAGGCGAATCGCCCGTAGAGCATCTTTTTCGCTTTTAAATTCAATTTTCTTCAACACTGAATCATACGGCAGATCAGCCAAGGCAAAAAAATCTTTGGACGACCGCAGTGCATGCACAGCAGTGCCCTTTTTCTTGCGTGAATGCGAGCGTTTTGAGGCTACCTTCTGGCCTTGTGCCTGTGCGATTTTTTGCTCATTTTTAGCAATGGATTCTTGACGTTTGAGGGCCATCCAGCGCCAATACAGGCAAGCAATGCCATCAGGAGTCAAAAGCAAATGATCTTGACGTCCCGCGGTGTCTTTGCGGGCTGCGCAAAATTTATAAACCGACGCCTTTTCACGGGGCGTTCCAATCAAATGTTGAGTCAGCCGCAGCACACCGCGCTTCATTTCATGGTCGAGCGTCACACCGTGGAGCTCCCAAAAACGGCTTTCATCGGGAAGCTTGAAATCCAGAAACTGTCCTTGAATGACGGGCAGCGGCAAAATGCGATTGTTTGCGGAAGAAACTGTGGAAGGTGGTGCGGCGCGTGCTGCAAAGCTAAACGCCGACTCTTCGGGGTCACCAAGGCTAGAGACGCGATCCAATAATTCCGCACGTCCCGCCGACGAAACCGAAAGACCCAAGAGCGGACACAGAGCCAGTTGTGCGACTCTTTGCTCAAAACGCCATTTCGTTTTTCCACGTTCCATACTAAGCCCTGCCTCAGCGGACACTTTGGGTTCGGGACACACCCCCTCCCCCGAGTTCTAACGTCTTCGGTGGCTCTCTCGATGGGCTTAACCCCGATTCGTTGACCATCTGAAAAGTCCGTGTCATTTCAGGGCAGAGATTAGGAAAGGGCCCCCTCATGAATGTCAAAACAACGCCTCATTCCCGAGAGATTGGGGCTATGAGACAGAGAGTCAACCGAGCGGTCCAGGCCTTTGCGCAAGGCCAAGCCATTCTTGTGGGGGACGATGGACGACGGGAAAATGAGGCAGATCTTGTCTTTCATGCCTCTTTTGCGACCCCTGAGCTTGTGAATTTGGCGATTCGCAAGGCCTGCGGTCTCCTGTGTGTTTCGGTATCCCACGAATTGGCCGACCGCCTGGGAATTGCCAGCGCACCCAAGTGGCCTGGGGCCCTGTCGCATACGGGATTCACACTCTCAATTGATGCTCGTCATCATATCACGAGCGGTATTTCTGCTAGTGATCGTTCATACACCATCCGCCTGTTGACCGAACCAACAACAACACACCACGATTTTTTAAGTCCCGGACATGTATTTCCAGTGCGTGCCCAGGATGGCGGTCTTCTTGTTCGAACAGGACACACAGAAGCGGTTATGGAACTCTGCCAGTTTGCCGGACTCCCGCCCGCCGCGGCAATGTGCGAAATCCTCGGACAAGATGGCGAAGCTCTTCGACCGGCTTCTATTGCACAAACAACCGATACATCACTGGCCGATGACTGGTGGCAGTCACTCCCTTATGTTTCGACAGTCGATCTGCTTTGGTATCGTCTCCTGTGCACGCAACGCTCATCTGTTCTTTGGACACCGCTGCACAAAGAAGCTCTCGAGACCGAACGCCCTGTTGTGCGCGCCTGGTCCCTCGATCCACAGCTTGAAAAGGATGTTCTACTGCCCTGTTCGATCGCTCAATACAACACGACCATCTCTCCGGAGCGAGTGCGTATACGCATGAGCAACGGTTTTCGGGATTGGAACAACGGCGTGGATGTTCAACTGGCGCATGCAGAAGTAAGTCTCTATGTTCCAACGGACTGTCATCTGGAATGTCCTGTTCACGTCGCTGACTTTTGCGACCTGAGTGCACGCGAAGGCTTAAGCGGCACTCACATGGGAGTGCGCCGGCTGCTGACGCAGATTCGTGCCTTTGAATGTTTGCAACGCGAAGGCGGGTGGAACCAGAGTCAGTCAGACTGGCTTCAGAGTGTTGCACTGCCTGTAGCAACTGATTGCGACCTGATGTCTGCTGTCTTTGCTTTGTGATTTGAGAAGAGCGCATCCACAAATTCTTCCGCTTGGAACTCTTGCAGATCGTCCACGCTTTCTCCCACCCCGATGTATCGGATGGGAAGTTTCATTTCATGGGCCAAGGCGATGGCAACCCCGCCCTTTGCGGTTCCATCCAATTTCGTCAACACTAAACCTGTCACACCGGCAATCTCACGAAAGGCCTTGGCCTGCTGCAAAGCATTTTGCCCTGTGGTGGCATCCAGAACCAACAACACTTCATGAGGCGCAGCCTCAACGTCCTTGCTGACAACTCTCTTAATTTTTGCGAGCTCCTGCATTAAATCTTGACGGTTATGCAGACGGCCCGCAGTATCCACGAGACATAATTCAGTCCCTTGTGCACTTGCCCGCTTGACACACTCAAAGGCCACCGACGCAGGATCCGAGCCCTCGGACAAGCGCACACACTCCGCGCCAGCTCGCCTTGCCCATTCTTCGAGTTGATCGACAGCTGCCGCACGAAACGTATCCGCAGCACCGACAATCACGGAGCGTCCGGTTTGACGCTGTTTAAACGCAATTTTGCCGGTCGTTGTTGTCTTGCCGACTCCGTTCACTCCCACCATCAGGACGACCGTTGGCTTTTTGCCCTGTTTCACCAGCGACCAGTGGTTGTCGGACGTCTGCGCTCCCGCTGCAGCATCAAACAGTTGCAAAATCTCACGTTGAAGAACTCTCTTAACCGCCACAGGGTCGGACAACTCGGCCCCCGGGAGCTGGTGCCTAACCTTTTCAACCAACATCTCAGCCGTGCGAATCCCCACGTCCGCGCGGACAAGAATTTCCAACATGCGATCAAGCAAGGCCTCTCGGGACGCCTTTTCACTCTCGCTTGTCAAAAGCGATTCGATTTGACGGACAATTTGGTCCTGGGTTTTGCTGAGTCCCGCAGAGAGACGGTTGAACCAACTGATTGAAGGCTGTGGGGGCGGCACGGTATCCGAAGGCTGTGGGGGCTGCACAGCATCCGAAGGGCGAGACGGCGGTGCAACCTCTGTTATTTCAGGCGGGGGCTGTCGTCTCGTGCGGCGCCCCACTGCAAATGCAATCGCAGCAACGGCAGCTAGGGCAATCAGCCAAATGAGAATCTGCGGCACAGAGTCGAACGTCATAACCTTTTTTTCACTTTCTAGCGGAGACTTGGTTGATAAAACAGATATTCAATAAGATTCCCAAAGGGATCTCTAAAATAAACGCTGCGGCCGTCCGAGCGATCGTAGGGTCCTTTGACGATCTGAAGACCT
>Ga0315901_10003151_pt1 | contig 21742 bp, 23 predicted proteins | sample LakEriMetagenome_10_FD_203761 | JGI IMG/M metagenome (GOLD analysis project Ga0315901, IMG submission 203761) | Freshwater fungal communities from buoy surface, Lake Erie, Ohio, United States - Buoy 2 MA116 | ecosystem: Environmental > Aquatic > Freshwater > Lake | place: USA: Lake Erie, Ohio... | reverse complement strand
TGGAAGAATCGGAAATATATCTGGTATGGGCAGTTCTTCAAACAGCAATATTGTTTATAATATTGATATTGATCTAAACGGGACAAACGTAACCGCAGATGATATAATGAGAAGGTTCAAGTCTGAACTGGCTTTGATTAATGCTAAAGAAGGAAGAACTAGAAATCTTGGAGGTAATTACTAATGTCAATGTTTTTGCCTAGAGGCTCTATTCTTTATATTGAGGCTAAAGACCTTCTTGCTACCCCCGCTGGTACAACAAAGGTTTGGAATAAAATAACAGAGCATAACAGAAGCTCCCTAGATCTTGGAACAGAAAGAATTGAAAAGGTTGTTAGAACATCTAATGGAACATTAAGAAAAACCCATATTGCAGATAAAAGAAAATTTGAATTATCCTGGGACATGCTTCCATCTTATAGAACATTGACCGTGGACGGTGGATGGGGAGCAGAAGACCTTAGATCTTTCTATTATGGGGACGAAGGAAAGCAGAGCTTTAACATAAGGGTCAACCTAGCTAAAACAGGCTCAGATCAGTCTACAGCGGGTTTTGAGGCCTATACAGTAGTCATCTCATCATGTAATTTTACGGTTGTTAAAAGAGGTTTACAGCCACATTGGAACGTGTCCCTATCACTGGATGAGGTCTAATGTATCCTTTAGAGCCAGTTGCTAAAACCACCTTAGAACAAAATACATCAGTGTCTATGGGCTCATCCCTTAGATTTGAATATAATATGAATTCAATGATTGATAATATAACAGTATCTGGGGCGGATATAACAAAGACAGATTCATCTGGTCAAACATATACCCCATTTAAAAAACTATTTCCAGTAGATTCTATTATTAAACCATTTAGACCACAAGGCGCTGGATTAAAATATGCTATATCTGGAGATGTTGATAGCGGTTGGAAGAATCCTAGATCTATCGATTATATTCCAAACTTTAGAATATATTATCCTGGAGTAGACACTACCTACAAATATTATATTTCAGCATTAAATACTGGAATAGATGTTACTATAACATATCCCAAAACAATTTTAACAAATAAGATAGTTGCTAGATTTGAACTATCTCATTCTACCCCTGCCACCTGGACTATCTTTGGAAACGGTTCTCAATTGGCCACTGGATCAAGTTCTGCAATTGTCCCATTTACAACTAATGGAAATAAGAATTATGATGCAGGTACAGTAACAATATATTACAACGGAACCTCTTGGAGCACTACAGAGCCTGCAATACCAGCGGCACCAGTAAGTCTTACAAGCGTTAAGATAACATCATCTGGAGTATCTGGCAAATATGTAGGATTAATAGAATTGTCTCCCAAATGGTATTTGGATGCAACAGAGCACTTAGTATCATTTGATATATCTAAAGAGTCTTCTACAAGTTCCGAAGACCTTATGCCAGTTGGCAAAGTTTCTGCAAACTCTTTAAGCGTTAGTTTAATTTCTTATGAAGCAACAAGAAAAATGATTAGCTACGATAAAACATTTACATTAGATCCATCAAAGATTTATTTGTATAAACAAATGGAGATCAAGCCCTTTATTAAACTATATAATTCTAGCGGAGCTCTGACAGATTCGATGGGTAAGTACGATAATATTTTGCAAGGAGTCTTCTATGGTGACACATGGTCATTTTCAGAGCATGGAGATATTTCATTAACAGCATTGGATGGCGCAAAGATTTTGCAGGAAACAATGGCTCCTCCACTATTCTGCGAAAACTATTCTATTACTGCTATTATTAGAAGGCTGCTTGATTCTGTAGGATTTACGAATTATAAGATTAATATAAAAACAAGTGACGACTCTATCATTACTCCACGGTACTGGTGGAGCGATAATACAAAGACAGTGTGGGATTGCTTGCAAGAGTTATGTCGTGATACTCAAATGACTGCAGTGTTTTCATATAATAACGTCCTTCAGTTCTATAGCAGAAACTGGATATTTGATTCAACAAGAACAACGAATTGGTCGTTTAGAAGCGAAAGTTCTGGATCAGATCTTCCTAATATATTAAGCTTTAATAAAAATGATTTGCCTTCAGCAAACCAAGTTAAGGTATTTTGGAATAGCGTATCAACATCAAACTATGTTCAAAGTGCACAAGATATATGGAAATCAGATCCATATTTCTTAGGAGCTATGGCTTTGAATAATGATTTGCTATCAACAACTGGACCAGGAGGATATATCAATCTATCTCCTTCGGTTGTAAATCCAGAAGAGCTAGGGCTAACTCTTTACAACTATGCAGGATATTTGGTGATTGGTTCTGAAATTATTGAATACGATGCAGTGCAGTTTGAGTATGTTGATCTTAATGGAACAAAGCAGTTTGTTGACTTAACAAGTAAAACAGATAATAATAAGTATTTAGGATTAGCTATTCAAGGCGGCGCCCTTGCCCCAAGTGGTAAATACAGAATTAAAACTAGAGGGGCATTAAATACTAAAATAGAAACACATTACGCTGCTGCTCAAAACATAATTGATTCATGGAGTGGATATGAGGTGACTTGGGTATGAGATATTATGAGTGGTATATGATTAATGGAGGATACACTGAGCCAACTGCTCCAGTTCCCGCAAATTACAATCTACAATTTGTTTCCGTAATTGTAACTTCTCCAACAGAAGCAACAATAGTAGCTGGACCTACAACGACCACACCAGCAAGTTATTCTGGAACAGCCTCTACTGAACCAAACTTTAGCGGATTTAGTGCTATTGATCATAGACCATTTACAGATCCAGACGGAATTATTTTTTTAACTGGATTAATTCCTGGCATGAAATATTATTTAAGAATGAGGGCACACAGCGGCACAGGTGGAACTGGCACTTATGGAGAGTATGCATATGAAGCTTTTACTATGCCTAAAGCTGCAAATGTTGGTGGAGTTACATCTACAACAAGTTCAACAACAACTCCTTCAACCACAACTGCAGAAACAGATGCTCTAGATAGAGCCAAGCTTGCAAAAATTTTAGCAGACGAATATGCTGCTCTTTTGGCAGCACAAGGAAATCTATCAAACGCTTTAGGTGATAGCGGAGACTCAACTTCAGCAATGTCTACTTTGCCAACAGGATCATCCTATGCTGTTTCTGGTAATAGAGAAGTAAATAGATCAGTATTTATATTGTCTAATAAGTATAAGGATAGAGAAAAGTATGCATTAGTAACTAAAAATACTAACATATCAACAGCTTATAAAAAGTATGCGTTTGGCGCAGGAATATTTTTTGAAAGCTCTACTATAAATCCATTATCTGGCGGAGGAATAGGATTCTTTACAAACTCAATAGGAACTACTGGATACTTTATTGAAATTCAAACTGATTCAAGTAACAAAGATACTAAAGATAAATCTATAAAAATATACAAAGTTGTCAATGGTAAAAAGAAGTTGTTGCCAGATAGTCAGGATGGAGAGAATGGAAAACTTTATGGCGGAGTTATACATTCAACTCAGTATAAGCTAGATGTTAATGTTGAGGTTACTACATCTAATACAGTTATCGATGTTTATATTAATAATTTTAAAATTAGTGCAGCCGATGTTGCTACTCCTGGAACCACAAATCCATTAGAGCAATTGATAGCCCCCACTTCAAACTTTGCAATGTTTTCTGCTTTAAATATAACTAAGTTTGATTATGTGTATGCAATTCCTTTAGAAACAAATCAAACAAATGATGGAATTTCAAGAAGCCTTTATAGCGGGCAATATGCAGCCTCTACAATAAACTTTTTATATGGAGAAAAGGTTGCATCTAACTTTAATGCGCCTTCGTCTAAGGTCGGATGGCTTGAAGAGTTCGGAACCGTTGCTAGAGAATTAAGAAAGGTGAAGGTTAACTTTGCTTTGCCAGCAGCTCTTCCACTATACGCAAGCACTGGTGTAAATAGATACGCAAGTATTTTGGGTTCAAGATTTAGCAATCACGGGGCAGAAATATATGTATTAAACAACGCTGGAACATTCATTCCTTTGCAAGCAGAGGCACATAACTTCTTCGTAGAAGGAACATATATTTCAGAAAATGGTCAGCATGAATATACAGAAACTACGCCTAACGAGTACACAATGCTTGAGCCAGCAACATTTCAGTCAATGTGGATTCAATCAGAGGCGGATGCTAAATCTTTATTTACATGGATAAAAAATCAATGGTCAAAACAGCAGCAGTCTATTAATATGGATATATTCGGAAACCCAGCAATTGAGGTTGGGGATATTGTTACGGTTAATTATCCAAAGAATAATTTAGACGGTACACAGAAGTTTTTGGTAACAAATGTAAATACTCAATTTCAGGAAGGGGTTTCTACATCCATTACGGCCAGATCAATTTATAGTTGACCAAATGGTATAATAAAAATATGAAAGAGAAAATAAGAGTATCTAAAACTGGAGTAACCTCTAGCGGTAGAATTGCGCTATACACCAATTCCCCAGAGGCTACAGACATGGATCCAGCACTTGTCAGTTATATTCAGGGTAACTCTTTATCTCCATTATATTTAACAACAGCTGATTCTGATACAGAAGATATATCTGAAGATGATGTAACGATAGTATCAGCTTCAGACTCTACTAAATCTGCCAATGACTCTGAAGAAGCATCAAGCAGTATAAGAATTAAATCGGTTCCATCTTTATCAGATATATCTATTGTCTCTAATACTGTAGTATATGATGCGGCAGGAAACCCAAGCGTAACGCTAGTATTTAAGATTAAAAATTCCAGTGGAGAAACACTAAAAGGAATGAATGCGAGAGTGGAGCTAGTATGATAACTAAATTTGGAAAAAGATTTTTAATTAATTATTTAGCTGGCAATGCCGACTTTTCTAAAAAAGAAATAGCATTGGGAATAGGAAGCACTGCTCCAAACGCTAAAGGAAATGATACAAGGTTAGAGTTTGAGTTCTATAGACTTCCAGCAACAATTAGTAGCATAGATATTGAGCAGACTGGAGTAGATGGAGACGGAGATCCAGTTTTTTCATACAAGGCGGTATACCAAGCAACGATACCACAAGATGTTGCTGGAGTCGCAACAGAGATTGCTCTTTACCCAGGATCAAGATCTTCAAGAAACAATTTTGACGATAGGTCTATCAGCTTGTTTGAAAACAATATCCTGTGGACGGACTCTCTTGGAGGCAATCCAGGTATTCAAATTAATACAAGTAATTTTACTTCAAAAATTGGTGAGAACATGGTTTACATTCAAGCACCAGCCTCAACATCTAAAGAGTATAAGCTTTCTTTAAATCAGTTAGATTTATCTGGATATAGCGTAAACGATAGTTTAGCAATTGCTTATAAGAAAGACGATAACAATATAGCAAAAATTAGAGTAAAGTTTTATAGTTCCGAAACTAATTATTGTTATGCAGATTTTACTCCAGAAGCTGAAACTGGCGATAAAATTCAATCAGTTAACCTTTCTTCATTGTTTTCAAACACATCTGCCACCACACCAGATTTTGCAAACATTATAAATTTAGGAATAGAAATTACAGCAAATGCAGGAGGAACCACAAAAGTTTACTTTGATGGATTAAGAATTAATGATGAAGACACCTTTGACCCTACATATGGAATGATTAGTAGATCAGTTTTAACTGGTGGAGATATTATTTATAAAACCTCTGGCAGACAGGTAGACATAGAATATAAGTTACAGTTAGGATTCTAATGTCAGATACACCAAAAGATTTACAGACTACGCCACAACCTGATACTGATAAAAACTATTTTAATTTTAAGGCTACTGGTTTAAAGATTGATAAAAACTATGCAATTAAATTTCAATGGGTTTATCAAGATGGCACACTAAGCGATTGGTCTCCAGGGTATTTTGTAAATACATCAACAGAGCAAATACCATCTTCTCCATCTGTAGATGTTCCATTAACTTCAACAGGAAACATTCCAGTTACTCTTTCTGTATTTCCAGTAAATGCTAAAAGAGTTGATATTTATGTAATAGGCGGAATATATGGAACTGGTAAGGTGGTCGACTCATTCCTTGCGGCAGGAACAAAAACAATTTCAATTTCAGACCCAGGTGTTTATCAAGTTCAACTTATTGCAGTTACACCAAGTGGAATTAATGGAACACCTAGCTCTACATTTACAATTACAGTTTCAGCAAGCACAGTTGATACAACTGTTATTCCAGGAGCACCATCTTCAGTAACTGTTGCTGGGTTTAATGATACTTCAGATCCATTGAATAGAACTGGGTATGCAAATATAAACTGGAATGCTGGTAGCGGAGCAAAAGGATATTGGGTAGGATTATGGACAAGCGTTCCAGGATCAACTGATCCAATTAGACAAATTGAGGCAAGTGGAACATCTGTTAGAGTAGACGGACTAACAGTTGGAGCATCTTATTATTTCCAAGTTAGATCATTTAATACGTTCAATAATCCTTCTGTTTGGGTAGCACCAGTATCAAACTATCCAGTTTTAGTTCCTGGAAACACTACAGCTCCTGGAGCAGTTACAATATCTGGAAGCGGTACCCCAAGAAGCATAGTTGTTTCGTGGACCGAGCCAGCAACTGCTGCTAATCTAGTTACATCTGGTGGATACTATGTTGCAAAATTATATACAAATGCTGCTGGATCTGGAACTCCTTTAGAAACAAGAACTTGTTTTTCAAACTCAGCAACCTTTGCAGGTTTAACTACTGGAACTTCTTATTACGTTACAGTTCAGCCTTATACAGCAGGAGCTAGCCCAGTAGCTGGAACATTGTCTGATGTATTTGGACCATTAATTCCTACAGCAGTTGAACCTCCAGATATTCAAGCAGATTTTATTTTAGCTAATAATCAATTTCAAGTCGGTGGAACAAGCGGAGCTAATGATATTCATTTAAGCGCTTATACAAAAACAGTTGGTGGCCAATCTACAAAAGGAAGAATTTATATTGGTGGGCCAGAGACAAGTAGTAGCGATGCGGTAGGGCTTTACAATTCTTCTGGAACTCCATTTTATGCAGACAATCTAGGAAGATTCTCCCTTGGAGATAAGCTAACGTGGAGCGGTAGTGCATTAGATGTTAAAGGAACAATTGATGTAACTGGAGCTAGCACATTTTCAAGTTATGTAATTGCTGGAGCAACAAACTCAACATTTATAGGTATTGGATATCAAGTACCATATAGACTTTCAAGCGTACTACAAACTGGCGCAAACGCTATAAACGGAATTGTGCTTAATAGTAGTGGTTCAGTTGCAAACAGCGATTGGATAAAATCTGATGGAACATTTAGGCTTGCAAATGGCGCTCTTAAATTTTCTGGTGGACTTTTAGAAGCAACTGGAACAATTTCTGCAACATCTCTTTCTGCAAATGCTAGTATAGATTCTCCTCTTATTACTGGCGGAACATATAGAACATCAACAACTGTAGGAAATGGTTCTACTGCTGGAATTAAGATAGATACAAGCGGTATATACGGATATACTGCCTCATCTTCTACTCCTAATTTTTCAGTAAGCAACACTGGTATATTGACAGCAAATGCTGGTAATATCGGAAACTGGGTTATTAATTCTGGAAAGCTTGCAAGTTCTTCTGGAGCATCTCCATCAATTGAATTAGACCCACTAACCCCACAAATTGTTGTAAGAGGTAGTGGTTCATATGCTGGATACAACTTAACAATTGCACCTCCAACTGGAATAACTGCAGGATCTACATTTTCTGTAACGCCAGCTGGATATTTAAGTTCAACCAGTGGAAGTATTGCTGGGTGGAACGTAACTTCATCTTCAATATCTAAAGCTTCATCTTATGTCGACGTATTTGGATCTACTTCAACACTAACAACAACACTAGGTTCTGATGCCAAGATAACTGTAAGTAGCACAAATGCACCCTACGGCTATGTTAATTTAGGAATTGATTCTGCAATAGTAACAGAAAATGCTAACCAAAAGGTTGAACTTGGTCCAAACGGATTGGGTTTTGTAAATAAAACTCTTAATCTTGGGGTTCAAAGTGGTTATATGAGAATGTGGACAAACTCTGGAGATGGTGATTTTAATATATACTGGGATGGCTGGAGAACCGATCCGTCTTCTTATCCAGGAGCTGTTTCAGAAACTTATGCACCATTTCAATGGAGATGGTTAAATTATTCTACATCAGCAGAAAGACTCACGCATATTGCATCAATTACCTATGATACAAGCCCGCAAAGTTTAAGGCCTCTAGTTGTTGATACAGATGGAAGACAATACTTGGGTGCAAACTCATATTTTTCAACAACACAAACAACAACACCATCATCTGGCACAGGGTCAAATGGTGATCTTTTTTATAGTACAGCGTGATATAAATGCCTAGTATATGGAGAAAAACTGGCGGAAGCTGGGTTAAGCTTAAAACTGTTTATAGAAAAACAGGCGGATCTTGGCAGTCAGTAAAACGTGTATGGCGTAAGTCAGAAGGAACATGGCGATTAGTATTTCTTCAATCTATAACGCCATCTATTGCACAACAAGTTACTGTAACCATGACAACTGGAACTACTCAACTAAAAACACTAGTTGGAAGACTTTATAGATGGAGCGACGCAACTTCTGTTTCATATCAGTTTACAAAAAGCACAAATGGAATTAGTTTTTCAAATATATCTGGAGCTTCAGGAACATCAACAAATCCTGCAAGCGGTTTAAGTAATACGCTAGATCAATATACTCTAGTTCAAGCAGATGTTGCTGCAAATACTACAAATTATTATCAATATGTGTCAAGGGCATCTAACTCAACATATGGAACAGAGCAAACATCTGCTTCAGATTACATAACATTAGAGGCTCCTAGAGATCTTACTTTAAGCGCTACATCTAATTCTACATCAGTAACTGTTTCTTGGACAAATGATACTCATTCTGGAAGGTATGAATATCAATATAAACTAGGTACGAGTTCTACATGGAACTCATCGTCTTTTATTTCACCAGGAACAACTACAACAAACTTTACAATATCAAGCTTATCAAACAGTACTTCATATGATTTTAGAGTTCGTGGTTGGACTGGTACTAGTAATAATTATGGATATTATGGAAACTGGAACTCGATAACTAAAAGTACAACTGGACTGCAGGCCCCAAATGCCCCAACTGGTTTATACGGAGATCTTGTAGGAACAGATTCATTTTTCTTAGGATGGACAGCTTCTGTAACCGATTCTACGCATGACGCACCAACATCATACGATTACGGAGTTAGCACAAGTAACACTACTGCTCCAGCAACATTACTAACTGGAACTACTGGATCTGATGCACATCCAAGCAATAATCAATATAAAAATGTTCTTATTGAGAATACTGATTTATATCAACTAATTGATGAGTTAACTCCTAATACAGATTATTACGCCTGGGTAAGAGGAAAAAATAGTGCAGGAAATTCTTCTTGGGCGGTGTCTGCAAAAATTACTACAGATCCATTAAAGCCTCCAAATAATATTACTGGGCTTACTCATGACTCTGCATCAGCAGGCAAAAATTCTTTAAAATTTACATTTACTGCTCCAGCTGAAGATACAACGCATGATTTAGCTCTTACATATAGATATTCATATAATACTACGAATGTTGCTCCGACTGGCACTGGAGACTATGAAACTTTAGATAATACTGCTTCTATTACAATTGGTGGGTCTCTTCTTCCATTAACCGCAAATACTACTTATTATATATTTATAAAAGCTAAAAATAACGATGGCTTGTCAAGCAGTTGGGTTTCAGCAAGTGGAAAAACTTTAGCTGATTTAAATCCTCCAACTCAAGCTACTGGGTTAACCGTAACAAATAGATCTCCAAGTGGATTTGATTTTAGTTGGACTGCAAATGGCGGTACCGCAACAAGTTTTAAAGTTGCATATAATACAACTGGTGTAACTCCTACACTAGACGGTTTTGAAGAAGGAAAATGGTATGACCCATTATCAGCTTCAACATCTTACAGGTTTCAAGCACTGAACGCTAACACAACATATTATGCATATGTTAAAGGATATAATGATGACGGAACTGCGACAGCGGCAAGATCTGGAACAATAACTACTTTAGCAGCACCAGTTGTTTCTAATCCAACATGGTCTTCTAATGCTACTACTGGTAATTTTCAAAGAAGCAATTACTCTCAACTTACAACTCAAAAAAGTAGAACTACCTCAGTTATTACTGTCTATAAAAATGATGCTGGGGATACTACTACAAACCCAGGTAACTTAGCAACTCAATATAGTACAACAAACAACACTTCAGTTACTTTAGCAAATTTAGCAACCCCATATGATGGAACAAGAACTGTAAGCGGAGCTTTTTCAAATAGAATTACAGCAAACGTAACTAGCTCTACAAGCCAGGCACTAACCAATGATATAGATGGAACCATTACTGGTAATACCAGATTAAGGTGGGGTTTTGATGATGGAACATTTACATCTTCAGGAAGTGGAACATATGCAGCAATTACAAATGAAGGAGTTGAATATGAAATATATGACACTCCAACTGGTGGCTCTCCAATAAAAACTGGTCAATACGATTATGATTTTACTTTAGACAGCCCAACCGTAAATGGAACATCTTATTATCACGTATTTTTATCTGGAAGAGACGGAATAGATAATAATGCGGCTCCAAAGTATATGAGAATTAGAGCATATGTTACAGACTATGATGGTAAATATTATTATGCTACTTTTAGTGGGAGAATCTAATGAGTTTTATAAAAGTAGAAAAAATGAATATTTGCAAAAATAGACTAAATGAATTAAAAGAAGAAAAGCGAATAATTATTGAAAAATTAAAAGAAAGTGCAGATCCTAATAGTCCAGGAGACTATACGGATGCAGAATCTTTAATTAAATATAGAGAAATAAATGATAGAATTAATGCTGTTATGGATGCCATAAAGGTATTGCAAGGCATTGATAGTAATGATATAATACAATAGGAGGAAACAAATGACTTATCAACTAACAAATGAAGAAAAAATATCTATTATAAACCAACATTTAAAAAATCTTAGTTTAAGTAGATATAGTATTGAAATTGGTAAAATGGAGGCTGCTGCTGTGCTCACACCTGAGCAATTGGCTGGAACCTCATATGATTCCCAGTTACAAGAAATTGATTTAAAAATATCTGCTCTAACAACAGAGTTAACAGAACTATCCGAATAGGAACAAGATGGCAGAAAAAGCAGAATTAATTATAACAGCCCTACAACAGCGCATTGGAGAAATTGTATCTAGCTATGAAACTCAAATTGCAATACTTAGGGCAGAAATTACAAAGCTTATGGAAGAGGAAGAGGCAAAGATTGAAGCTGTTGAGGACTACGAAGAGCACCTTAGCAATATCGTCTCCGACTAATTTCCCTTCGGGTATCGCTGTTAAAACAGATAAAGATACATATTGGATTAAAGATGGTAAAAGGTATAGACTTATTTCTGATAGGGCCGCAGTGTCTTGGTCATTTACAACAGTAAATGCAACTGAGACGGCTTTAACAGGTTTTAAGGTTGCTGGTAAACTAGGCTTTAGAGACGGAGCCTTGATCAAGAACATAGCAGATGGTAAAATATATCTAGTATCACAAAATAAGCTAAGACACATTGTGGACCCAGATTCGTTTACCAAGTACGGCTTGGACAGATCTAAGGTAATAGAAGTATCTGAGGCGGAAGTCTCAGCACACGATTTAGGAGAAAAACTATAATGGCATTTGTTGATGGAGAACCGTTAGACGCATCAAAGCTTGGTGACCTTGAATTAAAGGTTAATAACCTTGCTGCAAAGATTCCGCAAATTGGTGCTTCAACTACTAATATTAGTATTACTGGTGCACAAAATAGTACTACTGCTCAACCACAGGCTACCGTTCAGCCAATGATTCAGGCTGAAAACTCTATCGAGTGGCTTCTTGTTCCAGGAAAAGTAAATGAACTCCCTATTAAATTCAAAAGCGATTTCCCTAAAACCCCTGTAGTTGTTGTTGGAAGCAGAATGTCTAGAACATCAGAAACATGGCACCCAGGAATTAATGTTGCAACTCAGTCAACAAATACCAGCGGGTTTACAGCAATATGCTATATGCCAACAAGCGCAAAACAACATAAAGTTTGGTTAAACTATATAGCAATAGCCTATTGACAGGCTAGCAATATATGCTACAATTTCTATAACATCTAAGTCACGACTCCGTGACTTTTTTTACGCAAGGAAAATTAATGTCAAACGATTTGAAATGGATGCTATCGTCCGATCAGCAATTCCCGTATCAGGATGATAAGGCCATTGAGCTATGGTTTAAGGTAATGAAGTGGTTTAAGCCAGATGTTGTCGACTACCTTGGGGATACAGATGATCAGGCTTGTTATAGCAAGTATACAGAAGGTCGCTCAGCAGAGTTTATGAACCTTCATAAAACAGATAGCAAAGATTTAATTGTGCCTATGATGCGACACGAGGCAAAGGGCGCAAGAGATTTTTATACAAAGACTCGTGACATGCTTCCAGATGCCCAGCTATTCTCAGCACTTGGAAATCATGATGTTCGTATCTTTAACTATGTTGATGCAAAACTTCCAGATTATATTAATGAAGTAACACCAGAAGCATTATGGTCGCTAGATTCATTAGGCTACGAATATATTTATTATAATGAACTTCCTAAGCGCCGTTTTGGAGACATTCACGTTCACCACGGGCTATCTATTGCAGCAACAGGTTCTGCAAGAAAAGATATGGAAGATATGCAGATCTCTTTAATTAGAGGACACTCACACCGAATTGCTTCACATATGGTAACATATGAGTTAAGAAATAATGGTGAGGGGGAAACTCTACGTGGCTATGAAATTGGACATATGTGCGATGAAAAGAGTGACGGAATGAAGTATACTCAGCATCATGATTGGCAAAAGGGATTTGCCGTTGCCCATATTGTAAATGATTATCCTCACATTCAAATGATTCATATTTCTCCAGACTATACATGCGTTGTGGATGGAAAGCTATTCTCCGTATGATGAAATGTCAAAGATGTAATGGTAGAGTTTTTATTGACAGAGTATTCTCTCAAAAATTACACACAGAATTGTTTTGCATTCTATGCGGAAAGCGTTGGATGATCAATAAGGAAACGAATGCGTTTGGTAAATGGCTAGAAAAAACAGACAGGGATTACGCAAAAAGTTCTTCTATTTCTTCCTAAACGGAAAGATCCATAAGGTTCTTAAAGCTTCTAGGGCAAAAGATGAAATAATTGCTTGGTGTTATCCAGACAAAAAGCGTGTGATGTATTCTTATTCTCAGGTTGAAAAGAGCATGGAGAAAGCTTACAGCATTATTGAGACTGGTGAAATATTAGGTAGACATAGAGTAACAATAGAAGAATATATTCTGCAGGGTAAAATTAAAAAGCCTCAGAAAGTTTATCCTATTAGTAATCCAGATAGTACATGGTCTAGATATATGCTAAGCGAATCGGACATTTTGGACATTCATCAATTTATTATTGATGCTGGTCATATTAGGGATCTTCCATCACGCTCAGAATTACAGGCTCTTCTCAAACACAACTTAATATTGTATACTAAGACCGTTGACGGTTCGTTTGTACCTGTCTGGAAGGCGGAATAATGGCAAGCAGTCGCATAGTTATATGTCCTGAGTGCAATAAAGAACTTGAGGTTCGATCTGATTTTGCACACATGACATTATCTAACCATATTAAGAAGGAGCACAGATGACAACTAGAGTTAAGGTAGACCTATCATTCACACGCAACCTCGGAAACTATGAAAGCATCAAGATAGGTGTTGGAGTAGAAGATGATCTTCGTGCTGGAGAGACTGTAAATGTGGCTACAGAAAGAGTATATAAGTTTGTAGAAGAAAAGCTTATTGAAAAGACTCGTGAAGTAGAAGAGGAACTAAAGCGTGGCAAATGAGAAAGAGCCATATGTTTTAATTGGCCTATACGAATCATTATACAAAGAGCGATATAACAAGAAGCCACGTATAAATAAGTTTCGTGAAAAATGGGCTATGCAAGATGTTATTGATAGTGTAGGATTTGAACGTGCAAAGGAGTTGTTGATTTACTATTTTAAAACCAGTAAGTCGGGTCATCCTTTAAATTTCTTTTTCTATAACTTTGATAAGATTGACTACCTAAAGGTAGAGATTGAAAAGGATATTTTAAACCGTCGTGCTCTCAGGGAGGCGACTAAGAAAATGGTAGAAGGCGGAGCAGAATGAATACAGAGGCAGAATTAATCTCTGCAGTATGCAAGAATAAAGACATTAGCACACTGCTTGCTGACAATGTAGATGAGATATTTACTTCACATAAAGATATTTGGGATAGTCTAAAATCATATTACTATAAGTTTAAAGCAGTACCAGAGGTCGGTATTTTAGTAGAAAGATTTAAAGACTTTGAGCCAGTGGCAACAAAAGGCGAAACAGGATACTACTTAGATAAGCTTAAGAACGAATATCTTTCAAGTAAACTCAAGAGCATTCTAATTCATTCAGGATCGGCTCTCAAAGAAGATGCAGCATCTAGAGTTCTTGCAGACATGCAAAGTAAGTTGGCAAGTCTTAGCAAGTTTACAAACAATGTACGTGATATCGATGTTACTGATTTAGAGGCAGCAGAGAATCACTTCCTTTCGGTCAAAGAGCGATCAGCGGCTATGGGCGGTAGCCCAGGAATCTTAACTGGTTTCGATGCTATTGATAAGGCGTATCCGACTGGTATGGCTCCAGGTCATCTCATAGTTGCTATCGGTTGGCCAGGACGTGGTAAGACATGGTTTACATCCTATCTTGCATGCAAGGCATGGGAGCAAGGATTCAAGCCGATGATTGTGTCTCTTGAAATGTCTCCAGAAAATATGCGTGACCGTATTTATACAATGCTAGGATCTGGTTTATTTCGTGCAAGTGATTTCTCTAAGGGCGATATCGATGTTGATACATTTAAGTCGTGGGGTCAGAAAAAGTTTACTGGAAAAAATTCATTCATACTTGTATCAAATGAAGGTGCAGGAGATGTAACTCCAGCAACAATTCAGGGCAAGATTGATCAGCATAAGCCAGACTTAGTTATCCTTGACTATCACCAGTTGTTTAATGATAACAAACGTTCAAACTCTGAAGTAGAGCGTAACCGAAATATTTCTCGTGAGTTTAAATTGCTTGCTGTATCAAACAACATTCCAGTAATTGATATTACTGCTGCAACAGCAGATGATATTTCAGATCAAGATAACCCACCTATGATGAGTCAGGTTGCTTGGTCAAAGGCAATTGAGTATGATGCTGATATGGCTATGGCTATTCATCGCTACCCAGGAACTAATATGATTGAAGTTGTATCTAGAAAGAATCGTCACGGTCATGAGTTTGACTTCTATCTAGACTGGGATATTAATCGTGGTGTTATTACTCCGATTTATGAAAACCTTCCAGAGCTAAACAGTGACTCATCGAAAAATTAAAAGATTTCAAATTGAAGTACAGTTTGATGACAACTCACGCCTAATAAGCTTGAGGCCACAGTATGAAAACCTGCTTACGCAGGACATGCGTGGAAAAGGATATGTTAGGGTACTTGACATAGACCCAGCATTTTCGGTAGAATTCACAGGCGAGACTTGGAAGTTCTTAATGAGCATCCATGGTGTATATGTGGGAAAGAAGAAAGCATGGCAATTAGAGGGTATAACACAAGGGAAGTTGATACCACGCAGTACACGCCAACGCATATCAAGTCAGTCTTAAAATCTATAGGACTGAGTATTGTTGGCGAAACTGGTAATGACTTTCTATGCTACTGCCCATTTCATTCTAATAGACACACATCTTCATTTAGCGTAAGCCGTGAGAAGGGCGCATTCATTTGCTTCAATCCTTCATGTGGAGAAGCTGGCACCTTACAAGAACTAGTCAAGCGTGTAATGAATAAGAATGAGTATGAGGCTATGCGCTTTATATCTTCTAAAGAGGCGGAAGCGCTAGAGAACTTTGACGAATTGCTTTCAGAGGCTATGGAAGAAAAACCCGTGTTCGAAGAATTTTCTCAAGAAACACTAGACAGATTGCATTCAGGCATGTCTAAGGAAGCCGTAGACTACCTTGCTTCAAGAGGAATTAATCAAGAGTCTATCGATCATTTCTGTCTCGGATACTCGGCATCGATGAATATGGTTATTACTCCAGTGCATAGTCCAGACGGAACTCCAATTGGATTAGTTGGTAGATCAATTGAGGGTAAGTCTTTTAAGAACAGTACTAATCTTCCTAAGAGCAAAACTTTATTTAATATTCATCGTGCTAAAAAAATTGGTGACCACGTTATAGTTGTCGAGTCTAACTTTGATGCAATACGTGTACACCAAGCGGGCTTTCCAAATGTTGTTGCTACGCTAGGCGGATTCTTATCAACAGAACAACATAATTTATTAAATAGACATTTTAACAAAATAACAGTAATGACAGACGCAGATTTGGCTGGCAGAGAATTAGGTCGAAGCATAGTCAATAAATTAAAGTTCAAGGACCTCTTGTGGGCTTCGTATGAATATGGTAAGATATATCCACATGATGCAAAAGATGCAGGCGATATGACTGATGAAGAAATAAAAGCTTGTATTAAAAATGCTGTATCCGATATAGAATACAGATCCTGGGATTCATGATATAATGACAAATACAGATGGATATATACCATCAACTATAAAGGAGAATAAATGAGTATAGTAAAGGGTCTAAAAGACCTAAACAAAGCGCTAGACAAGCCTACCTACAGTGGTGGGGATGACAGTAAGGCCCGCTGGCTTAAAGTTGAAGACGGCGAAAGCGTAAAGATTAGATTCCTCCAGGAACTAGATCCAGATTCACCAAATTATAATGACAAGCTTGGGTGCGGTTTTATCGCATTGGAGCACACAAACCCAAAGGATTATCGTCGCAAGGCTCTGGACACAATGGAGTCTGAGGGTCGTGACTGGGCTAATGAACAGCATCGCAAGGATCCAAAGGCTGGCTGGAAGGCCAGAACACGCCTATACATTAATGTATTGGTAGACGACGGTAAAGAAGAGCCGTATGTTGCAATTCTATCTCAGGGAACCAGTGGTAAGACAATCACACCTACCTTGATTGAATACGCTGGCGAAATGGGAAGCATCACTAACCTGATGTGGCGTATTAAGCGTAACGGAACCAAAACAGATACCAGTTACACAATCATTCCACTTGCTAAGGATGAAACACCATTCGACTTTGCAAGTCTTGAATTGTTTGATCTTGAAAAGACAGCAGTTCGTCACGTTCCATATGCAGAGCAAGAAGCTTTCTATATGGGAGAAAATGGTGGTAACGAAGAGTCTTCTGCTACATCAAGCAGCGTAGACTGGTAATACAAAGTTAAAGGCGGAGAGTTAATGTCATTTACACATTTGCATGTGCATTCATACTATTCATTGATGGATGGCCTTAACTCTCCTGCCGAACTTGTAAAAGCGGCAAAGGATGCTGGTCAAACAGCATTAGCAATAACAGATCACGGAACATTATCTTCTCATCGTGAAATGCAAATAGCGTGTCAGGAGCAGGGCATAAAGCCAATCCTGGGAGTAGAAGCGTACATATCTCCAACAGATAGATTTGATCGCTCCTCTAAAACAGATAAGTCTATTCAGGCTTATAACCATATTATTCTTTTGGCTAAAAATAAAAAGGGTCTAGAAAATATAAATACATTGCAGGAACTTGCTTGGAACGAAGGCTTTTATCATAAGCCAAGAATTGATAGAGAGGTGTTGAAGGAATATGCGGAAGGTATTATTGTTCTTTCTGGATGCCTCAATGGGCTTATTAGTAAGGCTATTGAACGCCAGGAATTCTCAGAAGCCAAACTTATACTCAAAGACTTTAAACAAACTTTTGGGAAAGATTTTTACATTGAGGTTCAATCTCACAATCCAAAAGAAATCAACGAAAAGCTCTTAGAACTAGCAGACGAACTCAAAATTAAGGCGGTGGCGACAGGTGATGCCCACTTTGCTAAGGAAGAAGATCGTATTCTAGAAGAGGCAATGCTTATATTATCAACATCTCCTAAGTCAGATAAAGATGCAGACTTTGAAATGTCTCGTCAGATGAAAGATATGTTAGATAGATTTAACTATCTTTATCCAGATAGAAAGATATCATTCGTAGACTATAACCTATTTATTCAGACTAGGGCTGAAATTGAGGAAGACTTCAAGAAATCAGGGATTAATCGAACAGACATATTTGATAATACTATGGAGATTGCTGAAAAAATTGGAGAATACGATTTTAACAGGGGTCTAGACCTTCTGCCTGTCCCTAAGACCAATGCTGACCAGAAACTGGCTCAGATGGCCTTAGAAGGCCTTAAGAGGCTAGATCTGGACAAGGATAAGGTCTACTTAGACCGTCTTGAGGAAGAGCTATCGGTAATCAAGGATAAGTCATTTGCATCCTATTTCTTGGTTGTAGCAGATATGGTTAACTGGGCAAAGGATAATAATATTATGGTTGGACCAGGTCGTGGTTCTGCCGCTGGATCTTTAGTTTGTTATTCATTAGGCATTACAGATGTTGACCCAATTGAATATGACTTACTGTTCTTCCGCTTTATTAATCCAGAACGTAATGACTTTCCAGATATCGATACAGACTTTGAAGACCGCCGTCGTAAAGAAGTTAAAGATTATTTAAAGAAAAAGTTTAAGCATGTTGCATCTATTTCCACATACACTTACTTTAAAGATAAAGGAGTTGTTCGTGATGCTGCTCGTGTATTTATGGTTCCACTTTCAGATGTTAACCGTGCAATGAAATCTATTGATACTTTTGAAGACTTTATTGAGTCTCCAAATACTAAAGAGTTTAGAATTAAATACCCAGAAGTTGTTTGGCTTGCAGAAAGACTACGTGGAAAGATCCGAAGCGTAGGAGTTCACGCAGCAGGAGTTGTTGTTGCTAAGGATGATATTCGCAAGTATGCGCCAGTTGAGTCTCGTGAAGATGCACAGGATAAAGTTTCTGGCCGTATCCCAGTAGTTGCTTATGATATGGATACTGTTGCAGACATTGGTCTAATCAAGCTCGATGCTCTTGGACTTAAAACACTATCTGTTATTTCCGATACCTTAAAGTCTATTAAAGATAGAACAGGTAAAGATATTAATCTATCAGAAATTTCTTTAGACGATAAGGCAGTATACAAAACCCTAAGCGAAGGATATACCAAGGGTGTGTTCCAAGCTGAAGCAACTCCATATACTAACCTTCTTATTAAGATGGGCGTAGATAAATTCGAAGACCTTGCAGCATCGAACGCTTTGGTTCGTCCAGGCGCAATGAATACTGTGGGAGCGTCTTACATTAAAAGAAAGCATGGTGAGGAAGCAGTTGAGTATGTGCATCCTATTATGAAACCTTTTACAGAAAACACTTACGGTGTAATTATTTACCAAGAGCAGGTTATGCAGGCATGCGTACACTTAGGCGGAATGACTTGGTCAGAGGCTGATAAGGTTAGAAAGATTATCGGTAAGAAGAAGGATGCAACTGAGTTTGATCAGTTTAAGGATAAGTTTATTGAGGGTGCAGAAAAGCATATTAGTAAGAAACAGGCTCAGCACCTATGGCATGACTTTGAAGCACATGCTGGATATTCTTTTAACCGTTCTCACGCTGTTGCTTATTCTATGCTTTCATATCAGACTGCATGGCTAAAGACTTATTATCCATTGGAGTTTATGTTTTCAATTCTCAAGAATGAAAACGATAAGGATGCCAGAACAGAGTATCTGATTGAAGCAAAGAGACTTGGGTTAAAAGTTTTGCTTCCACACATTAATGAGTCTGACGTTTACTTTTCATTACAAAAAGAAGCCATTAGATTTGGTTTGGCAGAAGTTAAATTTATTTCAGACAGCATCGCAAATAAAATCATAGAAAAGAGACCATATGCCAATTATAAAGACTTTATCGAAAAGTCGTCTAAAAAAGGTAGCGGTATTAACAGCAGGGCTGTTAGTGCTCTCAACGCCATTGGTGGTGCTGCTTTTGACGATAATGCACGGCAGGGAACTGAAAAAGAAAACTACTACGAATTCTTAGGAATTCCTACATTTAGTTTAGATCTTCCACCAAGAATTAAAGCACAAGCAAGACCAATATCAGAGTTTGATGACCTAGGTTCATTCGTAATGTTTGGCATGGTTAAATCAATCAAGCGTGGAAATGGGTGGGCAAGAGTGGAGTTAGTAGATGAGACTGGATCTATTGGTCTATTTCATAATGAGCAGACTCCCATAGAGACAAACCAAATGTATTTTATTCTTGTAGGAGATAATCGTATTGCTAAATATATTAAGGTTAGCGATATCGATCCAAAGTCTACAGATATATTTGTTGATTATTTATATCGTAAAGAATATGACCTTGCCGATAACGAGTATATTGTGGTAAACTTTACACCTTATAAGACAAAGGCTGGCAAGACTATGGCACACATAGTTCTATCAGATAGAGATAAAAATTTAACTAGAGCTATTGTTTTCTCTAGTATGTACAAGATTGCCTTAGCAAAAATGCGTGAGGGAATGAAATGTCAGGTAATACTATCCAAACTTGATGACGGAACCCTGATGATTAAGGAAATAAAATGACACAAGATATCGAGGGCTTGGTTACTTCAATAAGCATTAATCAAGTTTTGGTAGCAGTATTAGAAGAGTATAAAAAGCTTACAGTTCCAACACTAAGATTTTTAGATGCTGGAAAGTCAGAAAAAGAATTAGTAATTGATTATGATGAGGAAGGCCCATCATTTACATTTAGTTTAAGAGAGAAAAATGACACAGAGTGATATCCTAACAGAATACGGATTAGATGCATTGGCGGCAATGCTTCATGAAACAGCAAAAGAAAAGGGGTTTTGGGATGGAGAATATTCTCATGACAAGATTGGAAACAAACTTGCACTCGTACATTCAGAAGTTACTGAAGTACTAGAAGCAATTAGAAAAACAAAGGGTAGTGAGCAGGTCGTAGAAGAAATGGCTGATGTTATTATCAGGCTACTAGATGTTTACGCTGCAATGAGAAATGAAGAACAAATTTTGCACAGCCTAGATGAGGTACTGGAAGCAAAGATTAATAAAAATAAAGAGCGTCCAAGACTTCACGGCAATTTATTTTAATGCTATAATGAGTAGAGAGAAGAAAGAATAATAATGGAAATTGTATTAGATGATATATTAGCTAAATTAGATCCAAAAACTAGAGCAAGAGTTCAGTCTGCTGTTAGCGTTAATGTTGATAAGCAGTCAACTCCTAGTATTGGCTTAAACTTAGCATTAAAGGGTGGGCTTGCCTATGGAAGACAAATTCTTGTATGGGGAAATAAGTCTGCTGGTAAATCTTCCTTTTGTCTACAGATGATAGCATTGGCTCAAAAAGAAGGCAAGACCTGTGCCTGGATTGATGCAGAGCATTCTTATGATCCAGCATGGGCAGAACTATTAGGTGTAGATTCAGAAAAGCTTATCTATTCACCAGCAAAAACAGTAAATGATATGGTAGATGTTGC
>Ga0315901_10003150_pt1 | contig 21745 bp, 17 predicted proteins | sample LakEriMetagenome_10_FD_203761 | JGI IMG/M metagenome (GOLD analysis project Ga0315901, IMG submission 203761) | Freshwater fungal communities from buoy surface, Lake Erie, Ohio, United States - Buoy 2 MA116 | ecosystem: Environmental > Aquatic > Freshwater > Lake | place: USA: Lake Erie, Ohio... | reverse complement strand
AGACGCACCCCCTGCACGCGCGACAGCGGCGGGGCGCCGTCGAGCACGACAAGGCCGAAGACCCCGCTGCGCAGCAGCACGTCGGCGGTCCACGCGCTCCGTCGCACTTCCGGCATGCGGATCACCACGAACCGCGGCCCCAACTCGGCCCATGGAGCAGGCGTCAGCGTGCGGGTCGCATCGATCCAGGCCACCCACCCCCCCTGCCGCAGGACCTGCGCGACGACCCGCCGCAGGAGGGCGGTCTTGCCGACCCCCCGAACGCCGGTGAGCTCGGTGAGGCGCCCTCGCGGGATCCCACCCCCCAGCGCCGCATCGAGCGGGGGAATCCCAGTCGGCCACGGATCGGCCACGGGACGGGCCCCCATCAGCGGCCCCAGTTCGGCGGTCAGCCGATCCCGGAGTTCCGGAGCGGTGTTGCGAAGGGCGAGGGGCATGGTTCGGGATTTACCGAATAAAACCCGAAGTCGCAAGGCACCCCGGAAGCCCTCCCGTGGCCGACCTCACCTCACTACCTATGAATGATGCCCTCGCTTTCCGATATCGAAGTCCAGCGCGGACTGGGCGCCCTCCCGGGATGGACCCGCCGGGGGAGTGCCATCGTGAAGACCTATCATTTCGCGACCTTTCCCGCCGGGATCGCCTTTCTGGCGCAGGTGGCCGAGATCGCCGAACGGCTGCAGCACCACCCGGACGTGGATATCCGCTACACGCGACTCCAGTTCGCGTTGAGCACGCATGACGCGGGCGGGATCACGGTGAAGGACTTCGAACTCGCCGCGGCGATTGAGGCGCTCGTGCCTGCCGCGCCGATGGCGCCGGACCCGTCGGCGTAACGGACCGACTCACCCGTAGATCGACGCGATCACCTGCGGGAGTTCGTCGAAGCGATCGAGGTACACCGTTGGATCGGCGGCCGATAGTTCCGTCCGGGAGAACGGTCCCCACAGCGCCGCCGCGGTGTGTACTCCCGCCGCGCGCCCGGCGTGCATGTCGTGCGGCGAGTCGCCGACGAAGAGCGCCGATTCCGCCGATGCCCCCAGCCGCTCGAGCGCCAACCACACAGGATCGGGGAGCGGCTTGTGTCGGGTGGTTTCCTCGAACGTAATCACGGCATCGAACGCTTCGGCCAACCCGACGTGCGCGAGGGAGCGCGCCGTCATGCCGCGCCCCTTGCTGGTGACGATCGCCGTGCGATGCCCTTTGGTCCGTGCCCACTCGATGGTGTCGATGACCGCGGGATACGGCGTCGTGAGTCGCTCGAGGTGCCAATCCTGATAGTCGCGGTAGCGTGCCACCATGGCTTCGACGTCGGTTTCGCCATCACACCAGTCGGCAAGTTGCGTCCGGAGTGGGGTCCCGATGCCGGCGACCCATTCCGCCGTGGTTGGCGTGCGTTCGCGTCCTTCAAACGCATACTGCATGCATTCCAGCAGCAACCCGATGGAGTCGATGAGGGTGCCGTCGAGATCGAAGAGCAGGGCGGGGCGTGCCATGCGGCAAAGCTAACGGAGCGCTGCCGCATCGGGACGTCGCACGAGCAGCAGGACATGTCGTAGTACCAGCCGAATGCGTGGCGACGGTGCCCCCACCGGATGGTCCGATGCGCGCGCGACGGTACGACGCAGCACCGGCTCATCGCGCCAGGCCATCAGCCACTCGTCGATGGGCCGGTCCTGGCGCTGCGCGGCCCATCGGTGCAGCGCCGCATCGGCGGCGGCGCCCCGCGCCAGTTGGGCACAGCGGTGCGCGGCCTCGATGACGGCGCGCAGGACGATGCGCTGATCGGGTGGAAGCTGCTGGATGCATTCCACGATCAGCTGGGTGAGGCGACGTGCCGAGCGTCGTTGCTCACGCGCGGGTGGCCCCACGAGATGGCGGGCGCGGGTGGCGCGTTGTACGGCGCGCCAGCCACGTCGGAGTTGACGGCGTACGTACCGTCGGTGCGCCTGCATCGCTACGTCGGTGTCGTCTGCGGTGTCAGGCGCGATCAGGTCGGCGGCCGCGCTTGCTTGCAGCAACGGCAGGAGGGCGTGGACCGCCGTGTGGTGGCGCCACCGTCGCGAGCGATCAATCTCCCCATCGCGCGTACCGGGTTCGAGCGCCATGAGGCGTGATCGCTGTCGCCACGGCGCGCCGGCATCACCTGCGGTCCACTCCTCCACGTGCAGCACGGCGCCGTCGCGATCGGCCACTTGTTCGGCAATGATGGGACGCCGTGATTGGCGGTGTGGAGCTTCTGGCGCGCTCGACCTGGTGTTCGGCTGTTGCCATCGATGGAGTATGGCGTAGAAGGCCATGCGCGTGCGCGCGCTCTGCTCCGCCGCGCTGTGCGTACGGGAGCATGAGGGTGAATTGTTCGATACGCCACTCTGTCCGATGAAGTGCTGGTGCAGGCGGGCTTTGCGCAGCACGAGCTGTTCGGCGCGCAGGTGGCGCTCTGCCTCATGGGCCCCAGTGAATCGATAGCTGTGCACCACGCGATGCGGCGATCCGATGCGTACGCACCGTCCGAGGCGCTGATCACGACGCGCGGCGGTCCAGGGAAGATCGAGGTGAATCACGACGCCGGCGTCCTGCAGGTTGACCCCTTCGGCCAGCAGGTCGGTGGTCAACAACAGGCGAATGCGTTGATGCGGGGGTGGTGGTGCGCGACCGTGGGCGCTCGGGGCAAACATGTCGAGGACCTCCATCCGTGACACGGGGCCACTGGCGATGCGGGCTCGCTGTCCGGTCAGCATGGCGATCCCGGCGATATCCGCGAGGGCACGGTACAGTGCCTCCACCGTGGCGCTGAATTGCGAGAACGCGACGATCGGCGTGCCGTCGTGTCGGCCAAGCAGGGCGCGCATAGTGTCACTGCGCTGATGATCGCCCTGCGCGATGGCGTCGTGGCGTGCGGCCAGCGTGCGCAGTGCCTCCAGATGGCGTTCCAACACCTCGAGGAGCGGCCCGGTGGCGACGTGCTGCGTCGTCAACAGTTCGGGGAAGGCCAGCTGTCCGGCATCGTCGCCGACCAGCCAGCTGCGGAGTTCCGCCTGCGTGGCATGTCGGCCACTGCGCAGGACATCGCGGAGTGCGGCCGTCCGCAGTTGGCGGCGGCGGAGGGCGTGCGCGAGGGCGGCGTCGCTGGAGCACCAGGCGCGGAGCAAGCCGAGTCGGATGAGCGCCCCGGCGACGGCCCCGTCGCGGGCGGGGAGTGGCGCGGGGAGGGCGAGGAGCTGGGCTAGTGTTTCCTGATCCTGCGGCATCGGGATTGAGGGATGCCGTACCACGTCAGGGCGATGCGCGCCGGTACGCGCGATATCCGTTGCTCGACGGCGGATGATCAGCGTCTCCAGTCGCTGGTCGGTGAGCGCATCAGCCCGCGCGCCGGCAAAGAGTGCGAAGAGTGCGCGCAGATCCCGCGGGTGATTGTGCAGCGGTGTGGCGCTGATGAGGAGGACATCGGCGCCTGTGCATGCCGTGGCGGTTGCGCGATAGCGTGCCGAGTTGGGGTTTCGGAGGGCGTGGGCCTCGTCGATGATGATCAACGCGCGTGAGCCGTCAGCCATGGGGGTGGCGGGCGTCCGGCTCATGGCATGCAGCGAGTGCACCTGAAGATCCCGCAGGCCGGCGTGCGATGCGGCGGTGCGCCACATCGCGCAGAGTGGCGCGGGGGCGAGGCAGTGGACTTCGGTGTAGTGCCGAGCGACCGCGAGTGCGACATAGGTCTTGCCGAGTCCGACGTCATCGGCGAGGAGTGCGCCGTGGTGGAGTGGGAGGATTTCGAGGAGGCGTGCGACCGCGTCCTGTTGATGTGGATGCAGGGTGATATCGCCCAGGGTTGCGGAGACCGGGGGCGGCAGCATGGCGGCCGCGATGCGCTGTCGGACGGCGTGCAGGGTGTGGGTGTTGTGGGTGGGGGCGTTGTGGGTGGTGTCAGTCGGCATCGTACCAGGTGAGCAGGGGGCGGATGGTGGAAGGGGCGAGGGCGTACACCGCGAGCACCGTGTCCTCGAGTGTCGCGCTGAGGGTGGGTGCTGGTGTGGTGTGGGTTGCGTACGCACGACCCAACGGGGCGAGCTGGTGGACGGCGCGTGACCAGTCGCGCGGGATGGGGAGCATGGCCATCGTCCATCCCATGTAGCGTCGGAAGCCACCGCGGGCCGGTTCCGCGAGGGGATCGAGCCACGCTGTCAGGAGTCGACTGCGCATCAGGGCGGCGAGGGCATAGGCCTCGTCGCTACTTGGTGCGTGGACGACGTAGCAGCTGTTGAGTGGGATCGTGGGATCGCCGGCGTCGAGGACGCGTGGGGTGAGGCGTCGTCCGATGTCGCTCCATACGACGCGTGCGGTGTCGCTGCGCGCCGCCTCGGTGCGGAACAGCGTCCACCAGTGGCGTGCGCGCAGGGCATCCCGTCGCCGTTCCAACGTGGGACGCCAGTGGGCTAGCCAGTGGGCGGTGGCGGGTGGGAGCGCTCGACGCGGCGCACCGTCGGTGCCGTGTGTCCAGATGATCCGCAGGTCGTGTGCGGGGGACGGTGGGTGGATGGTGCTGGTGAGCTGTTCACCACGCAGCGCGGGGCGCAGCAGGTGGCGTTCGATGACGCCCTGCCGGATCTCGGGTCCTTCGACGGTACTGACGGTGGCGGTGTCATCCGCGTGTTCCATGGCATGGACCAGGAAGGCGGCGTTACATCCGCATTTCACACCGAGTTTGGGTCGACCGAGCGGGGACTCAGCGAGTGCGGTCCCTGCTTGCTGTAGCAGGTCGAAGGCGGTGCGGGCGCGCTTCGGTAGTAGCAGCCAGGGCGCACCCGGTGATGCGTCGAGGGGCAGCGTGTCATGTGTGATGTGAAAGGCGTGGTGGCGGCGGCGTGTGATGTCGACCGCGCAGGGGGAAGGCGCTGTAGCCGATGCCGCGACGCGTCCTGCCACGAGGAGTGACGGATAGGTGGCCGCATCGAACTGCGGGGGCGCATCGCTCCAGTCGCGCACGCGGTGGACGCGCGTTCGGGTGGTGAGGAGCTCGCGGAGGCCGCCACCCGAGAGTCCGCGCCAGAGTTTGGCGGGGACCAACAGGGCGAGCGTGCCATTGGGCGCCAGCAGCTGTGTGCTCCGTTCCACGAAAGCGGCCGCCACATCGGCCTGGGTCGCAAAGCCGGCGCCAGCCCCGGCGCGCAGGGCACCAGCGCGCCACGGGGCGTTCCGCATCGACACGAACTCCTCGCGTAATCGCACGCGTTCGTTCGCCGGCACGGCGTGTGGTCGGATCCAGGGCGGATTGCCGATGATCAGATCGAAGCCACCTGTCGCTGCGACGTCCGCGAACATCGTGACGAAGCGGAAGGGGAGGGCGCCACCGCGCTGGAGGCGCCGCTGTTGTGTCAGCAGCTCGCGCGTGCGTTCGCGCAGTTGTCGCAGCGTCTGATGGGCCTGACGTGGTGGTCGATGTCGCGTACCAAACAGATCGGCGCTGCGCATCGTGTGGACGAGCTCCCGCCGCGCGTGGCGCAGCGTGGTGATCTGCTGCTCGAGGGCAACCGTCGCACGATGGCGCTCTTCCCGGTTCAGGCTGACGGCCAGCGCTCGTTTGCGGGGGCCGTTCGCTCGTGTATAGCGCTCACGCAGTCGTGTCAGCGTTCGTGCGGATGGCGGGGCGAATTGGAAGGTGCCACCGGCCAGTGCGTCGCCGAGCCGGATATGGTGATCGAGATTCGGCAGCGGGGCGATCCGCGCGATGTCGTCTGTCGGGCTATCGATGACCATGGCCAGCCAGAGGCGCAGTTCGCAGAGCCAAACCGCCAGCGGTTCCCGATCGACGCCAAAGATCGAGGTCGTGAGAATGGCGCGTCGGCGGGTTGTGGCGTCGCGCTGATCGCCGGCACGGATCAGCAGCTGATCGAGGAGGTCGAGCATGCGCACCAGACAGGCGCCGGATCCGCAGGCGGGATCCAGAATGCGCAGGCGGCTCAGCGTGGCGTGCCATGGCTGCCAGCGTGGATCGGGTACCAGCGGTTGGTCGAGTGTCGTGAGGAGCGGGGCGAGGGCCGAGCAATGCGCCGATAGCGCATCCCGCACGATGTGGTCGACTAGGTGCGGGGGGGTATAGAACGAGCCGGAGCGACGCCGCTCTGCTGGTGCCATCAGTCCTTCGAACGCGCGCCCGAGCATCTCGGGATCGACGGCAGCCTCCGACCAGGCGTTCGAGTCTTCCTGTGCCGTGAACCGATAGCGGTCCAGGACGTGACGCAGGAAGTCGAGGATCGCGTCATCGCGGAACTGATAGCGATGCCAACGCCGTTCGAGGGCAGTTGGGGCGAACAGCCCGCCATTCAGGAAGGGGATCGCACCGAACGCACGCGCGGTGGCCGCTCGATCCCGTCGTGGGGTATTGAGCGTGCCGAAGAACAGGGGGCGCAGCAGGCGATGATGGAGGCGGCCGCCGTGGGTCATTGTCCGTGACGCCTGATACATCAGGAAATCACGTCGATGATCGAGCCACCCCTTCGCTTCGAGAAACGCGAGGAACAAGCAGCGCGACGTCATGACCAAGGCGAGTTCTCGCCGTTCGGCAGGCGTCGGCTCCGTGTCGTGTGTGGTACATCCTCTGGGTGCCGATGCACGGGGTGCGACGTGTAACGACATCGCCAGCGCATCGACCGCACGCCTGAGGGTCTCGAAGAAGCGCTGCGAAACGGCGTCGCGTCGGAGAATATCCGTGCACCGGGCGTGGTGCAGCATATCGTCGGGCTCTTCGACGGATGCGAAGGATCGCACCGTATCCGCATCCGCGTCGCGCAGCTGCTGTCGATCCATGACGGCGGCGGCGATCCGTACGCCCTGCGGCGTATCCGTGACGGTGGCGAGGCAGAGGTGCCGCCCTGATCCATCGAGGATGAGGAGCGTCCAATAGTGCGTTGGCGCGGCCCGCGCGATCTGTTTCGCGACAGCGGCGACTGATCGTCGGAAATCCGATGGGAGGTCGGAAGCAACCGGCAGGTTTGCGATCAGGAGCCGTCGCGCGCCAATGCCTTCAACGAGCCGTGCCGTGTCCACGAGGCCATCCAATCCGAGCCCGCGACATTCGCGCCGAGTGAGTCGGACGAGGTGGGCGATGAAACCAAGCGCGTGCGCCAGCGGGGCCGCCGTGTCTGGTGAGGCGGTGTCGGCGAGGAGGCGGGCGGCAGCGCGGATCGTGAGCACGCCCGATGATGGCGTGTCACGGTCTGGTGTCCGCTACCGAACGAACGGTGCACCACTCAATCCAACGCACACGATCCCGTACACGGCATCGTAGACGCCATCGTAGACGCCATCGCAGACGACATCACACCACCCGTTGCGGCGCCCCGCGCACCATGGCGCGGGTTCACGTACACTTCATCGCATGACCGCAGCAACGGCGGGTTCGACGCGCCTCGGGGAAGTCACCCGCCTCTTCGCCTGGCTGGGGTGGTCCGCCTTTGGTGTGCCTGCCGCACCGTACGTGGTCCGGCCTCGACTGCATGCGGTGTGGCCCGCCGCCCTGACTGCCGCCAATGGGTCTCCTTTCCCCTGATTGCCGGCGTGGTCGTGGCCAAATTGCAGGGCATCCGCGCAGCGGCGGTCTCCGTAGCTATCTTTGGGGCAGCATCGGCGCTCCTCATCCTGACCCGCATCGGGACGGGGTGGGTCCTGCTGACGGGTGCGGCCATCGGGATGTGGCCGCTGCTCCGATGAGTGCGTGCTCTCCGATTCCCTCCACTTCGCTCGCTATGCGTACCTGCTGGATCAACGGCGCGTTTCTTCCTGAAGATCAGGCTTCCGTTTCCATCTTCGATCGAGGGCTGCTGTTCGGCGATGGCGTCTACGAAGTCGCCGCGGTCGTCAATGGCCGTCTGCTTGACGCCGATCGGCATCTCGTGCGGCTCGAGCGGTCCCAGCGCGAGATCAGTCTGCCGGCACCGTACGACTCGGCGACCTGGCTCGACGTCATGCAGGCGCTCGCGACGCAGAACGGTATCGACGAGGGTCTCGTGTATCTGCAAGTCACGCGTGGTGCCGCCGAGCGGGACTTCCCTTTTCCGTCTGCCCCGAAACCGACGGCGTTTGCGTTCACGCGTCCGAAATCGATGCGCGAGGATCCGAACGCGGCGGGTATTCGGCTTCACGTCGTACCGGATCAGCGCTGGCTGCGTTGCGACATCAAGAGCACGGCCATGCTGGCGCAGGTGATCGCCAAGCAGGCAGCGCGCGCCGCTGGGGCGTTCGAGGCGATGATGCACGAGGATGGTGTGGTCACCGAAGGTGGCTCCAGCAATCTCTGGATCGTGCGTGACGGGGCGGTGCATACGCGGCCTACGTCAGCGGATATCCTCGCCGGCATTACGCGGGATGTCGTGCTCGAACTCGCACGGGAAGCCGGCATCCCGGTGGTGGAGCGCGCCTTCACGGTGGAACAGGCGTGCGCCGCGGACGAGTGCTTCATGACGAGCGCCACGAGTTTCGTCCTGCCGGTCACCCGTATCGATGAGCGGACGGTTGCGACGGGACACGCCGGCCCGGTCACCTTGCAGCTGCGCGAGGCCTACATCGCGCGCGCCAATCGATTGACCCGGTAATCCGCGGCACGCCACGCGGTACTCACTCTTTTCTCCTTCGCCCATTCGATCCATGAAGACTGCCCAGCAACTCATCGCCGAAGCCAAGGCGGCTATCACTGAAGTCACGGCGCGTGAAGTCCAGGATCAGCTCGCCCGTGGCGAATCCATCGTCCTCATCGATATCCGTGAGCAGAACGAATGGAGTCTTGGTCATGCCACCCCGGCCGAGTACATCGGCCGTGGTGTGCTCGAGAGCCAGATCGAGGCCAAGGTGCCGCGTGATGCGCGCGTCGTGCTGATGTGTGCCAGCGGGAATCGTTCGGCGTTGGCTGCTCGTACGCTGGAAGAGATGGGCTACACGAACGTCGCGTCGCTGGCCGGCGGCTTCCGTGATTGGGTGGCCTCCGGTGGCGCGGTGAGCGCCTGATGTTGCGTTGCGCGTGACGACCGTGCCTCTCGCATCCGCCTTGCGACATCCGGACCTCGTCCGGCTGACGGAGCGTCTATCGTCACGCGCGTGGACCGACGCGGCGGTACAGGCGGAGAGCCGCTGTGCTGCGGTGGCGGCGGTGTTCCGTGTGGTCGACGCCCACCCGGAGGTGCTGTTCATCAAGCGCGCGGAGCATGAGGGGGATCCCTGGAGCGGGCACATGGCGTTTCCGGGAGGGCGACATGAGCCGACGGATGCGTCACTCGAGATGACGGCAATCCGGGAGACCTACGAGGAGCTCGCGCTCGATCTCCGTCACGGGCACGTCCTTGGTCGCCTCGATGATCTCGCGCCGCGCAGTCCGCAGCTGCCACCGATCATCATCCGCCCGTTCGTGGCGGTCGTTGCGCCCGATGTCACGCTGGTGCCGTCACATGAAGTGGCGGCCACGTATTGGGTCCCGCTGCGTGTCCTGCAACACGAGGACACGCAGGCCGAGCATGTGATGACGATCAATGGTGCGCGTGCACGATTCCCCGGCTTTCGCGTCGATGAGCACATCGTTTGGGGATTGACCGAGCGCATCGTTCGTCAACTGCTGTCGCTCTTTGAACCCTAGGCCATTCTCGATTTTCCGCCCATAGCGGGTTTTACCGCGATCCCTCCACTCCCCGTCATGATGTCCACCACGCGCGTTCGCCCCATCGCTCTGCTCGTTGCCGGGCTGGTTCTTGCCGGCTGTACGCCAACTGCCACGCCCACGATGCTGTCGCCGATGGCGGGGAAGCGCGTGGAAGGACGCGGAGGCATGGTGTCGGCGTCCCACCCGGACGCGGCGGCCGCAGGGGCCGAGGTGCTGCGGCTTGGCGGCAATGCCGTGGACGCCTTCGTGGCGACGGCCTTCGCGCTTTCGGTGACTGACGTCTCGCAAACCGGATTGGGTGGTGGCGGCGCCATGACGTTCTACGATGCGCGACGTAAGGCGGTCGAGCATCTGTCCTTCTATCCGCGCGCTGGTGAGGATCCTGCGTGGGGCCAGGCGGATACCGCGCGCACGCGCCGTATGGGCCGTGGCGCCGCGACACCGGGGATGGTGGCCGGGTTGCTCGATGCGCACGCGGCATGGGGGACGCTGCCGTTGGCGCAGGTGATGGCCCCGGCGATCCGACTGGCGCGCGACGGATTCATCGTGTCGCCGCTGCTCGCCCGCACCATTGTGTCGTCACGCGAGAAGCTCATGGCCGATTCGCTCGCTGCCGTGCGCTTCATGCCGAAGGGGGTGGCACTACGTCCCGGCGACAAGCTGGTCCAACCGGAGCTCGCGGCGACACTTCTCGCGATTCGCGACGGTGGGCGCGCGGCCTTCTACACCGGAGGCATTGCGACCCGCTTGGCGTCCAAGGTGCAGGCGCTCGGCGGACTCATTACCGTACGCGACATGTCCACGTATCCGGTCACACGGATGCGGCCGCTGTGCACCGCGTGGCGTGGATACACCGTGTTGGGTGCCCCACCGCCAATGGGTGGCTCGTCCGTGCTGCAGATGTTGCAGATGGCGGAGGCCTCCGGCGTGACGCAGGCGGGCGGGTTCACGGAACAGGGTGAGGCCGTAGCCAAGATGGCCGACATCCTGCGGTTGGCTGGCGCCGATGCGAACCGATTCCGTGGGGATCCGTTGGTGATGCGCGTTCCCGCACGCGGCGTCTCGCATCCGGAGTTTGCGAAGCAGCGTGCCGGCATGGTGGGGGGCGCCTTTGCCGACTCCGCGCGGGCGGGTGATGCCTGGCCGTTCGATACGGCGTCGGGGCCGGATGCATGCACGCGGTGGAACCCGTATCCCGCTGTTGCCACCACCGGCATGAGCACGGGGCGTGATGAGGCCGCGGCTGTAAACGTCTCGACGTCCATGAACGAGCCGGAGGAAACCCACAGCTTCACCTCGCATCTCGCCGTCGTCGATGGGAACGGCAACGCCGTCTCGGCTACGACTACGGTCGGCGTGCTCTTCGGGTCGGGGGTGTACACCGACGGGTTCTTCCTCAACTCGGCCGGCGGCAACTTCGATGCGCGCACGCGCGGCACGAACCGGTACGCGAATTCGACGATGTCCCCGACGATGGTGTTGGAGGGAGACCAGGTGCGCCTGGTGATTGGCGCAGCGGGTTCGCAGTACATCCAGCCGGCCATTACGCAGGTCACGTTGCGGATGCTCGCCTTCGGCGAAGACCCGTTCATGGCGATCGCGGCGCCGCGCATTTATGCCGCAGCCGGTCAGAAGGACGTCGAAGTCGAGAATGGCTTCACGACGGCGGTCTACAGCGCGCTGGTGCAGCAAGGATATACGCCGCTCAGTCGTGTCGGCGACATCATGTTTGGCGGCGTCCATGGGGTGTATGTCCGCCCCAACGGGACGCAAATCGGCATCGCGGACCCCCGCCGGGACGGGGTCGCCGTTGCCCGCTGAGCCACACCAATGAGATGAAAGTGCCGGGCTCGGTCAAACGGGTCCGGCACTTTTTTGTGGACCATTGCGTAAAGTTTAGGATAGCCTAAATATTTGGTATGGCTGGTTTGCATACCGATCCACCCCAGCAGGAATCCGGATGGCGCCGGGCGCGACTCGCGCCTTCGCTCTCTGAGGTACACCGCTCGGTCGAGGTGAATGGGACAACGTGGTTCCGGAAGCTGCTGGCCTTCGCCGGCCCCGGGTACCTCGTAGCGGTCGGCTACATGGACCCGGGGAATTGGGCCACGGACCTCGCGGGCGGCTCCCGATTCGGGTACACCCTGTTGGCGGTCATCCTGCTGTCGAATCTGATGGCGGTGCTGCTGCAGGGGCTCGCGTCCAAGCTCGGTATCGTTACGGGACGCGATTTGGCGCAGGCCTGCCGAGATCACTATTCCCCGCGCGTCGCCTTCGCCCTGTGGCTGCTGTGCGAAGTCGCCATCGCCGCATGCGATCTGGCCGAAGTCATCGGCTCCGCAATTGCGCTGAAGCTGCTCTTTGGCATTCCGCTGCCGTGGGGGATCGGACTGACTGCCCTCGATGTGCTGCTCGTGCTCTATCTCCAGAATCGCGGGTTTCGATATCTCGAAGCGTTGGTCATCGCGCTGATCGCTTTGGTGGGTAGCGCCTTCTTCTTTGAACTGGTGATTTCGCGTCCGGACCTCGGCGCGGTGGCGCGCGGCTTCATCCCGTCGCCGGAGATCATCCGCAATCCCGAGATGCTGTACATCGCCATCGGTATTCTTGGGGCGACGGTAATGCCGCACAACCTGTATCTGCACTCGTCGATCGTGCAGACGCGGAAGTACGCCGAGAATGCGGAAGGGAAGCGGGAGGCCGTGCGTTTCGCCTTCATCGATTCCACGATTGCGCTGACGTTTGCCCTTTTCATCAATGCGGCCATCCTCATCGTGGCGGCCGCTACGTTCCATCGCACCGGCAATACCCAGGTCGCCGAGATTCAGGATGCCTATCAGCTGTTGACGCCGCTCCTGGGGGTCACGGGGGCGAGTACGATGTTCGCGCTCGCGCTTCTCGCGTCAGGGCAGAACTCGACGCTCACGGGGACGCTGGCAGGACAGATTGTGATGGAAGGCTTCCTCGATCTGCGCATTCGCCCGTGGTTGCGGCGCCTCATCACCCGCGCGATCGCGATCGTGCCGGCGGCGTTCGTCGCGATATTTTACGGCGAAAGCGGGACCGCCAAGCTGCTCGTACTCAGTCAGGTGATCCTGTCGCTTCAACTCTCCTTTGCCGTCTTCCCCCTCGTGCGCTTTACGTCTGATCCCGCCAAGATGGGCGAGTTTGCCAATGCACTGCCGCTCCGTGTCCTCGCCTATACCGTGGCCGGTGTGATTGCGCTGCTGAATGGGTGGCTGCTCATGCAGACGGTTGGGGGGTGGCTGGCCTGATGTATCGTCGGATTCTCATTCCGCTTGAACATTCGTCGTACGACGAAGTCATCGTGGCGCATGTGCGGCAGCTCGCGACGCTGTGCCGGTCGTCATTGCTCCTGATTCACGTCGCGGACGGATGGGCCGCCCGCAATCAACGGTCGCTCCAGCTGCGTGAATCCGAGGAAATGCGGGTTGACCGGGAATATCTCGAGGGGTGGTGCGCCACATTGCGCGGCGAGGGGTTCGACGCCGAATGCCTCCTGGCGGGCGGTGATCCGGCCGCGGAGATCGCCGCGGCGGCCGAGCGTGAACAGTGCGATCTCATCGCGATGGCGGTGCATGGGCATCGTGGGCTGCAGGACGTGCTGTATGGGACCACGGCGAATGATGTGCGGCATCGGACCATGGTGCCGGTCCTGATGGTGCGCGGCCCAGCCGTCGGTCGCCCACGGAAGCCCGACGCGTGATGGCGCGAGGGCAAGCCACGGCGGTGCCGCTGACGGGTCCCGTCGAGGACTATTTGAAGGCGATCTACGAATTGCAGATTCGCGATGGCGCCGCCTCCACCTCGGCGTTGGCTTCGGCGTTGCACGTAGCGCCGGCCTCTGTGTCCGGGATGATGCGTCGGCTGGATGCGCAGGGGCTGATTTCCCATGAGCCCTACCACGGCGTGCATCTCACCGCACGAGGACGGCGTGCCGCACTGCGAACGATTCGCCGCCACCGCATGCTCGAAACGTACCTCACGCAGGTGCTGGGCTTCCCCTGGGATGCCGTACATGACGAAGCCGAGCGACTCGAGCATGCGGCATCCGATGACTTGATCGAGCGAATGGCGGCGGCGCTCGGCTATCCGACGGTCGATCCACATGGTGCTCCCATCCCGTCGGCCGATGGGGATGTTGAGGAGGTGCGTCTTCGCACGTTGGATGAGCTGGCCGTCGGCGATACGGTGCGCATGATTCGCGTGAGTGACCGCAATCCATCACTGTTGCGGTATCTCGCCGAGATTGCGCTGCAGCCGGGGGCCGAGGTGACCTTGCTGGCGCGGGCTCCCTTCGACGGACCGCTGACACTGCGCATTGGCGATGCGGAAATCGTGGTGGGATCCAATCTCGCTGCTCAGGTGTTGGTGGAGGCGATGTCCACGTCTTCTCGATGACTGATTCGCGACGTTGGTGGTGCGCGGTCTGCTGGGTGGTGATGCAGTGGTTTCCGACGGTGGGGTTTGCGCAGGGCGATACCGTCCTGTCTCCGACGTTTGGTCGTCGCCCCCCCGCGGTCCGGGGCATCGCCATCGACGCGCGGCTGGCCGAGGATTTGGCCCTTAAGCCGGGAAGTCGCGTTCGTCTGTCGGCGGTGCCAGGTGCGCCGGGTGATCCTGTCGAAGTTGCCGCCGTATTCGAACGCCGGGCCGATCCGGCCGAGGTCGCGCGTCGGGAGTATCGCATCCGCACCCATCTCGATCACCTGCAGGGATTGCTGGGGATTGAGGATCGTGTCGATCGCTTCGCCGTCGGTGTCACGGGGCGCGTGCCACTCGACAGCGCGTTGGCCCAGATCAACCATGTCGCGTTCGGATTCCGCGCCCATGCGTCGAAGGCGGTCGCGGTCCAAAGCTCGCGGACGTTTCGTGTTGTGGAACGGTTTCATCGGGCCATCGGCCTGATCACGGTGGTGGCCAGTGCGGTGTTTCTGCTGTGCCTCCTCTTGTTGAGTGTCGAGGAGCGGAAGCGGGATATCGCGGCATTGCGTCTGATGGGGATCTCGCGGGCCACCGTCGTGCGTGCCCTGATCATTGAAGCGGCGCTCGTCTCGCTGATCGGTTGCGTGATCGGTGCCGGAATCGGATGGGTCGGATCGCTGGTGGTGAATGCCCACTTCCAGCAGCTCTATCGCACGCCGCTTCAGTTCGCTCTGGTGACGCCGGAGATCCTGCTGTTCGCCACGGTGACGTCGCTCGCGCTCGGCATTGTCGCAGGGGCTGGTGCGGCGTGGCGTCTCGTGCGCACGGCACCGCTGACCCTGATGGGGCGCTGATTCATGCGCTTCACGCTGGCGTGGGCGACGCTGCGGCGGCATCCGGCGCGTACGGTACTCGCGGTGCTCGGGATTGCCGTGGCCGCGGCGCTGCTCCTCGACATGGTGATGTTATCGACGGGGATGCGCGAATCGTTTCGCGGTCTGCTGCTGACCCGTGGCTACCAGTTACGAGTATCGCCGAAGGGGACGCTCCCGTTCGATAGTGAAGCCTCCATCGACGGCGCGACAGCCATTGTCGCTGCGTTACGTGCCCATCCCGAGATCACGGCGGTCAGTCCCGCGCTCGGTGCGACGCTTACGCTGCCATTCGCCACCTTGCCGTCGGTGTTCACGCTGGGGCTCGAAAGCGATGTGCAGGGTGATTATCAACTCGAGGCGGGCCAGGACTTTCCGGCACCCACGCGCACCACGGCCCCCCTCTCGGTGATCCCGGCGGTCGTCAATCGGATCTTCCTGCAACGCAGCGGACGTCGGCTTGGCGATACCCTCACCGTGTCCGCAGGACTGGATGCCCAATTGCGGACCGCTGCCCGCTCACAGGTCATCGTCCTGCGCGGCGAAGGACGATTCTTCTACGTACCGGGCGAAACTCCCGTGCTGGCCATGCCGCTGGCTTCGCTCCGGCAGCTGCTCGGCCCAGGCTATGCCGATCGGATGTCACTCGCGATGGCGGCCGTCCGTCGTGCCGACTCGACCTCGGTAGAAGCCACGCGCGCCTGGATCCAGACGACCCAGCCACGCGTGACCGCGATCAGCACCGAGACCGCCATTCGCCAGGTCGAAGAGCGCCTCTCCTACTTTCGCCAGTTGGCCTTCGTGCTGGGCGCGATCAGCCTCGGCATCGGCTTTCTTCTCGTGGCCACGCTGGTCACCCTCTCGGTGAATGAACGGCGCGGAGAAATCGCCGTCCTGCGCGCCATTGGTACGCCGCGCGGTGGCGTGCTACGTCAAGTGCTTCTGGAAGGACTGATGCTGAGCGGTGCAGGGATCGTGATTGGTCTCGGCCTCGGGCTCTTCACCGCGCGCTGGCTCAACGGGATTCTGCGTGATTTTCCGGGGCTTCCCGCCGCCTTCAACTTCTTCGTGTGGAGCGCAGATGCGGCGTGGCAGTCGCTCGCCCTCCTCCTGGTTTCCGGTGCGCTGGCTGGACTGATTCCGGCGTGGCGCGCGGCGTCGCTTCCCATTGCCCGCGCCCTGCGGGAGGATGCCATTGGTTGATGTCGTAAACACGGGGTCGGCGGACCGTTCGGCAGTGATCCGCTGCGAGCGCGTCATGCGCTCCTACGCCATGGGGGATGCCATGGTGCACGCCGTACGCGGAATCGATCTCGAGATTCGGCGTGGCGAGTTTGCCGCCATCACCGGACCGTCGGGGTGTGGCAAGAGCACCCTGCTCCATCTGTTGGGCGCCGTGGATGTCCCATCAAGCGGCCGGGTGTTCATCAATGAGCGTGATACGGCCCAGCTGCGTGATGCGGAGGCGACGGCGTTCCGCCTTCGCCACATCGGTTTCGTCTTCCAGCGCTTCTATCTCATGCCGACGTTGACGGCACAGGAGAACGTGGAGCTGCCATTGGCGGAGGCTGGACTTCGTGGTACCGCGCGCCGCGAACGCGCGGCGGAGTTGCTGGCGTATGTAGGGCTGGGTGACCGCCGCACGCATCGGCCGACGCAATTATCTGGTGGCGAGCAGCAGCGGGTGGCGATTGCGCGCGCTCTGGCCAATTCACCTGCGCTGATACTTGCTGATGAGCCGACCGGTGAACTTGATGCGGCGACCGGAGAACGGCTGTTGGAGTTGTTTGCGCAGCTACACCGGGATGGAACAACGCTGGTGTTCGTGACGCACGACGCGATCGTGGCCAAGTCGGCACAGCGGGTCATCCGGCTGCGCGATGGCGTGGTGGCTGAAGACACCGGGGCGTCGAGCTGATGTCCGAGATGCCGCCCGCGTTGCCTGCGGAGGGGTCCGCTACCTCCGTTGGAGCCGTGCGATTGGCCATGTCGTGGCTGCTTGCATGGCGCACGGTGACGGCACGACCGAAACGGGCTCTGCTGTTGTGCGGCGGCTTTGGTATCGGTGTTGGGGTGATGGTGGTGCTGTTGGCCGTCGGCGAGGCCATGGTCCGTCAGGCGAGTCAGGAGAAGCTCGTCGGTGGTGGGGCCATCACCGTGCTCCCCGAGGGGATTGATATCGAGGTCCTGACCACCGGCGGACTCGGTGGGCTGTTCTTCTCTGTACCCAATGCGCGATTCGTCCATCGGCAGGTGCTGCGTTCACCGCGTCTCGCGTCGGCTATTGCCGTCGCGGCACCGCAGCTCGAGGGGAAGCTGTTGTATCTCACCACCCCAGATGGCGTCGAGCATGCGGTGCGGGCTACGGGGGAAATCCCGTCGGCGACCGAGCAACTCGGCGCGATGCCGCGGATCACCAGCGGCGCGTGGGAGGATGATGCCGCGGATACCCGCTGGGTACGCCCCACGCCGGCGGAGCTCCGTCATGACATCGATCGGTTTCATCTGCCGCCGCGCGACATGGCCAATCCCGGATCATGGGGGGAGTGGCACTACTTCAATGTGATTTCTCCGGATGCGTCGCGCTGGGCCTTCCTGTCCTTCATCGTGGGCGGCGATGTGCGCGATACCACCTGGGGCGGACAGGTGCTGGTAACGCTCCATGAACGCGGGCGGACACCACGGCGCTTCGTGTCCACCGTCCCGAGGCGTCAGGTGCATTTCAGCACGCGCGATGCGGATCTTTCGATCGGTGATGCGACCGTGAGCGTGGATAGCACCGGGCGGTATGTCGTGCGGGCCACGGCGCGTGAGGAAGGCATCGGGACTCCGCTGACCGTCAATCTGCTCGTCGAGCCGGCAGATCGTGTCGAATTTCCCGGAGCCACGCTCATCAGTGGCGATTTCACATCAGGGTACGCGGTGCCCGGCCTGCGCGCGTCCGCAACGGGGACGTTGTGCGTGCGCACCGCATGCGAACGCTACGACGGCGCGCAGGGCTATCATGATCACAACTGGGGTGGCTGGCGTGGCGTAACGTGGGAATGGGGAGCGGCACGTGCCGGGGAGTACACGCTGCTGTATGGTCGCGTGACCCCGGAAGATTCCATCGGGAGCAATGCGCCGCTGTTCGTCTATCTCACCGATCGCCAGGGCTTTCTCGCACTCTTTCGTCCGAAAGTGATTGGCTATCAGGACGGACGTACGATTGCGACGGCCAGCGGCCCGCTGCGTGTCCCATCGACCGCGACTCTACAGGACGTGCGTGGCGCGGACACGCTACGTCTCACGTTGACGATCGATGATGCCGTGGCCACCGATACACGGGCCGGTCTTGTCGAGCGTGGAGAAGGGGCCTATGCGCGTCAGCTCCGTCGTCCCTGGTTCGTGCAGATGGCGGGCGAGGCGCAGATTGCCGGTCGCGTTCGGGGGCAGCCGCTTGGCGGCCGCGGCCGTGGATTCTTCGAGACCTATCGGTAGCGATCCGATATCTTTCGCGGATGCCCGCAGCCCGAGCCCTTCCCGGTGAACTGGATCTGCACCTCTTCAATGAGGGGCGTCATCTTCGCCTCTGGGAGATGTTGGGTGCGCATGTGACGGTGGTGGATGGCGTCGAGGGTACGGCCTTTTCGGTGTGGGCGCCCAACGCCGAGCGCGTCGCGGTCCTCGGTGACTTCAATGTCTGGCGCGCGGATGCGCACCCGTTGACCCCGCAGGCGTCGAGTGGTGTGTGGGCGGCCTTCGTACCGCACGTCGGGGCGGGCACGCTCTACAAGTTCCACATCGTCGGGCGCGACGGAGGGATACAGGTCAAGACGGACCCCATGGCGCGGAAGCTCGAGTCGTCACCGGGATTTGCGTCCATTGTTGAAGCGCCCTCGGCATACCCGTGGCGGGATGCCGCATGGCTTGAGGCGCGTGCTCGGCGTGATGCCCGACGCGATGTGCCGCACGAGCCGATACACATCTACGAAGTGCATCTGGGCTCCTGGCGGTACGATCCCAACACCGATCGGCCGTACAGCTATCGCGAGGTGGCGCCGCTTCTGGCCGATCATGTACGTGCGCTCGGATTCACGCACGTCGAGCTACTGCCGATTCAGGAGCATCCATTTGGCGGCTCGTGGGGCTATCAGGTGGGGGCGTACTACGCACCAACGAGTCGGTACGGCTCGCCCGATGACTTCCGGTTTTTCGTGGATACGCTGCATCAGGCGGGGATCGGCGTGCTTCTCGATTGGGTGCCCGCGCACTTTCCAAAGGACGACTGGGCGCTCCGTCGTTTCGACGGCACGGCGTGTTACGAGCATGAGGACCCGCGGCTTGGTGATCACCCCGAATGGGGCACCCACATCTTCAATTATGGGCGCCATGAAGTCCGGAATTTCCTCGTGGCGAACGCGTTGTTCTGGATCGATCAATTCCATATTGACGGGCTCCGTGTCGATGCCGTCGCCTCGATGCTCTATCTCGATTACGGACGCAAGGCCGATGAATGGCTGCGTAATCGGCATGGCGGGCGGGAAAATCTCGAGGCGGTGGCCTTCCTGCAGCAGCTGAATGAGGCGGTGCACACCACGCATCCCGGCGTCATGATGATTGCCGAGGAAAGCACGTCATGGCCCAAGGTGACGGCACCCGTTCATGAAGGCGGCCTCGGTTTCACCTTCAAGTGGAACATGGGGTGGATGCATGACTCGCTCGCCTACTTCGCGACGGATCCGATCTTCCGGCAACACGCGCATGATCGGCTGACCTTCGCGATGTGGTACGAGTACACCGAACGGTTCCTGAATCCGCTGTCGCATGATGAGGTGGTACACCTCAAGAAGTCGCTGCTGAGAAAGATGCCAGGCGATCCGTGGCAACAGTTCGCCAATCTCCGGGCGCTTCTTGGCTATTCCCTCACTCGCCCCGGGAAGACGCTCTGGTTCATGGGCACCGAGTTGGCACCCGAAGGTGAGTGGAATCATGATCTGCCGCTTCCGTGGCACACGGCCGCGGACCCCGCACGTGCCGGGCTGCAGCACTTTCTGCAGGCTCTTGGTGCGTTATATCGTACGCATTCCTGTTTCTGGCGACACGATCACGATCCGCACGGATTCCGATGGGTCGATGTCGCCGATCGGGAGCGCTCGGTGTTTTCCTACGTGCGATTCGATGGCGATGCCCACGCCCTAGTGGTGCTCAACCTCACGCCGGTGCCGCGCGAGTCGTATCGATTGGGTGTGCCGACGAACGGTGCGTATCGCATGGTCCTGAATTCGGATGCGCCTCACTTTGGAGGCAGCGGCTATCCATGCGCCCCCGTGGTCCGAAGCGAGCGCATTGCCTATCATGGATTTCCGCAGTCGCTGACACTGACTCTGCCACCCCTTTCGATGCTCGTGCTGATGCCCGGAGACGCTGCATGACGGCCCGCCCGCTTCGGCTCGTTGCCTTCGGTGTGGTCACACTCCTGGCGGTGGCGCTGTGTGTGCGCCTAGGCATCTGGCAGCTCGACCGTTTGGCGCAACGGCGGGCGCAAAACGCCATTGTCACCGCGCGTGGCACATTACCCGTGGTGGACGTACAGGGAATCCGCACCATGGATACCACGGCGTCACATTGGCGACGGGTGTCGATTACCGGGGTGGCGGAGTACGACCGGGAGCTGGTGCACGGGATGCGCACGCAGAATGGTTCGCCTGGTGTGCATCTCCTCACGCCGATCCGTCCGCTCGGCGGGGCGTGGGGCGACACTGCCGTGCTCGTGATTCGCGGCTATCTGTATGCGCCGGATGGTCGGACCATCGATCACGCGGCGGTTACCGAGGGCGACACGGTCCGCCTGGAGACGCTGGTGCTGTCGTACCCGGCCACGCAGGCTACGTCTGCCGTGCGGATGCCGTCCAATGCGCGAGCGGTGCGGACGTTGGATCGCGATACACTGGCGACGATGATTGGCCGGCCGCTTGCCCCGTTCGTACTGCTCGCTCTGGGCGACACCGTCGTCCGCGATATCAGCAAGCCAGCCCGGATTCCCCCGCCCGCGGTGAACGAGGGACCGCACCTCTCCTATGCCCTGCAGTGGTTCGGCTTCGCGACCGTGTTTCTGATCGGCTTCGTGATCTTTGCCCGCCGTCAGCCTCGTTCACGACCGCAATAGTCAATCCTCGCGTCAGTCGCCGATGCGATAGTACTCGCGGTACCACGCCACAAAACGCGCGACGCCGGTCTCGATCGGGGTCTTTGGCGCGAAGCCGACATCCGCGACGAGGGCATCCACATCCGCGTAGGTGGCCGGCACATCGCCCATCTGCAGCGGCAGCATGTTCTTCTCGGCCGTGCGCCCCAGCGCCTGCTCCAGGGTGCTGATCAGATGCATCAACTCCACCGGATTGTTGTTGCCGATGTTGTAGATGCGATAGGGGGCGCGGCTCGTGGCTGGATCGGGACGGTCGGAATCCCAATCCGGATTCGGCTCGGCGGTATGGTCGCTCGTCCGGATTACGCCTTCAACGATGTCGTCGATGTACGTGAAATCGCGGCGCATCCGGCCGTGATTGAACACGTCGATCGGGCGTCCTTCGAGGATCGCCTTCGTGAACAGGAACATCGCCATGTCGGGGCGCCCCCACGGCCCATACACTGTAAAGAAGCGGAGTCCCGTCGTCGGTAGGCCGTAGAGATGGCTATAGGTGTGCGCCATCAGCTCGTTGGCCTTCTTCGTGGCCGCGTAGAGCGACAACGGATGATCGACGTTCTGGTGCACGGAGAAGGGCATCGCGGTGTTCGCCCCGTATAC
>Ga0315901_10003148_pt1 | contig 21748 bp, 32 predicted proteins | sample LakEriMetagenome_10_FD_203761 | JGI IMG/M metagenome (GOLD analysis project Ga0315901, IMG submission 203761) | Freshwater fungal communities from buoy surface, Lake Erie, Ohio, United States - Buoy 2 MA116 | ecosystem: Environmental > Aquatic > Freshwater > Lake | place: USA: Lake Erie, Ohio... | reverse complement strand
ATGAAGCGGTCATCACGGTTACGCAAGAGCCCGCGGAAAGCGGCTTCGTGATCCGCGCGACGATGAAGCTGCCGCGCATGGCGGCGGTGAGGGTGCCAGCCGATGACCGATGAAGCGGAACCGACCGACCAACGCACCGACGCCGCCGAACGCAGCGCACACGTCCTGCGAGGGGGCGCCCCGGAGCCGGTGAATGTCCTGCCGGTGGTAGAGGTATCCCCCGGCGTGTGGCGGCTGCGCGTGTTGGTGGAGTTGGAAGCCGAGAACGCCCGCCTCCGCGCCCGCATCAAGGAGCTTGAGGGATGATCGACTTTGCCCAGGCGACGCAGACGGAGCGTGTCTCGCACGCGCTCTCGACCCTGATCGGCGCGGCGCAGGCAGCGCAGCGGGAGCAGCAGGGCAGGCGGGACTACCTGGGCGCGTCCCTGTTGGGGGAGGAGTGCCTTCGGCGCCTGCGCTACGAGTATGAGGGGGCGCCGGCCGACCCAGGGCGTGAGCCCTCGCCCGAAATCCTGCGGGTGTTCCAGCGCGGCCACGACGCAGAAGCCCGCATGGCGGGGTATCTTCGGGCCGCCGGGTTCGACTTGCGGACGGAGAAGCCGGACGGCGGACAGTGGGGGTTCTACGCCGCCAAAGACCCGGAGACAGGCAAGGCGCGCATCCAGGGCCACGCGGACGGGATCATTCGGGGGTGGAGCCCGACCTATGAAGCTCAGTGGGCGCCGGACGGCTGGACTTGGGCGGACGGCTTAGAGTTCCCGATGCTTTGGGAGAACAAGGGGCTCAAGCATCGGTCCTTCCAAGACCTCAAAAACAAGGGGCTCAAGGGCTCCAAGCCGCTCTACTACGCGCAGATCAACCTTTACATGGCCTACCTGGACATCCCTCGCGCTCTGTTCACGGCGGAGGACCAGGACACATGCGAGATTTGGGCGGACGTGCTGACGCTCGATATCGAGGCCGCGCAGACCGCCTCCGATCGCGGCGTGACCGTCATCACCGCGCCGTCCGTGGACACCCTCCCCCGGCTGGGGAAGGACAAGGACGCATGGCAATGCCGGTTCTGTTCCTTCCAGGACCGATGCTGGGCCGGCGAGGCGCCGAAGAACCCGCCCAAAGGCCCTGCGCTTCCGGCCTGGATGAAATAATCGTCCAGCATTCCGGACGGTGGCGGAGCCGTCCGGATGGCGCTATACTGACACCCTACACGTTTGGTCGGGGTGTGCAGGCAAATGGGAAGCCCATCTTCCAGGATCGGTGAGCAGGGCCGCGTCGTATCCGGCATCCTGGCTGGCAGCGCGGCCGCCCCTGTTGGCGTCTGGACCGGCCGCTTCAACCTGACCGTCTCGGGGTCTTTCGTCGGAGGCATCGCCATCGAGCGGAGCTTTGACGGCGGGAGCAACTGGCACAACTGCACCCTGCCGAACGGCGCGCCGAACTCTTGGACGAGTGCTTTCTCCGTGTCGCTGGACGAGCCGGAGCCGGGCGTCCTGTATCGGCTCAACCCCGCGCTGTCGTCCGGAAATCCGACCTATCGCGTCTCGGGAGCCGCCTGACATGAGCATCTTCCAGGGCACCATGGGCGACCTCCGGCTGTTCCAGCCGGTCGCGTCCGCGAAGCTCGCCGTCACCGCAGCGAGCGGCAACGTCGCCGTCCCCGGCACCTTCCCGGCCGGTGTTCGGCGGAACGTGCGCCTTGTGAACGGCGGCGACAACGAGTGCTTCGTCGCCTTCGGGACCAGCAACGGCATCACCGCGACGGTGGACACGACCATGTATATTGGCGCGAACAAGAGCGCCGAAATCTTCGAGCTTGCGGCGGATATCACGCACATTGCGGCGATCTGCAATTCGGGCGAGACAACCGACCTGTTCATCACGACCGGCACGGGCATCTGATCCATGGCGTTCGGTGGCGGACGCGGACGCATTGCCCGGCTACGCTCCGGGGGTGTGCTGAGCGGAAGGCTCATCAATGTCGGCGGCTACACCGGCAGCGGCAGCGCGCGGACCATCCAGACGGGCATGACGCCTGACCTTGTGATGATCAACCGTGGTGCCAACTATACGCGGCTGGGCGGGCCGGCGCTGATCGGCGTGGGCAACTTTGGCCTATTCAACGTGTCCGGCGTGGTCCCCTTCGGCGCAGACGCGCAGGGCTTTACCGCGTTCGGCTCTAGCTCGTTCTCGCTGGGAACGGCGACCACGGTCAACGCGGCTGCGACTGAATACGTCTGGCAGGCGGTGCAGCGGCGGCGCGGTTTCTTCGACGGGGCGTTTATCAGCGGCAACGGCGCGGCCGGCCAGACGGTTTCGCACAATCTCGGCGTAGCGCCTGAGATCATGTGGGCGCGCAATATGTCAGCCGCCGCCAACTCGTGGGGCATGTATATCGCGCCATCGCTGGGTGGCGCTGCCAACCTCTGCTTTTTCCCTGCGAACATCGGCACGGCGACGAACAACTGGCTCAACAATACGAACCCGACCGCCACGCAGGTCACTATCGGCAACGTGGCAGGAACCGCGCTCAACGCGACCGGCAATGCGTCGCTGGTGCTGATGTTCGCTTCTCGCCCCGGCGTGTTGAAGATCGGCTCGTATTCCGGCGACGGCGCGGCCAACGGCGCGACGGTGGAAACCGGCGTCAAGATCAAGTCGCTGTATCTGTTCCAGACGACCGCCGCGAACTGGATGCACAACTACGAGGCGCAAAGCAATCCGACCTCGCCGTGGACAAAGTATTGGCAACCCTGGTCCAACTCCGCAATCACAACCGATGCGAACGGCGTCATTGTGAGCGGCACCACATTTCGACCGCCGTTGTCCAAGAACGCTGCGGGTCAATCCTTCCTCTATATGGCGTTCGGCTGATGACGACCCTCGCATGGCTCAAAGAGCGCGCCACCGAACGCAACACGAAGCGGGCGGCCGGCGTCATGGCGGCAGTCGGTGGATACTTCGGGTTCATTGATCCGGACGCGCTGACGCAGGCCGGCACCGTGGTTGCGATCCTGTCCGCAATCTGGCTGGCGGTGGACGCCTTCCTGACCCCTGAGGGGGCGGAGAAGCGGAAGGACTTTTCCAAGTGATCACCGTGACGAGCGCAATCGCCCTGGCTCGCATGGCGGGCGCGTGGCTCGTCAGCACGAAAGCGGGGCGGATCACGCTCGCTGGGCTCGCCGTCCTGGTGTTCCTGTGGGTTTACGGCGAGCGCCGCGAAGCGGACGGGCGGCGCGAGGTCATCGAACAAATCGAGCAGCGCGACCAACGCGCGGTGGAGCGAGCGCATGAGGCTGAACGCGATATCCGTTCTCGCGGCGACAGTGATGTTCTCCGCAGCCTGCGCGATGGCACCTTCTAGCCCAGGCGTGTGCGAGGCCCTGCCGATCACCCCCTACTCGGCGGAGCGCACCACGCGCGCCGCTCTCGAACTCTCATCCCTACCACCTGACGCCGAGCTTCCGCAGATGATGCAGGACTACCGCATCCTGCGCGCCCGCCGTCGCGCCGTGTGCGGAGAATAATGCTCGATGGCTTGGTTCCTTCCGGCGCGTCGCGCGCCGTCCGTAATCGCGCCTCTCCGCCGGGACGATCCGGACGCGCGCTTCGCAGCGTGCATCCCGATCATCCTCCGGCACGAAGGGGGCTATGTGGACCACCCCCGCGATCCTGGTGGGGCTACGAACCATGGTATTTCGCTGCGCTATGCGCGCTCGCGTGGCTCCATGTTCGACCTCGATGGCGATGGGGACGTGGACAAGGCCGATATCGTCCTGGTGACGCCGGAGCTTGCGTCGCGCGTCTATCGCGGCTGGTTCTGGCGGGACGTGCGGGGGGACGACCTCCCCGCCGGTATCGACCTCGCGACGTTCGACTTCGCCGTGAACAGCGGGCCGGGGAGAGCGACGAGGTTTCTACAGGAAGCAGTCGGCGCCGAGGTTGATGGCCTGTTCGGGCCGCGCACGCTGGCGGCAGTCCGCAACGCGGACCCGGCGCTGACGGCGAAGATCATATGCGGGCGCCGGCTCGCGTGGCTGCAAACCCTGCCCACCTGGGACGACTTTGGGCGCGGCTGGACCCGTCGCGTCGTGGACGTGCGGGACCGCGCCGAAAAAATGGCGCGGGAGGCAAAATAAACCCTTGCCAGGGTAGGGCGTTGTATGGTGTCCTCCGGTCTGTCAGCATGACATTGCTGATAACCCACCACGGAGCCCACCACCTATGCACGACCCGTTTGTGTTCACCGCCAGCGGAGCGCGGTTCTACCTGAACCGCCCCGACGCCAGCATGATCCGGCTGGACGACATCTCTCACTCGCTGGCGAGCATCATCCGCTATTGCGGCTCGCACGCGCACCGCACCCCGGTCGCGGTCCACTCGATCATCGTCGCGGACATTCTGCGCGCCGAGCATCCGGACGCCGTGCGCCAGACGCCGGAGCTTCTGCTGGCCGCGCTGCTGCACGATGCGGCGGAGTGCTACATGGGCGACGTGCCGGCGCCGTTGAAGCGCATCCTGCCGAGCTACGCGCACATCGAGAACAACGTCATGGCCGTTGTCGAAGAAGCCTTCGAGCTTCCGCGCGGCATCATGAACCACCCCGCGCTGCGGGCGGCGGACAAGGAGGCTTTGCGGCACGAAGTCAGCGCGAACGTTCTTTCGTATCGCGAGGCCGCGATGAAGAACGCCAGCGCCGGCCGCATGAACGAAGCCGCGACCGCCGAGGCCATGGTCGCGAACCTCCGGCCCGTGGACTACGGGCTTCCGGACGGGACGGAATGGCTCGAAGCCCATGACGTTCACCCCGACGCCGGCAACATGGACGCGCAGGCCGGCCCTCATGCGTCGATGTTGTGGGTGCTGCGGTTTGAGGCGGAGGTCCGGCGCCTGGAAAACGTCGCGCCGCGCTCCCCCGCGATCGTCCGGGCTCACTCCATGATGGAGGAGGCGCGGACCCGCTCCCTGCGGTGGCGTCCGCTTTCGTCCTCGCGCCTGTTCGGGCTCGCCTACACCGAGGCGCCGGTCCCCGAACAACTCAAGCTGCCCGCCGCCAAGGCGGCGATCGCGGCCGCCTGCGCGACCACGGGCGACGTTCCGGACGACAAGCTGCGCGTCGCGGGAGACGATGCGGCGCTCGCCATCGTCCGGTTTGCGAAGAAGTTTCTCGAAGCGATGAGCGCCGACAACCTTCGGGGCGGCCTGGACCCGGAGTTGGTCAAGACGGACCCCGCCCGCGCCGCCTTGCAGGCGATGGAAGAAGACGCTGAAAGCCGCCTGATGGGGCTGCTGCGGACGGCGCCGACCACCGAGACGCGGCACTAGCTCCATGTCGCGGCGCACCACCTTGGAGTGCCAATACATCACGGGCGACCCGCAAGAGGCGCACGCCTATTGCGGGGCCGCCACGGACGGAGCCTTGCCCTACTGCGGGACGCACGCTGCGCTTGTGTATGACCGCACGCGGAGCGCCGCCAAGCGCGACCGCTGGCTCATGAAGCAGGCGGAGTGGGCCGCGAAGCGCCAGCGCCAGCCGGACGCTCACGAAAAGAGCGGGATGCTGTCGCGGCGAGGGAACGACCGGAACCCGTCCAACGACACGCCGGAGCGCGTTATCGCCCTGGCAGGCTACGGCACACTGCAACTACCGCAGCGGTCAGCAACACCTTTCAGCGACGACGAGTAACCCACCACAACCCCACCACGGGACACGCCACCACATGCTCGCAATACCCTACTTGATCCTGGGGATCGCGCTCCTTGCCATCGCCTGGATGGCGACCGCAAGCGGCCCGAACCCCTGGTTCATCGGCATCAGCGCCGTTGCCTTCCTCGCGACCGCATGGGTGAGCCGATGAGCGTCCCGATCATCCACGCGCCGAGCGTCCATGCGTTCCTGTCGGCGCTCCTGCCGCCAGGGGCGCGCATCGCCCTGCGAGGGGTGGGGGAGAAGGGCACCGACAAGTTCGGCGCCTTCTCCGAACCCGTCATGTGCGACACGACCCGCGCCATGGGCCACCTGACCCGGTGGACCGAGAACGGCATCGGCGCGTTCGTGGTGCCCGGCACCATCGCGCCCGGCGTCACCCGCACCGCGCCGCACGACGATGACGTGATGGCGTTCACGTCGATCCTCGTTGACCTGGACGACGAGGCGCTGGCGGAGAAGGCCACGCACTACCTGAGCGAAATCCTGGGGCCGCCCTCGATCATCGTGGCGTCGTCCGGAACCGCGAGCCCGAAGCGCCACCTGTATTGGCTGCTGGACGAGCCCTGCGAGGACACGCGCATGATCGCCGCCACGCGCCGCCATCTGGCGGAGCTTGTGGGCGGTGACGCGGCGTTCTTCCGCATCCCGCAAATCATCCGCGTGCCCGGCACGACCAACCACAAGGGCGGCGAGAAGCGTCCTGTCGCGCTGGTCAAGTGCGAGCCGGAGACGCGCTACACCCTGGACGATCTGCTGGCCGCGATTGCGGACGCGGAGCGTCCGGCCTGGGCGCCAGAGCCGAAGCGCATCAAGCGCCCCACCGTGAACGAGCAAGGCTTGCTGGTGTTCACGCCGGAGACGGGGACGGACACGCGGGCGCCGCTCGCGCTCACGCAGGATATCACCGAGGGCGGCGGGCCGGACGCGAACCGCTGGTCCGAGTTTTCCCGCGTGGCTGGGCACTACATCCACGCGCTCCGGGCCGGACAGGTCGCGACCCCGGAGGAGGCGAAGGCGCTCACCGAGGGGTGGATGCTGGCGCACATGAAGCCGGCATGGCCTGCGGACAGGTTTGAGCGCGAGTGGGCCGCGATCCTGTCGCGGGACATCAACGACAAGGGACCGATTGCCGCATCCAAGCCGGTGCTGTCGCAGGGGATCAGCGCGAGCGCATGGCAGGCTGCGGCGGAGGAGGGCGGAGAGGCAGCGTCGGGTGGTGCCGGCGTCGAAGGCGATAGCGGGGGCTCCGTGGCTACCGCCGATGCCTCTCCGCCCCCTGGGAACTTCTTGCAGATGTTCGCGGCCCGCCGCTGGACGATGAGCGAGAAGCCCGTCCGGAAATGGCTGGTTCAAGGGCTCGTCGCCGCCCGCAAGTCGCACCTTCTTGTGGCCGAGGGCGGCGCTGGCAAGACCTACGCCGTGTTGGACCTGGGTATGAAGATCGCCGCCCCGCGCATGGGGGACCGCTGGTTGGGCCAGATGGTCAACCGCGAGGCGCAAGGGACTGTCGTGATCCTGACGGCGGAGGACGACAAGGACGAAATCCACATCCGGCTTGCGGACATGGACCCGGACGGCTCCCGCCGCGCAGCGGCGGGGGACCGCTTCATCGTCGTCCCATTGATGGAGGCGGGCGGAGCCCTGCGGCTGGTGCAGCGGAACCCGGCGACCGGCGCGAGCGAGGGAACGCCGGCCTTTGAGAAGACCTTGGCGTGGCTCAAGGAAATCCCCGACCTCCGGCTGGTAATCTTCGACACGCTCGCCAGCACGCTCCATGGGGACGAGAACTCCTCCATGATCGCACAGGAATGGGCCTACGCGGCGCAGCGGATTATCTCCGAGTGCCGCGCGGCCTACATGGCGCTGCATCACGTCCGGAAGATGGACCGGCAGCGGCGAGCCTCGAAGGACGCCGCCCCGCGCACGATCGAGGACGTGCGGGACGATATCCGTGGCTCGAACGCGCTCACGTCCGCCGTCCGTCTGGCAATCGTGATCTGGCAACCGGAGGATTGGAAGGACCGCATGGAACGCCTGGGCCTGCCCCCGAAGCGCGGGCACCTGTGGCAGATGGGCGTCGCGAAGGCGAACAACCCCGAAGCCATGGCCGGCGAGCGGACGCTGATGCGGACGAGCATCGGATCGCTGGAAGATATCACCGAGACGGTGAGGGCCACGAACCAGCGCGAGCGGGATGGTGAGGCCGAGGTTATGGCCTGGGCGCTCTGGCACATCGAGCAGGCGGCCATTCGGTTCACTCCGTTCACCCGCCACGGGAGCAACAGCATGTTCGCGGCCCGTGGCCGGCTGCACCCATGCTTGCGGACGCTCAAGCGCGACGAGCTACAGAACGAGCCGAAGGTTGGGCTGGATCGGTCCATCGTCGGGCGGCTGCTGACGGCGCCGGAAGGCGGCGGCGAGGCGCCCGTGATGGTGCGGGGCGGCTACATGGACGTGCCGCATGGGCCTATCGCCATGGGCGAGAAGCCGGACACGCGGGGCCTGCGGCAGACGCCGGATTGGAGCGCGTGGGAATACGACGCGGAGAAAGACATGATCGTGAGGAGGAAGTGATGACCGCCGAAGACAACGCGCGCGCGCGCGGCCTGGACACGGGGCGGGAGAACGTCGAGCGGGCCGCCTCGATGCTTCAGACGGGCCGCATGATTTCGGCGCACGACCAGCGCGCCACCGCCGCGCTTCTGCGCGCGCTGGTGGCCGAGCGTGACGCGGCTGACGCTGAACTGGCAATGTGGAAGCAACGCGCCATCGCCTACGATGGCGAGCGTGACGAACTGCGCGCCGCCATGGATACCAACGCGGAAGTCGCGGCCGACTTGCTAGACAGGGTTGCGGCCGAGCGTGACGCGGCGCGGGCCGAGGCGGACAGGCTGCGGGCGGCGCTGGAATACTACGAATACAGCGGCGACGGCTGCGCGGATAATGGGCACGTTGCCCGCGCCGCGCTGTCCGCGCCCGCCGAGGACGAGCAGCCGCCGACGCTGGACGACCTACTCGCCGCCGTGGATGCCGCGCAGTGACGGTGCAAGTCCTGACCGGCGATTGCATCGCCAGCATGGCAGCGCTGCCCGTCGGCACGTTCCAGACGTGCGTGACCAGCCCGCCCTACTACGGGCTGCGGGATTACGGCGTGGCCGGGCAGATCGGGCTTGAGGAAAGCCCGGACGCATACGTTGCGCGGCTGGTGGACGTGTTCCGCGAGGTTCGCCGCGCGCTGCGCGATGACGGCACGCTTTGGCTAAACTTGGGGGACAGCTACGCGCAGCCGATCAAGGGCACGGGCGGCACTGCCGTTTCGGGTTCTTTGATGGCCAGGAAATCGGCAGAAGGGGCCGCTAGGACAATCGCGCGGCAGAAAATGGCAGCGCGTCGCGTTGGCATGGGCGAGGCCAAGCCCAAAGACCTTCTCGGCATCCCCTGGATGGTCGCCTTTGCCATGCGCGCGGACGGGTGGTTCCTCCGCAGCGCCATCGTTTGGGCCAAGCCGAACCCGATGCCCGAGAGCGTCCGCGACAGGCCGACCAACAGTTACGAGATGGTGTTCCTGCTGACGAAGGCGGCCCGCTACTGCTACGACGCGGAGGCGATTGCGGAGCCGGTCGAGGAAAGCACCGTGGCGCGGTTGGCGCAGGACGTAGGCGCGCAGGCGGGATCCATGCGCGCAAACGGCGGCGCGAAGACGAACGGCCCGATGCGCGCAGTCGGCGGCGCCACCCGCAACGCCCGCAACGTCTGGACCATCGCAACCCAGCCCTACAGCGGCGCGCATTTCGCGACCATGCCGCCAGACCTTGCCGAGCGGTGCATTAAGGCGGGCAGCAAGCCCGGCGACCACGTCCTGGACCCGTTCGGTGGCGCAGGCACGACCGCGCTTGTAGCCGATCGGCTCGGCCGCCACGCGACCATCTGCGAACTCAACCCGGAATACGCGCGCCTCGCCCGTGAGCGCATCACGGCAGACGCGCCATTGCTGGCGACCGTCGCATGAACACGCTGGATTGGCTGCTGATCGCCGGGCTTGTCGTAACGCTGTGGTTCATGGAGGACGATTGAATGAGGCAACAGCCAACGCTGGCGGATCTTCTGGCTCTACCAGCAGATGAAAAAACCAAGCGGTTTGACGCAATGGTGAAGCGCACGTTTTCGCATGTGGACGGGCGCGACCTACTTGCGGAAATCCACCCACGCAACACGCTAGACATAAAGCGCAGGGTGGATGGCGTGGAAAAATGGTTTGAGGCCGATTGGCTGACAAACCTGATGGACGCAAGGAATGGCACGTAATGACCGCCGCAGAAAACGCGCGCGCGCGCGGCGTGACCTTCGACGAAGCCGCCGATGACCTGCGCCGCCGGGCTGTCGAGTTGGAGCGGCGGGCCGAAATCGAGCGGCTACAGGCGCGCGTCGCGGAGTTGGAGGCGGAAGTTGCGTGGTTGCGCCGCGTTGACCGCGACGTGCGCGCCGAGGGCTTCGCGGCTGCGCGGGAGATGGCGGCGCGGGTGTGTGAGGGCGATAAGCACGCGCGCACGCCCAAGCACATTGCCGCCGCCATCCGCGCGCTGCGGCCGGACGATAGCAAGGCGGACTAAATATCTGCCCTATCGCGCTTTTGTGCGTCTTGAAGGGAAACCCTTACGCGGCTAAGGGAATGGCGCCGAGGCCCGCCACGGCCCCGGCGCCGCACCACCACATCCCTACCTCGCGGCAGAGGCAGTGAGCATCCCGGGAGCCCACCACGGCGACCGGGATGCTTTGTCTTATGTCAATATGTCAGCGATCATTCAAGCACCTGCCCAGGTTACAAGCAGTTAATTACAAAGCGCATTGATCGGTGGGGGCTTCGAGAGTGCCCGGTTTATAAGGTTCCGTGGCTCCGATCTGCGTTTCCGGACGAGACAAAATCTTACATGCCCAGCAAATACAGGATTTGGCCGATGTTATTGAAGGAGCGTCACGACCCCGGTATCAGAAAGTAGATTTTTAGACGCCTGAAATATCAATGGGTTAGAGGGGGTCCCCCCCCTTCGTTTCCTGGGATTAGATTAACGTTTGGGAAGCGTGTCTCAAAAGTCAAGGGACCCCCCCTAAGCCATTGAAGAATAAGGCTCCTAGGTTTTCCGGATTTCCAAGAGTAGGCGTTTTCGAGCCTTATAGAATGGGCGTTTCTGACTTTCCCCTATACCTATAGGTATAGAGGCAGAGAGCCTCATATACCTCTTAGGGAGAGGCTATACCTCTACCTATAGGTAGGGCGCGATCCGGATGCGTTCGTCGGCGGCGCTGGCGAGTGCGGGGAGGAGCGTGATATCCTCCGGCGCACGAACGGAGGACGCCCCACCATGGCCCACACCATCGTTACCACCGAAGCCCGCAACGGAACCTCCCACACCTACACCCACGCTGAGAGCGGACTGACGGCTGACGGAACCGATGGGCTGGCGAGGTTGTGCCGGAAGCTGGGCGCGCTGGGGTATTCGGGGCCGGCCGAAATCAAGGGCGAGGATGGGCGGCTGCACTACACCGTGCGGGGCGTCGAGCGGGTGGCGAAGCTGACGCTGACGGAGGGGGACCGGAGCGGCCTCAAGTGGCAGACCTACAGACCGAACCCCATGGCCGCCGCGAGGATGGCCGGTTCCGCTGGTGCGGGGGCGACCGAGAACGGCTTTTCGGGGGAGGGGAGCTAGGTGGGTAGCGGCGAGGAGCAAAAAGCCGCTGGCGAGGCTCCTGAGAGGGAAATCGAAATCGAGGCGGAGGCGCTTCTGTGCGAGGCGCCGTCGTGTGCTCATCTGGCCGACACGCCACGGGCGGCGAGCGTCCCGGTCGCGAGCCTCTACGTCTCCGGCAAGCCACGCCCGAAGCAGTCGGGCCGGATGGTGCGCGGCGCGTTCGGGCGGTCGCGCTTTGTGAGCCAAGCCACGGCGGACAAGGGGATCAAGCTCTACCGGGAGCGGCTGACGCGCAGAGCACGGGAGGTCATGGATATGATGGGCGGGCCGGAGAACGTCGCGGAGTGGACGAAAGCGCGAGGCGGCACAGCCGGGCTCTGGCTCATCGTGCGGTGGACGTTCGAGACGCCACGGCGCGAGCGGTGGGGCGAGCCGCACACGGCGAAGCCAGACGCGGACAACCTGAGTAAGCTCCTTCTCGATGCGCTGTCTGACGGCGGCTGGTTCACGGGCTGGCGGAACGACGACGCGGCCGGCGCGAGGCTGTCCCTGGAAAAAACCTGGGGGCAGACGAGCGGGGTGGGCGTGGAAATGCGCGCCCTGGTGCCGGGCTCCCGCGAGAAGCGCGAGGCGCCGTCGTGTGCCTACGGGGAGCCGCCCGCGTGGCTGGCCGATGACGGCGTGCCCGCCTGGGTGCTGGCGGGAGCGGGCGAGGGGGTCGTGATAGACCCCCTGGGGGATCTAGTTCCGGACGGCGACGGGACGGATTAGCGGACGGGCTGCCAGACCTGGTGCCGGGCTTGTTCGGTAGCTTGTTCGGTCCCGTCCGGAATGGGTTGCAGACGGGGCGGACGGTGCCATACAATCCGGGGGCTTGGCCCGGCTCTCGTGGTGGGGAGGCCGAGGCGGCGCGGCGGGTTGGACCGCCAGCGCGACAAGCGGGCGGCTGGTGGGCGTGATGGTGGCACCACAAGCGCAACGGGCCGGGGGAGTGATCCCTCGGCCCGTTTTCTTTTCCGGACGGCGCGATGCGCTGGGCTTGTGGTCTAGAGGATCGGGGCGCCTTTGCGCCAGCGGGGGCGCGGGTCCAGTTCCGCGCGGTGCGTCGGGCGGACGATGCGCGATCCCCACTGGTGGGGCTCAGTTGCCTGTCGGATCGGGCGCCCTGGCGTGGCGTAGTAGTCGCCTGGGCGCGGCGGGCGGATCGGGCCGCGCTCGTAGAAGCAGAGGCCCAACCCTGGAAAGGGGGCGGGGCTGTCTGCGGGGGTCCAGGGCTCGCTAGTCATTGGTTGCCTTGGCAATGGCGATATTCGCAAGCGAGGCGCTGTCCTGCCATGCGGCGTGGTCCGCGTCGGTCATGCTGTCGTCGCCGTTCATCCCGTGGCGCTCCACCATGCGAGAGGCGAAGGCGTGCAGGGCGCGAAGGGCGTCCAGCAACTCGGGCGCGGCGGCGATGAGGCGGGCGTTGGCCTCGGTGATGCCGTCAACATTGGTCGCATAGACTGCGGCCACACTGTCGGCGGCTGCGAAGCCTGCGCCAATGCGCCAGCGCGAAAGGCTGGGCTCCTGTAGCGCAGTCCACGGGCCGGGGGTGTGCTTGGTCATGTGGTGGGCTCCTTTGATGGTGGGTCAGATGAGCGGAAGGGCGATGGCCGCCGCCGCCCATAGGGCGGCGAGGGCCAGGGCTTCGGCGGCGGTGCCAGCGGCTTTGGCCGCTGCGCGGGCTAGGCGGGCCATGCGGTGAGGCTCGCAAGCAAGCCGGCCATGATGCCGGCGATGATCCACGATGCGAGGACGCACGCGAGGATGGCGCGAGCCATGATCAATACTCCTCCGGGAGTAGGATCGTCGTCGCGCTGCGGTCGGCTTCGGTGATGATCCAAAGGCGAACGCCTTCCACGGTGTAGCTGCCGAGGATGCGCGTCCCGTCCAGCACCGCGAGGCGGTTAGCCTGCTGGTCGTCGTCGGTCATCTCGGACCAATCGCAGGCAACGTGCCGGTCCAGCGCCAGCAACAGCGGCGCGGTGTCGTTGAAAGCCGCGACGGCGCCAGGGGTCGCCAGGGTGCGGCCGAGGGGGAAGGCTAGGGTTTTGGTCATGGTGTGGTGGTGGTCCATGTTCCGCCTGTGGTGAGGCGGCGAGGGCGGGATGCCTTCGCTACACGGGCCGGGAGGTCCGGCCCGTGGGTGCGAGGGCTCCCTAGGTGGGGGTGGCGGCGATCGGGGAAGCGTCGGGCTCGGGCTGCGCCTGGGCGGCGCGCTTGGCGGCGCGGGCTTCGCGGTCCTTGCGGAGTTGCAGGAACCACAAGCCGCGTTGCAGCACGGCACGGCGCTCCTCGGGGGTGCTGGCGCGGTCGGCCCGGGCTAGGGTGAGGACGGGCACGGGATAGCCGTCCGTGGGGATGTTCGTGCAGGTGGTTTCACGCGGATCGGCGTCGGTGGGGGTGCGCTCGCAATCCAGGGCGTAGGCATGCGCGATGCGGACGGCATGCATAGCGTCGGCGGCTTGGGCGATGATGGCGGGGCGGTCGCGTCCGCCTCCGGTGGGGCGGAGGTCGGCGGCTTCGCGCTCAAGGGTGGTGGGCTCGGGGGCGGCGATATCGTCCGAATAGACGCGCCAGAAGCGGGTGCTGGTCATGTGGTGGGCTCCTGTGGTGGTGGTGCGATGGCAACGGCGCCATCCCTTGCCAGCGTCACGCGACGGGGCGCCGCGTGCGCTGGTGGGGGTTGGGGTCGTCAGTCCTGGGGCATGAAGGGCGCGAGGCGCGCTTTCACCCATGCCACGGGGTCGCGCTTCATTTCGGGGAGGTCGTCGCCGTGGCCGAGGCTCGGCGGGGTTAGGATAATGGTATCCTCCGGCATACCGGCGCGGGCGGCGAGGCCGCGCATATAGGTGATACCGGCGCCGGAGGCGCCACGGGGCCAACCCCCATCGAAGCCGTTTTCGTGCCGGCCTAGGCCGTAGAGGATGCCGCGCGTCACGGCGCCATCGCAAAGGATGGTGCAGGCTTCGGCTAGGCTAAGGGGTTCGGACGGGACGCGGACAAGGTATTCCGTCCGGCCTGCGGTGTCGGCGCCGTGCAGGGTGGCGGCGATGTAGAGGCGCACGCCTCGGGTAGCCTGCAGAGCCATCGCGAGGGCGAGGCAGGCAACGCCCCGCCGCGTGAGGTCGGCGGCGGGGATGCCGCCGCTGGATACGGTATTGATGAGGATATGGACGGGCGCGCTATCGCTTTCCTGTCGAATGCGGCGGCGCATACAGTCGGGGGCGCCTGCCAGAAAGTCGGGGACGCTGGGGTAGGCTCCGGCGATATCGGGCGACCATGCTTCAACGTGGGATGCGGGCAGGCTCGGCATGATCTTGTCGAGTAGGGCGCGGGCGGCGGAGACGTGCTTCTCGTTGCCGCCGTTGCGGAGGTCGTGCAGGGCGCCGTCGATGGTTCCGCCAAGCCAATACGTGTTGTCGCCGTTGTGGGTGCGGGGGCAACCGGCGGCGGTGTAGGCCGCCACAAGGGCGGCTGGGTTGTCGAATATGCGAAGCATGGATCAGGCCGCCTTTCGCGCGCTGGCGTCGATGGCGACGCTGCGCCACTGTTCGGTGGTCATGGCGCCGCGAAGGGTGGCCTCCTCGGTTTCGTCCCAGGTGAGGCCATGGGCGAGCAAAGCGGCGCCATCGTAGCTGGCGCGCGGGGAGACGATAACCTGCAAGCCTTGGCGGGTGACGTTGGCGCGGATCGCCTGGACGTGTGCGCACCACGCGGCGTTCGGGCAGGTGGCGCGCTCAAGCTCCTCGTCGTATGCCCAATCGAGTTTCACGAAACGGTCGAGGAACGCCCCGTCCTGGCGCATTCGGCCCACATAGGTTGCATCGGCGCCAAGTCCGTAGGTGTTGGCGGCGGCGATGATGATGCAATCCGGGTGCTTCGGAATGCAGCCGTCCGGAAAGTCGCAATAGGCGTTCGCCAGGGCGGCGTTCAGGGCGAGGACGGCGTTCGGGAGCGAAGCGTCAACCTCGTCAAAGAGGAATACTCCGCCGTTCTCCCATGCTTCGCGAAACTGGCGCTTCACGATGCGGCCCTGGGCGTCGGTGAAGCCAAGAAGTTTGTATTCGGTGTCGATTGCGCCCGTGAAGTAAAAGGCGAGGCCGAGGGCTTCGGCCACCATGCGCGCGGCGGTGGTCTTGCCGCTGCCAGCCGGGCCGCGAAGCCAAACGTTGCGGCGAGCGGCGGCCATTTTGAGGAGGCGGGGGAAAGTCTTGTGCTGGCGGCCCACATTCCGGACGGTGCCGGTGTGGTCCTTCACTTCGATTTCGATCTTCTGCGCGGTGGCGATCTTTTCCAGGGCGGAGGTCAGCTCCGTCTTGACGTTTTCGAGGACGTGGCGGGATGCGGCGGCGATAGAGGCGCCTGCCTGCTCGTCCACGATCGCGCGGACCTTGTTCTCGTCGATGGCACCACCGGCCATCTGTGCAATGAGGGTGGCAAGCTGCGTGGCGGCTTCGGGGGCGGTGGTGGTGGTGGTGGTGGTGGTGCGGGTGCCGCGCGTCATCGCGAGGCTTTCTTGCAGGGCCATATCGTCTTGCTCCGTGGTGGTGGTGGTGGTGGTGTCGTCCTGGGCGGCGGTGGTGCTGGCCGTCTCGCTCGCGAGGCGGCGGAGGCTTTCAAGCGTCTCGTTCGTGGTGTCGTTCCAGGCGGCGCAAAGCGTCGCCATCGTGAGGCCGGGGAAGCCGTCACCACCGCGAACGAAAGCGGACGGCAGGCCATTGGATGTGAGCCAGAACCGGACGGGGCCGCGTGTCTTTTCGGTGAGGGCAGACACGGTGCCACGGGCACCGATCAGGGACGCGGCCCATGCCTCGGCGGCTTCGGGGGAGTGCTTGGCGCGGCGGGCCATTAGCGGGGCTCCTCCGGGCGGGGGCGGGTCGGGACGATCTTGCGTCCCGTCTTGGTGAGCATGTGGTGGGCTCCATTGCGGTGGCGCCGGGCGGGTGGTGCCGTCCGGTTCGCCTGCGTAGTCCGGCGTCGTCCGGTCTGTCAAGATGACATAGCGGACGAGAGGCGATATTTTTTTTGGGGCGTGGCAGAATGGGGCCTAGACCTTGGCTGTCGGGAGATTTGGCGGAGTGTCGGGAGGCGGAGGGCGGGCGTTAGAGGCTGGAGCCATCGGTCGTGGTGCGCTCGGGCGGTGGGCTTCGGGCGACGGATTGACGGCGCAGCAAGAGGCTTTCGTCCGGGAATATGTGACGAATGGCGGCAACGGCTGGAAAGCGGCAGAGGCGGCCGGCTACGGCGCTCCGGAGCAATGGCGGCGCGTCGTCGTCAATCCTGCGGTCGGCGCGGCCATTGACGCTGAGGTGCGCCAGACGGCGCTTCCTGTCGCGCTCCTGGCGCTGAAGCGTCTCCGTGAGGTTGTTGAGGGCGAGCGCGAAGTCTCCGGCCCATACATGGCGGCGCTGCGGCTCGGGCTCGAAGTCGGCCGGGTCGTCGGGCGGAACGTCCGGACGGTCGCGGACGATGGCGGCAAGCCCATTGGACAGATGAGCCTGGACGAAATCCGGGCGGAGTTGGCGCGTCAATCGGACGTAGCGCCGGAAAACCGGCGTAACGTCACGGTTATCGAACCCGGATAAGCCCGGAAAACGGGGCTTTCCTGCACGCCGGGCCATGTGTTGCACACACATGGCGCCACGGGATCGCGCCGGGCAGGCGTCCCGGACGATTGCGGGCGGCTGGCGCGGTGGGTTCAGCGGTGGCGGCCAGCGGCGCCGTCCGGAAAGATGCTCGGGCGCGTCCGCGCGCGTGGCGCGGCGCGTCCCGCACCCCCGCCCCCGCCCTCCCGGGGGCCTCCGCGCGGCGCGCATTTTTGTTTTGACCGACCCCCATACAAAATTTCGGGGTCAATCCTGACTTTCGGATTTCTCCGGAAAGCTGATACACTTACCCGGACATAACCCAACACGCGGGGCGCGATCACATGCCGGCACCGCCGCCGACCCCTTACACCCGGTCGTTCGACTTTTCCGACTACCAGAGCGCGAACCCCACGCAGCCCTACCCGGGCGCGCAGGACGATGTGCAGTTCGACGCCCTCAAGGTGACGACTGACAGCATCATCGCCGCCCTCGGGGACGTGCGCCGCAGCGACGGCGCCATTGCGAACCAATCGGTCACGCCCGACAGCCTAAGCCAAGGCGTCCTCAACCTCATGGGCGGCTACAACGTCCGCGGCGCCTGGGTCACGGCGACCACCTACGCCGTCAAGGACGTGGTGACGGAAGGCACGTCCACCTACCTCTGCACCGCAGCGCACACGTCAGCCGCGCTCTTTGCGACCGACCTCGCCGCGAACAAGTGGGCTCTCATCGCGACCTCTGGCGGGGTGAGCTACACCACCGTCGCGGAAGCGACCGCGATCGCGGAAGCGCGCATCTACGCCCTCGCCGTGCCCATATCCGGCGGCGTGGACATGACCGGCGACCTTGGGATTGCCAAGGGTAGCCCCCGGCTTGTTTTAAGCAAAGCGGCATCCGGGCAGTCCGCGAAGATTGTCGGCAGTATTGCCGGAAACGCGCGCTGGCACCTGGACCTGGGTAGCGCGCACATCGAAAGCGGCGGCGACGCCGGCTCCCGGTTCACGGTCGGCTACTACACGGACGCGGGCGTTGGGCCGACTACGGTTCTCTCCATCAACCGCAACACGCCCATCTTCACGGTCAGCGCGCCCGTCGCGCTCTCCGCCGCCACGGCGGCGGGGCAGGCGCCGCAGTTCGAGCAGGTCCAGGACATCATGATCGGGATGCTGGCGGATTTCGCCTGCATCGACGCCAACATCCCGGCCGGCTGGCTCCTCTGCGACGGCCGCAACGTCTCCCGCACCACCTACGCCAAGCTTTTTGCCAAGATCGGCACGACCTATGGCGTGGGCGACGGCAGCACGACCTTCACCCTGCCGGACCTCCGGGGCCGTGCGCGCTTCGGCAAGGACGACATGGGCGGCTCCGCCGCCAGCCGCGTCACCAACGCCGTGTCCGGCATCACGGGAACGACGCTGGGAGCGACGGGCGGCGACCAGCGGCTTCACTCGCACACGCACAGCATCACGGACCCTGGGCACACGCACACCGTCACGGGCGGGGATACCCTGCTCAAGCAATCCCCCGGGGGCGCGAATGATTTCTCCGCCAGTGGCAACTGGGAGGGCGATGCAACGCCCTCTCTGACGCTCTCGTCGGCCACGACCGGCATCACGATCGCCAACGGCGGTTCCGGCACGGCGCAGAACATGCCGCCCACGATGATCGTCAATGTCGCGATCTATGCAGGGACATTCGGCTGATGAAGCAGATACCCGCCAATATCGTTGAGGTTTTTGGCACGGAGGACGACCTCCGAAAGCGCGCGGCGGCGTTCCGTGAGGCGTTGGCCGAACACCGGCTGACCGTGGACACCCCGGCGCCGGTAGAGCATCCGGTGGTCGAGAGCCTCGCCCGCGAGGACGAGGATTTCGAGGTTGTCGGCGCGGAGGTTCCTCCACCCTCGCCGGAGCGGAAGCCCGTTGTCGTGACGCGCTTCCAGATCAAGGCGGCGCTGTTCTTGAAGCGCCACAAGAACCAACCCGCGCTCCCGCAGGTGGAAACCTACATGGCTCGCCAGGGCGGCTTGCAGGCGCTTGCGTGGCGCGAGGCCAACGAAATCCACCGATATTCCCCGACCGTCCTGGAAGTGGCGGAGAACTTCGGGTGGGGCGCAGAAGAGGTTGACGAGTTGTTCGCGACCGCTGCCGCAATCAGGGTTTGACGCCATGCCTGCCAGCGAAACCGCGATCCTCTCCACCGAGATTTCCGCTCTCAAGGAAGACATGCGCGAGGCGCGCGGGGACGTTCGCAAGCTGAGCGACAACCTTGCGGACGTGTCCACGAAGCTCGCGGTGCTGAACGACCGGCTTGAGCGCGGCGCGCCTCCGGCGCCCCAGCAGCAGGCGGCGGCAGCGGTCGGCATTGGCGGCGGTCTGGCAGGCGTGGGCGCGGCGATCTGGCAGATGTTCGAGGCGTGGGTGACGCGCGGCGGGGGCGGGGCGCACCCGTGACAGCAGCGGAGCGTAAGGCCGCGCAGGAGGAGGCAGCGCGCCAGCGGCGCATTGCGCTGCTTCGGCGTGCCGAGCGCATTGCGATGGCGCGCGAGGAGTTGCTTCCATTCGTCCAGGTGACGATGCCGGACATCAACAATCCGGACGACCCGGTTTCGTCCCGCTACAAGCCGGCGCGGCACCATGAGGCGTTGGCGGCGGCCTTGCAGAAGGTCGATAAGGGCGAGTGGCTGAACCTGATCATCACCATGCCGCCGCGCCACGGGAAGACGGAGCTTGCGACAAAGCGCATGATCCCGTGGTTCGTGGGGCGTGATCCGACCCGCAGCACGGCGGTTGGCACCTATTCGGACGATCTGGCCGGCGATATCGGGCGTGACGTGCGCGCGATCATGGAGACGCCGCTGTATCGGGAAATGTTCCCTGGCGCGGCGCTCCGGAAGGGCTCCAAGTCGGCCGATCGTATGCAGACGGAAGCGGGCGGGATGCTTTTTTTCGTCGGGCGCGGGACGGGCATCACGGGGCGCGGCGCGGACCTGATCATCATTGACGACCCCATCAAGAACAGCGAGGAGGCGGCGTCGAAGGCCGTCCGCGACAAGTGCTGGTCCTGGTGGCAGAACGACATCCAGACCCGTGTGCTGGATGAAGGTGGGCGGTTCATTATCATCATGACCCGCTGGCATGAGGATGATCTTGTCGGGCGGCTGACGGACCCGAACAACCCGTGTTTCGTGGAGGAGGAGGCCGCCAACTGGCGCATCCTCGATTTGCCGGCGCTGGCCGGCGATGCGGACCCGCTGGGCCGCGCGCCGGGGGATGCGCTGTGGCCGGAGCGGTTCTCGAAGGTCCACCTGGAAGCGGTGCGGCGGCGCAATCCGCGCGGCTTCGCGTCGCTGTATCAGGGCCGGCCGTCCCCGGAGGACGGCGAGGATTTCCGGGCGGCGTGGTTGCAGACCTACAAGCGCGACGAGTTGCCGGGGCGGCTCATTCGTTATGCCGCGTCGGATCATGCGGTCGGCACGAAGGAGCAGAACGACCGGACGTGCATGGGCGTCGGCGGCGTGGACGACAACGGCGTGTTGTGGGTGCTTCCCAGCTTGGAGTGGGGGCGGTTTCCGCCGGACGAGACGGTGGAAAAGATGCTGGGGCTCATGCGGAACGAGAAGCCGCTGACCTGGGCCGGCGAGAACGACCACATCGGCATGTCGCTGGGGCCGTTCATTCGGCGCCGCATGAACGACGAGCGCGTGTGGTGCGTGTTGGAGCCTGTGACCGTCCGCAAAGATAAGCGGACGATGGCGGCGACCGCGCGTGGTATGCTCCAGGCGGGGATGGTGAGGTTTCCGTCCTTCGCGCCGTGGTGGGGCGATGCCCGCGAGGAGCTTTTGAAGTTCCCGAACGCAACGCACGACGATTTCGTGAGCTTTCTGTCCCACCTGTGCAATCTGGTGGACCGGATGATGAAGGCTTCGCGCAAGAAGAACCCGGCGGCGCACGCGCCGAAGACGGGGACTATCGGGTGGATCAAGTGGCTCGATGACATGAAGAAGAAGGCTCGCGAGCCGAGCTTTGGAGGGTTCTGATATGTGTGTCATGCCGAACATGGGCGGAGGCGGCCCGCATCCGCTGGGGCAGTTCGCGGATCGGATGGGGCAGATCGCGCGCGGGCAGCAGCCGCAGCAGCCCGGCGTGCCGCAGGCGCAGCGGCAGACGCCGCCTCCGATGCCGTCTCCGCCGCCCGAGGCGTGGGCTGGCGGGCCTCCGTTTGGTGGCCCTCCGGCCGGCATGATGCCTCCGGCGGTTCCGGGTGGGATCGCGCCGCGTTCGGGCTCGCGCTACATCAACGAGCGATAAGGGGCACTAGCCCATGGGCCAGACCTTTGTGCTTCCGGACGCCGAGGATATGGCGCCTCCGGAGCCCGCAGCGGGCTTCGGCGCGATGGGTGCTGACACGCCCGGCGGGCAGACCGAAATCCTGCGCGAGAACCCGGCGCCGCCCGCTGCGCGTGCGGCCCTGGTCAAGCAGATGCAGGACGCGGTGCGCCGCGACAAGAAGCATTGGGAAAAGCAGTTCAAGACGATGCGCGAGGACGCGCAGTTCCTTCGGGACGGCGCGGACAAGGGCTGGCTCGACGCGAAGAAATATGTCGTGAACCTTGTGCTGCGGCACACGGCGGCGAAGACGGCGGCGCTCTACGCCAAGAACCCCGCCGTGAAGGTGAAGCGGCGTGAGAAGCTGATGGCGTCGGCCTGGGATGGGTCCGTCGA
>Ga0315901_10003145_pt1 | contig 21755 bp, 17 predicted proteins | sample LakEriMetagenome_10_FD_203761 | JGI IMG/M metagenome (GOLD analysis project Ga0315901, IMG submission 203761) | Freshwater fungal communities from buoy surface, Lake Erie, Ohio, United States - Buoy 2 MA116 | ecosystem: Environmental > Aquatic > Freshwater > Lake | place: USA: Lake Erie, Ohio... | reverse complement strand
GGGATTCCAGCAATTGGAGGATCGAGGCCCCCGTTTCCTGATCGAGGTTGCCGGTCGGTTCGTCGGCGAGCAGGAGACAAGGATTATTGATCAAGGCTCGCGCGATGGCGGTTCGCTGCATTTCTCCCCCAGAAAGCTCGCAGGGACGATGGTGAATGCGATGCGAAAGGCCGACCAGGTCAATCCACTTTCTTGCGTTGGCATGAATACCGCGTCGGTGCGCCCAATACGCGAAAACACCTTTGTCGATCATGGCTGGGGCGAGAACATTCTCGAAAACAGAAAGCTCTGGCAGGAGATGATAAAACTGGAAGATCATCCCGAGTTGTTGATTTCGAAACCGGTCGCGCTTCGACGCACTGAGCGTATCGACTCGTTCCGATTCGAAATGAATCTCACCCGAGTCCGGTCGATCGAGCGTTCCCAGCAGATGCAGAAGAGTGCTCTTGCCCGAACCGCTCTGGCCGATGATGGCAGTGATCTTGCCTCGCTGCGCTGCGAAGTCGACACCTTTCAAGACAGGGACCGTGGTCTTGTGTCGTCGATAGGATTTGGTCAAGCCGCAGGCGTTGATCAGATCGCGAGCGCTATCAAACTGGGATTGCCGCATCGTTCCCGGCGCCGGGTCGTCGGGGCGCACGACTCGCCAGGTAGGGGTCCGTTTCGCGAGTTCGAAATGCGGCTTCACAGTCGTCGAATTACTCATAGCGTAATGCCTCTACGGGATGCATGCGGGCTGCGCGGATACTGGGCAGAACGCTGGCGAGAATCGCGATCGCGATCGAACCGAGCGTTACCCAGACGAGCATGACGGGTTGGATCATCGTCGGGATGGTATCGAAGTAGTACACAGTCGGATCAAACACCTCACGCCCGGTAATCCACTCCACCACCTTCGCGATATCATTGATTTTCCACACGAACACGAGACCGCAGATCAACCCGACACCCGCCCCAACGGAACCCAGCAGGACCCCGTATCCGAGAAAAATGGTGGCGATGCCCCGGCTCGATGCTCCGAGCGATTTCAACACGCCGATGTCGCGAGTCTTCTCCACAACGATCATGAAGAAGGTTGCCAGAATTCCGAATCCAGCTACCGCGATGATCATGAATAACAGGATGTTCAAGATCGTGGTCTCCATCTGCACGGCAGCCAGGAGCGGTCCTTGCGTATCTCGCCACGAACGCACCTCCACCAATTCCTGGCCGGGTGGGAATTCGTCACGAAGCGCGTCCCGCGCTGCGTTGAGATCAACACCTCGCTTGAGCTTGATCTGTATCGATGTCACCGACCCGATTCCCGTCTGTGGATTGATCATCCCGCGGGAATGCTGCAGTTTTTCGATCGGTACGAAGGCAAACGTCGAGTCGTACTCGCTCATCTTGCTTTCGTAGAAGTCGACTACCGTAAAGGATTCGTCGATGCCCCGCGGAGGAGTTCCCGCGTTCGGGAATGTCACCTGCACGTCGTCGCCCGGTCGCAGGAAGAAAAAGTCCTGTACCTTACCGTCCAAGTCGCGGCCGCGAACGCTGCCGATTCCGATCCCGAGAACAATTCCCGTTCGCTGTTCGACTTCGGCGTCGAAGACTCTCACTACCGCTTTGTTCTCGAGCTTCATCGACGGTCCAGCCATGAGCGATTCCAAGGCGGGGTCAGCCACGGGCGACTCCGCTTCCTTCACTCCCTCCGAACCCTCTGCCGTATTCTGCTCTGCCGCATTCTGCTCTTTGATTTTTTGCTGTAGTTCCTGGTAGCGTTGCTGCTCCCGTTCCGTTTGCTCCCGCAGAACGTCGACCGTCGCTTTGCGGTAGCGGGCCATCGGCTTGCGATATTCCCAGCCGGATGGCTGCAACGCTTCACGCTCCGGCGAGTAGCCCGAATCTTTGAGGAGAAAATTCAATTGCTGGCGATTGTCGGGATGGAGCAAGTACTTGCTGAAGTCGCTGACGCTCGCGTAGGTTTTTTGATCGATTCCGATCAAGTTGATTTGCTGGGTGTGGCTGTTTCCGTTGTGTTGAAAAGTCAGCATGGCCGGCAACGTGACGATCGTTGTAACCCCTTCGACGCTATCCCCAAGGCGAGCGCGAATCCGCTCCTCGTACCACTGGGGTTGGGCAACTCCCATGGTCGATCGCGTTTCCAAGACCAGATCGCTCAGAATGCCATGCATCCGTTCCTGCATCTGGACCGTAAAGCCATCCATGACGCTATTGACGACGATCAGCGTGGCAACTCCAAGGGTGACCGAAACAATCGATGCCAGCGCAATCCAACGCGTTCGCAGATAACGAAGGCACAGCAGGAGTTTGTACATTCTGAATCCTTTGCTGAATGTCCACGCGGCAGCGCTCGACGATCAGGCTGCTAGCGATCGGAAGGAAACGTACCAGGAACAACAACCGCATCGCCAGACCAGTCGGCGAATTTCGCACCTTGTGCCCACTCGAGGAAATGAACTACAGTCTCCGGCCATCGCCTCACGTTTCCACGGGAATACGGGCGAAGAGGGTGCTACGAAACGGGTTAGGGACAAGGACATGTTCAGGCCAGAGGGCGTTGATTGCGGACGACGATTGCTAGCCATTGCGACTTCAGTCGCCTTGGCCTGCCTACTCGAGCAGAGCGCCAGCGCGCAACTGAACCTGATTCCTAGCACCGGCGCCGCACCTCCTCCCCAAGCTTCGGCACCGCAACCAAGCTCCCAACGCATGTCGGCTGCCCAGGCGCGACTGGCGAATCGCAACGGAGCCAAAGGCCAGGATCCCACCACGGCACCGGCTACTACGCCCCAAGAACCGATCCTGGCCGCCGCCGGAGGTCAAGCTCCCGACGCTGGAGCGATCGCTCCGGAAGCGATCGCGACCCAATTGCAGTTGCACCAGACCGCCACCGATTTGGAGCCTGCGCTCAAGCAAGGGTTGATCACCGCTTACGAAGCCATCCTCGCGGAGACCAAGAAGCGACAGGAAGAGGAGAAGGCAATCAAGGACTTTTCGGTCGCGTTGGAGAACGCTCCGAATGCCACGGCAGACGCCAAACGCCGCAAAGAATCTCCCTCGTACACGCCTCCCTTCAGCGAAGGAACGCTTCCGTTCACCCGCGTCGAGATTTTGCAAACGTTGCAGTTGGAAACCACCGCCCTGCTTCAGGCGGTGACCAAGGGGCGTTCGGATGTCGAGACGACCCTGGCAACGCGAGAGTCTCGCCGCAAGGAGATTCCGCGTTACATCAATGATGACAAAGCGCTTCTTGCCAAGTTGAGCGAGGAACTCGCTGCGCCGGCCCCGGAGGGGATCGATCCGAGGATTCGTGAGGCAAACCAGTTCCTGATTCGGGCCCGTTTGGCCACCGCAAGCGCGCACATGCGGAGGTTGGAACTCGAGCAGCGGACGTTCGATGCCGAGAGCGAATTGCTTCCGATTCGCAAGGAACTATTGGCTGCCGAGGAAAAGTTTTATCAACTCAAGCTCAAAGAGATCAACGAGGAGCTGGGCAAACGCCGCGAGAACTTGATCGCCAAGCAAAAGCAGTTGGCAGGGGACTTGCGCACCAAATCCAAGCAGGGGTTGGAATCCGAATCGGCCCGCCTCGTTCAGCGGACCGACGAATGGCTGAAGTTGGTCAAAGAACATGCGGCCCTGCGCCTGACGATCGACAAGGCGAAGGAGGAACAGAAGCGGTGGGCGGATCGCTATCGAAACATGATCGAGAAGCTTCAGCGCGATCGCACGTCGGAGTCTCCGGGCGAGCGGACGTTCGCCATGTCTCGGATGAAGAGCCTGGTGGGAGAGATGCTGCGTCGCCAGCGCGACGATCTCCCGGATGTCGATCAGTTGAATCGGCAACTCGAGGATTACCAATCCCAATGGCAGGCGACTCAGTCGATCATCCTTTCACTCGACGATTGGAAGACAGCCAATCCTATTTCAGCGGACCCGTCACAACCGCCGATCGATTTGCAAAATGCGATTTCGGAATACCAAGAGCTCGGCAAAAGCCAGCAACGGTTGGTGCTCGAGGAAACCGAACGCCGCATCGTCGATGAGTTTCGCCTCGATGCGAAAAATTTTTCCGAGACTCTTTTCACCTTGGCCGATCTCAATCAGCAATTGATCGATCAAGTCCGAAAGTACCAATCGTTCATCGATGAACACATCCTGTGGATTCGCTCCACCGATCCCGTGAGCAAGAGCGACATTTCGAATCTGTGGCGATCCATGCGCGAGATTCTCGATTTGGGAAAATGGCGACAAGTCCCGATCGCGTTTGTTGCGGATATTCGATCCAGCCCGATTCTCTATGGACTGGCATTGCTGATGCTCCTCCTGCTGCTTCTCTACACCAAAACCATGCGCAGTGCGGTACAAGGGCTCGGCGCACTAGCGAACAAATCGAGTACGACTTCGTTTTCTCCGACGTTCCAAACGATCGTCTTGAGTGTATTGATGAGCGCCCCGCTGACGCTCATCCACTTGTTGATCGGCTGGAGGCTGATGGCCAGTTCCGCAAGCATTCCGTTCGTTGAGTCGGTAGGTTTTGGCCTACTGGTCGGTGCTCGCTACTTTTTTCCGTTGGAGTTTTTCCGCCAGATCGTGCGTCGCGGCGGATTGGCGGAGATGCATTTCCAATGGTCGACGCACGCCACTTCGTTGCTCCTGAAGCATCTTCGTTGGTTTATCGATCTGGGAATACCGACCGTGGTCTTGATTGGGATCATCAACCATGCATCGGAACCGCGATGGGAGAATTCACTGGGGCGATTGGCTTTTTGTCTGCTCATGTTTCTCTCGTCGGTATTCCTGTTGCAGGTACTGCATCCGTACCGGGGTGTGTTCCGCGGCTACCTGGCGGAGCATCGCGGCGGGTGGATCGATCGGCTCCGATTTGTTTGGTATTTCGGCGTGTCGCTCGCCCCGTTGGTCATGATCGCCATGAGCTTGATGGGGTACCACTACACGGCAGGTCGCCTGGCGATGCACCTGCATACGAGCATCATGACCTTGCTGGGTTTGTTTCTCCTGTATTTCACGATCTGGCGATGGTTGTTGTTGCAACGTCGCCAACTGGTCATTGCGCAGGCCCGCGCGCGTCTCGAGGAAGCGAGGCGACGCGATGCCGATGCCTCGACACCGATCTCCGCTGCGCCAGGTGCCGCGTCGGTAACGCTCGAAACAGGAAGCGATCTGTCGCAGATCAACGCCCAGACGATCCGTCTGGTGTCGAGCACCCTGATCTTTGCGGCGGTGATGGCGATCGCGTTCATCTGGTCGTCGGTCTTGCCCGCAGTCGGCGCCCTGGACTCCGTGACCCTCTGGACCGTAAACGGTTCCACGCCTGACGAGAAACTACCGGTCACCCTGGCCAACCTCCTCCTGGCGATTCCGGCAGCCATCATGACCTTCGTCGCGGCGAAGAATCTCCCAGGCTTGCTGGAAATCGCATTGCTGCAGCACCTGCCGATCGAGAACGCCGTCCGTTACGCGATTACCTCGATTTCGAGGTATACGATTCTGATTCTCGGAATCGCCATGACCTTCAACAGCCTTGGGGTTCGATGGGCCAGCATCCAATGGCTCGTAGCGGCGTTGGGGGTCGGTCTCGGTTTCGGCCTACAGGAGATTTTCGCGAATTTCGTCTCCGGCCTGATTTTGTTGTTTGAACAACCAGTTCGCGTGGGCGACGTGATCACCATCGGAGACACGACCGGCACGGTTTCCAAGATCCGCATGCGAGCTACCACGGTGATGAATTTCGATCAGCAGGAACTGGTGATTCCCAACAAAGACCTCATCACCGGCAGGCTCTTGAACTGGACCCTCTCGGATGCCACCAACCGTCTGGTGATTGAAGTCGGAGTGGCTTACGGAACCGATGTGACGCGTGCATGCCAAATTCTTCGCGAGATTTGCCAAGGCCATCCCAACGTCCTCAAGAACCCGGAGCCCACGGCATTCTTCGAAGTCATGGCTGACAGCCAATTGACCATCAAAGTGAGAATCTTTTTAGCCAGCTTGGATCTGCGGCTTCCCACGAGGCACGAAATCCTGACTCGGATTCAAGATCGGTTTCATGACGAGGGAATCGAAATCCCGTTCCCTCAAAGAGAACTCCGCATCCGTTCGCTTCCCCCCGAATTTTCGATCGGTCTCAAGACGCCAGCCGCTTAACGATCGCTTAAAACCTGCTCGCGAGGGGCAACTCGAGGAATGCACGTGGTCGAATCGGACTGGTCCTGCATCATCCGGAATTTTCGATACACTCTAAGCTTGGAGTCGGGCGCTGCAAACAGGGATCGCGTTGAGCATGATTGTTACTATCGATGGACCCGCGGGGGCGGGGAAAAGTTCCGTTGCAAGACGGTTGTCGCAGCAACTCGGGTTTTCATTTTTGGATACCGGCGCGATGTATCGCTGCGTCACACTGGCATGCTTGCGACGCGCTGTCCCGCTTGACGATCTCGTCGCGGTGGCCAATCTGGCGACGGAATTGCAAATCGATTTGAGGGACGACTCGGTTTGGATGAATGGCGAAGATGTCTCAGTCGCCATTCGGACTCCCGAGGTAACGCGCTCGATCAAAGCCATTGCGGACAATCTGCATGTCCGCGCCGCCTTGGTTCAGGCCCAGCGTCGTTGGGTCGACGGAAAGGATGTCGTCACCGAAGGGAGAGACCAAGGAACCGTCGCATTCCCAGAGGCTTCCTGCAAGATCTTTCTGACTGCCTCCCCCGAGGAACGTGCCCGCCGGCGTTTGCGACAACTTCTGGATGCCGGCATAGACGCTGATTACGATGAGATCTTGAGGTTGCAACAGGAACGCGACGAAAACGACACCAAGCGACCTACCGGCGGATTGCGTCCCGCCAGCAATGCAATCACCGTCAATACCGACGGCATGAAAGAAGACGACGTCCTCCAAAACCTCCTCGAGATTGTTCGGAACCGAACGCAGCGATGAACACCCCGGAATCGAAAGCATCGACTCAGGAGTCGTGGGCATGGGAACGCTTTCGCAAACTCCTCTACCGTTTCCTGCGTTTGCTGGCCCGCATGCTGATCACGCTCCTGTTCGACTTGCGAGTCGAGGGGCGACAGCATCTGCGAGCCGATGGAAGCGCGATGCTTCTCTCCTCGCATCAGTCGGTGATGGACCCCGTCCTGGTGGGACTTTTGGATAACCATTTCGTCAGTTATCTCGCTCGCCACACGCTGTTCCGAAGCCGATTGTTTGCGTTCCTGATACGGGTCCTCAACGCCATCGAGATCGATCGGGAGCGGGGCGGGTTGTCCGGCCTCAAGGAAATGCTCAGGCGTCTCAAAGCGAATGACCGCGTGCTGCTGTTTCCCGAAGGGACCCGGACCACGGATGGAGAAATCGGACAGCTCAAACCAGGCTTCATTCCGATTGCACGTCGATCCAAAGTTCCGCTCATCCCGGTCGCGCTCGCTGGAGCTTACGAATGCGTTCCGAAAGGATCGAAGTTGATTCGGGTCCGACCGATCGCCGTGTGTGTCGGCCCTCCACTCGAATCGGAAACGTACGACACCTTGAGCGATGCGGAATTGTTGCAGGAGTTGACCGAGCGCATGCATCGGCTCCATGCGAGAGCGAAACAACTCCGCAGTCACCTGTGACGTCCATCGAGTGATCGGTCGCTTGAGGTAATTCTTCCACGGGTGTTGCAATCGTTACAGATCGCAAAATCCCCATACCACATCGTGTGCGCTGGGATTCGCCGAGTTTTCACGAGATTCCGGGGGAATTCGAACGGCGCACACAAAACCAGGGTGTACGGTTTTCCGCGCGACTGACCTCGGATGTTTCGAAGGCCAGGCCGGAAGCTCCATTGACGAGAGTAGGAGAACACGATGACCCAGCTAGATCCCATGACGCGATACCTGTCCGACGAATCCTCCGCTCCTTTCGTAGAGCGACGCAAACGCGATGAAGGCGTTGGTGGCCAAGAGCGGCGTCAATTCGGCAACAGCTACCGCGACCTTTCTCCAAAAGCCAGAGAATTGGCGGAAGCGGTCGACAAATTCAAGCTCGAAAACCATCGACGCTACGTGACTGCAGAAGAATTGCTGCTCGTTATCGAAGGTCTCGGTTATCGTCGCGATGCATAGCGGTCATCAAATCACCTAGTATCGCCGCGAACGCAACAGCGGTTTCCACGCGTAGAATGCGTTCGCCCAAATCGAGAATGGATAGCCCGTAGGTTGTCGCTGTTTCGATCTCCCCGTCGGTAAATCCACCCTCGGGACCAATCGCGAACAGGAATGATTCCGACTTCTGCTCGGAAGTCGCAATACTTTCGCGGATCAGTTGATGCGCTCGGCACGCATCTGCTCGCGGATGCAGGACCCATCTTCGGTGAGTGGACCACGAGGGTGCACGAAGCAACTCCTGCCAGCCAATCGGGTCGTGAATCTGTAGAAAACGATTTCGCCCCGATTGCTTGCACGCCTCGACCATGTAGCGGGTCAAGCGGGCGGATACATCGGCATCCATCCGAGCCACGGAACGCTCGGTCTCGATCGGGATCAAGTGATCGACGCCCAACTCGACCAGCTTTTCGATCACATGGCGCTGCCGGTCCCCTTTGGGCATGGCCACCGCGACTGCGAGTCGGCCATCGTGATCCCGCGGTGCAAAACGAGTTGACGCGACGCGAACCGTGACATGTCGACGATCGATCGACTGAATCGTTCCAAAACCTTCGTTGCCGTCTCCGTCGAACAGGAGGACATCCTCTCCAATTTGCGAGCGAAGGACGCGTGAGGCGTGATTGGACTCCGACTCATCGAGTTGGATGTCTCCCGGTTGAATCCGGGGGGCATAGAATCTGGCAAGTCCCATCGCGGCGAATCCAGGGAGTTAATTGCTCATCGAATCCGCACTCTCGATCGGGGGGCGAACCCGAAAGATCATGACATAGATGGCGGGAAGATTGATCAAGGTCAAAAACGTGGCGATGGACAATCCACCCATGATTGCGATCGCCATCGGACCCCAAAAGATACTTCGGGTCAACGGGATCATTGCGAGAATCGCCGTCGCGGCGGTCAGGAGAACAGGACGGGCGCGACGCACAGAGGATTCGATGACGGCGTCCCACTCGCTCAATCCTTGAGCCCGATCCTGTTCGATTTGATCGATCAAGATGACGGAGTTGCGCATGTCCATGCCGGCCAAGGAAATCAGCCCGAGCAAAGCGACGAACCCGAATGGAGCGTGAAACAGATGAAGGGCTGCGACCGCACCGATGAGGCCGAGCGGAGCGATGCCAAAAATAAGCAGCATCTTTCGAAAGTCATGGACCTGAGACATCAGGAGCGTCAGCATGACGATAATCATCACCGGGAAAACCTGGAACAGGGCGAGATTCGCTTTCGAGCTTTCCTCGATCGCTCCGCCCAAATCGATTCGATACCCCGGCGGAAGCGAGGCCCGCACCTCGCGGATTTGCCGATCGATGCGAGCGCTGATGTCGGGTGCTTGATTGCCATCTGCGATATCGCAACGGACTGTCAGGATCCGCTCTTGGTTGCGCCGCCAAGCGATAGGATTTTCCAGAGTATGTTTGATTTCTCCGACCTGGTTCAAAGGCAAACTGCGGCCTTGGGGAGTAAAGAGGGTCATGTTGGCGAGTTCATTGAGGTTCAATCGCTCCTCGGCAACCGCGCGTGCGACGATTGCGATGGTTTCTGTCCCTTCGCGATATTGCGCGATCGGAGTACCGCTCAACAGCGTCTGGAGACCTTGTTCGATCTCGGTGGGATTGAGGCCCATCAGGCGGACGCGATCCTGATCGAGTTGAACACGAATCGTTTTGGCCGGCTCGTCCCAGTCCAAGTTGACGTCGACTGCTGCCGGGTCTCGCCGCATGATTTCTCGCACCTGCTCGGCGATGCGTCGCACCTCCGTCGAATCAGGACCGACGACCCGGAACTGAACCGGGAAACCGACTGGCGGTCCGAACTCCAGCCTCAGCACCCGAAGGCTCGCGTCGGCGAAGCAAGGTTCCTGGGAGAACGCTTGCATCAGCAGCGTACGGACACGTTCTCTCGCTTGGATATCGCGAGTTTGAATCACCATTTTGGCAAAGCTCGGATTCGGAAGGTCGGAATTGAGCGCGAGGAAAAAACGAGCCGACCCGCTCCCGAGGTAAGTTGTGTAATGGAGAACGTCCCCCGACTCTTTTTCAGTTTCCAACCAGGGGTCCAGCAACTTTTCGATCCGTTTCGCCATGGCTTCGGTCGCCGCGATCGAAGATCCCTCATGCATTCGGATGTCGACCATGATCTCCGTCCGGGAGGATGTGGGAAAAAACTGCTGTTGCAAACGGGTGAAGCCCAGCGCGGAGGCAACAAACATTGCTGCCGTGATGCACAACACCGCAGCAGGCCGCCGAACGCATGCGCGAATAATCCAGCGCAACGCGCGGTGGAATGGAGTCTGGAACATGGGAGCATGGGAAGTTGCATGCTGCGTTTTCGCGATTTCTTTCGGAAGCAACGCGATTCCCAATACCGGGGTGAAAACCACCGCGACAAACCAGGAAACGATCAGGGTGATACCGACCACCCAAAAAATCCCACCGGCGTATTCGCCCGAGGTCGACTCCGCAAACCCAACGGGCAAGAAACCGGCGATGGAGATCAATGTCCCGGAGAACATGGGGAACGCTGTGCTCGTCCAAGCAAACGCGGCGGAATCGATCCGGCTCCATCCCTCCTCCATTTTGACCGCCATCATTTCAACCGCGATGATCGCATCATCGACGAGAAGTCCAAGCGACAGAATCAAAGCGCCGAGCGTGATTCGATCCAGGTTCATCCCCATCGAATTCATGACGACGAGCGAGATCGCCAAGACCAACGGTACGCTCAACGCGACGACCACTCCCGCGCGGAAACCGAGGCTGAGGAAGCTGACGACCAAGACGATGCAAAGGGCTTCGAAGAACGAGTTCAAAAACTCGCCGACCGATTCCTCGACGACATGCGGTTGGAAGGCGATCGAACCGATGTCGACTCCAGCGGGAACCAGGTTTTTCACAGCCAGCATCTCCTGCTCGACCGCTTTGCCGAGCTTGAGGATGTTGCCGCCGCGACGCATGACGACACCGATCGACACGCACGGTTTGCCGTTGTACCGAGTCTTGAAGCTCGGGGGGTTCTCGTACCCGCGCGTGACCGTCGCGACATCGCCGAGTCGGAACACCTTCCCAGCCGCCTCAACCGGAATGGCTTGGATCTTTTCGACCCCTGAGAAATCGCGTGAGACTCGCACGTAGATGCGATCGCTTTCGGTATCGATGCTCCCCGATCGCAGCATGGCACCCTGCCGTTGGACGCTATCGAAGATTTGAAGCGGCGTGATTCCGAGCGTGGACAGTTTTTGGTGAGAAAATTCGACAAAGATTTGCTCTTCCTGCGCTCCGATCAGGTCGACCTTTTCGATATCGTCGACTCTCAACAGCCGTGTCCTCGCCATCTCGCACAGCCGCTTGAGTTCCGCGGGGGAGTAATCCTCGCCGGTGAAGGCATAGATCGCGGCATACACATCGCCATATTCGTCGTCGACAGCGGGCCCCATGACGCCCGCGGGAAGGTCGCTGCGAATGTCATCGAGCTTTTTGCGTACTTGATACCACGCGTCGTCCGCGGCTTTTCCTCGGACTGCGCCCTTGAGTTGCACCAACATGAGCATCGCATCGCTCATGCAGTAGGTCTGGAGATACTCGAGATTCGGCGTCTCTCTCAACTTGGCTTCGAGCAGATCCGCAACGTAGCGTTCCATTTCTTCCGGCGTCGCGCCGGGCCAAGCCGCGCTAACGACAGCGGTTTTGATGGTGAACGATGGATCCTCCGCTCTTCCCATCCGCAGATACGCCGCGATCCCGGCGGCTGAGCATGCCAGCATCAGGAACCCGATGAAGGACGGATGCACGACGCTCCATCGCGACAAATTCCAGCTGCGATCGGTCGATCGGGAACTCATCGCAGGTCCTTCCAAATGCGGACGCGGCATTCGGGATCGAGCTTTTGGACCCCCGCGCTGACCAACGAATCCCCTTCGGAGAGATCGCCGCGAACGATTGCATGCTCTGTCTCGAATCGCACAATGCTCACCGCGATACTATCCAGCGAGCCATCGCTCCGGACCTTCCATACCGATGGTTGGCCGTCGCGCTCGGCGATCGCACTCATCGGGATCGGAATGCCAATCGATTCGGAATCTGCCAAGTGAACCGTCGCCGTCATACCCAACGCTAAATCGTCCGGGGCATCGACCAGTTCAAATCGAGCATCGTACATGCGCGAGGGAAGGGAGGCGACCGGCGACAACTCGCGCAATTTCCCTTGAACCTTTACCCCAGGTCGAGACCAGAAGGTCACCTCGGCCTGCAGGTTCTTGATGTCCCGATGCATCGATTCCGGAACGCTCACCGCCGCTTCAAGCTTTTCGCCATGCATCCATTGCAAAACCGGTTGACCAGCCCCTACGACTTGACCGATCTCCGCGTTCACCGAAGTCACCAATCCGTCGCGGTCTGCCTTCAGGTCGCAGTAGTCGCGTTGGTTCTCCGCCAGTTGCTTGCGACGTTCTGCGGCTTCGAGCCGAGCCCGTGCCGTGTCGCGAGCCGCGGCCGCGACTCCGTACTCCGATCTGCTCGCGGAACCATTGCTTAGCAGCGGTCGCAAACGATTTTCCTCCGCCTCCACTTGAGACAAAACCGAACGGGCTGCAATCCAATCGGAGCTCGCGACCTCAACTTGCAAGGCGGCGTCCTCCGGATCCAGTTGCATCAGCAGCTGCCCTGCAACGACGCGGTCCCCTGTCTCGACATGCCGCGCGATCACCTTGCCGCCGATACGAAACCCGAGGGGATTCTGGTAACGCGGTTGCAACGTACCGACCAACGATCGCTGGCTCAGCCAATCGCTCGACGGGTTGGGGACTTGGTAGACTCGCACCAAAACCTCCGCGCCGTTCCCGGGAACGATACGTGGGGCGTCGGGAATTCGGCGGTCCGACGCAATATGCGATCCATGCCCCGAACCAAAAATCCAGGCGCCCAGCAGACTGATGACCAAAAAACCCAAGGCGGGAAATCCCCAGCGCCGCCAAAGAGGACCACGGCCTCGCACGTCCCTGACTTCGATCGGATCCGGAGTGTCGGTCCCAGGCGGGACGTCCATCAATAGTGTGCTATTCATCGATGAGGAACCTCATGGTGGTGCTCGATTCGCAACGCATGCAGACGAGGCGTGAGCGAATTCGCCAGGTCCTCTGCGAGTTGAAGATGCTCGGGCAAGGGAATCGTCGGTTGCCAGCCAAATCCGTTCAGAAGAGTCGCGCAGTGGATGCGGATGGCGCGCGAGGGGTTATGAATGCCCAACGCGGTTAGCGAAGGACTGCTCGCGATCAATATCTGATTGCCGACCGTGATCGCCCAGAAACCAAACACGAATTCCTCGTGAGTCATGTCATCGGGAACCGCCAGTTCTCCTGCCTGGATCGCGTCCCGCACAATCCCGGCGACAATCCCCATGCACTGGGCCTCGCAGTGACGAATCACCTCCTGGCGTTGCTGGGACGATTTCTCCCAAACACTGTGCGTCCGCATCCATTGCTCAACGAGGAAATCGTCCAGGCAGTGGTGTGTGTAGAACTCGCAGGCCACCCCGATCGCCATCATGCGTTCCCGCGAGTTCCCGGCCGTGCTCACGCTCAGAGCAAACAGTTTGCGCCGCAATTCCATCGACTCGATGGCCAACGCCAAAACGATTTCTTCCTTGTGGGGGAAGTGGCTGTAGATCGTCCCCTTGGCGTACTCCATTTCCGCTGCGACCCGGTCCATGCTGAGGGCCTGAAACCCTTCCCGGACCAGAATCGGCTTGGCGACCCGCAGGATTTCCTGGGTTCGACGTTCAATTTCCCGTTGCTTCCGCGTCATTTCGATCATCATGTCAATTATTGACGACACGTCAAAATTTGAAAGTGCGTTTTCGGAATTTTCCCTTTCTTTTCAAAAAGGATTGGGAAACGGCCTACAATGCCTGTGAGTCCGGGTGGCGGGCAGGGGCGGCGAGTGCCGTCGGAACACTTGAGAAAGCATGGGAGTGGGAGAGCGACGATGATGGCTAGTCAACCAACGAGGTGGTTGGGAGTGCTGGGGCTGGTTTTGGCGTCTCTGACGGGAATGGCGAGCCTTGCCGAGGAAAATCCCGACCGGCCCCTGTTTGTGCGTGTCGATAAAGACGACTCGGGAGAGCCGCGGGCGTTGCAGACGGCTGTGGCAACTTACGAAATTGAAAACGGGCCCTTTCGGGGCGCGAAGGTCGATTTGATTGGCGCGGTGCATGTCGGCGAACGGTCCTATTACCGGGAACTCAATCGTCGGTTCAAGGATTACGACGCCGTGTTGTACGAGTTGGTAGCCGAAGCGGACGACCGGCCTTCCCGGCGGGAGCAGCGAGGCGGGGTCAACCCGATCGGTTCCTTGCAGAGCGGCATGAAGGACGCTTTAAAGCTCACCTTTCAACTCGAGGAAGTGAATTACGACGCCAAGAATTTCGTCCATGCCGACATGAGTCCGGAGGAGTTCGGTCAGGACATGGTCAAGCGGAATGACGGTTTTGTGAGCATGTTCGCGCGCTTGATGGGGGCCGGATTTGCGACCCAAGCATCCAAAAAGAATTCCGAAATGCAGGCCGATATGATGGCAGCCATGCTCAGCCGTAACCCGATTCGAATGCGTCGCGCAATGGCGGGTCAAATGGAGGTCATGGACAACCAACTCGTCGGCTTGGCGGACAAGGATGGCAAGAGCACGTTGCTGACCGAACGCAATTCCAAGGCTTTTGAAGTGCTGCAGCGTGAGTTGGATCGGGGCAAACGCAACCTTAGCATTTTCTACGGCGCCGGCCACTTGATCGATATGCACGATCGAATGACCCGGGACTTCGGCGCGAAACAGACTAAGATCGAATGGCTGGATGCCTGGGACCTGCGGTCCGACGCAATCAAGAAATAATTCCCTGAAATAGAAAACTCGTTTTACCCATGCCGGTTCCGCGCGTTGCCATCATTGGTCGACCCAATGTTGGAAAAAGTTCCTTATTCAATTGGTTGGCGGGCCGACGCCTTGCAATCGTCGAAGACACGGCGGGAGTCACTCGCGATCGACTGACCACCTTGATCGAGTACGAGGGGCGGCATTTCGAATTGATCGATACCGGAGGAATCGGGATCGAAGATGTCGACAATTTGACCGATCAGGTCGAAATGCAAATCGAAGCGGCGATCGACGAGGCCGACGTCATTCTCTTTGTGGTCGACACACGGTCCGGTCTTGTACCGCTCGACGAAGAAGTCGCTGGTCGCCTGCGCAAGGTGAACAAGCCGATCCTGCTCGTGGCCAACAAAACCGATAGCCCCACCATGGATGCCAATGCCGATGAATTTCTTCGGCTAGGCCGAGGCTGGATCGTCCGGGTGAGCGTCCTGCAGAACCGCAACAAAGACGAACTCCTGGACTTGATCAAGCAGCGATTGCCGTCGACGACGACAAGACCAGAAGAAATCGAAGCCCCTACCATGAAGGTGGCGATCGTAGGAAGACGAAACACCGGCAAGAGCACGTTTGTGAACACGCTGGCTCGCGCTGAGCGAATGATCGTCAGCGAAGTGCCTGGGACCACTCGGGACAGCGTCGATGTCAAGTTTGAACTCGACGGCCAGCAGTTCATGGCGATCGATACCCCCGGCCTGCGGCGGTCCAAAAGTATCCGCACCGACATCGATTGGTACGGGAGCCATCGCGCTCAACGCAGTATTCGGCGAGCCGACGTCGTACTGCTGTTCTTCGATTGCAAAGAGCGGATGAGCAAGGTCGACAAACAACTCGCCCACTACATCGCTGACCAGTTCAAGCCTTGCATTTTCGTCGTCAATAAATGGGATCAGCTCGCAGGTCAAATGCCCACCGAGCGATGGGTGCGCTACGTCCGAGAGCACTTTCCGACCATGGCTTATTGCCCCATCGCGTTCATCACCGGCCAGACTGGCAAGAATGTAAAAGCCCTTCTCAACCACGCCCAAATGCTCTTCAAACAGTCCCAGGAACGGGTCAGCACAAGCATGCTGAACAAGTTGGTCAAGGTGGCCCTCGAACGCCACGAACCACCCCTCCATGGACTCAAACGGCCCAAGATCTACTACGCGACCCAGGTGTCCACACAACCTCCTACGATGGTCCTGGTCTGCAACAACCCCGCCGGGTTCCCAGCACCCTACCAACGCTACCTCCTCGGATTTCTCCGCGATCACCTGCCGTTCGGCGAAATCCCGATCAAGCTCTATTTGCAATCGCGAAAGCGGGAAGACAATCGGGACGATATCCAATACGAAGCCAGACCAACTTCGGCGCATCGAGTTGTTTCGGATGAGGATTCCCAATCCGATGGCGAGGAAGAACAGTACGCGTCGGATCTCGATGACGAATCCGACCAAGAGCTTCAAGAAGAATGAGCGACGATCCAGAGATGGTTCAGTGCGAGGTCGGATCGCGTCGCGCAAACCATCGCACTTGATGGTCGAGCAATTGAATGTCCGAGTTGAATTGGTCGACGTTGTTCCGTCTGGCCGATTCCTCGATGCGTGTCGCCGTCTCCTCGATGCTGTGCAATTGGATCCGCGTTGCGGACTGGCGAACACGGTACGCCACGCTGGCGACTCCCAGGCAGTCCCCTCGGATCGCGTAGTTTGAGAGATTCTTCAACTCGCCAGCGATCTCGTCGACCAACGCGCGAAGATTTTCTTCGAACTGGGGAGAATCAGGACACAGTGGATTGGAATTCATGCAGTCGCCTCAATGCGTGTCTGTCAGGGACCTCGTCCCGTATCCGAAATCCTAGGTTGCCCGTGCGGGAACGTCTGGTAGGGGCCCGAGCCGAAATCCCGAATCGGGAGCCACTGGCCAAAAAATCGGTACAGAGGTGAAAATCGGACGTTTTCCTCTGGTTCCGTTGGACTTGCCGATCGATCCGTGGCTTGTTAAGCTACTCGACCCAGCGCGGGAAGACCCCCCAGGTCCGGGGCGCCGGAACGGGAGGAAAACGTAATTGCTTGGCATGTTTTGAGATACGTTGTTTAGGGGTGGATCAGTGGGAGTCAAAAAAACCGGCCGCGGACGCAGGAAAATAGGTCGCAAGAAGCGTCGCATGCGAGCCCGGATCCGTCATCGCAAGAAGTAAGGATGCGGTCTGAAAAGTGGGGAATGCCTCCGATTTTCGTTGAGGCATCCTGCGTCGCGGAATTATACTGCGAGAAGTCTTTTTCTCGGTTCGTTCCGATCGATTCGAATATTTCGCGGAGTCGCATCCAGTGAAAACCTGGGCCTTTGTTCTCGTCGTTGTCGTTGGATGGGTGTCCAACTTTCCTCATGCGGTTGCCCAAACCGCTTCCGGCGACCTGCTGGTTCCCGCAGGCAACCTCCAGGATTCGGGCCTAGGGCTCGGGGCGAGAAAACTCGCGCCAGGAATCGTCAAAGTGATTCCGCCCGAACAAGACGCCCAAGATACCTCGCTCGGACCGTTCGACTTGGACTTTGTTGCCAAACATCCGGAACTCGAATGGACCGCACCGGATTTTCCGGACAACCAACCCTACTTCGCCTCTCCGGCCGAAACGCTGTTGGCTCAGTCCCGCGGCGTAACTCTGCGGCACGCCATCTGGGGCTTGGAGTTTGCCTTCAAACCAGCCCGAATGATCGAAGTCGATGTACCAAATGATTCCGGGAAGATGGAACGCAAGACGGTTTGGTATTTGATCTACCGCGTTCGCTACGCTGGCGAAGATCTCTTGCCCGATACCCCGGACTTGGCCGACACCGAAGCGGTTCCAGGTGAACCGAAGCGAGTTCAATTCGAATCCGTCCGATTCATCCCCCGCTTTACGCTCTTGAGCAAGGAACGGAATCTAGTCATGGACGCCCAGATCTTGGCACCCGCAGTCACGGCCATTGCGGCCCGCGAACGGGTTCCCGGAACGTTGCTCGACCATGTCGAGATCTCCCGGAATGAAATCAAACTCAGTTCGCGAGGAGACGACAATTCAGTATGGGGGGTGGCAACCTGGACCGACGTCGATCCCGCCCTCAACTTTTTTGCGATCGATGTGCGAGGACTCACCAACGCATACCAAATCGACGTCGATTCCGGGGGCGAAAAGCGGTTCTATCGAAAAACCCTTCGAATCTATTTCTGGCGCCCAGGGGATTCGTTCAACGTCCCCAAAGACAGGGTCTATTTGGGTGCCCCGGCCTACGAAGATCCCAATCGGGTCCAGTACTATCTCGATCAATTCAGCCTGAAAGAACGGCTTGATTATCAGTGGATTTACCGCTAAACTCCGAGTCCGTCTACGCACCGTAAATTTTTCGACGGGCCCGTCCTTTCGGGTTTTATTGACACTCCAACGCTGCATCCCCCCGGATGCGAAGTATTTCGAGTTAGCCATGGCACATAAAAAAGGTCAAGGGTCCACCCGCAACGGCCGCGATTCCAACGCACAGCGTCGAGGCGTCAAGAAGTTTGGTGGGGAGTTAGTGTTCCCAGGGAATATTCTAATCCGCCAGGTCGGAACCAAGTGGCATCCCGGCCGCAACGTCGGTATGGGGAACGATTACACTATTTTTTCCCTCGTCGAAGGGAATGTCTACTTCGACCGGGAAGGCCGTCGCATCAACGTGCAACCGGCCGCTGCCGAGTAGTCGGTTCGCCGTAGCGACATGCGACGCATGCCGCCTCCTGAGATACCCTTTCTAGCGGCGAGCGCGTCCACACGGATCTTTTCTAGTCTCGCCTCGGTACATCTCAGCAACCACAAGACGGAATCCCATGTTTGTCGACCGTGTCGAAATCGAGGTCATCGCTGGTCGAGGCGGCGACGGCTGCATGGCCTTCCGACGTGAGAAACACGTTCCGCGAGGCGGCCCGTGTGGTGGCGATGGTGGCGATGGCGGAAGTGTGATCATCCAAGCCAAGTCCGGCGTCAACTCCTTGGTCGCGTTCGCCCATCAGCGACATTGGCGAGCCGATCACGGCGCACCAGGCACCGGCTCCGATTGCCACGGACGCAGCGGCAAGGACTTGATCCTCGAAGTGCCTCCAGGCACGGTCATCATCGACAAGGAAATCGGATTGGAGATTCGAGATCTGGTCCACGCTGGCGATCAGATCATTGCAGCGCGCGGTGGCAAAGGGGGTTGGGGCAATACGCACTTCAAGTCCTCGACCAACCAAGCCCCCCGCGAAACAACTTCCGGCGGTACTGGGGAATCGCGAAGGCTGATTCTCGAACTCAAGTCGATCGCCGATGTCGGCCTGATCGGCATGCCCAATGCCGGCAAGAGCACCATGCTCAGTCGCCTCTCGCGGGCTCGGCCCGAAATCGCCGACTATCCGTTCACGACCAAGTTTCCGAATCTCGGCATGGTCTCCGTCGACCTCGATCGCAGTTTTGTCCTGGCCGATATTCCCGGGCTGATCGAGGGGGCGGCCGAAGGACATGGCCTGGGCCACGATTTTCTCCGCCATATCATGCGCGCGGGAATCCTCGTCCATCTCGTCGAACCGATGCCGATGGACCAATCGGATCCGATCGAAAATTACCGGACCATCCGCCGCGAACTCGAGCAGTACAGCGCGGATCTCGCTAACCGCCCTGAGATCGTCGTCGTCACGAAAGCCGAACTGCCCGGCGCCGAGGAGATTCATCAACGATTGTGTCAGGAGGTTGGACGAAACGACGTGCACTTGGTCAGCGCGGTCACTGGGGCCGGCCTAAACAAATTGGTGCGTTGCATCGCTGACTTGCTCGCGCAGCAGGCTGCCGCCACCCCATGATCGTCGTCGACATCGGAAACTCGGGATTGCGTGCTGCAAGAGTGTCCGATTCGCTCGGGGAAGCAATCGAATTCCCAACGAACCTCGATGTCTTCAAGTTGTACTGGAGTGTGATTGGCCAGCAGATCCGCAAGGCCAAGCCGCAAACCATAGACTCTTCCCACGAGCGATGGTCCACCCTCGGCGATAGTGATGCGCTGCGATGGTTGATTCGATCCGTTGCCGTTGGCGAGAAGACGCCGTGGCGCATTGCCAGTGTGCATCGCGAAGTCCAATCGCAGTTTGCAAACCTGTTGAAGCAGGAGGCACCTGAGGCGGAGGTTCGCTGGGTGGGCCATCGCGATCTTCCTATGAAGATCTGCGTGGAGCATCCGGAACGGGTTGGTATCGACCGCTTGCTTGCGGCCCGCGCCGCGCGGCGTCTGCTTCGTTTGCAGTCAGTCCCCAACTGCCCTTCGATCGTTGTCCAAGCAGGCACGGCACTCACCGTCGACTGGGTCGACGAACATGATCAATTTCAGGGTGGAGCCATTTTGCCCGGCGTCGGACTGTCGCTGCAGTACATGGCGGCGGGTACCGATCAACTTCCTTGGCTTCCCTCCGATCGGGTGCATCAAGCGCCCCCGCTCCCCGGAAAGAATACCGAACAGGCAATTGCTGCAGGGGTTCATGCCGCCGTGGTGGGCGGGGCCTGTTACTTGATCGACCGCTACCGCAATGGCCATGACGTCCCAGTCGTCATCTCCGGAGGAGATGGCCAATTGCTTCGCGATGCGGTCGAGCCCCCGGTCTATTTTCAAAAACACCTGGTGATGATGGGGCTCGCGCTTCCCATGGCGGATTAATTAAACGCCCTCGGGTACACAAGTTCTTCAACCCACAGGCGATCCATTTGATAAAGGGTGATCCACATGCAACCGCTCCGATTCCTCGGAAGGACGATACTCGCAGGGCTTCTGGTCCTGGCTCCCATTTTCCTGACCGGATTGCTGATCGCCAAAGGCTTTGAATCGGTTGCAAGTGTTGTCAAGCCATGGAGAAAGGCGCTGCCGCATTGGCTACCCAACGAGGAAGCGTTATCCGTCCTGCTGCTGCTGACGCTGTGCTTCCTGGTCGGTTTGGCCATGCGAACAGGACTGGGCCGTTGGATGCAGCAGAAGCTCGATGCCAACTTGCTGAGCCGAATCCCCGGCTACACGCAGATCCGCGACCTAGCACTTCAGGTGGCGGGCAATACGCAGCAGAACGTATGGAAACCGGCCTTGGTTCAGTTCGACGATGGCTTGGTTCAAGCGTTTCTCGTCGAAGAGTGCAGCGATGAATTGGTCACCGTGTTCGTACCTGCGATTCCGTCGGTTCTGACCGGTGAGGTTTTCATCGTCGATCGCAAGCGAGTCCATCTGCTGGACGTCCCATTCGCGACGGCGCTCAAGTCGATTTCTCACTGGGGAGCGGGCTCGAAAGAGTTGGTAGCTGCTTACTCGAGGATTTCACAGCACCGATCAAGCGATTCGGCTGGCGCTTCCTGAAATTTTCCGCCTGTCGATTGCGACACAGCCGACAAAATGAGCCTCAAGCGCTAGCCGAGTTTGTTTGACGTGCAAAAATCGGCTAGCGCCTCAGGCTCATGGAAACGAAAATCGACTTTTGTCGGCTGGATCTCATCAATCTAGCCATAAAGTGCCACCCACGCATTTGTTGCTAGAGCCATAAAGTGCCACCCACGCATTTGTTGCTAGCGAGCAGGTTGGCGGGAAAGGCAGATCGCAACCAACGCGAATCATGAAGTGACCTTCGCTTCCGAAGCCCAAAGGGCTGACAGAGTGACTGCC
>Ga0315901_10003144_pt1 | contig 21762 bp, 20 predicted proteins | sample LakEriMetagenome_10_FD_203761 | JGI IMG/M metagenome (GOLD analysis project Ga0315901, IMG submission 203761) | Freshwater fungal communities from buoy surface, Lake Erie, Ohio, United States - Buoy 2 MA116 | ecosystem: Environmental > Aquatic > Freshwater > Lake | place: USA: Lake Erie, Ohio... | reverse complement strand
CGGCTGCGCTCCCGACGAGGTGCCGGCGCTGGCCAGGGCGATCGCCGCCATGCCCGGCCTCAGGCTGCGAGGCCTGATGGCCATTCCGCTGCCGCAACCCGCAACCGAGCGGGCCGCCTTCGCGCGCCTGAGGGCTCTGTTCGAGCGCTTGCGTGAGGAGGGGCTGCCGGTCGACACGCTGTCAATGGGCATGTCCGATGACCTGGAAGCCGCCATCGCCGAGGGGTCAACCCTGGTACGCGTGGGTAGCGCCCTGTTCGGCCGCCGTGCGGTCACGGCGGGCACCTGACCCCGGGGAAACTCAGGCCATCGCCTTGATGGCGCTGGCCAGACGGCTCTTGGTGCGCGAGGCGGTGTTCTTGTGGACGATCTTCTTGTCGGCGATCGAGTCGATGGTCGCTTGCGAGGCCCGGAAGACCGCGGTAGCGGCGGCCTTGTCACCAGCGGCGATCGCCTTGCGCACCGCCTTGACGGCCGTGCGCAGGCGCGAACGCAGCGTGGTGTTGTGGGCGTTCTGCTTGACCGCCTGGCGGGCACGCTTTCGGGCGGAGGCGATGTTGGCCATGCGAAAATCCTGAAAAGTTGGTTGCCGCCGGCGCCATCGGCCGGAAAGCGAAAAGCCTTGGATTTTAGCCCACCCCCTTTTGCTGATGCAAGTTGGCCGCTGCCGGGGCCAACACCATGAACCTGCTGCGCGCGCTGGCCACGGTCAGTGGCCTGACGCTGCTGTCACGGATCACGGGGCTGGTTCGCGAAGTCATCACGGCGAGCCTCTTCGGCGCTTCGGCGATGACCGACGCCTTTTTCGTCGCGTTCCGGCTGCCCAATCTGCTGCGCCGCCTCTTCGCCGAGGGCGCCTTTTCGCAAGCCTTCGTGCCGATGCTCGCCCAGGCGCGCGAGCGCGGCGACGAGGCCCACTTCCGGGGCTTCGTCGACCGTGTGGCCACACTGCTGTTCTGGTCGCTGGTCGCGGTGTCGGTCGCCGGCGTGGCGGGCGCGCCGGCGCTGGTCCTGCTGACCGGCTCGGGGCTCGCGCGCGACGCCCTCGCCTTCGATGCCGCCATCCTGATGACGCGCTGGATGTTCCCCTACATCCTGTTCATCTCGCTGGTTGCGCTGGCCGCCGGCATCCTGAACACCTGGCGGCGCTTCGCGGTACCGGCCGTCTCGCCGGTGCTGCTGAACCTGAGCGTGATCGGCACGGCACTGCTGCTGCACGACCGCTTCCCGCAGCCGGTGTACGCCCTGGCCGCCGGCGTGGTCATCGGCGGCATCGCCCAGCTCGCGCTGCAGGTGCCCGCACTTCTGCGCATCGGCATGCTGCCGCGCATCGCGCTGAACCCTCTGGCCAGCCTGCGCGACCCCGACACCCGCGCGCTGCTGGCCAGGATGGCGCCGGCGCTGCTCGCGGTCTCGGCGGCCCAGATCAGCCTGATGATCAACACCCACATCGCCAGCCTGCTCGCCGCCGGCAGCGTGTCATGGATCAGCTATGCCGACCGGATCATGGAGTTCCCCACGGCACTGCTCGGTGTGGCACTGAGCACCGTGCTGCTGCCGAGCCTGACCCGCGCAGGCAGCCGCCAGCATGATGACGACTACCGAGCGCTGCTCGACTGGGGCCTGCGGCTCGCCCTGGTGCTGGCGCTGCCCTGCACGGTGGGCATGGCGCTGATGGCCGAGCCGCTGGCGGCGCTGCTCTTTCACTACGGCCGATTCCAGGCCCACGACGTGCGCATGACCGCGCTGGCGATCCAGGCCTACGCGATCGGCCTGCCCGGGCTGATCGCGGTCAAGGTGCTCGCGCCGGGCTTCTTCGCACGCCACGATGTGCGCACGCCGGTACGCATCGCGCTCGGAGTGCTGGTGACCACGCAACTGCTCAATCTGGTCTTCGTGCCGTGGCTCGACCATGCCGGGCTCGCCCTCGCGACCTCGGTCGCGGCGGCGCTCAACGCACTGCTGCTGCTGCTCGGGCTGCGGCGACGTGGCGCGTGGCGGGCGCTGCCGGGCTGGGGACGGCTGCTTGCGCAGGTCGGCGCTGGCGCGGTCGCGCTGGCGGCACTGCTGGCGGTCACGGTACCGATGGTCGACTGGACCGCGCTCGGCGCGCAGCCGCTGCGCCGGGCAGCGCTGGTGCTCGGGCTGGTCGCGGCCGGCGCGGCCCTCTACCTGCTCACGCTGCTGGCCTGCGGCCTGCGGCCCCGACATTTCCTTCGGAGAGAGACATGAACATCACCTTCCTCGGCGGCGGCAACATGGCCACCGCGCTGATCGGCGGCCTGGCGGGCCGGGGCTCTGCCACGCGCGGCGACGAGACACCCCGCGGCGACGCAGCCACCCCCGGCGGTGGCACGCCTGCGGCGCCGGTGCGCATCACCGTCATCGATCCCTCGGCGCCGCAGCGCGAGCGCCTGGCGCGCGACTTCGGCGTGACGGCGCTGGCCGCCGCCGATCCCGCGTTGGCCGTGGGCGAGGTACTGGTGCTCGCGGTCAAGCCGCAGCAGATGCGCGAAGCGCTGCTGCCGCTTGCCGCGGGCGCACGCGACGCGCTCGTCGTCAGCGTGGCGGCCGGTATCCGCGCGGCCGACATCGCCCGCTGGCTGGGCGGCCACCGCCGGGTGGTGCGCACGATGCCGAACACACCGGCCCTGATCGGTGCCGGCATCACCGGCCTGTGGGCCGCCAGCGATGTCATGGCTGCCGATCGCATGCTGGCCGAGCGGATCGTGCGCGCGGTCGGCGAGGCGGTCTGGGTAGGCGAGGAAGTCCTGCTCGATGCCGTGACCGCGGTGAGCGGCAGCGGTCCCGCCTATGTCTTCGCCTTCATGGAGGCCATGCAGGCCGCCGGCGTTCGGCTCGGGCTCGACGAGACGAGCGCGGCCCGGCTCACGCTGGCGACCTTCCGCGGAGCGGCTGCGCTGGCGGCCGGCGCCACGGTCCCGCTGGCCACCTTGCGCGAGCAGGTGACCTCGAAGGGTGGCACCACGGCGGCGGCCCTCGCCCAGTTGCAGGCACACGCCGTGAGCGAGCACATCGACGAGGCGGTGCGGGCCGCGTTTCGGCGCGCAGGCGAACTCGCCGACGAGTTCGGGCGCGATCCGGGAAGCTCAGCCCGGCCTTGACTTGCGCCACTGCATGTACAGCACGCCGGCCATCACGATGGCGCCGCCGAGCAGCTGCTCGGCCGTTGGCAGGATGCCGAAGGGAACGGCCAGCAGCACCCCGAAGGCCGGCACGGTGTTCTGCCAGAGCAGGCCGAGCTGGAGCCCGGCACGGGCCACGCCGATGTTCCACGCCACGCCGCTCAGCGCGGTCGAGAACACCGCGGTCACGAGCAGCCACAGCAGCGACTGCGAGGTCACCTCGAGCAATGGCGGACCGGTCAGGCCGGTCAGCCACATCAGCAGCCAGCAGCCGTACATCCAGGGCAGCGCACCGGCAAGGCCGAGCAGCGTGCGGCGCAGCTGCGTGACCCCGGGCGCGAAGAAGCGCTGCGCGTAGATCGAATAGAGCGTCCAGCAGGCGAGCGCAAGCACCAGCAGCGGCTCGCCACCCTGCAGCGCGAAGCCCGTCCCGCTGTCGCGGGCACGCCCCCAGATCGCGATGCCGGCACCGATCAGCGTCAGCGCGGCGGCGCCGGTGAAGCCCCGTTCGAGGCGCGCCCCGGTCGCGAGCCACATGGTTGCGGCCGCCACCACGGGCGATCCCGCGATGATCGCCGCGGCGGTCACCGGGTGCGTGTATTTCAGCCCGAGGTTGTACAGCACGAAGAAGGCGGCCGCGGAGCCCGACATCAGCGCGTGCCTGCCGAAGTCCAGACCATGCGCCGGCTGCCCCGGCTGTCGCTGCCAGTACGCGATCAGCCAAAGGACGCCGACCGCCAGACTCGCGCGGATCGCCGACATGAAGAAGGGATCGAAGGCACTGAACAGCACCGCCGTCAGCGGCAGATTCGCGCCCCAGAAGAAGGCCGCGAACGCATAACCGAGCACGCCAGGATTCACGGCAGCCAGTACTCCAGCAGCAGCCCGGCAAAGACCGCGGCGCCGAACCAGTTGTTGTGGTTGAAGGCCCGGAAACAGCCCTCGCGGCTGCGGCCCCGGATCAGCGTGTAATGGTAGGCCGCGATCAGCGCGGCCGCGCCCAGGCCGGCCCACCACGGCGCGCCGAACTCGAGCTGCAGCCCGACCAGCGCGAGCAGGCCTAGCGTTGCGCCGTAGCACACCATGATCGCGGCGACGTCGAATCGCCCGAAGGTGATCGCCGCGGTACGGATGCCGATGCGCAGGTCGTCGTCGCGATCGACCATCGCGTACTCGGTGTCGTAGGCGACTGCCCAGCACACATTGGCCGCCAGCAGCAGCCACGCGAGCGGCGGCACCGATCCCTGGACCGCGGCGAAGGCCATCGGGATCCCGAAACCGAACGCGATGCCGAGGTAAGCCTGCGGAATCGCCAGAAAGCGCTTCGTGAAGGGGTAGCTCGCCGCGAGGAAGGCTCCGACCAGCGCGAGCGCCCAGGTCAGCGCATTGAAGGGAATCACCAGCAGCGCCGCCACGAGCGACAGCACGCCAAAGACCACCAGCGCCTCGGCCGGACGGATCAGACCCGCGGTCAGCGGACGGTCGCGCGTGCGCGCGACATGTCGGTCGAAGTCTCGGTCGGCCCAGTCGTTGATCGCGCAACCGGCGGCTCGCATCAGCACCGTGCCGAGCAAGAAGGCGAACAGCAGATAGCCCTCGGGCTCGCCGCGCGACGCGATGAACACCCCCCACAGCGTGGGCCACAACAGCAGCAGGATGCCGATCGGGCGGTGCATCCGCGCAAGCCGCCAGTAGAGCGCGAGCCGGCCGGGTTGCGCCATGCCGCCGGCCCGACTCATCGGGTGCCGGCGCCCGCGGGGGCGCGGTACTCGCGGATCACCCCGCCGCCCAGCGGTGTGGTGGTGCCGGTGGGAGCCTCGGGCGCGGCGGGTGTGGTCGTGGCAGACGACGAGGAGCCGCCGCCACCGCCCGGTCCGTGCGCACCGCCGGCCGCGCCGACGATCTTGCCGGTCGCGCCACGGACCACCAGCCCCGACTCGGCAAAGCGCCGCACGCTTGCCGGGCCGATCCCCTTGACCCGGGCCTCCAGGTCGGCGAGATCGCGAAAGGGCCCGCGCGCGCGTTCCTCGATGATGCGCGCCGCGATCGATGGACCGATGCCCCGAACCGTCTGCAGTTCGTCGGCGCTCGCGGTATTGACGTCGATCCCGGCCGGGCGCGGGGACGGGCGCGTGCCAGAGGCGCCCGCGGCAGGCGCCGGTCCCGGGGCGGTCGACGCCCCGGCGAGGGGTGCAGCCGAAGGCCCTGATTGTCCGGCTGCCGCGGCAAGGGGCGCGAACACCACTGCCGCCGTCGCAATCATGGCCGCGGCCACGGCACGCAGCCAGCCGTCGAGCGGCTGCGGCGGGCGCGCACTCATGCCTGCTGCGCCGCCAGCCACGCGACGTAGCTGGAAACGCCCTGCTCGACATCCCGAAAGGCGAGTTCACATCCTGCCGCCCGCAACCGGGCGGGATCGGCCTGCGTGAAGCTCTGGTACTTGCCCTTCAGCGCGTCGGGAAAGGGGGTGTAGCGAACCAGGCCGGCCTCGACCAGACCAGCAAGCGGCAGCGCCGACTGCCCGGCATGGCGACGCATCGTGTTGACGACCGCGCTGGCGACATCGTTGAAAGGCTGCGCGCGCCCGGTACCGGCGTTGAAGATGCCCTGGGTCCCGGGGCGGTCGAGGAAATGCAGGTTGACCGCGACGATGTCATCGACATGGACGAAATCGCGCGACTGGCCGCCCGCCGCCCAGCCATCCCAGCCCTCGAAGAGGCGGACATGGCCCTCGGCACGATACTGGTTGAAGGCATGGAAGGCGACCGAGGCCATCCGGCCCTTGTGAGCCTCGCGCGGTCCGTAGACGTTGAAATAGCGAAGACCGACCACCGTGGCCGCCCCGAGCGTGCCGGCGGCGATGCGCCGACGAACCATCTGGTCGACGAGGAATTTCGAGTAACCGTAGACGTTCAACGGCTGCTCGTCGGCACGGCGTTCGACGAAGGACCGACCGCCGCCGTAGACCGCCGCCGACGAGGCGTAGATGAAGGGAATGCCACGTCGCTGCGCGAACTCGAGAAGCCGCATCGAGTAGCGGTAGTTGTTCTCCATCATGTAGCGGCCGTCCGATTCCATCGTGTCGGAGCAGGCCCCCTGATGCAGGATCGCCTCGGCATCGCCCCAGGCCTCGAGGCGCTCGAGAAACTCGCGCTTGTCGAGGTAGTCGGCGATGTCGGCATCGACGAGGTTGCGGAACTTGTCGGCACGCTCGAGGTTGTCGACCGCGACGATGTCGGCATGGCCGCGTGCATTGAGCGCATGCACGAGATTGCTGCCGATGAAGCCGGCCGCGCCGGTCACGATGATCACGTTTCGCCTCCCTCGAGTTCGGCCGGGGTTACCGATGCGGTCCCGAGCTTGCCCACGACGATACCCCCGGCACGATTGGCGAGCCGTACCGCCTCGCCGATCGGCCGCCCGAGCGCCGTCATCGCGGCGAGCACCGCGACCACGGTGTCGCCGGCACCCGACACGTCATAGACCTCGCGCGCCTGGGCGGCCACATGCAGCACCCCGCCCGCCGAAAAAAGCGTCATGCCTTCCTCGGAGCGCGTGAGCAGCAGATGCTCGATGCCGAGCGCCGCACGCAGAGACTGCGCCCGATCGCGAAGATCCTGCTCGGAGTGCCAGCCACCGACCACCTGTCGCAACTCGGCGCGATTCGGCGTGAGCACCGTGACGCCACGGTAGCGCTCCCAGTCGTCGCCCTTGGGGTCGGCGATGATCGGCACGGCGTCGGCCGCTGCCCGGGCCACGATGCGGCCAATCTGGGCGAGCCCGCCCTTGCCATAGTCCGACAGCACGAGCACCCGTGCGCCGGCGAGCGCCGCTTGCACATCGTCGAGCTTGCGCTCGAGGGCGGCGGCGGCCGGCGCCTGCTCGAAGTCGATGCGCAGCAACTGCTGCTGCCGGCCGATCACACGCAGCTTGATGATCGTGGGCATCGTGGGATCGCGCGCGAGCCGGCAGTCGATGCCCGCCTCGCGGGCGAGCGCCTCGATGCGCGAACCGGGCTCATCATCACCGATCACGCCAACCAGACAGGCGCCCGCACCGAGCGAGGCGAGGTTGCGAGCCACGTTGGCCGCACCGCCAAGCCGCTCATCGCTGCGGGTGACGCGCACGATCGGGACCGGAGCTTCCGGCGAGATGCGCGCGACCTCGCCGAACCAGTAGCGATCGAGCATGACATTGCCGACCACCAGCACACGGGCGGATGAGAAGTCGATCATCGGAGGACCTCGGCAGCCTCGTCGCGCTGCGCAGCGAAACTGTCCCAGCGGCCACAGCCCGGGCACTGCCAGGCGAACTGGCGCGCCCGAAAGCCACAGTGCGCGCAGGCATGCCGGGCGTGGCGCCTGACATGAGCACCCACGAGGCCGGCCACCAGCGCACCATCGACCGGACCCGCCGCCGCGCCGAGCCCGATCAGCTTCTCGAGCCCGGCCAGCGTCGGCCGCTCGCGCAACCGCGCTTCGACCCAGCCTCGCGCGTCATCGATCCCCCGTCGTGCCGAGCGCGCATCGGCAATCACCGTCAGCAGGTCGATGCCCGGATGCGCCACGTAGGCACCCTCCAGGGCGGCAAGCCCGATGTCGGCACGATCGAGGGCATCGTGAGCCTGCAGCCAGCCGCCGGCGATGCGGGGCGCGTGCTCGGGATGCCGCTCGAGCAGACGCTGCCAGCTCTCGATGGCCGACGCGGGATCGCCGCCGGCCAGTGCGATCTCGCCGCGCATCGCCCAGGCCCGGGCATGGCCTGGATCGGCGAGCAGCGCGGCGTCGATCTCGCGGGCGGCAACCGCACGATGATCGGGCGTGGTGCCGGCGAGCGCCACGACCGCGCGTTCGCAATGGAAATGGGCGATGTCACGAACCAGGGAATCGTCGCCATCGCGGCGCAGCCGCGCGGCGAGATCGATGGCCTGCGGCCAGTCACGCACCTGTTGCGCGATCGACAATCGGTGCCGAAGCGCGGCCGCCGCGTAGGGCGAGCCCTCGAGCCGGTTGAACGCATCCTCGGCCCGGTCGAGAAGCCCGGCGCGCAGAAAATCCTGACCGACTTCGAACAGGGCGTGCTGGCGCTGGGCGAGGGAGAGGTCGGCACGCTCGGCGAGATTCTGGTGCACCCGGATCGCACGATCGGTCTCGCCGCGGCGCCGGAACAGGCTGCCGAGCGCGAAATGCAGCTCGATGGTTTCCGGGTCGAGGCGAACGACATCGAGAAAGGTGTCGATGGCCTTGTCTGGCTGCTCGTTGACCAGGAAGTTCAGGCCCTTGAAGTAGGCGTCGGGAACGCCGCGGGCGGCAGGCCGTGCCTGGCGTGCATCGAGCCGGGCAGCCAGCCAGCCCAGACCGAAAAAGAGCGGGATGGCCAGCAGCCACCAGAACTCGAATTCCATGGATGAGGCGGCAGCCGCTCAGCGGCGGGCCGGATCCTGCGCCTGCATGGGATCGGCGGACACCGTTCCCGGGACGCGGGTAGCACCCTGAAGCTGACGCCGAAGCCGGCCGATCTCGCGGCGCTGGCGAAAAAGCGCAGGAATCACGCCGACGATGCCCAGCGCCACCCCCGCGATGAAGAATCCCAGCAGAAACACCACCAGCGGCGCGCGCCAGACGAACTCGACGCCGAAGAAGCGCAGCTCGCTGAGTTCGGTGTTGGACAGCGCGAAACCGAGGGCCACCATGAACAGCACCACCCGGAAAATCCAGGCAAGCAGCTTCATGGAGCACCACCGTCGGCGCGGATCGCGACATCGACCCGCTCGCGAAGCTCCTTGCCGGGCTTGAAATGCGGCACCCGCTTTTCGGGCACCAGCACCCGCTCGCCCGACTTGGGGTTGCGGCCGATGCGCGGCGGACGATGCGACAGCGAGAAGCTGCCGAAGCCGCGGATCTCGATGCGATGGCCCTGCGCGAGGGTGCGGGCCATGGCGTCGAGGATGGTGCGAACCGCGAACTCGGCGTCCTTGGCCACCAGTTGCGGATAGCGCTCGGCAAGCCGGCCGATCAGCTCGGATTTCGTCATCGTGGGGACGTCGTCGTCCCCACGATCATCGAGGAAGTCCTCGTTCACGGCCGGCCGCCCGAGGCAGGGATCGCCCGAAGGCGATTACTGATCCCGCTGGCTGTCGAGCTTGGCACGCAGCAGCGCGCCGAGATTCGTGGTGCCGGAGACCGCGGAGCTCTCGGCGGCGATGCGCTGCATGGCCTCGGCCGTCTCGACGTTGTCCTTGGCCTTGATCGAGAGGCTGATCGAGCGCGTCTTGCGGTCGACGTTGATCACCATCGCCTCGACGCTGTCGCCTTCCTTGAGCAGGTTGCGCGCATCCTCGACGCGGTCGCGCGACAGCTCGGAGGCACGCAGATAGCCCTCGATGTCGTTGCCGAGATCGATCACCGCACCGCGGGGCTCCACGCTGCGCACCACGCCACGCACCACGCTGCCCTTCTCGTGCACACCCGCGTAGTTGTTGAAGGGATCGCCCTCGAGCTGCTTGATGCCCAGCGAGATGCGCTCACGCTCGGTGTCGATGGCCAGCACCACGGCCTCGACCTCGTCGCCCTTCTTGAAGTCGCGAACAGCCTCCTCGCCCGACTTGTTCCAGGACAGATCGGACAGATGCACCAGACCGTCGATGCCGCCCGTCAGCCCGATGAACACGCCGAAGTCGGTGATCGACTTGATGGTGCCGCGGACCTTGTCGTTCTTGCGGTAGTTGTCCGAGAACTCCTCCCACGGGTTGGGCTTGCACTGCTTCATGCCCAGGGAGATGCGGCGGCGGTCCTCGTCGATCTCGAGCACCATCACCTCGGTCTCGTCGTTGAGGGACACCACCTTGCCGGGATTGACGTTCTTGTTGGTCCAGTCCATCTCGGACACGTGGACCAGACCCTCGATGCCCGGCTCGATCTCGACGAAGGCGCCGTAGTCGGTGATGTTGGTGACCTTGCCGAACATCCGCGTGCCCTGCGGATAGCGCCGGCCGATGCCGATCCAGGGATCGTCGCCGAGCTGCTTGACGCCGAGCGAGACGCGGTTCTTTTCCTGATCGAACTTGAGGACCTTGGCGGTGACTTCCTGACCGACCGCCAGCACCTCGGAGGGGTGGCGGACACGGCGCCACGCCATGTCGGTGATGTGCAGCAGGCCGTCGATACCGCCGAGGTCAACGAAGGCGCCGTAATCGGTGATGTTCTTGACCACGCCCTTGACGATCGCACCCTCGTGCAGCGTCTCGAGCAGCTTGGCGCGCTCTTCGCCCTGCGTGAGCTCGATGACCGCGCGGCGCGACAGCACGACGTTGTTGCGCTTGCGGTCGAGCTTGATGACCCGGAACTCGAGGGTCTTGCCCTCGTAGGGGGTGGTGTCCTTGACCGGACGGGTGTCGATCAGCGAGCCGGGCAGGAAGGCGCGGATGCCGTTGGTCATGACGGTGAGACCGCCCTTGACCTTGCCGGTGATGGTACCGGTGACCAGGTCGGCGGAATCGAGGGCCTTCTCGAGGTTGATCCAGGCCGCCAGCCGCTTGGCGCGATCGCGCGAGAGGCGGGTTTCGCCATAGCCGTTTTCGAGCGCATCGATGGCGACGGTGACGAAGTCGCCTTCGGCGACGTCGAGTTCACCGCGGTCGTTGTGAAACTCGCTGATGTCGATATAGCTCTCGGACTTCAGTCCGGCGTTGACGACCACGAAATTGTGGTCGATGCGCACCACCTCGGCGGTGATGACTTCGCCGGCGCGCATTTCCTTGAGGGAGAGCGACTCCTCGAAGAGCGCAGCGAAGCTTTCGGGGGCGGCGGTGGCGGTTGTTGCAGTGCTCAATTGATTTTCCAGGGGGATCGATCGCGCTGCTGTACCGGTCAGGCGGGGTATTCGAAGCCCGGCAACCTGCGGTCCGGAGAGCGGCGGTGTTGATGAAAGCCCGCTGACCGCGACATCGCTCGCGCCGCCAGGACGTCGGCATCCGGCGGATGACGACGACGACAGCGAAGACCGATGAACCTCGGTACGCAGGCACCCGGTTGTGCGCGACGCGAGCCCCGGCCTGGACAACCCCGACCGCCAGACTCAGCCGGCACGGCGGCGCCACGCCGCCAGCACCTCGTTGACGGTTGCGTCGATGTCGAGATGGGTGGAGTCGATGGTCACCGCACCTTCGGCGGCCCTGAGCGGCGCGTGCTGGCGCGAGACATCACGCGCATCACGCTCCTCCAGATCCCGAAGAAGGTCGTCAAGGCTAGCAGAAAAGCCCTTTTCGATCAACTGTTTATGGCGCCGCTCCGCACGCGAGGCGGCGCTCGCCGTCAGAAAGACCTTGAGGCCCGCCCGCGGGAAGACCACCGTGCCCATGTCGCGGCCATCGGCCACCAGTCCCGGCGGCCGCCGGGCGGCACGCTGCAGCGCAAGCAGACTGGCCCGCACGGGCGCAAGCGCGGCAATGCGCGAGGCAGCCCGGCCGACCGCCTCCGCGCGGATGGCATCGCCCACCGGCTGGCCATCCACCTGCAGCCCGCCTTCGCCATGACCCACCGTCAGGGCCGCCGCGAGTGCGGCGAGCGCCTCGCCATCGTCGAGATCGGCCCCACGAGCCAGCGCCTGATGGGCGAGCAACCGGTAGAGTGCGCCGGAGTCGAGCACATGCCAGCCGAGAGCCCGTGCGACGCCCTCGGCGATCGTGCCCTTGCCGGAGGCGGTGGGGCCGTCGATCGTGATGACCGGGGCATCCGGCCCGCAGCCGACCGGGGCCGGCACCTCAGCCAAGATCGGTCTCGGCAATCCCCAGGCCCGCGCCGGTGGCCAGCGCGGTGAAGCCTGGAAAGGAGGTGGCGACATTGGCGGTGTCGCGCACCCGCACCGGCATGCGCGAGCGCAGCGCGGCGATCGCCATCGACATCGCGATGCGATGGTCGCCGAGCGACTCGACCACGCCCCCCGCAAACGGCAGCGCCTCGCCGCCGCGACCGGCGATGATCATGCCGTCGGGCGTGGGCTGCACCGGCATGCCGACCGCGGCCAGCCCGTCGGCCATCGCCGCGATGCGATCCGACTCCTTGACCCGCAGCTCCTCGGCGCCGGTGACCACGGTACGCCCTTCGGCGCAGGCGGCCGCCACGAACAGCGCGGGGAACTCGTCGATCGCGAGCGGTACCAGCTCAGGCGGCACCGCGATGCCGCGCAGGGTGGCGCTGCGGACCCGCAGATCGGCCACCGGCTCGCCACCGACCTCGCGCGGCGCGAGCACCGTGATGTCGGCGCCCATCAGGCGCAGGATGTCGACGATGCCGGTGCGCGTGGGATTCATGCCGACATGCTCGAGCACCAGGTCGGAGCCCGGCGCGATCGACGCGCCGACCAGGAAGAAGGCCGCCGACGAGATATCGGCAGGCACGTCGAGCGTGGTCGCCCGCAGCGCCTGGCCACCGCGCAGCGCGACCCGCGCACCCTCGCGCTGCACGGCCACGCCGAAGCCGGCGAGCATGCGCTCGGTGTGGTCGCGGGTGGGCGCGGGCTCGGTCACCGCAGTCTCGCCTTCGGCGTACAGACCCGCCAGCAGAACCGCCGACTTCACCTGGGCGCTCGCCACCGGCATCGTGTAGTCGATGCCCTGCAGCCGCACCGCCGGAAGGATGCGCACCGGCGGCGTGCCCGAGGGCGATGTCTCGATGCGCGCGCCCATCCGCGACAAGGGCTCGGCCACGCGGCGCATCGGCCGGCGCGACAGGCTCTCGTCGCCGATCAGCACCGAGCCGAAGCGCTGGCCGGCAAGCAGCCCCATCAGCAGCCGCATCGCGGTGCCGGCGTTGCCGCAATCGAGATCGCCCGAGGGCGCACGCAGGCCATGAAGACCGACGCCGTGCACCGTGACCCGCCCGGCCTGCGGCCCCTCGATGGTCACGCCCATCGCGCGGAACACGTTCATCGTCGACAGCGCATCGGCGCCCTCGAGAAAGCCGCTGACGCGGGTGACCCCCTCGGCGAGCGCGCCGAGCATCATCGAGCGGTGCGAGATCGACTTGTCGCCGGGGACGCGCAGCCTGCCGACGAGCCGGCCGCCGCCGGCGACCTCGAATCCGATTGCCATGACAAAATTCCTGTGCCCGCAGGCCGATAGGACGCAGCATCCCTGCGAATCCGGCGGCGCAGGTTCTACGCCTGGCGCCGCCCCGAAGCGTCGCGATTCTACCGGGCGGGGAGGCCTGGTCCATGGCGAAACCCGCCCCCTTCGACGATCCCCAGGTCAACGCGCTGCTCGCCAGGATCTCCGAGCAGGCCGCGCGCACGGTTGCCCGCAACCGCGGCAGCCCGCCGCCGGAAACCTCGCGCCCGGCGCAATCCGGGTCGGTACGCTACGGCCGTCGCCGAACCGACCGGCCGCAGGCCCCCGGCGCACAGGAAGGGCTGTCGGACGATGCGATCCGGCTGCTGCAGGCGCTGCCGCCCGAGATAAGGCTGGTGGTCCTGCGCGGCGAATACCCGCGGATCGTCAACACCCTCGCCACGCTCTGGCACCAGCCCCTCGAGGTGCAGCGCTACTTCGACTCGCTGCTGATCGACTCGCGCGGCGGGCGCACGGGCTTCCCGTTCCGGGTGCTCACCGAACTGAGCGAACTGCGCGCCTGGCACCTCAGGCTTCTGGGCGGGCGCCCCGGCGCCTTCTGAGCTCCGCGGCCTGCAGCCCGGCGCCGACTCAGGGCTGAACGAGGCGCGCGCGCCAGTCGCTGGCCAGCGCGAAGCGCTCGGCCAGCGTCTCGCGATCCCCGGCGCGCAGCGCGGCGAGCACCGCGGCCAGCTCCGACTCGAAGGCGGCGGCGCAGGCGAGCACCGGCTCCCGGTTGTCGAGCAGGATGTCGGCCCAGAGTTGCGGCGACGAAGCGCCGATGCGCGTGGTGTCGCGCAGCCCGCCGCCCGCCATGCGCAGCGCATCGGCGGCAAAGTCGCCACGCGCGATCGCGCCGCACAGCGCGAAGACCAGCGCGTGCGGCCAGTGCGACACCTCGGCGAAGATGCGGTCGTGGCGGGCGGGGTCGAGCGCCGACACCCGCGCACCGAGCGCGGCCCAGAAGCGGCGGATGCTGTCGACCACCTCGGGCGGGTTTTCGGGCTGCGGACAGACGATGGCCACCGCGTTGCGAAACAGCCCGGCGCGGGCGGCCTGCGGGCCGTGTCTTTCGGAGCCGGCGATGGGATGAGCGGGCACGTAGCGGGCGAAGGCCGCACCGAGCGCCTCACGAGCGGCCTCGGTGGTCGACAGCTTGGTGCTGGCGCAATCGGTGAGCAGCGCCCCCGGCGGCAGATGCGGCGCGATCGCCGCGAACAGCGCTGGCTGCGCGCCGATCGGGGCGGCAAGCACGACCAGGTCGGCATCGACCACCGCCTGCGCCGGCGAGTCGGCCACACGGTCGATGAGGCCCAGCGCGAGCGCCTCGCGGGCGTCATCGCCGGGCGCATAGCCGGTGATGACGCTCACGCAGCCGGCCTCGCGCGCCGCGGCTGCGACCGAGCCGCCGATCAGCCCCACCCCGAGAACCGCCAGCCGCCCGAAGCCCGCTGCCGGGTCGGCACCGCCCGCCGGCGTGTCGGCCTGCAGGGCCTCAGGCAAGTGCCGAGCGCAACGCGCGCAGGAAGGCCTCGTTTTCCGAGGGCAGACCGACCGAGATCCGCAGCCAGCGCGGCAGGCCGTAGCCGCCGACCGGCCGTACGATCACCCCGGCGCGCAGCAGCTTCTCGTAGACCGCCGGAGCATCGCCCACTTCCACCAGCACGAAGTTGCCGTAGGAGGGGATGTAACGCAGGCCCATCGACGCGAAGGCCGCCTGCAGCAGGTCGAGGCCCTGCCGGTTGAGTTCGTAGCTCTTCTGGAGGAACTCGGCGTCGCCAAGCGCCGCGACCGCGGCCGCCAGCGCGAGCGAATTCACGTTGAAGGGCTGCCGCACGCGGTTGAGCAGATCGGTGAACTCGGGCTGGGCGATGCCGAACCCCACCCGCAGACCGGCCAGCCCGTAGGCCTTGGAGAAGGTTCGCGAGACCAGCAGATTGGGGTGGCGACGCACCCAGGCGGTGGAGTCGTAGCGATCCTCGGGGCGCAGGTATTCGTTGTAGGCCTCGTCGAGCACCACCGACACCGAGGCCGGCACGCGGGCGAGGAAGGCCTCGAGCTGCGCCGCCGGCAGGAAGGTGCCGGTCGGGTTGTTGGGGTTCGCGATGAACACCAGCCGGGTGTCGGGCGCGATCGCGTCGGCCATCGCCGGCAGGTCGTGGCCGAGCTCGCGGGCCGGCACGACGATGGCGCGCGCACCCACCTCCTGGGTGGCGAGCGCATACACCGCGAAGGCGTGCTGGGCGTAGACGATCGACTCGCCCGCCTGCACCAGTGCGTGGGCGGCGAGTTCGAGGATGTCGTTGGAGCCGTTGCCCAGCGTGATCCACTCGGGGGGTACGCCATACCGCACCGCGAGCGCCGCCTTCAGCTCGAAGCCGTTGGAATCCGGGTAGCGGGCGAGTTCATCGACCGCGCGCAGCATCGCCGCCCGCGCCGAGGCCGGCATGCCCAGCGGGTTCTCGTTGGAGGCAAGCTTGACGATCGCGGCTTCGTCGAGCCCGTATTCACGGGCGAGTTCGGCGATCGGCTTGCCGGCCTAGGGAGCGATCCCACGAACGTGGGCGGGGGCCTGGATGCTCATGTCGATGCCCTGGGGTAGGAGCCGGCGAGCTTGTAGAAGGCGGCGTTACGGCGCAGTTCGACCAGCGCCTGAGCGACCGGGGGATCCTGCTCGTGGCCGATCAGGTCGAGGTGGAAGTAGTACTCCCAGGTTCCCTGGCGTGCCGGGCGGGACTCGAAACGCTTCATGGACACGCCGTGGCGCGCCAGCGGCTCGATGAGCGCGTGGACCGCGCCGGCGCGGTCGGGCACCGACAGGATCAGCGAGGTCTGGTCGGCGCCGCTGGGGGTGCAGGCATGACGGCCCAGCACCAGGAAGCGGGTGCGGTTGTGCGGGTCGTCCTGGATGCCGCGCGCCACCACCGCCAGCGCGTAGCGCGCCGCGGTGGACTCCGCCGCGATCGCCGCGGTGTGCGGATCATCGGCCGCCAGCCGGGCACCCTCGGCGTTGGACGATACCGGCACGCGGGCGAGACCCGGGGCCTGGCGGTCGAGCCAGCCCTGACACTGCGCCAGCGCCTGGGGATGCGCGCACACCCGCGTGACCCCCTCGAGCGAGCCCGAACGGCTGAGCAGGCTGTGATGAATGGGCAGGGTGACCTCGCCGCAGATCCGCAGCGCGGTCTGCAGCAGCAGGTCGAGCGAGCGGTTGACCGCACCCTCGGAGGAGTTCTCGACCGGCACCACGCCGAAGTCGGCGCCCTGCGCCTCGGTGACGCGAAAGACCTCGTCGATGCTCGGGCAGGCGAGCGCCTCGACGCCCTGCCCGAAATGCCGGTGCAGCGCCTGCTCGCTGTAGGTGCCGACCGGGCCGAGGTAGGCCACGCGCATGCGCCGCTCGAGCTCGCGGCAGGCCGACATCACCTCGCGCTGGATGGCCTCGATGGCATCACCACCGAGCGGGCCGGGGTTGCGCTCGCGCAGCCGCGCGATGACCTGCGCCTCGCGCTCGGGGCGGTAGACCGGCGCCCCGGTGAGCTTCTTGACCTCGCCGACCTCGATCGCGAGGCGGGCCCGCCGGTTGAGCAGCGCGAGCAGTTGCGCGTCGACCTCGTCGATGCCGGCGCGCAACTCGGCGAGCCGGGTATCGGGACTCGGATGGGGATGGGTATCGGACATCGCCCGATGGTAGCAAAGGCCGCCCGCGCTCAGCCGACCGCGACGCCATCCTCGTCGCCATCGCCCTCGACCACCCGCTGCACGCCGGTGAGCCGCATGCCCTCGTCGACACTGATCAGTGTGACGCCCTGCGTGGCGCGGCCCATCTCGCGGATTTCGGCCACCCGGGTGCGGATCAGCACGCCGCCGGTGGTGATCAGCATGAGTTCGTCGCGCGGCTCGACCAGCACCGCCGCCACGACCCGGCCGTTGCGCTCGCTGGTCTGGATCGCGATCATGCCCTTGGTGCCGCGCAGGTGGCGGGTGTACTCGGCGATCGGGGTGCGCTTGCCGTAGCCGTTCTCGGTCGCGGTCAGCACCGACTGGGGCTCGGAGCCGGCCACCAGCATCGAGATCACGCGCTGACCCTCGTCGAGCTGCATGCCGCGCACGCCACGCGCCGCGCGGCCCATCGGCCGGACGTCGTTCTCGTCGAAACGCACCGCCTTGCCGGCATCCGAAAACAGCATCACGTCGTGGCGGCCGTCGGTGACCGCCGCGCCGATCAGGAAATCGCCTTCGTCGAGGTCGACCGCGATGATCCCGCGCTTCATGGGCCGCGAGAAATCGGTGAGCGGGGTCTTCTTGACGGTGCCCAGGCGGGTTGCCATGAACACGAAATGATCCTCGTCGAAGGTCCGTACCGGGAGCACCACGGTGATTTTCTCGCCATCGGCCAGCGGCACCAGATTGACGATCGGGCGGCCACGCGACTGCCGCGCGCCCTGCGGCACTTCCCAGACCTTGAGCCAGTAGACCCGCCCGCGATCGGAAAAGCACAGGATGAAGTCGTGCGTGTTGGCCACGAAGAGCTGCTCGATCCAGTCCTCGTCCTTGGTGCCGGCGGCCTGACGACCGCGGCCGCCGCGCTTCTGCGCCCGGTACTCGGAGACCGGCTGGCTCTTGACGTAGCCGCCGTGCGAGAGCGTGACCACCATGTCCTGTGGCGTGATCAGGTCCTCGGTGTCGAGGTCGGTGGCGTTGTGCTCGATCTGCGACTTGCGGACATCGCCGAAGTCGGTGCGGATCTGGACGAGCTCGGCCTCGATCAGCCCCGAGACACGCTCGGGCCGCGCGAGGATGTCGAGCAGGTCGGTGATGGTGTCGATGACCTCGCGGTACTCCTGGACGATCTTGTCCTGCTCCAGGCCGGTGAGCCGCTGCAGGCGCATCTGGAGGATTTCCTGGGCCTGGGTCTCGGAGAGCCGGTAGCCGCCACCCTCGCCCGGCTGCAGGCCCACGCCGGGCTCGAGCAGCTCGGGGCGGTAGGCCTCGGGGTTGCTGCCCGAGCGCTCGAGCATCTCGCGTGCCACGCCGGGCCGCCACAGCTGGGCCATCAGCCGCTCGCGGGCGATCGGCGGCGTGGGCGAGGCCTTGATCAGCTCGATCATCTCGTCGACGTTGGCGATCGCCACCGCGAGCCCCTCGAGCACATGGCCGCGATCGCGGGCACGGCGCAGCTCGAACACCGTGCGCCGGGTGATCACTTCCCGCCGGTGCAGCAGGAAGTACTCGATCATCTGCTTGAGGTTCAGCAGACGGGGCTGGCCGTCGACCAGCGCCACCATGTTGATGCCGAAGGTGTCCTGGAGCTGGGTGTTCTTGTAGAGATTGTTGAGGACGATCTCGGGGATCTCGCCGCGCTTGAGCTCGATGACGACCCGCATGCCCGACTTGTCGGATTCATCGCGGATGTCGCTGATGCCCTCGAGCTTCTTCTCGTTGACGAGCTCGGCGATGCGCTCGAGCAGCAGGCGCTTGTTCACCTGGTAGGGCAGCTCGTCGACGATGATCGCCTGGCGCCCTGCCCGGTCGGTGTCCTCGACATGGGTCTTCGCGCGCATCACCACGCGGCCGCGGCCGGTGCGGTAGCCCTCGCGCACGCCGCTCACCCCGTAGATGATGCCGGCGGTGGGGAAGTCGGGCGCCGGCACCAGCGCGATCAGCTCGTCGACATCGGCCTCGGGGCGACGCAGCATCAGCAGGCAGGCCTCGACGATCTCGACGAGGTTGTGCGGCGGGATGTTGGTGGCCATGCCCACCGCGATGCCGGCCGAACCGTTGATCAGCAGGTTGGGGATGCGCGCCGGCAGGACGGTGGGCTCGAGCTCCTTGCCGTCGTAGTTGGGCGTGAAGTCGACGGTCTCGCGATCGATGTCGGCGAGCAGTTCGGCCGCGATGCGCTCGAGACGGCACTCGGTGTAGCGCATGGCCGCCGCGTTGTCGCCGTCGACCGAGCCGAAATTACCCTGGCCGTCGACCAGCGGGTAGCGCAGCGAGAAGTCCTGCGCCATGCGCACCAGGGTGTCGTAGATCGCGCTGTCGCCATGGGGGTGGAACTTGCCCATGACCTCGCCCACGACACGGGCGCACTTCACGTAGGGGCGGTTCCAGACGTTGTTGGCCTCGTGCATCGCATAGAGCACCCGCCGGTGCACCGGCTTGAGGCCGTCGCGCACATCGGGCAGCGCCCGCCCGACGATCACGCTCATCGCGTAGTCGAGGTACGAGCGGCGCATCTCCTCTTCGAGGCTGATCGGCAGGGTCTCTTTGGCGAAGGTGTCCATGCTGGGGGGCGGTTGGCCGCATGCGCTCGGCCGCGGGGGCCGGGGATCCGAGGCCGCGGCGCCGCGCGGCCGGGGGCCAGCCGCGGCACTGCGCGTCTGGCACTAAAGCCTTGAATCTTAACCTGAACCGAAGGCCTTCCCCGTCCGACAGGCGTCGCGCTGTGCTTTACTTGCGGCCATGGAACTGATCATCCCCCGCTGGATCGCCCCGGTGGTGCCGCGTGGCGCGGTGCTCGAGCAGCATGCCGTGCTGGTCGACGGCACGCGCATCGCCGCCGTGATGCCCGCTGCGCAGGCGCTGGCAGCCTGGCCCATGGCCCGGGTCACGGAGCTGCCCGGGCATCTGCTGGTGCCGGGCCTGGTCAACCTCCACACCCATGTGGCGATGACCCTGCTGCGCGGCGCCGGCGACGATCTCCCGCTGGAGCCCTGGCTGCGCGAGCGCATCTGGCCGCTGGAGGCGCGGCTGATGTCGCCGGCCTTCGTGGCCGACGGCTCGGTGCTCGCCTGCGCCGAGATGCTGTTGGGCGGCGTCACCTGCTTCAACGACATGTACTTCCACCCGGAAGATGTCGCCGACGCGGCGCTCGACATGGGGATGCGGGCAAGCGTGAGCATCATCGTCATCGAGTTCGCGTCCTCCTACGGCAGCGGGCCGGCCGACTACATCCGCAAGGGGCTCGAGCTGCGCGACCGCCTGCGCGATGCGCCGCGCATCGGCTTCGCGCTGTCGCCGCACGCGCCCTACAGCGTCTCCGACGAGAGCTTCCGCAAGGTGGCGAGCCTCGCGGCCGAACTCGGCCTGCCGGTGCAATGCCATGTTCACGAGACCGCACGCGAGATCAGCGACAGCCTTGCCGCGCACGGCTGTCGCCCGCTGCAACGACTGGCACGGCTCGGCCTGCTCGGGCCGGAGTTCATCGCGATCCACGCGGTCCACCTCGACGATCACGACATCGCCCTGCTCGCGCAGCACGGCGCGAGCGTGGCCCACTGCCCGCACTCCAACCTCAAGCTCGCGAGCGGCATCGCCCCCACCGCCCGCCTGCTCGCCGCGGGCATCGAGGTCGGCATCGGCACCGACGGCGCTGCCAGCAACAACCGACTCGACCTGCTGTCGGAAGCCCGCACCGCCTCGCTGATCGCGAAGGGCTCGAGCGGCGATGCCACGGTCTGGCCGGCCCACCAGACGCTGCACGCCATGACGCTGGCGGGCGCGCGCGCGCTCGGTCTCGATTCGCGGATCGGCAGCATCGAGGTCGGCAAGCTCGCCGATCTCGCCGCCTTCGACCTCGGCGAAGCCTGGACCCAGCCGGTCTTCGATCCGGTCGCGCACCTGATCAACACCGCCGGCGGGCATCACGCCAGCCATGTCTGGGTGGATGGCGAGGTTGTTGTCCGTTCGCGACAATTGCAGCGTGAGCAGGCTCAGGAACGCCTGGCGAGCGCGGTCGCCCGCACCCGCCTGTGGCATACTCGCGTGGTCGAAACATTGCCGACCGGCGGTTTTGTCAGTGGCGTCTGAGCGTCGCCGCATGCGCCGAGTCACGGATCATCCTACCGAGAGGAAAACATGAACAAACCGGTCCATCTGGGCGTTCTCGTCGCCACCGTACTGCTTGCCGTCGCTGCGCCGGTCCACGCGCAGAAAGGCGATCCCAAGAGCAGCGGCTATGTCCTCAGCCCCGACGCCCAGGTCGTGAAGAGCGGCACCGGCCTGTGCTGGCGCACCGGCTACTTCACGCCGGCCATGGCGCTCAAGGGCTGCGACGACGACCTCCTGCCGCGCACCGCCCCTCCGGCGCCGGCCCCCAGCCCGATGGCTCCGCCGCCTGTTCCCGCTCGCCCGGCAGCGGCCGCTCCCGCTGCGCCCGCCCCGGCCGCGCCCGCCGCGCCCGCACCGGCCCCGCGTCCCGCGCCCGCCCCGACGCGCCCCGCCCCGACCAGCGAGAAGGTCACCTTCGCGGCCGACACCTTCTTCGACTTCGACAAGTCCATCGTCAAGCCCGAGGGCAAGGCCAAGCTCGATGATCTGGTCGGCAAGATCAAGGGCATCACCCTCGAAGTCGTGATCGCCGTTGGCCACACCGACAGCGTTGGCACCGATGCCTACAACCAGAAGCTGTCGGTGCGCCGCGCCGAGGCCGTCAAGGCCTATCTGGTGAGCAAGGGCATCGAAGCCAATCGCGTCTACACCGAAGGCAAGGGCGAGAAGCAGCCCACC
>Ga0315901_10003140_pt1 | contig 21767 bp, 28 predicted proteins | sample LakEriMetagenome_10_FD_203761 | JGI IMG/M metagenome (GOLD analysis project Ga0315901, IMG submission 203761) | Freshwater fungal communities from buoy surface, Lake Erie, Ohio, United States - Buoy 2 MA116 | ecosystem: Environmental > Aquatic > Freshwater > Lake | place: USA: Lake Erie, Ohio... | reverse complement strand
GCGTGTCTGGAGCGGTATCTCAATTGCAACCTGCTCAAGGCGTAGTAAGTCAGCAGGCACAAGTTCAAGCTGCACAAGTAGAACCTACCAGCACTGCCCTTGGAACACTTAAGGCTGCTGAGGGTACGGCTACCCAGATCACTGGTGCACCAATTCGGGGCGTACAGACAGGGGAAATTATTTCCGGTGCTGCTGTCGATAGAACTGCAGTAGAAGCTGCACTGCAGCAAGCAGAGGCAGCACAAGGTGTTGTAACTGCAGACATGACTGTGCAGGGTCAACTTAATACCTTGATGTCTACCTTTGAAGCTGGCAGTCCCCCGCCATGGGCTGCAGCTTCTCTACGTAATGTCACATCTGTACTGGCACAGCGTGGGCTAGGAGCTTCTAGTTTAGCTGGGCAAGCAATGATTCAAGCTACACTTGAAGCTGCACTACCAATTGCTTCTGCTGATGCTCAAACATACCAGCAGATGGGATTACAGAATCTGTCCAATAGACAGCAAGTGGCAATGCTCACTGCTCAGCAACGTGCTCAGTTTTTAGGACAAGAGTTTGATCAAAACTTTCAGACTCGTGTTTTAAATGCAGCCAAGGTTGCTGATATTGCCAATCAAAACTTTAATGCCCAGCAACAGATAGCAATAGAGAATGCCCGTCTTGCTCAGACTATGGACATGGCTAATCTAAATAATAGGCAAGCATTGGTCATGGCAAATGCTGCTCAAATTGCCACACTTGAAACTGCTAACTTAAATAATCGTCAGCAAGCGGCTGTAGCAAATGCTCAAGCTTTCTTGCAAATGGACATGGCTAACTTGAGCTATTCACAGCAGGCAGAAATGTTTAAAGCACAATCGAATGTGCAGGCCATATTGTCAGATCAAGCTGCAGAAAACGCTGCTAGACAATTTAATGCTGCCAGTCAGAATCAAGTTACACAATTCTTTGCTGGTCTTGCAACACAAGTACAGCAGTTTAATGCAACACAAACAAATGCTATGTCGCAGTTTAATGCTGACCAGTATAATACTGTAGCTAGATTTAATACTGAATCACAAAATCAACGTGAGCAATTTAATGCTCAAAATAGATTAGTGATTGATCAATCCAATGCCGCATGGCGCAGAGAGATTTCTACAGCTAACACTGCAGCGATTAACCGTGCCAATGAAATTAATGCACAGTCTGCTTTACAAGTAGGTTTAGCTGAGTATAACAATCAGATGCAAGTTTTCCGTGATAATATTCAGTACGCATTTACATCTGGCGAGAATAATAAAAACAGAGAAAACTATGTAGCGATTGCTGTGCTACAGAAGCAAGCAGCAGTAGAAGCAGCTAAGCTTGCTTTAGAAGGCAAGATGTACGAAGCTCTTGGAAATGTCTCTGCAAAGATTATGGAGAAGACTACAATTGCTGGCGATGCTTACTCTGCAATGAAGAGTGCCTTTGGTACTATTAAAGCTGGTGCTATTGCTCAGCTTGGTGGGGGCACTGGCGGTGCTGCATTGATTGATACTTCTAACCTTAGCTCTACTGATCCGGGATATGGATGGACATACTACACAGATGGCACAGCCATTGATCCCTCTGGAAATTACTACTATCAGGGTGAATTAGTATGGACCGCTGGTACAGACGTACCAGATACTGACTTCGGGCAGGAATTCTAAAATGAATCGATATATTAAACAGCTAGAGCGTGTCATTGAAGAACGCACAGGTCAAGAACCTAAAGTTAAAACTAAAGGTTTACTTAGCCCTAAAAGTTCTGTAACGCCAATTAAAAAATCAGACGATATTATTGAGCGTATGGCTAACTATGTAATGGATATCCGTCAGAAACGAATGGAGATTAGAAATGGCAATTGATCCTAAGTTTCTAACTGCCCCTATTCCCGGTTCTTCCTTAACAGGCGAACCCGGAAATTATCCATGGGAGAATCCCCCTCAGTTTTCTAAGATAGAAGAGGTTATTGATTTCTACACTGAGCGCATGACAGATGATGATGTTGAAAGTGCAATCATTAGTGCACTTGATACTGGTATATCTGTAGAAGCTATGGCAGATCAGATTCTAAACTCTGGTGTCATGAACGGTGTTCATTCTTATGATATATCAGTACTTGTCAATCCTGTAATTCGTGAAATGATTATGTATGTTGGTGATATAAGCAATGTGGACTACATAGAATCTTATGAGAAAGAGGCTGTTAAAAAACGTGTGCCACGTGAGATTGCTAAAGAGATTGCCCGTGAGATTTCTAAAGAAGCACAGGCACCAGCACCTGCTCCGATGGAAGTAGAGCGTAAAGGATTAATGGCTAAACGGATGATGGAGGAATAATGCTAACCGCATTTGTAACTGGGTTTGCCAAAGGTGCAACCGAAGTAATAGAAGAAAAAGATAAAGAGATCCGTGATACCGTAAGCACACGGATGAATTATCTATTGCGTAAGCGTGAGAAGTCTTTAGAAGAAGCCAATACTCGCCGTGATGAACTCCGTCAACAGGCCAAAGATCTGCAAGCACTGTCGGGCAATCGTCTTACTGAAACACAAATTGCAGGTATCTTAGAGTCAGGACAGGCAGATACTGTCATCACTAACTTAAAGAAAGACGGTGCCAATTTAACAGACGAACAGACTGCTGGTCTGTTTACTCCCGGAAAAGATTACAAAGGCACAGTGCAAGATGTAGTAGGTAGACTGACCACACTAAAACCCGGGGCAGAAGCAATGCCCACAGAAGAAGTAGAAAAAGGTGCCTTTGGTTTACCAACACGTGCTGGGGCAGAGACACGTGAGAAGTTTGCAAAAGCATCAGGAGTGTCTATTGACGATCTGTACAAAAATAAATTTGATAAGATTGCTGAGTTTAAACCCGTAGGTCGATTAGATTTAACTGCTTTCTCAAGTCCAGAATCTGATGCTGCAGTTAAAGCAAAATTCCGTGATCACTTAGCCAGAGCAACACAAGGCTTAGAGCAAGGGTCTGATGATTACAACAGAGCAGTTGGACAAGCATTAAAGAATCCTGAAGTACAAAGAAGTCTTTCAAAGCTTCGGGCCATGATTGTAGTAGATAACATGGTCGATCCTGAAAAGAAAGGCGACTTAACCTTTGGCAACATCAATACTATCTTTGATCGTTCACTTAAGAACGGTCTAGATATTCTTGTTCAAAAGGGTGTAATTAGATTTGATCCCAGCAAGAATGACTATGTTCCAATTATTGGAGATGCGGATGCTATTGGTTCTTACATCGATCATAAAAATAAAATCATTAGAGATGCAGCTTTTGCAAATGGTTTGATTGATGAAAAAGGAAACATTACAGGCGGTCCTGCAGGAGAAGCAGCAAAAAGAGCATTGTCAATATATGCTGAGATAGAAAATAATAGAATTGTATCGTGGAAAAATGCTGCCCAAGGAAAGACACCAGCACGTACAGAGAATGCTGAATTTGTTTCTCCAGAAAAGTTTTCTTCGCAAGTAAATGCTATGGATCATTTATCTACTGAAGAAAAACAAAGGGCTATTGATGCGTACAATAAAGCCTATCAATTTAATGAGCGCAGACAAGCAGCAAGACCTCAAGCACTTCCGGGAACTGCTGCCGGTAAAGGTAAACCTATACCAAAAACAAAAGAAGGAAAGATTGACGGATCTAAACTTGTATCCGGTGAGACTTACGTAGACAGTAATGGCGTAAGTAAAATTTGGAACGGAACTAGTTTCCAACCTGTAAGGTAAAGGAATAACATGGCAAGTGATTTTGATTTGCCAGTTGTTGGTGTTCGTAAAGAAAAAGCAGATGAGTTTTCTTTACCGATTGTAACTCCGACTACTCAGCAAACTAACAGGGCACTGGGTTCTACATTTGAGATGGAGACAGGTACTGCGCCTGTAGCTGATGTAACTCCACGGGATCTTCCGACAAAGACAACTACAAATTTTAAGGATCTTACTAAAGATGAGAACCTTCAAATCATCCGTGATTACGCTATAGCAAGATACGGAGAATCTGGAAAGCAGAAATCAAAAGAATCTAACGAAGACTATGTCAAGCGTTGGATGACTTCAATGCGACAGTCAGAATGGAACACAACACTTAATGCTGTTCCTGAACTGAACTGGATCTACAACGCCAAGGTAGATGATGTACGTAAAGCTGCCAAGGCTCATCAACTATACGACACTATACCGGATTGGTACGAAGCTGGTGGACAGCCGGGAGTACGTCCTTTTGCTGAAGCTACATTTGCTGCAGTATCTGAACCAACTAATATCATTAGCTTTGGTATTGGTGCTGCTGCTAGATATAAAGCTGCACGTGAAGGCATTAACTTTGCATTGAAAAAACGTATTGCTGCTATCGGTGGTGCTGCGGCAGCAGAAGCTACGCTCGGCACTGGAGAGAACTTAGTACAGCAACAATTACAAATTGAAACAGGCAGACGTGAAGAATTAAGTTATGGTGAAGCTACCCTTGCAGGCAGCATCAGTGCTGTCTTTGGTGGTGCAGAAGCCCGTGCTGCTTTCCGCATGCCTAAGAAAAGTACCAAGGAAGATCTAGAATCTGTATTGGCAGGGCGCAAGTCTGCAAGATCTATTGAAGACCCAGCTACACAAAAATTAGTAGCCGACTTTGATAAAGAACTGGAAGACACTTTATCTAAGTTTGATATCTTTGAAGGCCGTAAGGTGCTAGATGAATTATCTCCACCCGGACCATTAACACAAGCAGAGATACGTACAGATGTCAATCGTAAAGCGATTGATGTTGCTAAGTACGTAATGATTCTTGATCCTACATTTCGTCCCAAGCAAGGACAAAAGATTAGCGATGCGGTAAAAGATGTTTTTATGACAACAGAGCAAATCGATGATGTCGTTTTAGATGCCGCATTAAAGAAAGCCAACTTAAGTCCTGCAGAATTTGCACAAGCCACTCGTACTACAGTGGCAGATGCAGCCAGCATTATGCAAGGATACTCCGCCTTAGCACGTACACTAAAACGTGTTGCAGAACTTGATCCTGAAGCAGAGAAGATTATTAAAGATATGTACGGCAAAGATCAAGATGTAACCTCTGCCATGGGATATCTAATGAATGGTATTAGAAGGCTAGAGCGAGAATCAAAGGCTTTAGTTGTATCCAGTATTGCAACTACCACACGTAACATGATGGGCACTACCATGGGTATGACATGGGATGCTGCCTCACGTCTGTTAGAAGGTGCCCTATACACAACAGGCAAAGTATTAAAAGGTGCGGCAACAGGAACATACGAAAGAGGTGATCTTACAAAAGGATTGCAGACTACTATTCGTGATGCTTTTGGTACACTTACCTACCTCACAAATGCAGGCATTACTGCTGAAGTAACTGAAAAGATTTTAGCAGACAATCCACGCATTAAGCAGCAGCTATTCTCTGCCTTGCAAGAGACAGGCAATGCCCAACTATCTGCTGTATCTCGTATGGCTAACACTTTTAACGTAGCACAAGATGCTTTGTTTAGACGTGCAGCATTTACTGCCAGTGTAGAGAGGCAGTTACGTGCTGTCGGTCTTGACATGTACAAGATCATTGCCGATGGTAAGCAGATTCCTGCTGATGTAATTAAGAATGCAGCAGACGATGCTCTGAAAGCTACCTTCTCGTACATGCCAAAGCCACATAAGGCAGGGCAGGTAACTGTAGAAGCCAAGGCAGAAGGTCTTGCTAACCAGTTTGTAAGATTCTTTGAAGGTCTGCCCGGAGGAAGTTTGGTTGTAACATTCCCACGGTTCATGACTAATGCCATGTCTTTTCAATATCGCTATAGTCCCATTGGTGCTACCTCTGGTGTAGGCGATATGATGAAAGCCAGTACGTTGTTTAGTAAAGATCCTGCACGTGCTGAGAGAATGATGCGGGAAGGCGTTGGTAAGTTCTCACGTGGTGCTGTTGGCACTGCCATTATGTACGCTGCTTACAAGTACCGTTTAGAGAATCAAAACACAGAGTGGTTTAATGTTCAAGGTGATGATGGTTCTACTGTAGACACACGTGCAATATTTCCAATCGGCCCGTATCTAGCTATTGGCGATTTTCTTGCCAAGATGAAACTAGGCAAAGAGGATGAAGCCAAGGTATCTGAAATGGTATCTACTATCGTGGGCATGAAGTTGCCTGCTGGAGCACAAGCAACCTTTTTAGATTCTTTACCTGAGTTGATTGCAACTACTGAAGGCAAAGAAGGCGAGAAGTTAAAAACAGCCATAGGAAAAATAATTGGTGACTTTGCTGGAAGATTCGTACAGCCCGGACAACCCGTGTTTGCTTACTTAGATATGTTTGACAGAGAATCTCAGGTAGTGCGTGATCCCAATGTAATCACTGGCGATGACATTGTCACCGAAGCAGCAATGAACAGAATCAAAGGTAAATTGCCAGCACTTAAAGAAGAGTTGCCTGAAGCTAAGAGATACTTACGTAGAGAAACACCAATGCGTGGTGGGGAATTCTTTAACGTGTTATCAGGTATGCGTGTAGTGCCACGTGTTAACAAGATAGAGGAACAGTTTAAGAAGCTTAGCTTAGATCCTTATACATTCTACGGATCATCTGGAGATAAGGTCTATGACCGTGCTGTTATAGAGAACTCAATTCCCTATGTAGAACGTCTTGTAGGAAACTTTATTGAGTCGGAAAGATTTAATCGAATGACACCGACTCAGCAAAAGATTGCACTCTCTGAAAACATGAGCATGGCATTGGATATTGGTAGGCAGTTAACACAGGGAAGGATGACTGTCTCTGATCGTGAACGTGTCGATAAGCTGACGTTTAATAAGTTGCCACAGAGAGAACGTAAGGCTATTAACGAGTTGTACGCCAAAGATAATAATGGGCGTACGATGGACGAAGATAAAGCGTACAACCAAGTCTACAAGTATCAAGCACGTATATCTGGATTCAGATAAAAAACAGGGGGCACTAAGCCCCCTGATAGTTTGGTGCTGACAGTAGGACTTGAACCCACGACCTACTGATTACAAATCAGTTGCTCTACCAACTGAGCTATGTCAGCTACAACTTAAATGCGCTGAATGCTGTATCCCAGATGGGTATAGCCACGGTCAGAGTTGTGTCCTTTGCTACGAATCAAACGCTTCAGCAGAGTACGTGCTGCTTCATATGATTTAAATGACACACGAAAAGATTTGATTTTAAGTTTACGACCATTGAGTTTGACTACGTACATACTAACTCCTTCTTTCTAGGTTCTCAAAATAGGCAGCATTGAATCCTCGCTGCCACTCTTTGCCCTGAACAGTATCGGGCTTGTATGGATTTCCAAGCCACCCTTTCTTGAATGCAAACTTGCCTTTGTCAAACTGAATAGACAGAGGTGCTGTACGTTCTTTCTTGATGTGTTGAGTATCCATACGGTCCCTATTATATCTCACAGGTAGAACCAGTGCAAGCAAGTGTCTGCACACCTTCGACATTATCGTCATGCTCAACCAAGACATCCCAGTGAATATCCTTTGGCATCTTAGCTAACAAAGTTTCGTAATCCTCTTTGGAGCACTCCTCATATGGAGCCTGTCGATACGTGCCACCATCGTAAGGCAAGAAGGATACCCCACTGATCTCATCGAAGTTTCTCCACACCCAAGCACCCACATCCATCCACTCCTCTTCCTTGACAGAGATAGTGACAGAAGGTTTGTGCTCACACCAATGCCGTTGATACATTAGCCACAGATCTAAATGCTGCACTGCATCTAGATCCTCACGGGTACGAGCGTGGTCTGGTGATTTCATTGGGAATGAAAACACTACAGTGCTCTCAGGACGCATGACACAGTCTTCTGCAGGTACTCCAGCCTCTATAAGAAACGCCGTAAGAGGATCTTTTTTATCTCCCCTAACCCTGCGAATGTAATAATCACTATGTCGAGTATGAATACCAGAGGCAGAATCAACAAGTTGGCTAACAGTGCCACTAGGTTTGACGCAAGTAATAGCAGTAGACTGAGGGATTCCCAGATTTGCTGCAAAGTCCATGTTGGTGCTAACGGCGACTTGGCGTAGCTGTTCAAGATTCTTCTTAGTGCTGTCACAGATTGTACCCATCCATTCGTTATCAAGAATACCAGTTAATGATACACCCAACAGACGCTCTTCTTCAGTGTTCTTCTGCCATATCTTACGTAGATAGGGGAAGTGTGTAAGTGTAGATTGGAACGTGCCAAGTATGGTAGCAATACGCACCTTGCGTGACAAGGATTCCAGTGTGTCTTCCTCACGTACTACTACTTCTGTGAGGTTACAAAATTGATATGGCCTTAATATAATTTCCGAGCAGGGATTAGTTCCAAAGTCATAGTCACTGTCCCGTCTGCCATTCTTCTTTGCTTGAGTCTTACTTGCGTCCCTAGAGAAGATGCCTCGTTCTCCAGAATGACTGTTGTAAAGGCTTGTCCATTCTGCAAGAAACTGTCCAATATCTGGTTTAGCGTTGTAAGTTGCTGAGTTGTTAGCCAAAGCCCGTTGCCCGTTATGTGTCCACCAGTCTCCAGTTTTTGCATGGCGCATCCTATCGTCTTCTAAATCTGACAAGCTGATCATTGCCGATCTACGCACCCCACCCACAACAACAACTTCCCCGATCTTGCACAGAATATCATGGCATTCGATTGATGTAAGTTTCCTACCAATTGCTGATCTAAACTTGGCAATAGTAAACTTAAATAATTCATCCAGAGGCGCAGGCCCAGAAGCTCTCCCCCCAAAAGTTTTAAGTCTTGCTCCGGCTGGGCGGATCTTGCTAAGGTCATACTTTGCCACCTCCCCAGAGTATAGTAGAGCGATGAGTTGACGTAATGCTTTAGCCCAGCCTTCTTTGGAATCTGCAACAGAAATAACAGTCTCAGAATCAAACAACTGGTCCGGCACTTCAGGTAGCTGGTCGACATATCTGTGCTCCACAGAGAATCCTACACCCGTACCACACAATAAAATATACATTGCCTCATCAAAGGCTTTTGGGTCATCTATGGGCAGATAGGAGCAGTTGTACCCTGCGGTATTGTCTCTGTCCAAAGCCTTGCCAGCGGTCATTATAGCCCTCATAGAAGGCATTACTTCTAGGTTGATGATTGCATCTCTTAGCTCTTTGTATAAATCATCTGTCACAGTGTAGTTAAACTTCTCCCGTAGATGTTTAACCATGAATGTTGTGTACCGATTGACAGTCTCCTCCCAGTGCTCCCTGCGTTTCATGTCAGAAAGGTAGCGTGAGTACCGGGATTTGGCTATGTAAGTTGAATAGGGGGTCATTAAATCTCCAGAATTATAGTGAAAAAAATAGGGCACTTTCGGATGAGTGCCCCGGGATCATATAGTTATACAGATTGGCCTCCTAATAGCAAGAACTTTTTTATTATTAAACGCTGTCCCCTTTTAACAAGAGGGTTTCTACATATACTATTGCCTCTTGTTCGCACAAGAAAAACTTAACGTGTCCCTCGTACCGTGTTGCATGATACGCCACTACAACTATTTGATCAAATGCCTGAGATACTTTAACAATCCAGTCTCCCTTTCTAATAGCATTAATGCTTACCAGTCGAACTATCATTAGAGTGAAGCTGTTGTAATGCTTCTGAACCTTCGATGATCTCTTGCAAACGCTGTGCTTTCTCTGCACAAATCTCGTCTACAGTTTCTTGCACACCGGGATATCCTTCTTTCTCAAGGAAGCTGGCAAAGCGTTGTAATACTTCAGGCCAACTGCAATCACTGTCCATTTGAAAATCATAAGACAGTCTCGTGCCATCATCAAAAGATACAACCCAACTGTAATGTTTTAAACTAAGCATTGGAACCTCTGTTTCTAATCTCATGTGCAATGTAATCACGCACACTGTAAGGGGGCATTGAGTGCGGCTCCCCCAAGCCAGTTACTTCAGCAAGTTTAGCGCAACACTCTCGCTCTTCTTCCACCGCACGTTTAACTTCTGCATCAATGATGCTGCGTAGGTGTTGCATGGTAATTAAAAAGTCTTGACTATAGAACATGGTCTGCCACTTTCAATTCAATTAACTCATCTGGCGTTAACCACACGTCACTGGGTGGCAAAAGCTTACGCCGTATTGTTGATGCATCTAATCCTGTGTTGTCTCTTAAAAGATTAATCATTCTTTGATTAGTGTACTCTGCTGATTTCATGTACGACTTTATGTCATGGTGCTTACCGTCAACACAGTCAGAAAACTGGTGGGACATTGTGTTGGCATTCTTGCCTATAAAGCGAAGTCCTTTTGTGCCACTTGAAAATATTAAGAAAGCTGCAGACATGACATTGCCAACACCAACAGTACGGATGTTGTGCTTGGTGTATCGCATCATGTCGATGAGGCAGAATGCATCATCTAAATAACCGCCCATGGAATTGACATACATTGTCAGCGTATGGTGGCTGGGTTTATTATTTTCAAATATCAACCAGCGAATAGCGGCATCAACAGAATCAGAATCAATCATGCCACTGAGCACATACGAATTAGAATCCAGTATGCCACGATCAATGACATCGGCTGCACCTAACCCTGCATATGGATCTGCTTGTTCTTCTATATCCTGTTTTATATTTAGCATGGTATGGTAACGTACAAAAGAGTATTGATCGGTACTTGATAAAACATTTCTCCACTATACACGTATTTGTTTGGAACCTCAACTAACGGCGAATCCAACAGAGCTTGAGTGCCACAAACAAATGCATGCGTTTGTTCTTTGTTTATAACTAAAAACACACACGGCATATCCAGTTCAGTAAATTTCTTTTTACGTGCTGGTATTTGCAATGTGTCGTACTGGAAAGTGGGTCCAGACCACACCCGCTTGATCTCGACCTCTGAGTAAAACACTTCCCACCCCGTATTTACAATAAGATCTGCGCCGTAGCGGTCTGGATTATCCTCAACCGTATAACCAAAACTACCCCAATACCTTTTACCCGCTGCTCTAGCAAGTGTGTCATTCTCTTGGTGTAGGTCTTTACTAAACCTTTTCTTTACTGTCATGCGTGATCAATCTCTACTTTAGTTGCACCAACTAGATCTGCATTTATGTCGTACATGGCGTCTGTTACTGCCTCTTGTATGACTTCAATTAAATACTCTGTATTGGTATATGCTGTTGGCATATTGTCCTCATCAAACTCGACATAAAATTTAACTTCTGCTGTAACCATGCCAGCCTCTTACCAATTGGTGCCTTCTGTTTTCTCAAGAAGCTCAGTCATCTTCTCAAGATACCACTTAGCTTTACGTGCATCCTGAATGGGTTTGCCCTTGTGCCACATTCTGATTACGTACTTCAGCACATTGCCGTGACAGTAGTTAATTGTTTCGTATGGGCCTAGTGTGTCTAGGATTACATCGATAGTTTCGTACTTACCGAAGTTGTAATGGGCTGGTTTTTGTACTTCATCCAAACCTTCTTTGTTCTGTTCTTCATAGTTTCTATTGGCAGCAGAACTCCACTCTGATGGAGAAGCATCATCGATAGATGCTCCCTGTGTCTGACGAATGATGTCGCCCAGTGTCTTTGCTTTCATGCTGTCCCCTTTGTCTTAGTCCACTGGTCAAGTTGCACTACGTTATCGGGAGTTAACGATTCTGCTTGATCATTTTCTTCACGAAGCTTTGCCATGTAAACGGATACACGATTAGCAAAAGTTGAATCTGAGTTCATCAGTTGGAAGCAGGCAACCAATCCATTGACCATGTATAGCAAGTCTTCAGCAGACTCCGCCGACAGATCCGGTGAGGGCATGGCGACAATGTTTAAGTTAACCGTTCCATCCCATTTACCTGCTTGTAAATTAGGGCGCACTACCAGTGCAATATCATTATCATTAAGCGGTGCCATCATCTGTCTTCCTTCTATGTGGATAGTTGATAAGTTCAGGGTAAAATATTTTACTACGTGTTTTCTCTTTAAGCCATGCTTCAGGTATTTCTTTATCGGCATAGATAAATCCGTGCTTGGTACACCAATCCCCGTAAGTTGTCTTTGATACTTTTGATAGCCTACGTTTACTACTTTCAAATACAAATCTAATTTCAAGATTCGCATGTTGTTTCTTTACCAGTAAATGCTTACGTCTATCTTCGGCAGTAAATAATCCTTTGGTTTCAATAATGATTCCATTCTCAAGTATAAAGTCTGGTGTGTACTTTCTGTACTTAAGATCCTCCCATTCGACTTTAACTTTTTCATAAATAAATTTAATGCCAAGTTCCTTGAGTTGATCTTGTATCTTGACCTCAAGTCCACTTCTGTACCCATGCTTCTTGGCAGCATAGAATTGTTTTTTATTAAAGGTCACGAAGCTCTTTAATCTTTTTTGATCTTGACATACGGGACCATCGGCGGATGTTCTGCCCTGCTGACCAATGATGGTCTTTCTTCAAGGTTATCCCAACACGCATATCTGTAGGAACACCATCCACACTCTTTGTCCAACACAAGGTTGCCCGTAGGTTTGCCTCTATAAGTCTCTTCAACAGGTGCGTAACAACGGGTGAATTTATTCTCTTGTAAAGCAGATGCTTTCTCGCCAATCTTCTGTACTTCCGTATCAACATCAAGTCCTGTCGCCGGTACATACTTAAACTCTCCCTTTGCTTTGTTGATAACCCACCATCCCCCTGCCTTTACGTCCATGGCTCTGGCATAGCCTGCAAGCTGTGCTACATAACCAAAGGAATCGTTAGATGCAAGCGTGTCATAATCAACAAACTTATTACGGTAAGACCAATCACTAGCAGACTTAACATCATCTACTGCTCCGTCTATTGATAGATCGGGTGTGCCTTGCACCTCGTACCCGTCCACCTTCAGTGTGACCTTCTCGCCATTGGAATATACAACGCCTGCCTCTGTGAGCAGACCTTTGAATACAGCTTCCACAATATCACCAATCATCATATTCATCAGGAAGTTTGATGACATTGTGGTTGCTTCTTCAGGACGATTCTTTTCAAACCACAACTGGCAGTACGGTCTGCCAGCGTTTGACATACGTAATGAAAACTCTCTAGACTTCTTATCAACAAACTGCCGAACTAAGGCAGCACGTACATCGTCAGTGATCTGATTGATAGTCTTCTCACTGACAGAAGCTTTGCCAGTGCGTACTTCTTCGATGTACTGGTGTACCTTTAATTCGGCAGGATGTTGCATTAAGCTGCGTCCTTTATCTCGACATCAACAAACTCATCCACTAACTCTTCGTCTACATCACCAGCACCATTATCACGTGCTTCATTGAACTGCTTGATGATGTAGTCATTGTAGTTATCAATCCACTGATTGAAGTCAGCGAATGTCTTTTGATCTGCATCTACCAAAGGAATGGCAGAGCTAAGATCAAGAGAAGCAAGAGGTAGGAAATAAGATTCCCCATTGGGAAGTCCCTTTTCTTCTGTATCTAAAGTAATCCAATGCTGGGGCAGTAGGCGATTCTGCTTAGCCATCTGTGTAATAGGGGCACCCATAGTCTTGAAGGCATCCTTATTATCGACTTCCCAAATGAAAGGCAACAGCAGATCTTCCTGCTCTTCGCCTTGTGCATTTAAGACAGACTTCATCTCTACCGTACCAAACAGGACACGAACCCGTTTGATGGATTTAATCAGAGATTGCATATCGGAAGGCAGAGACTTGTAGTCTTCAATCCAACCACTTGGCTTACCACAATTAAATCCACCTTCATTATCCCGAAGGTCAGACTTCAGGTCAAGGGCCATGATGGTTTTAACAAACCGATTCTTATCGCCCTCTTTGATAAACCGCTTGTACATGAACCGCTGATTGAACAGCCGAATACGTACGCTGTTTGAAAACAGTGTAGCTTTCTCTGGGATGTCCAACTTGTACATGCCAGCAGGCACAACTTCTACCTTACGCTTCTTGCCTTTGACTTCGTCTTCACCCATCACGCCAGAGTGATCGATACGTAGGCGTGGCAGGATGGATGATTTCTCTTTCGATTGATCTGCCTGCATACCCATTGCTGCAGCAAGAGCACCAAAGTTTGATTCATTATTTACTAACGCTAGTTGTGACATATATTTACCTTTCTATTAAGCAGCTTTCTGATCTAACCAATTTAAACCTAACTTAGCTTCAAGCAACAGTGGCACATTCATTTCAATGTTCCATCGTTTCTTAATCAGGTTGTGTATCTCATTTTGTACACTCTCAATAATGAGAAGCACTTCCTTTTCTTCGTCAGGGTGAACGTCTATCACGATTGAATCGTGTACTGAATTTACCACCACTGAATGCATCCCGTCAAGCTTATTGTAAATCTCCACAAGAACCAAGGGTACGATGTCTGCAGTGGCAAACCCCTGCACCGGATAGTTCTTAATGGCTGTGAAGTTTGTTACTGTACCATCCCTCCTGCGCTGGACATTCGGGAACGAATACTCCCTGCCACTGGGGATCTTGACCATCCTGTATCCCAGTGCCTGTTTAGCCAACACCTTATGCCACGCAGCTACCCCTTTATATTTTTCCATGAAGTGCTGGTAGTAGGCTGCTTCTGCTGGGGTTCTACCGTATCCAGTGGCTCCGTAGAGAGGCGCAAAAGTATGCGCCTTAGCTTCCTGCCTAGACGTTGTCTGCCCAGCGTCCGTAATAATCTTCGCCGTATACGAGTGTACATCGAATCCTTCCGTTACCTCTTTCATAGCCACAGGATCTTGAGACAGGAAGGCAGCTACCCTAAATTCTAGCTGGGCAAAATCTGCCTCCATAACCTTACCATTATTAAATCTAGACACAAACACTCGCTTGACTGGGAACGTACCGCCACGTGGCATGTTCTGCATGTTTGGATTACTGCCACTGAATCTGCCAGTAGCTGTGATGTGCTGGTTCAATCTAACATGAAGCATACCATCTAACTTCTTAAATGTTAGAATGCCATCTACAAAGTTAGATAGATAACTATCTAAGGCAGACAGTCGCTTAACACTACTAAGAAACTCTTCGGCAACTGTCATTCCTTTGGACTTTGCCACTCGCTCCAAAATCTCAAGGTTCTCTTTGGCAGTGGCAAAACCATTAGCACTCGCCCACTTGACCCCGGGTGCCGTGAACCTAAGACCAGCCATGTCTTTAGTTGCTTTAAATAAATAGCCTTGGCCTCCGCAAGTACCACACTTAGTAGCTTTCTTGAAGTCGGTTCCATCTTTTTTCTTTTTGTGTTTACTACCAGCCCCGTCACAATCCGGGCACTTCTCTGCCTTGGTCTTATACACCGTAGTGAAGTGCTGCTTTACAGCATTTTTAAAATCAGCATCTGTCATGTTAGGTGTGACTGCAGCAGCCCATTGGTTTTTGTCTTTGGGTTTACGGCTATAAATAACCCATGACAATTGCTCTGGACTATTCAGATTGATAGGTGTATCTCCCATCAGATCCGATACCATCTTCTGTAATCTATTTTCTATGGCAGATTTTTCTGATTCAAACTCCTCTTTTACAGAGGACAATTGATCAGTGTCTATCCTGAATCCTGTGCAATAGATACGTGCTAGGACGTAGCAGACTTCATTAGTAAGTTCAATTGTCGATTGTAAACCCGCATCCTTCGCTGTCTGCAGGCGAGCATGTAGTGCCTGATATACTCCCTCGGTGGCTCCAATATCGTGCTGTAAATATTCCGACAGTTCAGCGTGTGGTATGTCCCTTGTAGAAACATTGTTCTTGAAGTATGTGTCCAAGGTAGTTTGTTTTTGCACGTCACACTTATATCTTTCAGCTACAGCACTAAGGTTTAATGGCATCTTGTTACCACGTTGCATTACGTACTCTGCCAGCATGGTATCAAACACTTTGCCCTTGTAATTAAATCCTGACTCCCACAGCCAAGGCAAATCGTGGGCTAGGTTGTGACCTACCAGTACATCAGCAGAGTCAAGGTAGTCTTGTATTACATCCCTGCCATTCTTTGTTGGTGGTACATCTGCGTGATCAAAGGTTGCAATGTACGTGTCTTCATCACCAACAAACTTACACCCAATCATAACCAAACTATTGCCAGTCTCAAACGGGTCTAAGTGTTTCTTACCGTCCCGATTAGTTACAGTATTTTCTACATCAAGTATTAGAACTTGCATCGTTGTTATTCCATTGTTTCATTAATTCGGTTAGTCCGGCTACAAGATATTCTGCTTCTGAATAATCCATACAAATGTAATTATCTTGATGTGATGATATCCAAGACGGAAACTTTGCAATGAATCCATTGCCCGTGTCTTTAATCTTGCATAACAATTTATTTTCCTGTGCGTATTCCGGGCCGGATAAAAGTTTTACTTTGCCTTTTGACACAATTATTTTTGCATCTGTCATGATGAATATACTCCTGTCCTATAATCAAACTCACAATTAACAATCCTATGCACACCCGTAATCTTGTTCTTGACAATATTCAGATACCGCATGCCATCGTCTTCAGTCTGATCATTCAGTGGTGGGTTACGTGCTACCAATATCATAAGGTCAGACTCACCAGCAAGTCCAGTCTTACTGCCTTCGATCATAGCCTGAGATAAAACAATCTTGCCTTCAGCTTCAGCACTTAGCTGTGTGCAGTACACTACCAAGCAGCCGTACATCTTACCAAGGTTACGTGCGTAGATTGCGTTAGCCTTCAGTGCCTCTGCACTATTGGATGCAGATCCTGCTATAGCATCCTCAACAAACTTACTTCCAATGTCCAGCACGACAATGTCAGGCTGATGCTTTTTGATTACTCCTTCTGCCCACGACATCGTCCTGCCTGTTGCATCCACAAACTTTAGGTTATCCCTTATCGGATCGTAAAACCTATGTGCTTGTGTTTTATCTTCAGATATCTGATGCATGGTCATGCCAGTGCTGGCAGTTAGATATCTGCTGGCTACTCGCTCTGGCTTTTCCTCATTGCATAGTATGAGTATACGTGCTCCTTGTGCCGCCCATCCATTAGGTGCAGCACACAGGCTGGCGTGGAACGAGGATTTACCGACATTGGATCTTGCACCGATGACGAAGAGCATTCCGCTGTCGAGTCCGGCAACGGAGTGGTGCAAGGTTGGGATATTAAACTGCCACTTTGTATTGGTGCTGGCACGTTCGATAAGGTTGTCAATGGAGTTGTCGACATAGTTGATCCTTATGGATGGTGTGAAGTCATCTTGATAGTTGTTGATTAGATTTCGTAGTGGTTCAAGACTTGTCTTATCCCCATTAACAAAATCAAAACCAAGGTTAGCAACTTCCTGACCCACCACTTGCCTGAACAGATTGCTGAGTACGTCTTGTGCTACATCTGGGCTGAGTGTGTCTGCCTTCTCCATTAAGTGGAAGGTCATGCCGTAGGAATGTTTTTGTGCTGTAGTTAGTGTGGGATTTGATGCAAAGAATAAAGCTTTTATTTCGTCCAGTGTTATGTCTTTATCATACTGTTCCATTGCACTGTCAATGGTTTGCTTAATCTTACGGAAGTCTTTACCGAATAATTTCTCAGGGCACTTTGATCGTGCCTCCTGATAGAACTCTTTATTCAGCAGGCTTTTAAGTAGGGCTAGTTCCATGTGCTGTCTACCGTTTCAATTACGTGTTTGAGTTGAGTGACATCGTCTTCCTCCCTGTATTTTAAATCATCATGCAGGGGGAATGCAACAGCTTTGACACCATTGGACTTAAGCTCTCGGGTTATGGTGATTGTGCTTTTCCTAGCATCAGGATCTAAGGCCACAATAACCGAAGCATACCTGTGCAATAGTCCCACGTGTTCTGTAAGTAATGTCGTACCAAGTAAAGCAAAGCCTGTCCCTCCTAAAGTTTCTACAACAGCAGCCGATACTGCATCTTCTACAACCACGGCAACTGGCCCAGTGCCAGTGATGTATGCTGTCCGTGCCTCGCCATACCGTAACCACTTTGGCTGTGCATTGACAATGCTACGTCCGATAGCGTCCACGATTACACCATCTTGCGTAATTGGGAATACGACCCGTTGCTCTGCAACATCGTAACGTAGGCCAAGGTGATCGTGGTCTAGGCCGTATTTATCTGCGTATGGTTTGGTGTAGGTGCTGTCATACACCACCTGCTGCGGCATTACAAAAGGTGCAGGTGCCTTAGCATTTCTAAACCCATTGTTAAGGAGGTATTGTTTGATGTCATCAACAGTGAGGCCAACACGGACAGCCCCACTGATGTTGCAGCTATTAGAGTAGCAGTTATAAAGTAACGTCCCATTGTCATTGCTTACCGTAAATGTTTTATCTCTCTTGCATACGGGGCAACTACCCCTGTGTGTCATGCCCACTGCAAGGTTTAACTCTTCGATCTTTTGAATCAACTTTGATTTGTTCATTCTCTTTATCCAATAAATGTACTGTCTTCCTTAACTCGGTGAGTGCTACGGTAAATGCTTTCTCTTCCTCTGTCATCCACTGCCAAGTGCTGATCTCGGTGAGAGTACGGAAACAAGATACACAATAGGTATTGGAATTGTCTACCTTACACATACGTACACAGGGACTAAAGTTTGAATGGGTACTCAATTTTTGTTTGCTCCCAAGGTCTAGGGTGTCCATGAAAACAGATGACTTTATCTGTAGGCTGTATTCCAAGATGTCTGTCGTGGGCTTTGTAAGATACTACACCGGTGCATATGTCTTGCCAGTAGTGTACTTCATAGTCTTGCAGTGCGTACTCAAGGAAGTCTTGGTCACCGTAGAAGTCGTATGTACATTGTGTGTACAAGTCGTACACAAACTTTACAGACTTGCTCCAGTACATCATGCCTGAACCCATTGCCTTTGGATTGACAGGGGTCAGTGTGTACCCACGATAGAAATCACGGAGGATGACGAAGTCTTTAGACTGTGCTGCATGCACCAAACTGGTGCAGTCATTCACTAAGATGGTGTCTAGATCGAAGTACAAGCATGGCTCTTCTATCTTAAAGAGTTCAAGCTTTGACCACCATCCCTTCCAGTTGTGTACTAGAGGGATGTATTCGCAATTGCTTAGGTGTATGTCCGTAAGACATACGAATGTGTGCGTAGGTAAAAAATCCCTGCACATGTCACGTAAGTTGTAGACATGGCAGGGACTGTATTCTCCTCCGGTTTTTAAGACGGAGGCAACAATCATGCTTTAGTAAAGTGACGAAGCAAGTTGTTGTTCTTGATCCAGCTTTCGATATCCCAGTTCACTGGATTTGTAGCTGCGCTTACAAACATCAGCATCATGTCATTAAGTTCTTTGACAGTCATATCGGGCTGCGGTTTGTATTGATACTTAAATCCATCCACAAAAAATGTGATCTCCCCGATGGGAAGTTTCAGTGTGGTTGGCTGTGCCTTTGTTGTTGTTGTAGCTTCTTCTTTTACATCTTCAGTCATAGTTTTTCCTTTCAGGTTAAAGGTTCACCAGCATATACCTCACCCCCGGTGCGCCTTGGCAGTAGGCTATCATGGTTCTGACGGGCTGTCAATGCAACCCTAGCACCTGTAAGGGTATTCTTTATGTACGGTTTGAGACTGGCTGGGGAAGCATGCCCAGTGACCATCATGATGTTGGTCAGGGGAACCCCGGCATCGACCATCTCAGTCGTGCCAGTACGGCGCATGTCCATGAGCCACAGATCCGAGGGCAGTCCTGCTGCCTGCATGATCTCCCTGCCCACAGTGCTGAATTCAATCTTGCCGTAGTACCTCGGTGTGTACACAAGATTGCCACAGTACGGTGCAACATACGGCTGGTTACCCACCTCTTCCTTCTGTTGCTTAAGCATTGCCAGTAGATCATCCGAGATCGGTAGTTCTACCCTGCTCCTACGTTTGGATTGTTCTAGGTACAATACCCCACTATCCAAGTCAAGATTCTCCCACTTCAGGGTACGCATATCGCCTAGCCTTTGGCACCACTCAAAGGACATCTGTACTATCAGTCCGATAGAGCGCCATTTAAATTGGCTATAAGCGGTTTGTAAGAAGAGGTTGATATCCCCCCTAGTCCACACTACTTTGCGGGGCTTGTAGGGCTTTTTAGATAGGTTCCTGAAGGGATTTGAGTCAGCATATCCCCTTTGGATTGCGTAGTTAAAGAACTTACTGGCTACAGCTTGGGTGTGGTTAGCGAAAGAGATACCCCGTTCTGCCCACTGATCGTATGCCTTCTGTGCCTTTGGGGTATTGAGTGTGCCGAAGTACATCAGCCCTATCCGTGCACGATCCACCACGGTATCAAGGATAGTGTTCAGGCAGTACTTGTAGTCGTACTGGGTACGAGGACCAAGCCTTTTAAAGTCTAGTGATTGGTAGTATTCATCCAGTACGGTAGCTATCTTATTTCTTTTGCTCACGATTATTCGTCATCGGAATAGTAAAAGCTTTCATCAAACACAAAAGGTTCACCCATAGCAGTACACTTGATGAATCGCTTGTAGTCTGACGGGATCATGTAATACTCAAGCAAGCACTTGATTGCTCTCATTCTTTCGCTAAGGGTTAGTGTGTCTTCAAGTTCGTACTCATCTTGCAGCAATTCTTTTAAGTGCTTACCGTATTCCTGAAGCAGAATCATGATTGCAATTACGTCTGCTCTTTCCGAATCAAGATCAAGCTCGGTTACTACATGTACTTTTTTCATGGCAATCTCCTATCTAGTAGCCATTAAATATAAACCCACGTTTGAGAATGCATAGCCTGCATAGACCACCATCATGGGCATGTTGCCTTTCATGCCTTGCTCTACGGATATGTACGCATAAATTAATCCGGTTACAATAATCAGCCAAGAACTCAAAGCTTGTTCTCTTTCTTCCAGTACTTACGGTTCTGTTCACCGATCCATAGGCCAGCACACACTGCCTCTAGTTCTTGCGATGGCGGGTTAGACTTCAAGGCGTAATGCATGCCTACTTTGAATCCTTCAGCATGGGCACGATCTATTTGGCTATCGATAAGTATCCAAAGCAATCCGACTGCAGATAGAATGGCAATGATCTTCATGTGTTCTTCTCCTTTAGTTTGGCTTGCAAAACCTTTGCAGAAAGTCTCCAATTAACGGCGTGTGGTAATCCGCCATCAATCTTGCACTCTGCAATCTCATCATCCGTCAGCCCAACCCATTCACGCTTTGGTGGTGCGGTGTAGAAAGCAACGCCCTTTGTGTTCTCTCTGTTTTGTACCCACGCATCAAGCCGCATGTCGTAACGAAAGTAACCATAAGGCTCTTGTTCCGTCTGCGCTAGTGCTTGGCGTAGGTCAGTCATTCTTCTTTCTCCAACATGTGATTTAAAAACTCAACTTCCTCCTGCAGCCTACGTAATTCTTTAGCTGCTTCCTTACAGTACTGCTCAGGCCAAGGGGCACCACACCCACATTCAAATGCAGCCCATGCATGGCATGTGCACCCCTCGCCAGATGACTCTAGCAAATTGGCTAGACGTAAAGCATTAGGAAGTATCTTTTCCATTTTGTGCTTTCTGTTGATTATGAAAGTTAATTAACTCAATGTTCTGTTTGATCAACAGTTCATTGGCTACCTGCAATTCATACTCCAGCCTATCATTACGAGCACGTACAAGATTAATCTCTGTCTCCAGCATAGACACTACGTTGTGGTGATACTCTAGTGCCTCTTGCACAGTCTTGAATGTGCTCTCTACATCTA
>Ga0315901_10003137_pt1 | contig 21783 bp, 25 predicted proteins | sample LakEriMetagenome_10_FD_203761 | JGI IMG/M metagenome (GOLD analysis project Ga0315901, IMG submission 203761) | Freshwater fungal communities from buoy surface, Lake Erie, Ohio, United States - Buoy 2 MA116 | ecosystem: Environmental > Aquatic > Freshwater > Lake | place: USA: Lake Erie, Ohio... | reverse complement strand
TCATATTTTTTATTATCGATTGCAAACTTGTAAACGGTCATATATGGGCTGTCGGATATCAACTTGGGACCTGACACTCCTTCGGGCACTCGGTTCAAGTCAAACAACTCCATCAGTGCGGATTCTTTGACAGGCGTTTTCTCAATTTTGGATAACTTTTTGTAGTAGTCAAGATCCTCGCCCAAATGGTCCAGTGCTATTTCTCGTGCCACTTGAGGGTCTTTGGTGTGCTCCATCTCCACTTGAATGCCACGCCGGAGCTCAGCCTGCACAGCCTCCTGTGTGGTTTTGTACTTTTTTGCCAAGCTGGCCACAGAGGGCGTGGGTTGGTTCAGCAGTTGAGATATTTTCATTTCTATCCTTTTCCTACTCCCCAGTCAGGTTTACGACCTTCGGGATCTATCCTACCTGCGCGGTAAACCCAGGTAGTGAATGGTTCTGGCTGTCTACGAAGATGTCGGTTGGCTTGAAATTGACTTTTTAGTTCTTGATAGTTGGGAAGACGGAAGAGCATACGGCTCACCTGCTGATCAGTCATCTCCTCGGTACCCAGTGGCAGTGTATCTATATTTTTCATGAATATAGCTGCTATAGCAGTTGGACCTGTTCCTGATTGATATTGATCCGCCACCCAGTCTTTTTCTAGTTGAGTCCAGTTTCTGTCAGGACTTGTATATAAAGCTTGCAATCTAGCAACTTCTTCCTGGCCCAACTTTAGTTCTAACCAATGCTTCAGGGCGTCAAAACTTATACCATGCTTTTTTGCTAGTTGTTTAATAGTTATATTGCCTTGTTGAAATTCCCGAGCCATTGCGGCTTTGTCATCATCTGTTGCAAGTAGTCCCAAATGTGTCTGCTTACGTAAGTCTGGGAAATACTTATTAACCATAGTAGCAACCCAGTTCTGACTTTTCCCCATAAGTTCGCTTATTTTCTGATCAGTACAGCCTTGCTTGCGATAATCTATAATCTGTTGTTTGATTTTCGCCAGTTGGTCTTGAGTGTATGCATAGCCAGTAGCCTCTGCCAATCCATTCGCTGTATGTGATTCAACCAGTTGGATCAACTGGCGCATGTGTTCGGTGTTGTTGAGATTGGTCATCAGTTAGCTCCTGGGATATACTCTGCCCACACTAGGATTAAGTTGTCCACCAGGTGTATCACCAGGTTGGCCAGGGCGGCGAATTTTTCTAGTGAATGGTTGTGGCTGTCTACGAAGATGTCGGTTGGCTTGAAATTGACTTTTTAGTTCTTGATAGTTGGGAAGAGATCTGAGCCTATTACTAACGTCCTTGTCAGTCATCTCCTCGGTACCCAGTGGCTGTGTATCTATATTTTTCATGAATATGGCTGCTATAGCAAGCGGACCTGTTCCCTGTCGATATTGATCCTCCACCCATTCTTCTTCGTCTTGAGTCCAGTTTCTGTCAGGTTTGTCATATAAAGCTTTCAATCTAGCAACTTCTTCCTGGCCCAACTCTGTTTCAAGCCAACGCTTCAAGGTATCGGGAGATATATCATGCCTTCGGGCTAGTTGTGTCATGGTTATATTGCCTTGTTGGTATTCTCGAGCCATTGCAACTTTGTCAGCATCTGTTTTAGCTAGAGCTCCTTGTGTATGCTTACGTAAGTCTGGGAAATAGTCCCGAACCATACCAGCAACCCAGCTTTGACGTTTGCCCATACGTTCGCTTATTTCTCGATCAGTCCAGCCTTGATTGCGATAGTTGATAATCTGTTGTTTGATGTTATCCAGTTGGTCCTTAGTGTAGGCATTCCAGCCGCCCCGGCCAGCCTCTGCTAATCCATTGTTCTGATGTGATTCAACCAGCTGGATCAACTGGCGCATGTGTTCGGTGTTGTTGAGATTGGTCATTGCTTCTTTCCTTTGTTTCCCCAGTTTTTGGCACCTTTTTTTCTACACTGCACCAATGCCCCGCTGGCATAGGCACTGGGCCAAACTTTGTAGCGACTCTTGACTTTGTAGTAGCATGCATCTTTCTTTTCATTTAGCAAGGTGTGGCTAACCATGTGACCACCACACTGAGGACAACTTGAGTTTTCTTTCAGCTCATGTTCTGTCAAAGCCAGTTGGATGTTTTTCACATCTTCTGTGCGTATATGCAAGAGAGCCGTTGTGCCCATGCTTCTTGATAGCCAATAGCCTTGGTTGTGGAGATGCATCATCATGTAATAGAGATATTGCGGCATCAGCTTTTCAACGTCTGTTACTTTGATTCCAATGTGATAGGGGCTGAATTCTTTTGTTGGCTTGCCCACATTTTTTCTGTCTCCACGTCTCACCAGCCAAAAATCAGCTTCAGGAAAATTGGTTTTGATTGTGCACAAGCTTCCTAGTGTTGGTCCGCCAATACTTTCTTTTGTGGCAACGTTCTTGGCTTTGCCCCGGCGCTCTGGATTGGGATCTTCTCTACGCTTGCGTCTGGCAGCAGTGGCACGCTTTTTCTTGCCAAGAGCCCAAGCTTTCTTTTGTGGTAGGCATTTGGGCTTGCCCTCGCTGTCTTTGCCACGAGCACATGCGCCACGTATTTTTCCATCTGGGCCAAATCTCACCCATTTTTGTTTGAACCATTTCCGTAGGTTTTCGTCAAGTCTCTCGTCAATATAGGATACTGCTTCAGCTTCGGTGAGACCTTGGCTTTGGAGATTGTGTAACATGGACTCCACTAAAGTATCCATCCGGCTCTCGCTCACGCTTTTGCTCTTGGTTGTTCCGCTAGCCTCTGCACACTCTCTTTTCTCTTGTGTTTGAGTAAAACTGGGCTGGGTCTGTGCGTCGGTGGCAAGCACGGCTGCAACCAACAGTTTGTTGCCTGCCTGTTTGGCATTCTGTAAGGCCTGTTCTCGGCTAGTGCTCTGTATGCCTGCATCCCTGAACATATCAGGATTACGCACATTTATTGTGGGGTCAGGAAGAGGTTTGCCATCATGGTAGTATTTGGGATTGGTCGCGTGTTTCTGTATCCAAGCATTTACTGCCGCACGATCCCATAAAAACTGTAGTTTTGGATGGTTGGGAATGGCTTTTGCCAACTGCTTATAGAAGGTGACTTGGTTTTGTGGGAACGCATCCATGTGTTGCACCAACAACCAAGCAGCGAACGGAGCAGCAGGATAGTCACCATCATTGCAGGGACCCAGATCAGACATAATGGCATCTAGGTTTTTCTGTATGTAAGGCCATACTTTTGCCTGGAGTGACTTTCGCTTTGTAGGATCCTCATATTGCTGATCCAACTCCATCCATGCGTTGAGTTGGTCACGTACAGGACTAGATAATGTAGTGTTATTGGCTTCGTTGACGCTCTTGCTGGTAGTTGTTCCTCCTGCCCTTCTCTTGCGACGGGCAGCGCAGTGAGCACGTTGGCTGAAGCCCTTGGGAGCGTTGCAGTTGATACTCTTCTTATACTTTTTAGTCCATTTTTCCTGAAGCTCACTTGAGTGTGATGTCAGCATAGACAAGGGCACCTTTTCCCAATGCAACCAAGCTGAGGGAGCTACTTGATCAGGTACTCCAGGATGGTATTGAACCGCTGTGCCACGATATATTTCTTGTATTTCACTTGCATCAACTGATCCTGTTACACCTACTTCGTGAGCACCTGTGCCAGGAACTTTCACAACCCTTGATGGATCAGGCTTGTTTACAGCCACCACCCAGGCAGGATTGTCCCAGTTGGCTTTGTGTTGCCAAGGTGCAAAGGCGTGGGCATAAAATTCGGCTGAATTTGGATCTGTTGAAAAATAAGTCAAGCCCTCTTGGCCAGCCAGATTGTATCCTCCTTTGCTTTGTATCTTTCCTGTTTTTTTGATTTGTTGGAACTCAGCATTGCTCATACCCCGATAAACAAGATTGGGATTCTTTGTTAGATTTAACTCGTGCCTGAGATGAGGTTTGGGAACAAGTTTGTCTTTGGTTGCTATTGACTTCCCATGCTCATCTTCAAGACTATCATCTTCAAGGTCAAAAAAGTCTGGGTTGTATTCAGCCTTTTCACCACGGTAGTTGTAGCGATATAATGCTCTCTTGCTGAAATCTTCATGTATTTTGTACCAACCTTCTTCCAGCTTCCGGCTCATTTTAACCAAATTGCTGCCAGTGAAAGGGTTAAACTTGCCTGGTTGTAAAGCTCTGTATCCCTGTTTTTGATAAAAACCATCGCTCTCCCATTTGGCATCCACGACAGTTTGGGTGGCACCCATCTTCTTGGCTTCACTCAGTGCTTGTAGCAACAGTTGTTTTCCTGATCCGGGTTTTTTGCCGTAACTGCCCAACCATTTCACATGTGCTACACTTCCTTCTATTGCAACATGCACAGCAGCCACACTGAAAATTCCAGTGTCTGGAGTGTAATTGTAGAGGAAAATACTGTTAGCCCCTAGACTGGGATTTTTAAGTGCTTTCAAGTTGTTTTTCACCACACTAGACACTGCCTCAAGTGCTTTAAAATCCTTGTCTAGTTTTTGATAACTTTCACCTTCAGCGCCATAACTGGCACTGTCTATTTGCTCTTGCTCATGTTCAATTGCGCCCAACAAATCTTCCAAACTTGTCTCGTCCAAATCTTCAGTAGACTCCCTTAAGGGTTTCTGCCAGCTGCCATTACCTTGATCTTGAAACCCCAATTTTTGATAAAATCCATGACTTTCCCAGATGGGTTTCACTGTAGCTTTTGTAGCGCCACGCTGCATACTTTGCCCCAAACCTTTTTCCAGTAGGGCACGGCCTGTGCCATTTAAACTACCCAACCAAGTAATGTGGGCTGTTTGGTGCTCCAGCAAGATATGCAATGCACTCTGACAACCTTCAGTGTAGAGCCAAATGCTGTTGGCTCCTATTTCAGGATCTTGTTCCCAAAGCCTGTGTGATTCCAAAACATGACTGATAGCACGCAACGCCCTGTAGCCCTGGCTGTTGGTTCCCATCTGAGATTTTGCCTCGTGTATTTGATGAAGATTTTGTTTCTGGTAAGCCAGTGCTTGTTGGCTGTTATACTCAGCTATAAGAGGTTTTCCGGGTTGAGCACTTTTTTGAAACAAGCTGGATAATTTCATTGGACACTTTGAGAAGAAAGTTTATGGAATATTTACTGGGACAGCTTGGTTGCACCTTGAATCAAATTGCATCAGAATTCAAGATGACAAAGTTATTGATATTCAGCGGCGCAGGCTTGAGTGCCGAAAGCGGCATTCCCACATTTCGCGAAGATCCAGAAGGGCTCTGGAGCCGTTTTGATCCCAACATTTACAGCAATTATCAAACTTGGCGGCAGAATTTTGAAACTGTTCACGGTTTTCACAGCGATCTGCGAGAAAAGATGAGGGAGTTTCAACCCAACCTAGCTCATAAAAAAATTGCAGAATGGCAAAGAAAGTATAATGCAGAAGTAATAACCCAAAATGGCGATATTTTGTTGGAACAAGCTGGATGTATCAATGTAATACATGTGCACGGGCGCCTGGATGAAATGCAATGCGAAAACTGCGGGCATGTGTGGAACATTGGCTTCACTAGGTACAATTGCGCACAGGGATGCCCTCAGTGTCAGAGTGTTCAAGATGTGAAACCTGGGGTAGTGTTGTTTGGTGAATCAGCACCACGATATGCTGATCTATACACTGCACTGGAAAGTCTTACTCCCAAAAGTTTGTTCTTGTGTATTGGCACAGCAGGTAGTGTTGTTCCTGTTGATAATTTTGCTCGGGTGCTGGAGTGTCCCAGTGTTATAAATGTATTGAATTTGAATCGGGATATTGATGGATACTTGCCGCCCATAGTGCCAGCGCACTGGACACACTGCATTTTGGGGCCCATAACACAACAGCTTGATAAAATTGAACATATCTTACAAAAGCATTTGGGTTTCTAAATAAGGCAAGGAAACAACAGCTGGGAAACCAAATGAAAATTCAAGACCTTATACAACCGTTGAATGAAAGTGTTGATCAAGCCATTCACTGGCACCAAGAAAACAAGGTGCCTTTGGTGGACAATATCTTCCGGATCCACAGCCCTGCGTGGTTTGAATTTTTTTGTGAAACACGTAGACGTGTAGCCAGTGGACAAGTTCTCCTAGAGCACCCACTGGACCAAGACATGATAAACAGTGATCTTGGCACTTTTGGTGTGTATGAAGGACGTATGGTTCCTTTGGACTGTATTTTTGAAACTCCCAACAGTTTGGAAGAAGCAGAATATCAAGGCAAGGATGTTGAGCTTAACAAGCCCAAACGCGGTGGACCAAAAAAGTATTATGTATACGTGAAAAATCCCAAAACTGGCCGAGTAAAGAAAATTGCATTTGGTGATGTTACGGGATTGAGTGTCAAGATGCGTGATCCCAAAAGACGCAAGAGCTTTGTGGCTCGACACAATTGCGAACAAAAAACAGACAAAATGAAAGCTGGTTACTGGGCGTGCCGAGTGCCTAGATATGCCAAAAGTTTGGGGTTGAGCCCCATTAGCGCCAAGTGGTGGTAAATGACTCCATACCAAGACCAATCCCGGGCTGACGGTTTTGAAAGAACATTTGTTCACTCGGTTGACGCTAGTGAACTAGTTTGGCACAAAGATCACAACCATAGGTTGGTTCATGTCTTAGAGGGTGAAGGTTGGCAACTTCAAATGGACAACAGCATGCCTTATCTTTTGAAACCTAACGATGTCATAAGAATCCCCCGAGACACCTTCCATAGACTGTGGAAGGGCTCAGGGGATTTAAAATTGCTAATAATTGAGGAACAACCTTAGCTGTTAAGGTCTGGAGCTTCTCGAGGAAAATCCTTTTGATTCCAGGCCTTGATACCAAAATAGTGACGCAGTAACCCAATTACTGTCTCGCTTTCAAAATCCTTACAGGAAAACACAACTATATCTGTTCCATACAGACATAAATATTATTGAGGATCGCGGTGTCTCACCACCCATCCTCTCTAAACGCTTTCAAGGAGCATTCAGCATGAACAATATTTATCCGGGATTATCATCCCTCGAATACATTCCCTATACCTATATCATAGGATGGAGATTACTCAAAGTCTACTACTATGGCTGCGAAACATCATGTAACAAGAAAATTGCCAATCCATCCAATTTATGGACAGTCTACTACACATCATCCCCGATTGTACATGAATTTACAAAACATCATGGTGACCCAGACATTATTGTTATACATCGAACATTCAAAACTGCCCGCGAAGCTGTAGAATTTGAATGCACATATCTTAACAGAATAAATGCCAGAAACAGAAATAACTGGTTAAACAGACATAATGGTGGTAATAAGTTTGTAACAACTGGCATGAGGTGGATCACGGACGGTAGACATGAAAGATTGATGAATCCTAATGAAAGTATTCCAAAAGGCTGGTATCTAGGACAGTCTAAAACTACAAGACCTTATAGGAAAATAAGTGAAAAAACAAGACTGTATTCTAATAAGGCTAGAGAAGGTAAAACAATTATCAACAATGGTGTCAAGCAAAAGTTCCATGACCCTAATCTTCCAATCCCAGCAGGGTTCACCAAAGGTCAGTTACCTGCCAATATTGAGAAAGTTAAAAGGAACAGTGCTGGAAAAAGGGTTATGACGCAAGCATTGAGAGATATAGCATCACGAACTCATAAAGGTAAAATCGTATCTAAACAGACAAGAAACAAGCAATCTATATCCCAAACTGGATCAAGATGGGCCAACAACGGAATTGAAACGATCAAAATCCCAAGAGGTAGCTCACTACCTCTTGGGTACGTCTATGGCAGGATTATGCACAAACGCACATAATTCACAATTTTATGCCTGGCGTGTGAGGAAATTAGTCCTCATGCGCTCTGGCGCAAAATACTGTTGAAAGAGGTCAGCTACCTTTTGAGTGTCGTATGGGCGGCAGCTGAAAACGTCAAAGTAAGCATCGCCGCTGTCATCGCACCAATGTCCTACAATATTTGACGTAGTTATCAACTGAATTCCGGTCCAGCCAGCCTTGTTATCTTCACCAAAGTGCACCACTTGCGGCGATCCGTGTGCAATCATGTCGATCTCCTCAACCAGGTGTGTGAGAAATTTAGCAATCAGTTCACCGTTTTGAGCGGCCTCTAATCTACAAGCCTTGGCGTCGATTGTTAGGTGATATCCCCAAAATTGGTCAGTCATCTCATATGTGCTCCTTGGTATAAAGATGGTGTCGGCGGTTATTTACGGTGTTTTTGAATATTCCCACAACTCTTTTGATGCGAGATTCTTTTCCTTGGCTTCGCACATGAGGTCCATGCGATCCCAAAACTCAAGACAATAGCTGTTCAAAGCCTTGTTCCATGCACGGTTGGAATGTGCACGCAGTTTGGCCCGCTTGATACCTTGTGCTTCCAGCAAGGCAATGTTGGGACGAACTGTGTTGCTGTGTTCAGGCAAAACTTCTTCATGTGGAAATGCAACATGTATTTCAGGACGGGCGCCACGCCAGCTGTTAATAACCAACGTAAGTCTAGGATCATTAGGCTCAAGATACTGTCCTTGATGAATCCAGTAATGGTTGATATCAAGGCAAATTTTCACCTTATCGTGGAGCGGCAATAGATGGTCCAAGCAATAGCTGTATTCATCATTTTCCACACTCAGCCACTGTTTTGTATCACTTGCAAGACGTGCGAAACTGTGTTGAAAATAATCCAGAAAGTCTGATCGTTTTGCACCGCCATGTATGTTGATTTCTTGTCGTTGGTCGCTGCTGTCAAATCCCATCAGTCGAAAAATCTCGCTGTGGTATTCAAGATCTTCGATGGCACGCTCTACTGTTTCAGAAGTGTGAGATACCAGCATAGTGAACTGACCTGGATGCGAGCTGAGTCGAATATCATGCTTCCGTGCCAACTCACCCACTGCCCCAAACCCTTGTAGCGTTTTGATTACAACTGGCTCTTGGTACGCTTGTGTCCAGTTGTGATGTGTACGAGCTGGTAGGATTTCACTACCAATCCGCATCATCCGTAGTGCTTGTGGCCAACTTCCAACCAACTGAAACTGACGCTTCATCGTATCGATGTTGTGTTGAATTATACCGCACAGCTTGTCAATGGCCACAGTCCGCGGCAGCTTGTCAAGACTTGTAACAGTAGTGCTTTTGGTGTTGTATTGGGCATACCACTGTTTTTCCAGCTTCGAATCTGGGAAGCTTTCCTCAGTCATCAGTTTGCATGCGAAGCCGATCCGTTGGTCAATCATTTTTCCCATTCCACATTACGTTCAACACACTACACGATGTTAATACAAAGTCTACGACCAAATCAGCTTGAACTCTGCCAAATCCTCACGGTTGTAGAACAGCACACACAACGGGAATATCTCAAGATACGTTGGGTCCCAAAAGCCTTGCTTCACTTGTGCCCAGAATCTGGGATTTGGGTGGTAAAAACTGTAGCCTGAGTGGCGCCAATCTCTTGTCCATCCACCCAGCGTCTGGTCCCAACTTGTCGCATGTGCTGAGCATTGCAGTCGATTCTCAACCCACTGGGGAAGGATTGCAGGATCACCGTGTCGCCGGGAACACCACTGCATCATCTCAAACAAATTCTGCATGTTGGCATGCTCATGCAAATACAGATGCTGCCATTGGGTCATCATCTAACTCCAGGAGAGAATGAATTGAGCCAGCCGGCTTCGACTGCTGAACCAAAAAACCCAAGTGGCTTTTGTCGCATACCAGCTCATGCACCAGTCACCTTCAAAGTAGTCTAGCCAACCATCCTGCGCCTCGTCCACGATGTCTCCTCCACGCTCCTCACCAAACGTAATCTCGCACCACCTGTAAGCGGCCTCAATCTGCTCAGCTTCCCAGTCCGGCACAATGAAACTGGTGCTGAGCACATGATCCAGGAGCGTGGGGTCTTTCATCACAGGAACCAGTGAGGCACCACTCGGCTGAGATCGCGCACAATCTCTTCGCCACTGTCGCGCACAATGATGCCTGCACTCTGGTTGCCCACCACCCAGCTTCCGATCACAGCATAGTGCCCGTCCTGCTGAAACAGGGAGGCACGCTCCTGGTAGATCTTGTGCCCGTGATACTTGCCGTCAGTGCGGGCAACTTCCTTGCCCTGCTCAAACACGGTGATGTTGGCTCCCTCTCGGCTCAGCATGGGCTTGCTCACATAGCTGCCGCTCTTGAGCCGGGTGTCATCCCAGTGGGCAGGCAGGATATTGGGGTGGTTGGGGAACATCTCATGCAGTACAGGCAGGATGCCCTTGTTGCTGAGCACACACTTCCAGATGGGCTCCACAATTCCTGACACGTCCTGACGGGTGTGCTCGCCAAACTCGTCTGTGAACATCCACTCCCAGGGATACAGCTTGAACCAATACTTGATTGGACGATCCTCAAGGTCCACAAACTGGTTGTTGAGCCAGCCAATCTCACCAAGGTCGATGAAGTGTGCATCCATGCCAGCCTGTGTGGCCAGGTCCTGCAGATAGCGGCAGGTTTGGCTTTCCTCTTCGTTGTCTCGAAAGCCAGCGAAGTAGAACCGCTCTCCAGGAGTCATCTGGGTTCGGATCTCACCAAAACGCTCCAGCAGCTTTTCGTGCAGCGAGTTGAACTGGTCCGCACCACGACGCTGGTCCTGTAGCCAAAACCACTGCATCATCGCACTTTCGATGATCATGGTAGGGGTGTCGGCGTTGTATTCCAGCATCTTGGGCGGAGTTTTGCCGTCATAGGCAAAGTCAAAACGCCCATAGAGCGTGGGATCATTCCGTGCCCAACTCCACTGGATGTAGTCGTGGTAGGCTTCGGGAATGCCCATCCGCTTCATCAGGGGACGATCACTGAACACACGGTCCACAGCATCGAGGCAGCGGGCATGAACCTCTTCGGTTGCAGCCTCCAGCTCGTCAATCTCTGCACTGGTGAACTCGTAGGCCACACTCTCGTCCCAGTAGGTACCATCTCCGCTCTCACTGGGCTTCCCTGAGGTGTGATAGGTGAATCCCACTTCTTCTGCACGCTCACGCCAGTTGGGGCGAGGGGCAATCACATGTCGCTTCACTGTTGTTCTCCTGTGTTCAAGGGCACTATAGCACAATTGGAGCCTGTGTCAACCTCCACTGCTGCTGCCCATGCTTGCACCGCTGCCGCCAAAGCCACCACGAGCCGCTGAGCTGGTGCCGATAGAAGGAGATGACACTGCGGCGCCACGTGAGACACTGGCTGGCATCCGGCTGGCCACTGTGCCAGCTTGGCTCACAGCCACCCCATTGGGCTTTGGGGCAGAGGCTGTCCAGCCTGCACGAGCTGCACCAGCGTTCATGCCTTGGCTGAGACTGGGGCGTGAGGTGCTTGTAGAGCTTGACGAGCTACTAGAGCTTCCACCATCCCAGTAGTTTCCTACCATCACCGGAGTGGTCATGCCGCCGTGATAGCCGCCTGCCATCACACGCCGATCTTCACGCTCCCGATCGTTCCTGGGGTCATTGTAGCCCTGCAGATACACCGGCCGTGTGTCGGCCAGCATTCGTCCTGCCATGAAGCCTACCATGGCCGGTAGCCAGATGTTACCGCCGCCACTGCCAGCACTCACAGGCGTACAGTTTTGGTGTCCCTGTTGCAAGCAGCTTTCCTGGCTATTGTACTTGGGCGCTGTCTTCACGTGGTCCGTGACGGCCTGATACCAGCGCTCATCACACTGACTACCGCCCAAAGTTTGGCACTGCTCAGCACTCTCGTAGATGGGGTCACCATCCTTGGGGTTTTTATCACATGCTGTGAGCGTGAGTGCAGATACACTACCCAACAGAACCAGAGCTACTCGTCGGCTATGCTTCATGTTTGCCTCCAACTGAAAAAATATAGCAGAGATACGTGGTGTGTCAAGGAGTGAAACAAGCTGCCTGCAGAATTCCTGCACCAACACTGGTTGCAGCCAGCATCACAGCGTCAGCCATGCAGCGATCCACAGCAATGCCCCGCTGTAGGTTGCCAAAAACCCAGTTCACAATTTCCCACATCAGGATTTGCATCACAAGTGCCACCCCACACCATACCAGCTTGTCTGCCCAGCTGGTTGAGTAGATGATTACCGATGCCATTGCGATGCACATGCCCAAGAGCGTGCCAGCAAAGCTGAGTGCAGCAGCAGTGTTGCCCTCTCGAATCAGCCGAACTTCGTTGTAGGGTGTGACTCGCATGTAGATCCACATGCTGATGGAAATCATGGCCAGCGAGCTGCCGTAGTAGAGCAGGAACAGAGGAAGATTAGCCAGGAGTGTCATAGCCAGGTCCTTTCAAGGGTTGAAACTTCGTTAAGTCCATACCAACGCGAAACGTGTGGCATCTTCGGTGTTGAGAAACCAAAATATTTCACCATTGTGCATATATTGCCCTTCACCTATTTCTGTGGTGCACCAATTATGCACCGTGTGCCACTCAGGCCACCACCAGGGAATTGGCAAATCCACAAATGGGTAGCCAGCAGCCAAAAAATCTTCCCCTGAGAGAGTATCTTTGTGCCAAGGTAGTCTATTCCACAATGTGCGGTCATAATGCATAACGTCAACTCAAGTCCATACCAACGCGAAACGTGTGGCATCGTCAGTGTCTAAAAACCAAAATCTGTCACCAATCCAGGTGTATCGTTCTTCACCAATCTCACTTTGGCACCATGCCAGCATTTTTGCCCAACTATCATCCCATACCCACTGACCTGTGTCAACGAAAGGATATCTAGCATCCTCTAGATCACTCCAAAAGACCGCTGGTTTCTCATTTGGTAGTCTATCCCACAAGTTTCTGTCTAGCGTGCTCATACCAGCTCAACAAAACATTAGAGTGGCTTCAAAGGCAACTGTTTGATCACTGATAAAAATCACATTATGTGCTTTGAAGCCGCGGCCAAAGCTGTGATGTCCTGAAGCCCACATGCTGATCCCAAGACTGCCATGACTGCGCCCCAACCGGGTTCGACACAGCCTTTTCAACTGTACCAACTCCTGCCGTTGAACACGCTTGTCCGCACCCTCTCCTGGAGAGAACATCCAGCAGTATCGACCTTGATGGATGGCTGTAGTAACCTGCATCAAATCTTCTCCCCCGGAACCTTGCCGCGCCACCGCCCAAAGCGCGGGAAGCGAAGTGACCAGGTAGTTCCATTCTGAGATTTGGTGATGGCATCAGCGCGAATTTCGCCAATGATGCCAGGCATGCTCTTTCGGTGCTTCCAGATCCACTCGCGATCTTCGTCGCTCCAACCGCTGCCAACGCTGACCTCGATTGGGCGACCATCGTCCTCACCCTCAAACTCCACAGCGCCCATCATGTGCTCATACTTGGTGCCCTTGGTACCGGGCACCACAGCCTTGACAGCGAGGTCCACCGTGATCCAGGGCTTCATCTTCAGCCACGCTTCGCTCCGCTTGGTGCGGTAAGGTGCCTCGGGGTCCTTCATCATGATGCCTTCAAAATTTGCATCCAGTGCCTCACGGTTGAACTCCTGCATCTTGGCACGCCCCTCTGGGGTGTCAAAATCAATCTCCACCTTGGGCACCACGTAGACCGCGTCGTTTGTGGCATTTCGCAGCATGGGCTCAAGCTCCAGGAGTGCATTGTGCCGATCACGCTGGCCCACCTTGTACTCGCCCTTGAGAAAGTCCTTCAAGGGGATCACATCAAACAGTGCCAGCTTGGCGTCCTTGGTGTTGGCCTTCTTCCGGTTCAGCTGCTTCATCAGCTGCTGGAAACTGGCAGAGACAATCTCACCGTCCAGCACCAGGCTCTCTGGGATATGGGGCAGGATCTTGGTCAAGGCCTCTACGAGCTGAGGGAAGTTGTCATTCTGTGCGCCATTCCGTGTGCGCTGGATCACAGTGCCCAGCTCCTTGTCCAGGAAGGTATTCAGCCTCACACCGTCCAGCTTGATGTCGCACAGCCGAACTCCCTTGAGCTCATCCACCATCTCGGCGCCATCCTTGGCCAGCTGGCAGGAATACTCGGCCACCATCAGCTTCTTGCCCTTGGGGCCTGCCTTCTTGAGGATCTTGTTGGTGGTGGTTTCGCTGGTGCCGCACTTCAGGTCCTTGAGCAGGAGACGCCGGTACCACGTGTTCCATTCCCGGGCATTGCACTTCGCCATGGCAGCGGAGATGGCATCGCGTGCAGCGTGACCAGTTACCTTCCGGGTACTGAGATCTTCACCCAGCTTGAGGAATTCCTTGAGGCCCCAAGCCCCAGGAGATACCCCATTAGTCTGAGGAGCTTCCGGAACCTTCTTGACGAAAAACACACGCATGGGGTCAAGCGCATACTGAAGTGCCTCAAAAAACTCCATCATGTTCGAGTCCCATGCGTGCTGCACAATGGCCTCTTTAGCCAGCCTGCTGTTGTTAGCAGCCAGTGCCTCGATCACGTCCGCAGGATGCTTGAGATCAGGAAGCAGCAGTTTGGTGTCGCTCATATGAGGTTCCTTTCTCTTGAGCCCAGTATAGCAAGGTTTGTGGGCAGGTCAACTGAAAAATTGCCTGCCCACAGCTCCGTCATGCAGTCTTGCGCAGGAACCCATACTTGCGCATCAGGGTTTCCAGAGGCTGCCCATTCACCACAAGTCGGCCCTTTTCGTTCACCGTAACAGAGCCCACACCGCGGAGATTGTTCTCGTCCTCCCCGTAGATTACACGGTCGCCAATGTTGGCAACAAAGCCCTTGCGCGGCTCTGCGGAATAAATGATCATAGTTGGCATTCCTTCTCTCTAGTGTGTCTACGCTATATAGTAGAGGCTGCAACGCTTGTCAACGCTACTTTTACTCAATTTCTTCCAATGAGTTAGGCTTGTTTCTTCAGTTTCCGAACACACTCCTGATACACGCGAACAGCCTCAGAGTAAACCCCGGGATCAGCATCTGCCAGCACTTCCAGCAGTGCCTCCTTCTCACGCAGCCAAACAACAGCAAATCCCGGATCGTTGTCAACAATGGAAGAGGCATTGCTGATAAGATCAGCACATTTCACAGTCTTGGCCTCTTGCGAGGCTTGCTGAGTGTGCTCAAGGTCCTTGGCTTTCCGCACCCGACGATTCCCATCCTCGGGACGTGAGATGTCGGTGAGGTTTTCCACCAGGTGATACACACTGTTTCCAAAGAGGTCTCGGATGGTTTCAAGACCTACTTGTGTGTCTTCAACAACATCATGTAGCCACGCGGCTGCAATCATCTCCTCCGTGACAGGTTGAGTAGAAAACTTCTGCAGAAGGTTTACCACGTGCTCAGGGTGGTGCCAATAGGGTGCATCACTATACTTGCGTCGCTGACCAACAGCTTCGTGGGCTGCAATGCAGAAAACTCGTGCCCGCTCAATCAAGCTCATATGAATCTACTCCAATGATAGGCCTATTGTATAGTAGAGCTTTCTCAAAATGTCAAACAGTTTTTATCGGTTGAAACGCTTGACTACATCACCAATGTAGCTGATCATCTCACCAGTGATGGTAGGACTGCATCCAAGGAAAAACACTCTATCCAGCACCTGATTGGAGTTGGGAAACATCGTCCAATCGCCCAAGTGGCGATAACCAGGATGAACTAAGATATTACCAGCAAAATAGTTGCGGGTTTGCACTCTATTGCCCTCCAAAAAGCTTACCAACCACTGTTTCTGATCTTTGTTGTCGCACACAACAGGCACACCAAACCAGCTGGTTTCGGCCTCTGTGTGTTCATTTATCACACGCACTCCAGGGATGGTTTCCATAATGGCTTGTATCTGCTGCTTGTTCTCACGACGTAGAGTGTGTATCTTTTCCCATTTTTTAAGTTGCACTAGCCCTACACCGCCTTGCAGATCCAGTGGCTTGAGATTGTAACCCATGTTGCTGAAAAGGTATTTGTGATCCAAAATTGCGTCGTATTCAGGAATCCACTTCTTGAATCTTTCTCCACACATACCACACTGGATTAGGTTTTGTGCCCCAACACAATGGCAATCTCTGCCCCACCAACTGATGCTTCTTGCAAGGGCAACAATTTCAGCTGTTTGGCTACTGACCATGCCACCTTCCATTGTGCACAGATGATGAGCTGGATAAAAACTGCAACTGGCAGCAACACTGAAGTCTGTGAGATATTGGCCTCGCCACTTGCTACCCAAACTGTCGCAATTGTCTGAGATGATTTTCAATCCATGAGTGGTAGCAATGTCTTGAATACGATCAAAATCATAAGGGTTACCCAACACAGGGCTACTGAACAACGCAACTGTATTTGGTGAGATTTTGGATTCAAGATCAGCCAAATCCCAGTTGAGGTCAGTGAAGTCAATGTCTACAAATACTGGCTTTAGATTGTTTTGAACAATAGGAGCAATAGTAGTTGGAAAGCCGCATGCACACACCAGGATTTCACTGTTGTCTCGCCAACCATAATACTTTTTCAATGCGCCAATCATGGCCAGATTGGCCGAGCTTCCGCTGTTGACCATTACATTGTGTGCTAAATTGAACTTCTCACCAAAGTGCTTTTCAAAACGAGCAACTTTTTCGCCACTGCTCAACCATTTGCCTTTCAACAAGCTGTGCATCATTTCCATCACCTCATCTTCATCCCAGTATGGGCCTGAATAATAAACTGTGGACTTACCGGGCTCAAAAACGCCTGAGTTTGCCATATAAGGAAATAGATTGCTTTCCTTTTCCCCAACTTGTTTAAGAAAATTTTGTATTTCAGTTCGAATGCTCATGGAAAAAGAAACCTTTGTTTAAGAGTGTAGGGCAATACTATTGATCAAGGATGTTAAACCTTCAGTCAGGCACACTTGTGGTGCAAATCCAAGTTTTTGCAGTTTTGTTGTGTCAAGCCAAAAATCTCTGCTTTGTATCTTTTTGTGGAAATCAGGTGTAGGTATGTTGCTGACATGAGACCGACTGTTTGTTAAGAGAGTAGCAATATCAATAACATCACGCAATAAAGTGGGTTTCCCGTAACCAATGTTGTAGACGGAATTGAGTTCACCTTTCTCCAACACTAAGCTGATAGCTCTTACCGCGTCGCTAATGTACAACAAGTCGCGAGAAACTAAACCACCCTCATAGAGTTGAATAGGCTTGTCATGATACAATTGTGTAACCATATGCTGTATAGCATTTTTCTTAGTGCTTGCACCTGCATCTCCTGGACCATAAATGTTACTCAGGCGAAGGATTCGATAATTTACATCAAACGTATTGCACCAACTCATCAAGAGTTGTTCAGCGGTTCTTTTGGTAATACTGTAAAAACCTTTGGGATCACAGTAAGCAGTTTCAGGAACAGGCAATTGGCTATGGCTTCCATACACAAACCAAGAAGATACAAAATTGAAAACCAAACCTGTTTTCTTACAATGTTGTAGTGTTTCCATCAAAACATTTAGATTGGTGTCAATGTCTTTGTGTAAATCACTGAATACATTGTAATTGTCTGTAGTGGAAATCAGATACAATATGTTATCAGTTGGTGGCACACGGTGTTCACGAGGAACACAGATGCACTTGTGGTGTGTTTGTTGCACAAATGACTTACCAACAAAACCTGTTGCACCAAAAACTGAAATTGCTGTTTCCATGCATTATATTTGTGCACAGAAACAGCAATGTCAATTTGTTAGCGGGCTTTTTGAACCCAGCTGGGTGGTGGCTTACAATAGTTTGGCTCGCTTCCGGGAAAAGCTACTCGAGTGGGAGAGGCTTGCCTATCCCGCAAGCGAATACCCATCCGCTGCAATGCATCTGCAGAGTCATAAAAAATGCTTTGCACCAAAAGAGGCTGCTTGCTACGCTTTTTGAAGCTGACTTGTGTGGTATTGAAATTGGTAGAGTCACCAAAACCTGTACCCATACTGCCTGAGGCAACTATGGAGTTGCTAGACAGGCTTTGACCAACTATTCCTTTGGGTATAGCTGATGAGCCACCAAACAGTGGCTTAGTTCCAACAAACGGCTGTGCATGATACTTGACTTCTTCATCAAACCATGCAGCCCCAATCACGCCCACATTGTCTGTGTTCTGGCCCATTTCAGAAGCATAGCTGCTGTTTTTTGTGCCAAACACAAACTTTGCAGCTTGCTGATTGTTCATGAGCCAACCTGGAACAGTGATGGTACTGCCGGGGTCAACCACAAAGCCATCACTGTCAAAGCTTGCTGATTTGCCATCACAAACGCACAATCCATCCACACTGAGTATAACACACATGCGCTGCCAGCTGTGGTTGGTGACTTCAATCACATAGTCGCTGTTGTAGCGACCCTCAATCCAAGTCTGCCCCTTGTGGTAGTATTCGTCAGCAAGACTCCGTCCTTTTGGACGGATCTTAAGGTCCAATCCTAACGGATCACGCATCTTTTTTGCCCATTGCGCGAGCACGATCAGTAGCATCATACAAGCTCTGGCTGGCATAGAGATCTGCCGTGCTTACACCAGCTGATTTGGCCATACGCACTGTGGTGGTCATCTTACTCAGCACTTCCATTGTATCGCCCATGCTAGCTGTGCTGTAGTTCACTGTGTTGCTTGTGACCATACCAAAGCTGCCGCCCATTGTAAAGGCATCAACGTTGGCGCCAAGGAAAGTGAAGGTCCAGTCTTGAGCCTCAGCCAGTTTCACCATCTCCTTGATCTGTGCAGAGTTGTATTCTCTGCTGCTGTTCTCATGACCATCAGTGATGATCACCACCAGCACTCCAGGGCGTTCTGCCACTGGCACAGACTCCAGCACACCATTCACACGGTTAAGGGTGTAGCCAATGGCATCCATGAGATTGGTGCCACCGTTGGGCTGATAGTCGGCCCGGGTGAAACCTTTCATGATGGTAACCAACTGATTTTCGCAAAGTGGTTTGATGCTTGGGGCATCAAACTTGATAACCGTGAGATAGGCTTCCCCAGCACCCTCAGAAGCTGCTTGTGCTTGTACAAACTCATTTAGTCCAGCAATGGTGGAATCACGCACACTACTCATGCTACCACTCTCGTCCAGCACAACTGCAATGAGCGTGCCATTGCGGCCCGGAGCGTGGGGTGTCCATTTGAAGGAATTTTGGGCAGGAAAAGGATTAGCCAAATTGGCTTGAAATGTTGTCACTGTTTTTTCTTTCACGTCCAGGACTCAACTGCCTGGAGAAACTACTGCTTGACACTGTGCCAAGCGTTCTATTTATAAGTTGCAGAGTTGGGTTAAAGCAATATCAAGCAGTTGGTTTTTGCGTTATCTCGTAGCCAAAGCTGTCCAAAATTTTGATTAGATCCTCGACGGCAGCGAGATTTTGCTCTCGTGCATAAGTGGGCAATTGCTCCCATGGTTGAATCAAAGGATGAGTCTTTTCTCTGCTACTCATCTTCAATCCAAATTTCCAGCCTTTGTCAACTGCATCTTTCATCCACGTGTTGTGTTGACTTTTGGCCCAAAGATCCAAAATTTCCTTGATTTTGGATTGTTCTAGGCTATTTGTACCAATCAGTGGTTCCAGGCTGTTTTGACTGTAGTCAACAAGAAAGTCTCCAGTGGGATAACTCTTGCACCATTGTTGAACAAGGCTATGAACTTCACTTGCATCCAAGTCTCGAACCAAAGGTATAACATAAGACACTTTTCCAGAACGTGTTTTTTTGGCATAAAAATTACTTGTTTTAGTGTCTGCATCACTGTATAGTGATGTTTCGCCAATTAAGCCGCTGGGAACAGATGATGCAACACACTGAAACCATTGTTTAGCAGCAGCAGTATGTAATTTTTTTGGTACGATCAAACAAACATAAGAGCTCATGGATATATTTATGAAGTAACAACAGTTGTTGTTTTAACCTATAAGGTGATTCTCTTAGTCTCTATACGATTCAAGATCGCAGACACTGCCTCATCTGATACTTCTGAGAAGGCAAAGTCATAATATTTGGGTTCTTCCCATTCGTTACTTTTATCCCACAGCTCTTTGCCTTTCATATACACTAACACATCAGGGTTTATGATTTGTCGTTGTTCATCTAAAACACATGCATGATCCAATATAACACAATCACTCCTATCGTTTCGTGCAAGAGTCAGCATTCGATAGGTTTGTCTTAACCTACCATCTGAGGAAAAATCAATGTCCTTGTCTTTCTTTCTCACTGCCATGCTTTTGATCAAGCTACTGCCATTGATTTTTTCATGTAATTTTTGGCTCATGAGTGCTCGTTCGCTGCCTGGCGGTCCCATTACCAGTACTCTAAATTTACGGTCCGTCAATAGTCGATAGTACTGAACAAGACCTTGATCAAGGCTATGAAAGACCCATGGCCGAAAAAACACACCTTGACTGGGCTCCAGTAAAATGTTTGTATGCAAATTCCACTCAAAAAGGTTCATATAATTGAACTTGTAGTTGTCCAACGCTGTCTCAGCATCTGTGTTGCCGTCTGTGTCTATATGGTGATATAGGTTCAAAGTGTTTTTTTCTAAGGCACACACAAAGGCCCATTCATTTAAGGACTGAAACTCTTCGAAATGAATAACGTTGTTTAGGGGTTTTCGAAAAATGCCAGATCTGTGGTGATCAATTACAACACGTTCACCCAACACCTGACTCATTATAGGTTCAAGTTTTGAAAAAACCATGTTAAAATTTTCCAATTCCCAGCCATATGACTTGGGTGAAAATGAAAGTCCTTGAACTAATCTTGCAGCTTTCTGCGCATCATGAGCTGAAAGGAAACCATCAGCATGAATGAGTTTTACCATTGATCGCATTGGGGTATTATTTCTCCTTGAAAGAATTCCATATTTGTTCTGCTATTTTTACATAAATTTTACTTACTGGATGTAGGGGATCACAAATAGTCAAAGGTTTGCCAGAATCTGCTTGAAATCGTACAAAAGGATCTAGTGGAAGTTGACCCAGTAGTGGAACTTGATACTCGTTACAAAGTTGCTGTGCGCCATCAGTTCCGAAAATAGCATTGTTATGACCGCAATTTTCACAAATGTGTGTGCTCATGTTTTCTATAACACCTATCAATGTTATGTTTTGAGCAATATACATTTGCATCCCTCTTCGCGTATCAGCAACAGCAACTTGTTGTGGAGTGGTTACAGAAACTACCTTAGCCTCTGGTAGCTTCTGGCAGATACTCACTTGTATATCACCTGTACCTGGAGGCATGTCAACAAGCAAACAGTCAAGTTCTTCCCAATTTGTATGACACAACAAATTTACAAGGGCTATGCTTGCCATGGGGCCACGCCATTGCACTGCGTGGTTGTCTGCTATGCGTGTAGCCAATGTGGCAATTTTTACCCCATGAGATACAAAAGGCAAGCTCAGTTCCTTATTTTCTGTTACAGCAACAGGTACATTTGTAGGTAAATCCCACATCACTGCTTGACTAGGTCCTGAAATGTCAGCGTCCAGAATTCCCACTTTTAAACCCAAATTATTCAATGCACCTGCTAGATTCGCAGCAATAGTGGACTTACCAACGCCACCTTTGCCGCTGCTGACAAGTAAGAATTTTTTAACTTTTGTCAAACCTGCATTTTGATCATACATTGTTAACCTTTGAAAACCTCAAAATTTACAATATTAGCAATTTCATTTATTTGTGATGTTGAAAATTTCATAATACCATCGTTCATTCGATCTGCAAACTCACAATCAGTTCCTGTTAGCCGTATTGGACTATAAATTGGTTTTTGGCCGTTCCGATAAATTTTGAAATGTTTAGGATAGCTGACATTGGTTTCATCCGTACTTCCCATAAGTACAAGCC
>Ga0315901_10003135_pt1 | contig 21794 bp, 21 predicted proteins | sample LakEriMetagenome_10_FD_203761 | JGI IMG/M metagenome (GOLD analysis project Ga0315901, IMG submission 203761) | Freshwater fungal communities from buoy surface, Lake Erie, Ohio, United States - Buoy 2 MA116 | ecosystem: Environmental > Aquatic > Freshwater > Lake | place: USA: Lake Erie, Ohio... | reverse complement strand
GCGCGCCATCGAATGACGTGCAGGTTGGTGAGCCTAAGAAGCACCACTCATGGAGTCAATCACTTCGCAGAACGAGTTTGTTCTTCATCCGAACAACGCGTGGAGCGTTCGGTGACAGCGTGTCGCAGAAAGATTGTTCGGAATCCGCAGATCACTTGTCGCCCAGGAAGGCCAACGCATTAGGAAGTCGCGGCGGACAAGGAGTTCCTGGTGCTGTCGTGGCCTCGAAGTGCCACCACTCATTATCGAAGACTCGGCAGAGGCCGAATCTCCAACCATTCCGCTCTAGCCACGCGGCGCCGGATGGATCCACGGGATAGTTGACATCTATTGCTAGACCCATCGGATGGTGTGAAACATAGGGAGGAAGGACCCACTTCGCCGCTTCCTTTTCGGATCCATACTTCTTCAGCGCTCTCTCGAAGAGGAACTTCTGTCGCTCAATACTCCTAAAACCAGAAGCGATGTAGAGCGCAACTCCCTCCTTCGCCGCCTCTCGCTGCGCAACATCAAATCGCACCTTCACCTTTGGATGAAGGGTTACAGGATTGCTCTTAGCCTTAGTGATCGCGTTGGCACCAAGTGAACGCTCACTCTCGAAGCAGCCAGACTTCGTATCTGTTGCCCGCAGCTCAAGTGTGATCCGATCAGCGCAAAAGAGGGGAGCGACATCGGTATCGATACCAAGGATCTGATTCAAAGTGAGGAAGAGCGCAACCATCCATTGCATGAGCGAATTTTCTCACGGAGAGTACGGAGAGATCTAACCCATCATCAAGGCTGGTTGATGGAGGAAGTGCTTGAATGACTTGATTAATTTTCCGGCATGTGCACCATCGATGATCCGGTGATCAGCAGTCGCCGTAATAGTGACCACTTTGCGTACTTTGACTTCTCCATCTATTGCCAGGGGTGCATCGTGAATCTCACCGATTGCCATGTAGATAGGAGTGCGCGCAAACGGAAGCGGAGCGAGGTAGGCCTCGCGCATCTCGAATCGTCCGACATTGCTGATGAAGGCTGATCCAAGGGGATGTCCTGGCTGACCGAAGAGTGACTTACCAAGACCTCCGCTCCAGAAAGAGAAGAAGTGCATCAAAGGGCGCATCAAGAAACCCGGTGTGTAATGGGCCCAACCAGCAGAGCGCTGATACCCCTCATCGAGACGCGCTCGAAGTCGCTCTGCGCCTGAGGTTAGTTCGCTTCCAATTTGAGGGAGCGTCTTGTGGTCTGCATCTCTGACGCGACATTGAGCGAGATCGGTCCCATTCTCAATATCGACTGCGAAGCAGATGTCGACTCGAGGAAAGTTCTTCACACGACCAAAGACCACGCGGCCATTGACTTCAGGGTGAGATGCGATCGCACGAGCGAGAGCTCCTCCGACGAGATGAGTGAGAGTGAGTGAGAGGTGCTTCTTACTCTCCAAGAATTCAAGGATCGATGTGAGGTCGATCTGTATCTTTGCTTGGATTCGAGCCTCACGCGGAGCACGCCACGTTGCAAGGGCAATCTTGCGACGATGCTTGAGTGGGGCGCTCATGGTGCGGATACTCGCACAAAGCGTGAATTACTGCTTGACCTACCTAACTCCGAGAGAGGTGTCAGGCCTTCTTGAACCCTGCTGGGCAGCGTCCCTTGCTTGCTGAGATCTTCACCTTCTCCTTGCCTTTGACACAGGTGAACTTCTTTGATGCAGTCGACGCCGGTTTCTTCACCGTGGGCGTTGAGGATGAGCTTGCTGATGGAGTTGGGGAGGCTGAGGGTGATGGAGTCGTTGATGATTGGGAGAGTTTTACTTTTATGGTCGGACTTGAGAATGTGAAGCCAGACGCCCTGAGTTTGATGAGACCATCCACCTCACTTACAGATTCGGTAGAGATGATGTTCGTCCCGCCATCACTTTCGATGGAGAGTGTGGCTGAGATGGGAGCGTTACTAAAGCCATAGAGGCATCTTGCAACATCGCTTCGCATCGTGAGGTCGTAACTGCCGATGTGCTTCGTTGTGCCATCGGAAATGTAGTGAGGCGCAGCTACCTTGTATTCAAGCGTCCCAGTTGCTCTATTGAAAGTAGGCGGACCATCGCTATAGACCGATGCATTCGAATTGATGACACCAACTAAGCCTTTTCCTGCAGAACACTGATCGTATTGACCGCTTCGATCGTCGACGCTCTGTAGATTCCACCTCGTCCGCATCGCAGTCGCCTTATCAGAGATCAAAGGTATCCAGGCGTTGAAGTGCTTGATGCTTCGCTCTCCGGCTTCGTTGATGAGGGTGAGGATTGTGCGTGACTCACCATTCTGCATCATTAGCTCTTCAGATACCTGTTTGCCTGCACGCCATTGTTGACCATCAACGCCTTGAGCGTAGAGGTTTCGAATCTCTGAGGTTGTGTCTGTCCATTTACTCCATGCAATAACTGCCCCAACCTTGGAGGGATTGCCAGAAACAGTCATTTCAAATCCACTTTGGTTGGGCAACTCCTTCGAACCGAGCTTGAAATCTTGGATCCTGCCAACCATCCAGCCAGGTACCCCTTTGCTCATTCTTACCGTTAGATCAAAACTCATTGATGTGTCAAATGCTTTGTTTTGAGCACACTTTCCATTGGCAACAACAAAGCACTCTCCGATTGAGGAGGCATTTCCTGTGCTGATGCCGTCCACAACCTGCTGTGTTACTTCTCTATATTGCGGCGAGTTCACCAACTCAACGGGCTGTAAGGCAGAGATCATCTTGACGCGGCTGACCCGAGAATCGTTTCCTGCTGCGCGACTTTCAGCAGCACCATTGACACGAAGTTCTAGGCCAGCAACGAGGGCATAATCCTGTGAAGCGTTCCCATCCTTCAACGTCCAGATGGATGCGCCAGCACCATCGGGGATTCCCTGTTTCGGATCTCCCACGAATGCACTCTGTGAGGCGAGAACCTCTTTGAGCTCACCCTTCAACTTCGTTCCATCAGGTTTCGTTGCACCGAACGAGACGATGCAATCACGATCCGAGTCAGATGTGCATTGATCAAAAAGCGCTCGAACATGGAGGATCAATCCAGGTTTTATACACTCGCTATCTTCCAAAGTCCTACAGAAAGCAACATTGCTGTTTATGGTCCAGTCGCCGGGGAGCCTGGCCAAGATACTGGAGGGCAGCCCCCATGCCTTGATCGTGTTGTCGAAGTTGACGCCGTGCCATCCATCTTCGGCTGGCATCTCGGCTCGAAATCTCTCTTCTTGGTCTGAGGTGGCGTGGGCGATAGGCAGGAGGGATGCCACAAGGAGGATGGGGGAGAGAGCTGCGAGAAGGAATCTGACGATGCGTGATCTCACGCTGGGCCCTCCCACTTCTTCCTTACCGTTACTGGGGGCCATCTTTATGCAGTCACGAGCGCCACACAATCACCAAAGTGAATAGAAAAGAAAGGAAGGGACTGGGCTCAAATAGCTCATCAGGACTCACCTATGGAGCATGATTGTTGACGTGAAGATGGAAGCAGCCCCCAGACCAGTTCGCGTCGTCTTGGTGGGGGTACTTGCTCTCGCCCTGGTCAGTGGGGTCACCACACAAGTGCAGGCAGAGACGAAGACGGTTGAGTTCTCGCTAACGGATTCCCAATATGGATTCTGGTTACAGTCCAAGCTCTTTGGATACACCTTCAAGCCCAGTACGACTGATATCGATCAACGTCTGACGTGTTCAGCATGGAATGACCCAGCATGCGCCACCGCCGATCAACTCCTGGGTGAATTGATCATGCGCCCCTGCCTTACCCCTTCGGATCGAGGCTGTATCGAGGCTGTTGAGCTCAGTTCTAACCTATCAAGTTCGTCCTCTAGCAACATGGAGAAATTGAGACTTCTGGAAGAGAGCCCAAGCAATCCAATTCCGGCGAAACGTTTCAATGGCAAGAGTCCCACTGATTTCTATGACGTCCCTGCGGGCGGTGGGGTATCGGTATGGGAGAGCGAAAAGAAGGATTCCACTGGGGCACCCAAGAGATACATGGCACATGTCCTCACCCGTTACTCCTACTTCTGCGGCGACCTAAAGAGATTCACAAGTGGCTTCGAAATCGCGGGTGACCGACCGTGTGCGATAGCAACTATCGAATTCAAGGGTTCGTTGATTCCAGTGACCTTGACCCCGAAGAATGGTGTGTGTTCTTTCTTCGCGCTCAGAGATCAGTGCATCGAAGCCGCCGACTATGCGGGTGATGAGAAGATGGCATTGACCTTGAGGCAAGACAAGAGCCGTACCGGATGGCTCTTTGGACGCATGGGTGATGCAGAGTTCTCGGTGACGAGTCTTGATGCTGCCTTCAATCGAGTGCGCATCGCTGGCGCTGCGATCTTTGTGCCTCCACTGAAGGCAGTCGTCGACAAGAGTGAGATCTCAAAGAATGCCAAACTCGAACGCTTCCTGAAGGCGCGATTCAATGGTGAGGGCGGACGAGTCACCTACCAACAGTTCCTGCAAGATCCAAAGACCATCATCGATCGCCAGATCTACGATTCGTGGGAGATCTTCGATGCCTTTGAGGAGAGCCTCAAGCCTGTTGCTACAACGGCGAGTGAAAATGGATTCAATGTCACTCCCAAGACCAACTCCATCCTCTGGAATTTTGCTTCAGCGATTTATGACGGAAGCGACCTTCATCCATGTTCGGCAGATAAGAGCAAGCTCCACGGTCTCGTCGTTACCAATGCTCCGCTCTATGCCAGCGGTCCACCAAAGTTCCAACAAGGCTCGCTTGATTACAAGGTGGCTGGAGTACATAGAAATGAGGATGGCTCACTCTTTCGTGGCCGCTACACCTTCGTTGTGCGATCGGAGACTGCCCGCTGTTACTACGGTTTCTCGACTTCTCCGATAGAGGCAAAGGTAGAGGTCCTCTCATCCAATGGTGAGAACCAAGTGGCGACGACCACGGTGAATGAACGGAATGGATTCCTCACGCTCGCAGCTTCAGGATTCACATTCTCAGCCCCAGTCATCAAGACCACATTGACTCAGATTTCCGCAACCCAGAAAGACGCCTCAATCACTTGCAAGCGGGGATCGAAAACAGTGAAGGTTGCCGTAACTAAAAAGAAGACCAAGTGTCCGACTGGATATACCAAGGTCAAATAGCGAGTTTGCTAGGAAACGAGATGACAGATCTGATCTAGAGATTCTGTATTCCGGTCGATGACTTCCTTCGCTATTTCTTCGAGAGCTGCCACAGTCTCCGGTCTTGCATCATCAAGCGAGGATCGCATTCCGGAAATCAATGGCTGGATTCTGAAGTAGTGGCCTTTCCGAAGAATTTGACTGAGTTGCCAGTCAATGGCATGGTTTCCGGCTTGTGCAGTGATATCCAGAATGGGTCGGGCCCAATGAGCAAGGCCCCAATCTCTAACTTCTTCGTAGGCCAATTCCCTTGAGACTGCTCCAGTTCCAATAGATACGATGGTCATTTGATCCTCATCGAAGCCAAGTCTCTGAGCATGGGCAAATCCACACATCGTGGGATTGTTGGCAAAGACGCCACCATCGATGAATGTGAGCTTCTCCTCACTTCCCATCTTGGAAGCAGGCTCGAAGTATGTGGGCGCGGCACTCGTTGCACGAGCGACAAATCGCATCAAGTGATCATGGCGTGTCTCTGATTTTGCCTCGCTACTGAGGAAGAAGTGTGGTTGTCCACTCTCGACCTCGAAAGCGGTTATAAGAACTTCGGTCAATGCCTCACTCAACATGGCATCGCCGAAGATCTCTTCAAGCACCAACTCGATACCTTCTGCCGAGTATCGCTCCTCCGTGATGCCACGCAGGGAACCCAAGAATCTGCTTCCTGTGGTTGGAAAGATGCGCCCATAGGCCTCTTTGTAGAAGTCGGCGAGATCTGACGCCTTCCACTTTGGCTTGCCGTCTACACCCGGAGCCGTAAGAGCTAGCGCAACATGACCACCAGCAGAAGTTCCAGCGATGAGGTCAAAGACTTCAGAGACGGGTCTACCTAGTCGTCGCTCAAGTTCGACAATGACCATTCCCGGAATGAGTCCTCGGACTCCTCCGCCGTCGATGGAAAGTATGTTCATCAAGACGCGAGAGTAGTACCGCGATGGCTGAGATTCAGGGGGAAGTCCTTGGAAGGCTGACTAATTGTCCGAACTAAATCCGTTTGAACCCCGCGGGGCAACGCCCTTTTGCAGAGGTCACCTTGATGCGTTGCTTGCCTTTGACGCAAGTGATCTCCTTCTTGGACTTGCTTTCGGCGAGCCTTATCTTGATCGTCGGGCTGGAGAAAGTGAAGCCTGAAAGATTTATCGAGACTTGGTCGGCTGCTTCATCTATCTTGATCGAGGAGGAGGCGACACTCTGCACTTCGCCACCCTCCGAGATGATCTCTACGCTTGCTGTCACGCTCTTGCGATCGATTCCCCACATGCAGGCTGCGGACGAAAGGCGCAATTGAATCGAAAAGAATCCGCGTTGCAGTTGTGAATCTGCGGTCAGATGCGTGTTTGCAATCTTCACAGATAGCGACGAATCACTCTTGTCCCACCGAGGTGGATTGATGTGATACGCCGGAGCATTTGTTGCCGTCAAAGAGAAGACATTGGTGTAACTGCAACCTTGGATTAGGTCAAAGATCAATGAGGTGTCCTGACCGCCCTGAAAGCTCCAGTCCGAAACCGTTGACTTCTCACGGAAATTCTCGATGGCGCTACTGTTTAGGAAGTCAATGATCGAGCGATCCCAGGGGTAGACCTTCCACCTCTCACCTGTAGCGGCGTTGCACTGCGACCCCAGGGTCTTCACCAGTAGAGGATCAGAGCACTTCAAGGGATCTGTCTCAAGCACACTATGGAGACTTGGCTCACCACTGAAGATGAACTCAGGTAGAGCCACTTTGGGACCCGCTGTGCTCACAAGCTTGGCGTTCTTAGTTCTAGAAGTGACGAACTGCAACGGCTGCATTCGCTGACTTTGCTTGATGACGATCTGAAACTCATAGCCTTCTGGGAAAGCAATGCGGCGAAAGAGACTTCGCCTGACGTCAGAGAGGTCATTGGTCAGTTCAGCCGTAATCTCCACCGGAACGAGACTCAGTGAGAATGTCTTGGGTAGGACACGCGAGGCAACAGTTGCTTCGACGATGAAGAGGCGATTGGTTGCTGAAGCCCCACCAGCGATAAGAGGAGCCTCCCAAAGACTCGCTGAACCACCATTAAGACGCCAACGACCATCGCTACCCCTCACTTCATTGAGCTCACTAACAGCACTTGGTTCGGTGGCTCTTGTCTCGACGAAAGGTATGAGGCTTCTTTGGGTGAATTTCGCGTCAAGCCATTTCTCCGAAGTTTTCGAGCGATATTGAAGAGCACGAATGCAAGGAAGATCCACGTAATTCATAGAAATTGATGGAGTACAGGGAGGAATGATCCCGAAGAGAGTCTCGAGATCGACTTGATCGGTTGCTGAGTTCCCAAAGAAGTGGAGTGGCGTGGGCGCTCCCAGAATCAACTTTTTCTCCGCGCCGTCACTGGCACTCACTGGCGTGAGAAGAAGAAGAGTGAAGGTCGCAAGCAAGAGAACGATCGCGGCACTTCGATGCTTCAGGGGCGCGCTCACAATTCAATACGTTCGTGACTATGCAGGAAGTAACCAGCTGCGGTTACTCTCAAAGTCATACTGCGCTGATTCACCCACTTGAACGATTTCGCTGTAGATGGGATCCGAGACCACGGCGCCGATCCATCCGTCTGGTGTCTCGATCTCATATTCGACGTGGTTACCGTAGAAGACGACGTTCTTGATCACTCCAATTCCTGGACCTGCTGTCTTCTTGGAGGCCTTCACGGAGATCGATTCAGGACGAACGAGGAGAACTGACCCATCAGCTTTTCCTGCACCTGGATGTGCCGGAACGGTCAGACTCTTTCCGGCTACGAGAACATCCGCCTCACGGGCGCGACTCTTCTCGATCTTTTCGACTTTGAGGAAGTTCGATCGGCCGATGAAGTCTGCGACGAATACCGAGCTCGGTCGACGATAGATCTCATCTGGTGTTCCGGATTGCTCAACGACTGCATTACGCATGACGACGATTCGATCGGAGAGCGCCATCGCTTCATCCTGGTCGTGGGTCACGAAGATGCTGGTGATCCCTAATTTTCGCTGGATACTTCTGATTTCGATGCGCATCTGCGCCCGGAGCTTGGCATCGAGATTGGAGAGCGGCTCGTCAAAGAGAAGGACTTTCGGCTTGATGACCATGGCGCGTGCCAGTGCGACACGCTGCTGCTGTCCACCGGAGAGTTGATTCGGAGCACGATTGGCAAGATGTTCAAGGTTCATGATCTTGAGGACTTCGCCAACTTCACTACGTATCTGATCCTTTGCCATGTGTTTGACTCGAAGTCCGTATGCGACATTCTCAAAGACGCTCATATGAGGGAAGAGTGCGTAGGACTGGAAGACCATACCCATCGGACGCTTATCGGGGCTCAGTGAAGCTAGGTCCTTCCCGTCCAAGACAATCGCACCGGATGTTGGCGTCTCGAAACCGGCGATCATACGAAGCGTGGTCGTCTTTCCGCAACCGGAAGGACCGAGGAGCGTGACGAACTCACCAGGCTCGATGGTCAACGAGAGATTGTCGACTGCTCGAACTTTCTCAGCTCCATTGCCGAACTCCTTGATCAAGTTCGTCAGTACTAGCTTGCCTGTATCGGTTGCCATCTTCTCTTCCGTTCTCCTATTTTCCCTAGCATTCTCTGTTGATGAGGCCTGCAATAAAGCTAGCCACCGACGATCACATTCGGCTGGTACTTGCTTGACTTCTGTCCACGAACCACGAGGTTGATCAATCCCATCACCGTCAAGACGATTGCCATCAGGATGAGACAGAGCGCAAAGGCGTAGCCATATCGAGCGGTATCCGCCTCGGCCAAGATCAGTGAAGTGATGATCGGAGTGTTTGGCGTCGTAATGAAGATGATCGGCGAGAGCGTCGTCATAGACCGTGCGAAGGCGAACATCAAGCCAGTGAGGAACGCAGCACGAATCAGCGGAAGCGAGATCTTGCGGAATGTTCTGCTGCCCGAAGCACCTAGCGATGCAGATGCTTCGTCAATTGATGGATCGATCTGTTGCAGCGCCGCGATACCTGAACGTTGTCCAACGGGGCTTGATCTGACCATATAGACCGCGATGATCGCAATGGCACCTCCGAAGATCGAACCACCACCCGCGATCTGCGGAAGTATCGTGAAGCCGAAGATCTCAACTGGCTCATTGAAGGTGAAGGCATAACCGATACCGAGGACAGTTCCTGGAAGCGCGATTCCCAGCATTCCGAAGAAGTCGAGAACCTCTGCGCCGCGCTTGACTTTACGAATCACCAACCATGCGATCAGCATTCCAAGTAATCCAGCGATTGGCATTGCGATCAAAGCCATCATGCTGGTCTTGATGATCGCATCATTGCCGATACCGCTCAAGATGTAGCGGAAATTGTCGAGCGTGAAGGAGTTGTCAATTCCAATGATCTTGACGAACGCTCCCATGATCACTGTTGCGTAGATCAAGATGATGAAGAACGAGACGAACCAACCGAAGGAGAGAAGTGCAATTCGCACTGCCTTGTTGGTGATCGGTGCGATCTGTCCAGAAGGCTTACCAGTGACTGAGACGACACTGTTCTTCTGGGACCAATAACGCTGAACTATGAAGACCAAGAGCGCGGGAATAAGGAGGATCGCTGAATAAGCTGCGCCACCCGGCAAGTTGTACTCACCTGAAATCGCAATGTAGGCACGAAGAGCAAGAACGTTGTAATCACCACCGATGACTAGGGGATTTGCGAGATCCGCGATCGTCTCAACGAAGAGAAGAAGGAACGAGCTGGCAATGCCGGGAATCAGGAGCGGAATGGTGATGGTCCGGAAGATCCGGCCTTTGGTCGCACCCAAACTTGAGCCCGCCTCATCGATCGCCGGGTCAAGACTTCGCATCATGCCGAGGAGATTCATGTAAGCGACGGGGAAGTAGGAGATTGTGAGAACAAGAAGAAGGCCTGGGTAGCCATAGAGAGTTGGCGTGAGGCCAAATATGTCACGGGAGATGATGCCAGATCTACCAAAGAGGACGATTACCGCGGTTGCGAAGGCGAACGGTGGTGAGACTAAAGGAACCAAATTTAAGACGTGCTGGATCTTCTTGCCTTTGAAGTTAACGCGCACCTGGATGTAAGCCAAGATAAAGCCGAGCAGTGTTCCTAAGGCTCCGACCGAAATGCCCAACCAAATCGTGTTGAGGACGATCTGTCGCACATACGGATTGTCGGTGAGGCTCTTGTAAACATTGATGCCTCCCTCCTCAAAGGATCGGAGGATCATCGTTCCGACAGGCAAGAGGACGAAGAGGAAGATGATGGTGACGACGAGTCCAATAGCGATCTTTGAGAAGAGATCGAACTTTGCACCTTGCTTCTTCAGCGCCATAAATCCCTGTCTGTCACTGGAAATATTCTTATTGCGGGGCAAAACATACTTGATGAGGAGAAAGTAATTGAAACCAGCGAGTTCAGAAATTCAAACCCGCTGGTTTCAATCCGTACTACTTGATCAACTAGCCCCGAGCGGTTGAGCGGCTGACAACTTCGAGATCGAAGCGAGCAGTAAGGGCTTCCTTACGTGATGCTGCCTTGACGAAGTCATAGTCAACCAATTTCACGCGACTCAACTTGATGATGCGTCGATCAGACTTTGCCTTGGGGTTGGTGAGCTCTTGGTAAGCAGCTACGCCAGCGCCGAGGTTTTGTGCTTGTGCCGAGAGCGCAAAGTCGATGTAGGACTTGGCAGCATCTGCGTTCTTCGCATTCTTGATGAGCGCGATTCCGCCGATCTCATAACCAGTTCCCTCAGATGGGAACGTGTTGATGAGTGGGAAGCCTTGCTCGATGCCTGCCACGCAGTCATGTGCGAAGACAAGTCCAACGGCTACTTCACCACGACCTGCTGCGGCCACAGGAGCAACACCGCTACGTGAGTAGTAAAGGATGTTCTTGTTGAAGTCCTTCATGTACTCCATCGCCTTGTCCTCGGAACCGAGGCGCTCGACCTGGGTCCAGAAGGTGGTGAATGCAGTTCCTGAGGTTGCAGGGTGTGCGCTCAGAACTTGACCCTTAAGTCGCGGACTGAGCAGGTCAGCCCAGCTCCGAGGAGTCTTAACGCCCAACTTACGGAGTGCATCACGATTCGAGCAGAAGCCGAGAGCTCCGCGATAGACACCTGACCAGAAACCCTCTGGATCGTAGTTCTTCTTATCGAGCATGTTCAAAGTCGGAGACTTGTATGCCTCGGTTAGACCATTGTTCTTTCCAACTCCGAAACCATCGGCTGGGCCACCGTGCCATACATCAAACTCTGTGTTGTTCTTGTATGCCTCAAGACGGGCCGGAACGAGACCGGATGAAAGTCGGACAAACTTTGTATTGACACCAGTGAGCTTTTGGAAGGTTGAGGTCATTGCAACGCACCACGCTTCGGTAGCACCGCAGACAACGTTGAGGTTACCGGAGAGCTTGCGGCCGGCGTCGTAGACGAGCTTTCCATCCTTCTTCGTGCAGAGGTAGGTGACGCCACTCTTTGAGACCAATTGTCCTTCGCGGAAGCATTGCTTTCCAGCGTTTGCATTCGCGGCTGGCGCGACTGCAGTAAGGAGCGAAACGACGAGCACGGAAATAAAGCCCGCAATCGCCACTTTACTTTTCTTCATAACTGCCTTTCCAAGGTGAGGGCCAATCCTTTTGGGGAAAGGTAAGGACCGGGCAGGTTCAGTTGTGGGGCGAGTACGCCCTCCTTTCAGACAAGGCTATGTGCTGGCTCCAGGTATGTCTAGAAATGCGATGGAATTCGCATGAAAATCTTCCTGAGAGTTACGAGCTTTAGTCCCGAGTGGCGAAGGAGCGTTGGTGTGGGACAGATAGGTACCCTGCAGCGATGGATTCTCTCAATCTTGACTTCATCAATCTCGCCCTTCAACTACGAGTGGTGATCGATGCTTCTATAGCCGCCATCTTGGGTTCGCTCATTGGTTGGGAGAGGGACCGGGCTGGAAAATCTGTCGGCCCGCGCACCATGGCACTGGTTGGTCTATCCGCCGCAGCAATCGTTTCAATTGGCGAAGTCATGATTGATGGTTCGGATTTTGGAGACCCGACGCGGGCTCTCCACGCCGTGATCACTGGAATCGGTTTTCTCGGTGCCGGCTTGATCTTTAGAAATAGCGAACGTGGCCCACAAGGAATGACCACCGCCGCAACCGTCTTCGCAACTGCGTCGATGGGCGTTGCAGTTGGTCTCGGATTTCCGTTGGCAGCGCTCGGCCTTTCGCTCATCATCTTGATTGTGTTGCGTTCAACACATGTTCTTGAGATCACCGCGAACAGAAAGAGTCAAGAAGAAGAATAGAAGCGGTCAACGGCACCGAGCAATTGATCTAGATGGTCTAGATGGTGATCGGCTTGATTAAGTTCTTCTCTGGAGTGAGTGGTGAGCACCGCCGCAACTAGGCAGCCAGCGTCTTTCGCCGCTTTGACTCCGCCAGGGGCATCTTCAATTGCCCAACAGAGATTCGATGCAAGGCCAAGCCGTTGCGCGCCCAGAATGAATGGATCGGGGAATGGTTTGCCTTGAGCTACTTGGTCAAAAGTCACTGCATTTCGAGGAAGCAGGATATTCGCCGCCGCCGTTCGGGCTAGAGCCAGATCCGTGGTGCAGGAAGTCACGATGGTCCAAGGAATGGAACGTTCATTGAGTTCCTCGAGAAGCTCCACTGCACCGGGTATCGCTCTGACACCTTCGACATCAGCGATTTCTAGGTCAGTCAGTCGCCGGACCCAACTCTTGATCTCGGCATCTTCGCGATCTTCTAACAAGGTTCTGAGGGTCTGCTCGGCCGGAATTCCATGGAATCCAACGAGCGAATCCAGGGGAATGCCTGCCTCTATAGCAACGGTCGTCCATGAGTTGATTACGGCCAATTGGGAGTCGATCAACGTGCCATCAAGGTCGAAAAGGAATCCAATTCTTTGCACGTGAAGACCCTTCTCAAAGAAACACGGGAGTGGGGCGGGTGGGGCTCGAACCCACGACGACCGGATTATGAGCCACCGGTAGTAGGTTCCTAAGCGTGTTCGGTTGTTTCAATTCGGACATAATCACGCGTAAAGATTCCCTACTCATATCTCCTCATGTCTCCCCGTGTTAGGAGGGTGTTAGGAAAGTGTTAGGAAATCACCGGGGTCTTTTTTGAGCAACGCTCGACACCCTTTGACTCCCTGACCGCTTCTTTCTCCGGGACTATCTCCTAGGCTTGAAACCCATTGGACATTGCTTGAGACTGCTAGTTACCTGAATTCGCTTCTTTCCTCTTTGGCATTCAAGAGTTTGTAGGGTGGACAGTCGAGATTGAAGTTCTTCAACCTTCAGATTCAGCTCGCCTATGGTCGAATTCAATTCACCAATCGTCCTAGATCGAGATTCGGCTAGAGCTTTCTGCTCTTCGTATTTGGGCAAGAATTGTTCCAAAAGGTCTCCGTATTCTTTCGCTTTTGCCGTCGAGGTGACTATCTGGGACTCCACTAAAGTTGTCAGGGATTGAGCCACCTCAAAAGCCAAGTTTGCGTAGCCGGACAGGAGCGTGGCGGATGCGTAGAACTTGCCGTCAGACTGTTTTCTTGCGCAACTCCCAGTTGGATCAAGTAATGATCCAGTCAGAACGCCAATCACGTAAGTACCTGAAACATTGTTTACTACTACAGGGCCCCCGCTATCTCCACGGCACAAACCTGCTGACTCGCTAGAAAGCCAAACTTCAGTGGGTCGACTACTTAGGCGTTGAACTAGGTTGACTTCCGCCCGTTGCGCAACATCCCCAAAGCTAGAGCTTGAATTCGAGGTAGAGCCGTAACCGAAAATCCGCACCGTTGAGCGCCTAGCAAGTAAGTCCTCAGTAAAGGAAGGAGAGGCAATGAATACCGGAAAGGGAAGCGTAAGAGACTTCTTGAGTGACAAAAATGCGATGTCATCCGGATCAACTTTTGAAGTGTTTTCAAAGTTTGAGGATATGCGGACTTGATCCACTGGCGCCCAGGAATCATCTACATTGATCGTTGGGCTACTGAATATAGGTAAACCCGGTGGGGATACATATAGGTCTTTGATCAGTAAACCCGTGTCCTTATTCACTACGCAATGGCCGGCGGTCACGACTACTCGAGGTGACAAAAGCGCGCCAGAACAGACACTATTTGTTGAAACTACCGCAACAACATTACTTGTTCCGCTATTGATTGGACTGCCACCACTTATTGCCTTTGCCGGCGAAACTAGAACAGAGAGTGTCACACAAATCAGGGTGACAAAGGTCGTAACAACTCTCATGAGAATTGGATGTAGTCCGTCATCGCATAGCCAAGAACCGCCCAATTCTCCTGGCCTTCTCGTTCTTTGATTATTGCTAAAACCGGTATGACCAAGCCATCGTTTACCATTAGGTGCGCAATCTTCCTAGACACCCTCTTGGCTTGTTCCTTCTTCAAGTAACCTACGCGAACAACCCCAAAGTCTTGAGTGATCAAGTAGACGGCCACAGCATTTGGGTCTGAGGCATTGGATTGTTCAGGAACCAACAATCCATAAGCCCACTTTTCGGGTTTGAAGTTGCCCCTTATGTCCTCTTGGCAGAACGCTTCGCCAACGATTTCCAAGTATTGCTTTTGTGAGGTGCTGGATTGAAAGTGGGCAATCCCTTGGGTGCTTACGTCCTCCCCGGGATGAGCGCTCAAGACTCGCTCTATGCGCTTGAAGAGTTTTGAGTCCAACTCGAAATCTTTTTGAGCCTTTGCTGACTTTTTCCCAAAAAATCCCACAAGGGGAATTTATCCTTCTGGGGAGATAAAGGCTATAGAGACAGGGGGGGTCGAGACCCGACCTAGAAAAAGAGCCAAGAAGGTCTCTATTGCCTACTTTGACCCCTTAGAAGGTCATTTGTAGACCGTTGCTCCATGACTATTCACATGCGCTTCCATGCCAATCTTTACGGGATCAATACACGCACGTTTACCTTCAAGAGTGGCACGGTGCCTATCTCCGGCGCGGGTGCTTGCGAAGTTTGTCCAACAGGCGGGACATATCTCGACACCTTGCGCCACGACTTCGCCGGTGCGAGGGTTTCGGTGCGTCATCATGAGAAAGACCTACTCCGGCTTTCGAAACTTATTGTCGAAATCGAAGTCGCCGGAAGTTGAGCTCCTGCCTCCCGCTCGCTCCGGGTGGCGCTTAGGACACTCGTAGAAGGAACACCTTTCTTATCAATCGAAGACTCCTTCCGTCTACGGCTTCGCATTCACAATGGTCGACTTAGCACTGGGCGCCTTTGGGTCAACAGGGCTCACCTATAGAGAACTCACCGTAATCGGCCAAATATTCAAATAAAGTGTCGGTTTATCTGGTTTTGGGTCAGAGCTGACCCTGGATAAACAGTCCGAATTGGGTAGCGCGTAACCTTCAATTCCATAATGCCCTTTGTTAGGCTAATTGCAGTTGTTACAAAGTGGCAATAGTTTCGTTCCGTAAAAGAGGTGTGATGTCATGAAAAAGATTTCGCTAGCACTTGTTTTGGTTTTTTTCCTGACTCCTCAGCAGTTTGCTCAGGCAGCCGGCGTAGTTTCAACTGGTAGCTACTCAGAGAACGCCAATAGTGATGATGCTCCCACCAGTCGAGATGACATGGCAGGTAACATAAAGAAAGTAAAAGCCGAGCACCTTGCCAATGGAACGCTCAGAGTGACGATTGACTACTGGGCCAGTCCAAATAGTCGTTACATATTGAAACTAAAATGGTGCACGTACCTCTCTGAATTTAGGCGAAATGTCTGGACGGGAGATGACCTCAGTTTTCTTTGTGATGTCTCAGATCCAAATTACTCAAATTATGCGGTGTATTTTGAACCAGCATTGAGCTCCAAAGGAAATCAACTTGGATTACGCAAGAGTTTTAAGGGCACTACAAAAAGAGGAGTAAATAGGAATCAGTATATTTACACAATTACTGGAAATCTCTTTAAGAATACAGCCGTGGTCGGGCTCGCAGCCAGTATGTATTACTCATCCAGCACCGTTGAGCGTGTTACGACTTCATGTACTGGTTCATATTCAATTTCATGTAGTACCTCACGAAGTAGTATTTTCGATGTTGATGAAGTGCTCCTTGAGTTAACTACAGTGTCCAGTTTACCTGAGCGCTCTGCAGCCCCAGTGCCTAATCCAGCTCCAACAAAATCGAGTGGAACTTCAACGACGCAGTCACCCGTCATTGGTTCTGCTACAACGATTCAAAGTTATTTTGATCGCATTGAGGGACAACTTAATGTGAGTTCACGTAAATTCCAGGTTGAGTGCATAAACGATGCACCCCGGTCAGGCTCTGTCAGTGAATTGCGTGCACTTATGGCGATATCGTCTAATGAGTACGGAACTGCACCTGGCAGAGAGTGGTTTCCTACTCAATTCACACCAGCATTTAAGGAAAAGATAAAGACTTGGAGTTCTGGTAGCCCTATTTTGTATATTGAGTTGGAGTTTACGGCCAGCAACGCCAACCCATGTGGCATGATTTTTCATAACGTGCCTAGCCTTCGAGAAATTGGAGCCGACGTGAACCACGCTACATTTCTTGTAGCGGGATCAACAGGTTTTGCTGTCGCCTCCAAGCCTCTCTCGAGGATCGCGATTGGATAGTTGGGTCACTCGCTCAGTTAGGAATCGGTTAGTAACACACTAGCTTGATTGAATTGGTATGGACTCTAGCAATGGGACTTGAGCCACTCCTAGATATTCTTTTCGCTCCGACCGTCACGAAGCGACAAGCCGAAGTGCTTCGTAGAGGTTCGCAAGCGCAAGTAGGTAATTCACTTAGCTAGGGTGTTAGGAAAGTGTTAGGAAAACGCACAACCGAATAACCGTTACACGTTTAGGAGCCCACTTTCACGCGTGAATCACGTGGGGCGGGTGGGGCTCGAACCCACGACGACCGGATTATGAGTCCGGGGCTCTAACCGACTGAGCTACCGCCCCAGACGCAATAGTAGTTGAGCGGATGGTTAGCGCTTGATCGGTATGGCTCTGATCTGACCTGAGTCGGCGATCAGCGCGAGTTCCGCCTCCTTGTTCTCTGCAAGGAGAAGACGGACTTTCTCGCGGTCCCAGACTGTGGCCAATCCGTCAAGACTTTCTACGATCTCCACTCGTGCGCCGGTTGATCTTTCCAGTTCTCGAGCGAGGGGCTTATCTGCTGGTCCAATCATGAGCAGGAATCTGTGCGTCTTCGATTTGGGTCCAGATAGTGCGCGCTCGCGGCGAATGATCTGAAGATGGAAGAGTCCAGCAAGAATTCCCACAACCAGTATGGAGATTGCATAACTCGTCTCACGCCAAGTACTTCCACCGAGATCTCCGCCAAAGAGGCCTTGGAAGATCTGGACTGTGATGGTCAAGGCTGATGCGACGACTGCAATCGCACTTATGCCGACGACTGTGAAGAGGTAGACCTTGCGCGAGATAGCAGCGATCTCGCGCTCTGGATCTTGATTGATGTGCAGGCTTATTCGTCGCCAGAGGATCTGCCAGACCGGGAGCCCAACAACAAGGAGAGTGATTGCAAGGAGAAGGGAGTTCCTTGGGGAGCGCCCGACGAGTAGATCGTCTTGGGCGAAGGTCTCGACGATTGAGACGACGAAGGTGACTGCACCGACCGAAGTGGTAGCCAATCCGATTCCAGAGAGGAGATAGCGGTAGATCCTTCCTATCTCTCCCTCCTCAGATTCATGATGGGATGCAAGAACTCTGGAGTGGTAGGCGAAGGAGATCAGTGTTGCTAACAATGTTCCAACTGCACCAGGTATACGGTCGAAGTGAACCCAAGCGGCGTTGGTGTTGGTATCGCCGAAGAACCAGACCAAGGTGTCGTAGAAGATGATGCTGGAACTGACCAAAGTGGCGACGAGAGAGCCTCCAACGCCGACGAGGAGAAGGTAGATGTTCCATAGTTGAGATGTATGTGCTCGAGTGCGATCGGTGAACCAGTAGAAGTACCAGGTAGGGATCGCGATGAGCGCAGTGACAAGACCACGGGTGAGTTCATTCGTACCTGTCGTGGTCAGGATCGTCTCCGAGAAGGGGAGGAACTCGACCATGAGAGCTCGGAGAACTCTTGCCGCTGCGACGATGCTTACGACAAGCGAGATCGCAGAGAGCAGTAGGTACGGAACTTGCGCTCGATCCTTGGGAAGGCGGTGAGAGGACATCCGATAGTGGAATCCCAGAGTTGCCAACCATAGGAATGTCGATCCGAAGTCCGCTCCAAAGACCGCTCCGTCATCGATCAGCGCAAGGAGCCACCTATAGCCACTTGTGGCGAAAGAGGCGAAAGCGATGATCTGAATCGCGGTGAGGTAAAGAAGGAGTGCAAAACTCTCTTTCGAGTCATCATCTCTTTCCAAGGTACGACGCGTCCATAGGGCAGTCACGATGAGAAGTGGCGTGGCTACGACTACGAATGCAGAGTCACGTGCGAGAACATCCTCATTCGCAATCAATCGCTTATCAGAGCCCAAGACGTAATTGATCAGGCCGGAGAGACCAGAATTGACGATGAGGATCAAGATGAGCAAGAGGAGATACTGAAAGAAGTCCTTCACCTCCTCGGCAAAGTCGATCCCTCCCTTGCGCCCGACCGCTATTCGACGGACGACAAGGACGATCACGCCCAGAGTGATGATCAGTGAGGCTAGGCCTGCAATCATGGTTTCACTCCATCACATTCGTAGAGGGGCCAGGGCACTCCCGTGATCTTCCACATCCCACCGATTCGAGTCAGCCCGATGCTGTGGTCCTCGCTCCAACCTCCGAAGAGGTCATTGTCAGCGTAGCGAATCCTTATCTTCACTTGGGCACGATCACCAGTGATGGAAGTATCGACGAGATCCACGGTGAGATCAGGGGAGAGGTATTGTCGATCGAGGTCCGACGAGTCACACTTCGTATCAGTCTCGAAGTAGCTCAATGCGCGATCGTTGTCGCGATCGACCATGGCACGGAGATAGGACTGGACTGTAGCTTCGGGTGATCCTGCTTCGAAGCGTGAACTCTCACCTCGTGAGGCGATGAAGACGAGCGCGCCGATGAGGATGACGATCAGTCCGAGGACGAGATTGCGAATAGTCGAACTCTTCATTGTTTCATCCTAGGTTGGATCGACTGTGAAATGGCTCGGAATCATCTTGACGCACTCGCAATCGCAGCACGCCTCTCATTTCGATAGACCCAGAAACTGAGAAAGCCGACCATCATCGCGAAGCCGAAGAGCAAGTCCTCGATGGGCGCACCTGCGACTCGAAGACCGATGATGGCATCGGGTGCGTAGATGACGATCTCGTTCGATGTGAGCCACCAATTGGTGAGAAGTTGGAAGGGAAGGACGATCGCATAGCTTGCCCAGAATCCACGAGTGGTGAGCATGGAGGTCTTGAAGACGAAGATATCGACCAAGACCACGATGATGAGAGCGAGCGAAGTGATCTCTGTGTAGGTCACGAGGCACGCTCCTCATGATGGCGATCTCGCCACTGCGGCTTGAGGCGTGTGACACCTTCATAGGTGAGGATGATCGCTAACGGAATGATGATGAAGAAGAGGTATTCCTCGAGCGGAAGCCCGAAGGCAAGTTCTAGCCCCAAGGTCTGCGAGTAGTCGAAGTCCCAATGACCGGAATGAATCGCAATCCAGTCCCATAGGACGAAGAAGGCAGAGATGGGAAGAATCGTCATCAAAGTGAATCCGATACGTCGCAAGACGCGAAGTTTGAAGGCCCACTCGAGCCACCAGGAGCCAGCCATCGTGAAGAGGAGCATCACAAGGTAGCCGTAACGGGGCATGCCCCAATGGTTCCACTCACTGCCATCACATCTTTGTGAGACACGAAGCGTCACGCTGGAAATTTGCTCTCTGCCGGTTACCCTCATTCGCATGATGTCGAAGGAGGGCGCTTCGAAACCCGTTGCCAAGATCAGAGTCTTCGACGGGATCCGCACCTTCTCTTCCTTCGCTGTCGGTATCGCGATCCTTCTCTCCACGCTCTTCGGTTTCCTCTTCCAGAGCGAATCGATGGGATGGCAGGTAGTCATCGCACTCCTCGCTCTCGCCATCGGTATCCCTCATGGTGCACTCGATCATCTAGTGACATTGCCAAGGTCGCGCCCTCTGAAGATGGTGCTCTTCATCGTGGTCTACATTGCAATAGCTCTCATCGCGGTCTGGGCGATCTTGGAGTGGAATGTCTATGGCTTCTATCTCGTAGTCGCCATGAGTGCTCTCCACTTCGGTATCGGAGATGCCGCCTTCTTGGCAGAGCGTGATCGGACTCTTGGACGAGATCGATCACCGAGACTAGCTCAGGTTCTCTACGCATTAGCTGGCGGAGTCACCCCCGTTGTCATTCCCTTGGTCAACGAGCGAAGTTCGCAAGCCCTCGCCGCGGTCAATCCCACATTGATCGATTGGGATGGCGGATTGGCTGCTCTCTTCTATTGGGTTGCGATCGCACTTCTAGTGACCGCGATCGTTGCGCAGTTGGTGAGTAAACGAGAGCGCGATGCGCTCGATCTCATCCTTCTTGGACTCCTGGCGATTCTCTCGCCGCCACTCATCGCATTCGCGGTCTACTTCGGGACTTGGCATGCCATGAGGCATACGGCTCGGTTGACCTTGAACCTCAAGAAATCGCAAGATGCTTACGAGAGAGAGGACGCCCCAAGAGCGCTTCGAAGCGCAGTCATTCCAGGTACTCCTGCGCTCTTTGGCACATTGATCGTGGCGGCAGGCCTTGTCCTCTTCGGCGAGAACAACTTCCGCGACGATTTCCTCTGGCTGCTCCTGGTTGTGATTTGGGCGCTAACGGTGCCTCACATGATGGTCACCGCGAAACTCGATCGGGGTGCGCTGCTGTGAGGCGTCTCATCACCCTTCTCCTCGTCGTTTACTTGGTCAGTCAACAATTCTTGGCGCAAGGATCGGAGATGCGATACCTCTTCCCAGTAACCGATTGCAAGAGCACGTACTCCCGATATCACCATGACTATCCAGCTGCAGATATCTTCACAAAGGAAGGCTGCGCTTTCGTCTCTCCCGTCGATGGCGTCGTCACCGAGGTCTCACGTAAAGATAAGTGGAGCGGACGCGAGAATCTCGGCTCCACCCGAGGCGGGAAGTTCGTAGCACTTCTCGGGGACGATGGCGTTCGTTACTACGGATCTCATTTGCGTAGCGTGGCAAGGGGAATCATTCCTGGCGTGCGTGTGGTGGCGGGGACGAAATTGGGCGAGATTGGAACGAGTGGAAGTGCTCGTGGCACTCCGCCACATCTCCACTTTGGAATCTCATGGCCGACCGAAGATGGGATCTGGTGGGTGCGAAGAGGGATGGTTTCTCCTTATGACTTCTTGAAGTCTTGGGAGCAGGGCGAGATGCGTTCGCCGCGCAAGCAGGTGATGAAGAGATTGGCCGAAATGGGAGAGATACCGAAGGAGCCCAAGAAGTGAGATCTCCAAAGTGTGGAGAAATGACGAAGGCCCGGAGATTTCTCTCCGGGCCTTCGTCTGACAGAGTGATCGACTAGCTAGGGACTACCTGATCTGCCTGAGGACCCTTAGGACCTTGGACGATCTCGAATGTCACTGG
>Ga0315901_10003131_pt1 | contig 21808 bp, 22 predicted proteins | sample LakEriMetagenome_10_FD_203761 | JGI IMG/M metagenome (GOLD analysis project Ga0315901, IMG submission 203761) | Freshwater fungal communities from buoy surface, Lake Erie, Ohio, United States - Buoy 2 MA116 | ecosystem: Environmental > Aquatic > Freshwater > Lake | place: USA: Lake Erie, Ohio... | reverse complement strand
AGGCGTGACGACGTGTCGGCTGGTGACTGCAGCGAGGCTGCAGCGGCGAGCGCCAGCCACCCAGCGTTCCCTACGGCCATGAACCCAACGATCTCGCCGATGTCGTCATGGAGCAGGGCGGAGACCGCACCGAAGACCAGTGTTGCAGCACCTGCGAGCAGGATGCCCGGCACAATCGCGCCACCGAGAGGGTCCGTGATGCTGCTCGCCAGAACAGCGAGTTCACTCATGACGATGAGCGCGAGCGCCGAAGGGATCCACACGCCAACGAGCAGCGAGCCCACGATCGGTAGTGCCTAAAAGATTTTAATCAGTCGACTGTGGAAGGGGAAGACGCCTGCGGCGACGATGAGGACGAGGGAGACGCCGAGCGCCGTACCTGCTGCGAGCGATGCTGGCGTGGCGTATGAGGCATCAACCGCCGCGTAGGAGATTGCCGTACGCAAAATCTCAGCGATGACGACAGCGGGAAGCAAGAGAGAAACGGTGCGCAGATCGCGGAAGACGGCACGGGCACGGCCTACATCGTCTTTGCCACTTGCTGCGGCACCTGAGATGCCCAAGCTGGCAAAGAGAAGGAGCGCAATTGGCGCGATCCCAGATGGAATCGCAAGTGCTAAGTCAATCGCGGCGATGCCGAAGAGGGCGATCTGTCCCATCGTTCCCGTTCGGCGTCCCTCGCCTGCGGCAACGATCACCGCGAAGACCACGCCGCCGAGCAGCACGAGTAGCCGACCAGGCTCAGAAGGGTCGATGGTGATCTGGCCCAACTTGAGCGTTGAGAGGTAGCCAGCACCAGCAAGCGCTGCGCCAACGGAGGTCGCGAGCAGTAGGAGCTGCACGCCAAACGTTGCGTAGATCGCAGCATCATCACGCTGCGGACCACGCCAGAGTCGAATGAGTGGAACGAGGGCAAGCGAGCTCAGCGCCATGAGCAGCGGGAAGAGCGCCCGGATTGCCGCGAGTGCAATCTCGGCGGTCATCGCTCCTCCTCAGCATTCGAGATGCGTGTAGCAACGCTGCCGCCAACCACCAGGATGCAGGCGAACCCTGCGCCAATGGCGAGGGCGGTAAGCGGGTCAAGCGCTCCGAAAATCGAGGTGCGTAGGAGCATGGTTCCCGCAAGGGTCACGACCGCCGCGCGCGTCGTGGCCTCAATGAAGCGACTGGTTAGAAGTGGTGGCAGACCAACGACAACGAGTGCAATGCCGGCGGCTCGAAGTGCATCGCTGCTTGATTCAATAGGGAGCGCGAGTGGCACCAGGCCGAGCAGGAGGCCGGCAATCGCGCTGGCGACGACCACAGGGTGCTCGCGCAGAGTGCGCACGAGAGTGCGCAGGGCCAGATCTCGGCGCAGCGCCTCACGCTCAAAGAGGTTCTCAGGGAGTGCCGCAACGAGGCCAATGCCAATAGCGGAGAGACGCAAGATCAAGCCGATCCGAGTTGGATCAGCAACGGAGAACTCCAGCACACTTGAGCTCAGTGCCAAGACCGCGATCGCAACCCATGCACCGCGACCGGCGCTGGTGACCGCCAAGGTCCCGGCCAGGATGGCGATGAGTACGAGTGGTAACTCGAGGCCGGGCATCTACGGTGCCGCCTGTCGGTAAGTTGGCGGCGTGATGATGGTCAGTAGGTCAATCGGGAAGTAGCGCAAGATCGCCCGGCCAATCACGCTGGTGGTGTCGATTGGGCCGTAGGCCCGTGAGTCCGATGAGTTTGAGCGGTGGTCTCCGAAGACGAGGAGTTCCGTCGCGCCGAGAACCCAGCGCCCCGTCTCTCCAGCGCCGTCACCGCCACCATCACGGTAGGTATAGGTCTCGTCGATCGGCACGCCATTCACGCTGACCACCCCATCAACGAGGTCGATCGTTTCGCCGGGAAGGCCGATCACCCGCTTGATGTACGGGGTACCCGATGCATCGGCGGGCCAGGTGCTGGGTGGCCGGAAGATGACGATGTCGCCACGGTGGTATCCGGTCAGCGCCGCGGTGAGCTTATCGGCAAGCACGTACTGGCCAGGCTCGAGGGTTTGGCGCATCGAGCCCTGCTCCACCCGAAAGGGCTGCGCCACGAAGGTCTGCAGGAGATAGAAGGCGAGGATGGTCAGCGCCACCGTCTGCACGATCTCTATGGCAAGTCTTCGGAGGCGCATCCCGCAGAGTATAGGCGGGGGAGGGTGTGCGGTTGACCCACGGCGGGGGCTCCCCGTACCATCACTGCACTGGGAGCCCATCCCAACAGGTCACGATAGTGATCTGGAGCCCGACAGACGCCCGACCCGAAGCGCGGTGCCAAGCACCGCGGCCACGCGACGGACCTGGACGCATCGGAGGAACAAGAAGAATGGAAATCACGTCACTCATGCTGCAGAGCCTCGTGCTCCCAGCGGCAGTTATCGCAATCCTGTTCGCCCTGTGGTTGGCCAGCGATGTACTGCGCCGCGACAAGGGGACGCCTGCCATGCAAGACGTTGCGGGCATGATCTTCGAAGGCGCGATCGCGTTCATGCGACGCCAGTACATCACCATCAGTGTCCTCTCCGTGGCAATGGCCGTGCTGATCGGCGCGCTCATCGCCAACTTTGAGACGGCGGCCGTGGCCGATACCGAAATCTACGGAGCCGACCTCGGCATTCGCACCGGAATCGCCTTCATCTTCGGCGCTGCATGCTCTATGGCATCGGGCGTCATCGGCATGTACGTCAGCGTCAAGGCAAACCTGCGCACCACCGCCGCCGCCCGACAGGGCGTCGTCAAGGCGGTCCAGGTTGCGATGCGCGGTGGAGCCGTCTCCGGCTTCCTCGTCGCAGCACTCTCGCTGCTCGGCGTGTACGCCGTCTTCGTCTTCTTCGGTGGGCTCGAGCGCCCAGCAGAGGCGCCGTTCCTCATCGTTGGCTACGGCTTCGGCGCATCGTTCGTTGCGCTCTTCGCCCAGCTCGGTGGCGGTATCTACACCAAGGCCGCCGATGTTGGCTCTGACCTCGTCGGCAAAGTTGAGAAGGGGATCCCAGAGGATGACCCTCGCAATGCAGGCGTGATCGCCGACCTCGTGGGCGACAACGTTGGCGACTGCGCTGGCCGCGGCGCCGACCTCTTTGAGTCGACTGCTGCCGAGAACATCGGTGCGATGATCTTGGGCGTTAGCGCCTACAAGATCGCTGAGGGCATGGGCTGGGCCAACCCCGAGTCGTGGATCTTCTTCCCGCTCGTGGTGCACGCCTTCGGGCTGCTCAGCACGATCGTTGCCATGGCCTTCGTGCGCGGCAACGATAAAGAGAATCCAATGAACATCTTGAACCGCGGCTACTGGGCGACTACCATCATTTCAGCCGGCCTGCTCGCGCTCGCCTGTGCAGTGATGTTGAACGCCGGTAACTCCGACGCATGGCTCTGGTTCTTTGCCGCCGGCCTCGTCGGCCTCGCCACCAGCGTGGCGTTCGTCTATATCACCCAGTTCTACACAGCTGGCTCGTATCGACCTGTTCGTGAGATCGCAGAGGCGAGCCGCACGGGCGCCGGTACGAACATCATCGCTGGCACCGCCGTTGGTTTTGAAACCACGTTGGTGACGGCAGTCTCCATTTCGGCGGCGATCTTCGCCTCGAACTGGCTCGGCACCCAGGCTGGCATCGCCGCCGGACTTTCAGGTGAGGCACTTGTGAAGTTCGGCATCTTCGGCACCGCCGTTGCAACGGTCGGCATGCTCATGACCACCGCCTACATCCTGGCGATGGACACGTTCGGACCGATCACCGACAACGCTGGCGGCATCGCGGAGTTCAGCCGCGCGCCACAGAAGGTGCGCACCGTGACCGACAAGCTCGATGCTGTCGGCAACACGACCAAGGCGCTCACCAAGGGGTATGCGATTGCCTCGGCATCGCTCGCCACCTTCTTGCTTTTCTCGGCGTATCTCGACAAGGTGAACCTGATCCTGGAGCGCTCCGGGCGGCCGCTTATTGAGTCGGTGAACCTGGCGAGCGTGAACGTCTTTATCGGCGCCTTCATCGGCGCGATGCTTGCGTACTTCTTCAGCTCGCTCGCCATTCGCGCTGTTGGGCGCTCGGCACAGGCGATTATCGTTGAGGTTCGCCGCCAGTTCCGTGAGATTCCAGGGATCATGACCTACAAGGCGCGTCCGGATTATGCGCGCGTCGTTGACATCACCACCATTGCCGCCCTGCGCGAGATGATCGCTCCAGGTGTGGTTGCGGTGGCGACCCCGGTCCTGGTCGGTGTACTGCTCGGCGCTGAGGCGGTGGCAGGCTTCTTGATCGTCGGAACGATCAGCGGCGTGTTGCTGGCCACGGTTTTGAACAACTCCGGCGGTGCATGGGATAACGCTAAGAAGTTCATCGAGTCCGGTGGACTCAAGGATGCGAAGGGGAAGGTCCTCGGCAAGGGGAGCGACGCCCACGCGGCCGCCGTTGTTGGCGACACCGTTGGCGACCCATTCAAGGACACCGCTGGTCCATCGCTGCACGTTCTCGTGAAGTTGCTGGCCACGGTCACCCTGGTGCTCGCACCCCTCTTTATTCGCGGCTAGTCCGCGCACTCAGGCAGTACGCTGAGGCGGTGCTTCCCATTTGGGGGGCGCCGCCTCATGCTATGCCCCCACAGCGCCAGATAGGCGCGTAGACGAGGAGGAGCGATGGGCAGCGATCCAGCATCTGCGGCGCTCATCGCCCTGCTTCTTGGACTTGTGCAAGGAGCAACGGAGTTCCTGCCAATCTCGTCCTCGGCACACCTCTATGCGATCCCGTACCTCTTCGGTATCAGCGATCCGTTGCTCTCGTCGCTCGCCTTCGCTGCGGTGATTCACTTGGGCACCCTCGCCGCGGTGCTGGTTGCGCTTCGGCACGACGTGATGCGGCTCACCCGTGTTGCGTTGCGGACTATTGCATCAGGGGGACGCCACCGTGGTGATTCCGCTGACGAGCGCCTCATCCTTGCGATTGTTATCGGCAGCATCCCCGCCGTTCTTCTCGGCCTCACAGCTGGCGATCTCCTTGAAGGTGCGGTGCGCACCCCGCTCGTTGTCGCAGGTGCGGTAACTGCCGGAGCGTTGCTCCTCTGGTTTGCGGAGCGTGTCAGTTCGCGCGAGCGACCGCTGCAGAGTGTCGGCGTCATTGACGGCCTCATGGTCGGACTGGCACAAGCACTGGCACTTATCCCGGGCATCAGTCGCTCTGGCGCAACCATTAGCGGTGGGCTCCTGCTCGGATTCCGTCGTGAAGCGGCGGCACGATTCGGCTTCTTGCTTGGCATCCCCGCCATCGCTGGCGCAGGCACCATTGAGCTGCGACGCCTCCTCGAGTCGAGCGAAGACCTTGCGGCAAGCGCGCCACTCCTTGTGATCGGCGTCATGAGCGCGTTCATCTCGGGCCTGTTCGCCATCAAGCTCCTCTTCCGCATCTTGGATGGCGGCAGCACGCGCATCTTCGTGGTGTATCGCTTCGCCTTCGCCGCGGTGTTGGTTGCCTCTGTGCTGCTCCGAGGTGGTGAGTAGTGGATCTCGGGAAGAGCGTTCGCCACCGTGCCCTGCGCGACATCGTGTCGCGGCAGGCGATCCGCACCCAACGGGAACTTGCCACAGCCCTCAAGCGACAGGGGATCCCCGCAACGCAGGCCACGCTGAGTCGCGATATCACCGAGCTCGGCCTGATCAAGGTGGATCGCGGCGGCTCACCCGCCTATGCATTTCCACCTGGGCGCTCGGTTGAGATTGCGGCTGAAGATCGCCTGCAGGCACTGCTCGGCGAGATTCCGCTCGAGGCATCGGTGGCAGGATCAATCCTGGTGCTGAAGACGCTGCCAGGGAGCGCACACGCGATTGCCGCCTCCCTTGACCGCCTCCGACTCCCCGAGATTGTTGGCACGGTGGCGGGGGACGACACCCTCTTCGTGGCCGTGAGCGATGCGGCGGCGCTCCGCAAACTCCGCAAGCGCCTGACCGATCTCGCCCAGCGAGGCTAATCGCCGCCGCGGGCGCTAGGATTCCCAGCATGTATTGGGCAGACGAACTCGCCGCACGCGTCTCCGGGCCCCAGGTCGTCAACGACTCGAAGACCCCATCGGGGACCGTGCACGTTGGCTCCCTGCGTGGACCCGTGATGCACGACGCCATTGCTCGCGCCTTGCGTGATCGCGGCATCCCCGTGCAGTTCCGCTACGGCGTCGAAGATATGGACGCAATGGATGCGCAGGCGCTCCTCACCCCCGATGCGGTGGAGCGCTACATGGGCGTTCCGCTCGCACACGTTCCCGCACCCGAGGGGAGCAGCGCCGAAAACTATGCGCGCCACTTTGTGGGGACGCTCTTCTTCCCAACGTTTGCGCGACTCGGCATTCGACCAGAGTTCTACTGGCTCTCCGAGATCTACCCAACCGGGCAGCTTGATCCATTTATTCGCACCGCCCTCGATAAGGCGCAGGTAATTCGTGACCTCTATGTGCGCGTCAGCAATGTGGAGCGACCGGCAGGTTGGCTGCCGATCCAGGCGATCTGCGAGGCCTGCGGTCGCGTCGGCACCACCCTCTCCGACGACTGGGACGGCGAAACGATTCGCTACCGCTGTCTAACTGATTACGTGAAGTGGGCGCAGGGCTGCGGCCATGAGGGGCGACTCGCACCGTTCGGCGGCAAGGCGAAGATGCCGTTCAACGTGGAGTGGGCGGCGAAGTGGTCGCTGATGGGGGTCACCATTGAAGGGTGCGGCAAAGATCTTGGGACAAAGGGCGGATCGCGCGATCGCAGCGAGGCGATCTCGCGCGAAGTCTTTGACCGTGAGCCGCCGATCAACGTGATGTACGAGTTCCTCAACGTTGGCGGTAAGAAGATGTCGACCTCCAAGGGGCTCGGCGCTGCGGTGCACTCCATCTCCGAGTCCATTCCGCCCGAGGTGTTGCGCTTCCTCTTCCTGCGCCCGCGACCGAACCACGCGATTGACTTTGATCCGGCTGGCAGCGACGCGATTCCGCGCCTGCACGATGAGTACGACCGCATCAGCGCCGCCACTGCAGGCAAGACGGTGCGTGGCGAACTGCCGCCCGATCACGAGCGCCTGCAGTTCTTTAGCCAGATCGCCGACAGCACCGCCGAGGCAGCGAAAGCGGTTGCCGCCTCGTGGCGCCCAGCATTCGGGCAGCTCTCCCTCTTACTGCAGCTCCCTGGAGTGAACGTAGCTGAGCGCGCCGCGGCAGAGAAGGGGAGCCCACTCACCGCCGCCGAATCGGCCGAGCTGAACGAGCGCATCACCGCCGTCACCAACTGGCTGCGCGATTACGCCCCAGAAGAGGCGCGCATCGCGGTGCGCCCAGAACTACCGACCGAAGCCGTTGCGGCACTGAGCGCGGAGGAGCGTGCCTGGCTCGGCGCCCTCGCCCCGCAGATTGAGGCGGCCATTGCGGCGGATGCCACGGCACTCGGCAGTGGCGATTCTTGGCAGGCGCTCATCTTTAGTGCCGCCAAAGAGGCGGGCCTGCAGCCGGTGCGCGCCTTCGCCTCGCTCTACGCTGCTTTCCTCGGGCGAACGAACGGGCCGCGCGCGGGCTGGCTGCTCGCAGCGATCGATCGCACCCTTATCCTTACCAGGCTGCGCGATGCTGCAGCGGTACAGGGGGTAAACGCATGAGTGTGGGCACACAGCGACTACGCGACGACGCCGACCGACTCCGCGCGGGCGCGATCGCCAAGCGCGAAGACCCGAAGGTTGTTGACGCTGCGCTCGCTGCAGACGCCGCGCGTCGAGATCTCTCGCAACACGTTGACGCCCTGCGCACCGAGCGCAAGCGCCTCTCCGCCGAGGTTGGCGTACTGCTCGGCGGCAAGCCAGCCGTTCCCGCCACCGATCCGAAGGTGGTCGCACTGAAGGCTGAATCCCAGAAGGTCGCCACAGAGATGGAGACGCTCGAGAAGGAGCTCGCCGCCGCTGAGGCACACCTCGAAGACCTGCTGCTCCGCATTCCGAATCCGCCCGACGAAGATATTCCGGTTGGCGGCGCCGAGGCGAACACGACGATTCGTACCTGGGCACCTGCAGGGCACCCTGCAATCGGCGCAAAGGGCGAAGACCCAGCCACTGGAGCAGTGCCAGAGCACGATGTGGTCGCGGAGCGACTCGGCATCTTCGATCTTGAGCGCGGCGCGAAGGTGGCGGGTGCCGCCTTCCCAGCGTACCGCGCCGATGGCGCTGCGCTAATTCGCGCGCTGATCAACTTGTTCCTCGACACGCATGTGCGCGAGAACGGCTTCACCGAGATCTGGCCACCGATCCTGATCAACGAAGCGTCGGCACGCGGCACGGGACAGATTCCCGACAAGGAAGACCAGATGTACGTTGTCGGTCGCGATGGCTTCTATTTGGCGCCAACCGCCGAGGTACCGGTGACAAATCTGCACCGCGACGAGATCCTCGACGGTGCGCAGCTGCCGATTCGCTACGCCGCCTACACGCCATGCTTCCGTCGCGAGGCGGGCGCCGCTGGCCGCGAGACGCGCGGCATTCTGCGCCTGCACCAGTTCGACAAGGTGGAGATGGTCAGCTTTGAACGTCCTGCAGAATCGGCCGCCGCACTTGAGTGGCTCACCGCCCGCGCCGAAACGCTCCTTCAGCGCCTCGAGCTTCCGTATCGCGTCCTACTGATGGCAACGGGGGACATGGGCTTCGTGCAGATGCGCAAGTACGACCTTGAGGTGTGGGCACCAGGTTCGAAGCGCTGGCTCGAAGTGTCGAGCTGCTCAAACTTCGGCGACTACCAGGCACGCCGCATGGCGATTCGCTATCGCACCGCGCAGGGCGAGAAGCCAGAACTCGTACATACGTTGAACGGCTCAGGGCTCGCAGTGCCGCGCGTCCTCGCCGCACTTCTCGAACATGGTGCTCAGCCCGACGGCAGCGTGAAGCTCCCAGCCGCGCTGCACCCATACCTGGGTGGCCGCACGCACCTCGCGCCGCCAACCAAGAGCTAGCGGCCGATCCGATACACTCCCTCGTGGAGGGGTGCCGGAGTGGTTGAACGGAGCTGTCTTGAAAACAGCCCAGGCTGGTAACGGTCTGCGGGGGTTCGAATCCCTCCCCCTCCGCCACACCCCAATCGCTAACGCTGCGCCACACTGCGCCACACTGCGCCTCATGAGTAGCGGCCTCTGTTCCATCTGTATCCATGCGCGGCTCGTCGTGAGTGGTCGCGGGTCGCACTTTGTGCGCTGTGGGCTCTCCGACACAGATCAGCGTTTTCCGCGCTACCCGCGTCTACCAGTGATGCGCTGCGTGGGATTTAGCGCTGAGACTCCGCCCGACGCGTCGCCGCCATCAGCAGCGTCCACAACTCCACCAGATCCTCAGGAGTAAGGGCACCCGCACCGCGCGCGGCAACGCGTGCAAGGAGTGCCGCCTCGCGCTCTGGGTCCTGCACCGCGCGCCCAAGTGCCGCCTTCGCGTCACCCGCTTCAAGTGCGAGCTCGGTTCGTGCGGCCAGCAGCGTCAGCAGCTGGTCGTCAATGGTGTCGATCGCAGCGCGAATCTCTTGTAGGCGTGCAGCGGGGTCGCTCACTGGTGACCATCCGCGCTGCGCGCCGCACCCTGCAGTTCGGCGATGAGCGCCACTGCGCGCAGGTAGCCGGTGGCACCGTAGCCACGCACGGTGACGGCGGCGAGATCCTCAACGAAGTTCACGCTGCGGAACGGCTCTCGCGTTGCTGGGTCACTGAGGTGCACCTCGGCGAAGGGTCGCTCCACGGCGAGGAGTGCGTCACGCAGGCTAATGCTGGTGTGGGTGAGACCACCAGGATTGATGATCAGCCACGAGAAGTCGCGAACGTGTAGGCGGTCGATCAGCTCGCCCTCGTGATTCGACTGCACTGCGTCAACAAGGTGCAGCCCTGCGGCTGCCGCCGCGGTTGCTACCCAAGCTTCAATCTCGGCGAGGGTGGTGGTGCCGTAGGTCTCTGGCTCGCGCTCACCGAGTAGGTTCAGGTTCGGACCACTCAGCATGAGAAGCCCATCGCCAGCGGCGTGGGCGCGGGTGCGTGGGCTCATCGCTGCCAGCTCAATGCGCTTTGAGATCTCCGCCATGACCCCCCCTTACTTCACGCCGGCCAACATGGCGGCCGCTGCACGCTCTACGAGGCTAGCAGGAACATCGTTGCGAATAACGTAGCCTTCGTCACTTGCGAGCACCCAGCGAATCTTTGCGTCAGCAACTTTCTTGTCGCGGCTCGCCGCGGCGAGCAGCGCAGCAACAGTTTCCGTGCGCGGGGCAACACCGAGGCCGAGTGCATTGAGTAGTGCGGTGCCACGTTCGGCGAGTCCTGCTGGGGTCACACCGAGCTCCACGCCGATCTGGAGTGCGGCGCGCAGGCCGTAGCCGATAGCTTCACCGTGCAAGAGGTTCTGGTATCCGGCCGCCTGCTCAAGAGCGTGCCCGAGTGTGTGGCCAAGATTCAGGCTCATGCGTTCGCCTGACTCGCGTTCGTCGGCGGCAACCACGCGGCACTTCCACCAACCAGCGCGCTCCACAATCTCGGCGAGGGTGCCGTCGTCGTGCAGTGTTGGATCGCCAGCCACCAGTCGTTGGGCGGCTTCTTCGAGCACGGTGAAGAGTCGTGCATCGCCGAGGAGGGCAATCTTCACCGCTTCGGCAGATGCTGCGATCAGTTCTCGAACGGGGAGGGTGCGTAGCGCCGCAAGATCGGCGATCACCGCTTTAGGCTGATGGAAGGCACCGACGAGATTCTTCCCCTCGGGAAGATCGACACCGGTCTTGCCACCGAGTGAGGCGTCAACCTGTGCGGCGAGTGTGGTGGGTACGGCGATCCAGTCGACGCCACGCAGATAGAGGGCGGCGAGCAAGCCTGCTGCATCGGTGAGTGCGCCGCCACCAACGGCAACGATCAGATCGCGACGCTCCACGCCAGCGTTGGCAAGTCGCTGTGCGGCGGCACCAATCTCGTGGAGCTCCTTCGCCGCCTCACCACTCTGCAGCTCAAGCGGGATGACCGTAATGCCGGTGGCGGTCAGTGCATCACGCAGTCCGTTGGCAAAAGCGCGTGCCGCATTTGGCTCGGTGGCTAGCACCATGCGCGAGAGGCCGTGCTCGGCAAGCAGCGCGCGCAGCGCATCAACGGCGATGCCATCGCCTACGAGCCAGCGGCCAGAAACGGTCTCGGCGTTCAAAAGTGGGCGGACAGCTCGCGTCGAGGTCCGCAGGAGTTCAATCGCCTCGTCGGCGAGTGAGCCGGGGCTGCGTGTACTGCGCAGGTGAATGCCTGGGCGGTAGAAGCGCTCGCGATCGCCACGCAGGCGTTCCAAGGTGGCGATCGGATCGGCGTGATTCATCAGTGGGCGAACGACACGCGCGGTGCGCAGTCGTCGAGCAATGGCGTTGTCGGGGGCATCGAGCCAGAAGAGGATCGCGCGCTCGCGAAGCGCCCAGCGACTACGCGGGTCGGCTGCAGCGCCACCACCCAGCGCCACGACGCGGCCGATGCCGAGCTCTGCACCAATGGATCCAGCCGGCGGCTCAGGCGAGACCAGTGAGGCGATCAGTTGGCGTTCGCGCAGTCGGAAGCCCGCCTCACCCTCGCGTTCGAAGATCAGCGCCACGCTGTCGTTCTTGACGCCAGTTTCCGCGATCACTGCACGGTCGGTATCAAGGAAGGGGACGCCGAGCTTTGCCGCGAGGCGCTTACCGAGCGAACTCTTGCCAACGCCGGGGAGTCCTACTAGTGCCAGATCGCGTGGAGCGGTCATCGCAACCTAGTCGTCGCCGCCGGAGCCAGCGCTGGTGCCACCTGCCGATGGGGCGGTACGCGGCGCTGCAGATCGCGCGCGCAGGGCGGCAAGGTTTGCCTGGATCTCTGCGAGCGAATCGCCGCCCGTCTTCTCGAGCAGGAACGGCACGATCGCGAGGGCAACCATCGCCTCACCGATCACGCCGGCTGCGGGAACGACACTGATGTCGGAGCGCTCATAGTGCGCCCTCTCGACCTTCTCGCCGGTGATCAGGTCGGCAGATGGGAGTGGTCGCGCCAAGGTGCTGATCGGCTTCACGGCGCCACGCACCACGATCGGTTCACCATTGGAGACGCCACCGGTGAGACCGCCGGCACGATTAGTGCGGTGCACCCAGCTGCCGTCAGCGGAGCGACCCTCGATCACATCGTGCACCTCGGAGCCGAAGATGCGCGTCTGCTCGAAGCCGAGGCCAAACTCCACACCCTTCACGCTCTGAATGCTGGCGATCGCGGCGGCAAGTGCGGTGTCGAGTCGGCGATCCCAGTGCACGTACGAGCCAAGCCCCATTGGGAGCCCCTTCACCACGACTTCGAAGATGCCGCCGACGGTGTTTCCTGCCGTGCGTGCCTCATCAATGCGGGCGACCATGCGCTCCTCTGCGGCAGGGTCGGGGCAGCGCAGCGGGCTCGCCTCCGCCTCTTCGCGCGTGCGCGTGCAGTTCGCAGGGTCCACGGCCACGCCGCCCACCTCGGCGGTGAAGGACCAGATCTCAATGCCAAGTGCGCTGAGCAGTGCCTTGGCAACGCCGCCAGCGGCAACGCGCGCTGCAGTTTCGCGTGCCGAGGCACGCTCCAACACGTTGCGCACGTCATCAAAGCCGTACTTCAGCGCACCAGCAAGGTCAGCGTGCCCTGGGCGAACGCGCGTCACGGGAATGGCGCGCTTCGTACCCTCCGCCGCTGCGGCGGCAAGGGCCGCCGCCTCATCGGCGCTGAGTGGGGCAACCTGCATCACGCTCGTCCAGTTCTCCCAGTCACGGTTCTCAACGAGCAACAAGATGGGGGAGCCGAGCGTTTCGCCGTGGCGTACACCGCTGCGAATTCGCGCGCGGTCCTGCTCAATCGTTTGGCGAGCGCCGCGGCCGTAGCCACCCTGGCGCCGACGCATATCAATCTCGAGGGCGGCCTCTGTGAGTGGAACGCCCGCCGGCATCCCCTCAACAATCACGCCGAGCTCTGGTCCGTGTGACTCGCCCGCAGTCAGGAATCGAAAGGCCATGATCTACCCCCCTTACTTCTGCGTGTGACCCGCCGCTGCGTCAAACGCAGCGCGCATCACCTCTAGTGGAGCTGGTCGCCCCGTCCACAGTTCAAACGCCGCCGCACCCTGCAGCAGCAACATCTCACGTCCGTCAATCGCTTCCGCACCCGCGGCGCGCGCCGTGCGCACCAGGGCCGTCTCGCCCGGCGCATAAACCACATCAATCACAAACTGCCCGGCGCGGAAGGCCGCGGCGGGGAGTGGCAGCGCGCCGCCGTTTAGTCCGAGGGTGGTGGCGTGCACCACGAGTCCCGCAATCTGCGCCTCCTCGACAAGGAGTCCTTCGTGCCACGGCGCGGCGCGCACCGTGAGGTGCGGCGAGGCCTTGCGCACCTCGGCAACGAGTCGCTCAGCGCGGGCCAAATGGCGATTCGCAATAGAGATCTGTGCAACACCGGCGGTGACGAGCGCCGAGATCGCCGCCTTCGCCGCGCCACCAGCACCGAGGACCAGCGCATGTCGCGGGGTGCGTCGACCATCAAGGAGGCCATCGAGCGCGCCGCGGAAGCCCGCCGCGTCGGTGTTTCGTCCAACGAGTCGGCTCCCGGCACGGGTAATCGTGTTGACTGCGCCAATCTGTACGGCGTCGTCGGTGAGCGAGTCAAGGAGCGGCCCAATCTTCTCCTTGTGCGGCACCGTCACGTTCGCCCCCATCACCAGTGGATCGGCGCGCAACTCGGCAGCCACACGGGCGAGGTCAGCCGGCGCCACATCCATCGCCTCGTACTTCACTGGCAAGCCGATAGAATCGAACGCCGCCTGCTGGAATGTGGGGGAGAGGCTGTGCTCCACCGGGTGCCCCAGGAGGAGAATGCGTCGCCCGCTCATGCCGCGGCTCCAACGCGTGCCAAATCTTGATAGAAGGTGGGGTAGCTCACCGCCGCTGCGGCCGAGTCATCGACCGAGACCTCAGCGCCACTCACGAGGCCAGCAATCGCAAAGGTCATCGCCAGACGATGGTCGCCAAGTGACTTGGTCAAACCAGCCGCCGGTCGGCCGCCGCCGGCGAAGTGCAGGTCGTCGCCCGAAACTGAAATCGTCAGCCCAAGTGCTGTAAGGCCAGCGGCGACACCGGCGATACGGTCGCTCTCCTTGGCGCGCAGTTCGCCAGCACCGCGAATGCTCGTTGCGCCGGTGGCCATGGCGGCCGCCAGCGAGAGGATCGGCACCTCGTCGATGGCCAGCGCCACGTCGGTTGGTGTCATGTCAATGCCGTGAAGGGCCGCACTGCGCACGCGCAGATCGCCAACCGGCTCCCCAGAACCGTCGTCGGCGGCAGGAAACTCGTCGATGCGGGCGCCCATGCGCTGTAACAGGACGATGGCATGGCGTCGGGTGGGGTTCAACGAGACGCCGCGAATGAGGAGATCGGCGTCGGGGTGCAGGCTCCCCGCCACGAGCCAGAAGGTGGCCGACGATGGATCGCCCGGAATGGTGACCAGCGGGAGGGCAGAGAGCTCGCCTGGGGCGATGGAAACCGTCGTTCCGCTCCCATCGCGAGCGGTGCGTAGCGCAGCGCCGCGCGCTAGCAGCATGCGTTCAGAGTGATCGCGGGTGGCGACCGTCTCGCGATAGGTGCTTTCGCTCGTTGCCGCCAGCGCAGCGAGCAGCACGCACCCCTTTACCTGTGCGCTTGGAGTTGCTGGAGCCCAGTCGATGCCGCGCAGCGCACCACCCGTAATGGTGAGCGGCGCACGTGTGCCCGCCTCGCCAGAACCCGCAGCTGCCGCGCCCATCGCGGCGAGCGGCTCAAGCACTCGTGCCATCGGTCGACTCTGTAGCGACGCGTCGCCCGTCAAGGTGTGCACGCCAGGCACGCCCGCTACGAGGCCCGCACCGAGTCGCATCGAGGTTCCCGAGTTGCCGCAATCGAGCGGCACAGCAGCTACACGCAGCGAAGCACGTCCGCCAGAGCGTACGCGCCAGCGCGCCGTGCCCGGGGCATCGTCGGGCGATGTCGCTTCACGCGAAACAGAAGCGCCGAGCGCGGCAACGATGCCTGCGGTGGAGCGCACGTCGTGGCCGTCGCCAGCGCCCACTATGAGCGTCTCGCCGTCGGCGAGTGCGGCGTAGAGGAGCGCACGATGGCTCATTGACTTATCGCCTGGAAGGCGCAGCTCGCCGCGCAGACGATCGCTCATCGCTCGGAGGCCTCGCCTGGGTTTGCGTGCATTGGTGAAACGACCGAATGAATCGTGCGTAGTTCGCCCGCAAGGCGCGAGAACATCGGCAGGGTGAGGGACTGCTCGCCGTCGGACCAGGCCTCTTCGGGCTTTGGGTGCACCTCAACCATGATCCCGTCGGCACCAGCGGCAACGCCAGCGTACGACATCGGCGCCACCATCCAACGCTTCCCAGTGGCGTGGCTCGGGTCAACGATAACTGGAAGGTGCGTGAGTTGGCGCAAGATCGGCACAGCATTCAAGTCGAGCGTATTGCGCGCCGCCGTCTCAAAGGTGCGGATGCCGCGCTCGCAGAGGATCACCTGGCGGTTACCCGCAGCCAGGATGTACTCGGCGGCGAGGAGCCACTCTTCGATCGTGCCCGAGAGGCCGCGCTTCAGCATCACCGGCATGCGCGTGCGCCCTACGGCGTTCAGCAGCGAGAAGTTCTGCATGTTGCGCGTGCCGATCTGCAGCACGTCGGCGAACTCGGCGACCATGTCGACCTGCGCCGGCTCCATCACCTCCGTAATGATTGGCAGGCCGGTGCGCTCGCGCGCTTCGGCTAGGAGACGCAGCCCTTCGAGGCCGAGCCCCTGGAAGGCGTAGGGCGAGGTGCGAGGCTTGAATGCACCGCCGCGGAGCAGGGTTGCCCCCGCAGCAGCAACGCCCGCAGCAACTTCGAAGAGTTGCTCGCGAGATTCAATTGAGCATGGCCCCGCCATCAGCGTAAGAGGGCCGCCGCCGATCACGGCATCACGCACCTTGACGATGGTTGGTTCCTTGCGGAACTCCTGCGAGCTCAAGCGGTAGGCGCGAGATGGGCGTGCCACCGATGCAACGCCCGGCATCCCCACAAACTCGTCACGCAACGTTTCATCAAAGCCCTTCGGGCCGAGGAGGGCGAGGGTCAACCCGCGTACGGATGGCTCGTCGTACACGGCGAGACCGGCTGCAGTAGCGCGGCTACGGATCGCCGCGATCTGTTCAGCAGTTGCCGACTGGTTGATTCGTACAAACATTGGTCACTCCACTCGCTTGGCGGACTCCCTGGTGCCGCTTCTGGGGGGTAAAGAAAAGAGCAGAGGTCTCCCTCTGCTCACATCCCGGCAGGACCGCCGGTCAGACGCTTACGCGCCTGGGCTGGTCATGCCGGGTATCGAAAGAAGAAGCGGTTCACCATGGCCAAACTCTACGGCGGCGCGCGCCGTGGGTCAAGAAAGCGGAATTTCTGCGAAAAAAGTGGAGCCCGTCGCGTCGCCGCAGAGCAGGAAAAGCGCCACGAAGCGGGGCGATAGTGCAAAAACACGCACAACTTCACCCCATACGCACTTGTTTCGTGTGTGGCGGCGACAATAGGGCCCTCTGAGCGCATCTGAACGGGCCAGCGCATTGATTCCGCACGAAATACCCCCTACCAAAAGGGGATTTGCCCCGCGCTGGGCTTGAGCGCACCCCGCAACTCGGCATCAGGAGCTGATCTAAAGCGAGGCCGGGTGGTCCCCGCCGCACAAAATCGAAATTTCACGCTTGCAGTTATCCACATTGTGTTTTAGTTTTCCACAAGCCCCAACAATGGGGCGGAGTTATGGCCGTCCGAAGTACGGACTGGTCAGAGTGGAGGTTAAGCACATGGCTGTAAAGAAGCGAAAGGCCGCTGCGAAGCGCAAGCCTGCTGCCAAGAAGGTCGCTAAGAAGCGAACCGCGAAGAAGGCCGTAGCCAAGAAGGCTCCAGCCAAGCGAAAGGCCAAGCGCAAGACGGCGAAGAAGGCCGTTGCGAAGAAGGCCCCTGCGAAGCGCAAGCGAAAGACGGCGAAGAAGGCCGTTGCGAAGAAGGCTCCGGCCAAGCGCAAGAAGCGCAAGGCTGCGAAGAAGGCCGTTGCGAAGAAGGCTCCGGCCAAGCGCAAGCGCCGCAAGACGGCGAAGAAGGCCGTTGCGAAGAAGGCCCCTGCGAAGCGCAAGCGCCGCAAGGCAGCCAAGAAGAAGTAACTTTTAACGATCCGTCGAGGATCGTTCGAGAGGCGTCCAGGGAGACCTGGGCGCCTCTCTCTTTTTGCCCGCATACTTGACCGCATGACTCGACCAATTGTTGTCAGCGACATGGATGGCACCCTCACCACCGCTGAGACGTGGCGCGGCGTGCACCAATGGATTCGCGCGAACTACCCGAGCCCCGCGGCGAGCCGGTTCATTACCGTGCGGTTACCGCTCGTCTTATTCGCACGCAGTGGCCTCTTGAACAAGGAGCGCTTCCGCGCGCGCTGGCTTGAAGATCAAACAGCGCTGCTGCGCGGTTTACCTGCAGGCCAGCTCGCCGCTATGGGGGAGTGGGTCGTCGAGCACCTGCTCTGGCCCGCCCGACGCGTCGAAGCGGTCGCTGCAGTGCAGGCGGCACTTGCTACAGCACGTGCGGCCGACCCAACCACTGAACTTGTTCTCGCAACGGGCGGGTATCAACCGGTCGCCAAGGCCTTCGCAAAGAAGCTCGGCGCCACCATCGCACTTGGCACTCCATTCGAAGTAGTTGATGGCATCGCCACCGGGAAGCTCGCCGCGCCAACGCAATCGGGCGAAGAGAAGGCGCGAGCAGCACTCGCCTGCGCCGCGGGCGGTCGCATCCTAGCCGCGTTCGGTGACACTGCCGCCGACATCCCACTCCTCAAACTGGCGGATCGCGCCGTGGCGGTGGCTCCTGACAGCGCACTTGCTCTCGAAGCCGCCCGCATGGGCTGGGAGCGCCTCGGCTAGCGTTCCGCGGGTGATTCTGGGATACTCGCGCTCGGTCTCGGAGAGGTCGCATAGAGGTCTAGTGCAGCGGTTTGCTAAACCGCCACGTGGGGTTTTCCTGCGTCGAGGGTTCGAATCCCTCCCTCTCCGCCAGCCGTTGTACGCTGCACATCGCAGATGCGCCCGTAGCTCAGTGGATAGAGCGTTAGGTTGCGGACCTAAAGGTCGTGGGTTCGAGTCCCGCCGGGCGCACCATTCCCTCTCCTCCCTTAACCTGAAGCCATGAGTCGCGTTGCCGTTCTTGGCCTTGGCACGATGGGCGCCCCGATCGCTGGGCACCTCGCCGCCGCTGGGCACAGCGTGCAGGCCTGGAATCGCGGCACACACCGCACCGCACCTGCGGGCACCACACAGCACACCTCACTCACCGATGCGCTCACCGGCGCCGATGCCGTCGTGCTCTCCGTCTCCGACACGCCCGATGTTGAGGCGCTGCTGCTCGGCACACCGGGCCAGTCTGGTGCTATCGATCTGCTGAAGTCGGGGGCAATCATCATCGACACCAGCACCATTGCCCCACGCGCCACGCGCGAGATGGGGGAGCTGCTCGCCAAAAAGGGGATCCTGATGGTCGACGCCCCAGTGAGCGGCGGCAGTGAAGGGGCACAGAAGGGAACGCTCACCGTCTTTCTCGGCGGCACTCCCGAAGCAGTGAACGCAGCACTTCCTTATATAGAGACGTTCGCCAAAACGATTACGCACCTGGGCCCTCTCGGCTCGGGGCAGGTTGGCAAGGCGGTCAACCAGATCGTGATCTCAGGGACGTACCTCTCACTGGCCGAGGGGATTCTCGTTGGCCAGAAGGCGGGACTCGACCCGCAGACACTCGTTACTGCGCTGAGTGGTGGTTCGGCGCGCTCGTGGGCGCTCGAGAATCGCTGGGAGCGCATGGCGAACGACACCTACCCACTCGGCTTCAAGGTGGCACTGCACCGCAAAGATCTTGGCATCGCCATCGGCCTTGCCGACGAGCTAAACGTACCGGTGCCGACCGCCATGCTCGTCGCGCACCTAGAAGATGAACTGATCAAGACCGGTCACGGTGACGAGGACCTCTCGGCGCTGGCGCGACGACTGCGCGACATCGCCAACGAGATCGACCCGGCATGAGTGCCGAACGCGACGCAGTTCTCGCTGCTCAATACGTCGCCCTCACGACGTATCGCCGCGACGGCACCCCCGTGACCACCCCGGTGTGGGCGGCGGCAGAGGGGGGCTCACTCTTTATCTTTAGCAATCCCAACGCTGGCACGGTGAAGCGCGTGCGCAACAGCAGCCGCGCCACCATTGCCCCTTGTACCGCCACGGGCACGATCACGGGTGCGGCGCTTCCAGCGGAGGCGTTCTTGCTGAGCGACGACCAGATGTCAAAGGTCTGGAGCCTCCTCGTTAAGAAGTACGGGATCGCAGCTCGACTCTTCGTGACCTATGACCGAGCCCGTGCGCTCCTGCGCCTGCAGCGAAGCGCCGGCATTGTGGTGCACCTCTCAGCGCAGTGACGCGTCTCGCGAAGCGTAGTGCGCGCCGCCCCGTTGATTGGCGTACGCGAATTGCTCGCGCAGCGCTGATTACCCTCGTGCCCTTCACCTTGGTCGTGCAGGTCGCGTTTGCGCATAGTGCCCCCGTAGTGCAAACAATTCGGAGTGGGGAAACGCTCACCGCGTTCAGTGGGACCTTTGAGGTTGTCTGGCGAAGTCAGGTCCTTATCGCGGGGGCAGAGATTGAGCTGCGCGATGCTCTGACGAGCCCGAATGAAGTGCTCATGCGGGCAGTAGAGGAGGCTGCGGTCGAAGAAAATGTGCTGTGCCCAGGGCTTAGCATCACCTACACTTGCACACGGATTCGTCTAACCGACATCCCAGCGCTAGTCCCAGGCTCGTATGTCATGTACTGGCGCGTGGTGCACTTCGATGAGTACATTGAGCAACGGGTGGTGCGCTTCGACATTGACCCGAATTGGGTTTCACCCACGCCGACGTCAACCGCTTCGTCGTCACCGACGCCGACACCATCAGCCACAGCTACTCCAAGTACAACACCTTCAGCAACACCAGCCCCAACACTCGGGCCAAGCTCGACGCCGAGCGACACCCCGGCACCCTCGATCGCCTCACCAGACAGCAGCCCATCAGCTGCGCCCGAGGACTCCCCGCCGGGCCAGCTGACGCCGAGCCCATCAGGAGGCGCCACAGAGGGGGAGGAGTCTCCGTTATCCACTCCAGTGATTGCCGCAGGCGCGGCGCTTCTGTTGATGACGGGTGCGGCACTGGGATTCACCTGGTGGAGGCGCGCAGGCAGAGCAACGTCGCCACGCAAAGACTGAAAACCTTTCAAATCAAGAAGATTTTCACCGCATTTGCGCCGAATGCGGGTTAAATGGCTGTGAGCCGTCGTGGCGCACCCTTGTGCGGCATTGCATACGGTGAGAGTGAGAACAAGGGAGAACAGCATGGCCCGCCTCGGAAGAATACTGCTAGCCCTAGCGCTAGTCCTCACCTTCGCAGCAGCACCAAGCGGTGCCGTGCGAGCAACTGGTACCACCGGACCAATCCAGCTCGGTGGTGACGACGCCAACGATCACGGTAGTCCGGATGACGAAACTGGCGCAATCTGGATTGACCACGACTCGGATCCAGCGACCCCGGACGTGGTTGGCACGCAATACGGCTGGAAGTACGTGATGCTCTCGCTCGAGAAAATGATCACGACGGAACTTCGCGCCGGTGTCAGCAATTCCGTAGCCGTAATTGGAACCAATGGCTCCGCCGCATATCTTGCGACACGCCCAGCAATCACTGCAAACGACGGCGGAGTGAGCTGCACGAACGAAGGCTGGAATAACTCTTATTGCATGGTGGAGGTAGCGAGAGCCGAGATCGATCGACGTAACGGCGCTGCAGCCGCTCCAACTGTCACGTACTACGAGACCGCAGTAGAGGTAGATGCCTTCTTTGACGGCCTCGCGGCAGGGACGACAAATGTTGCAGTTATCTTTTTCCCGGGTGACGGTGGACCAAACGATCTAGACGACGGTGCTTCGGACGACGACAAGGTTGATGACGACCAGACCAACACAACAGCAATGGAGCAGGCGCTCATTGATGCGGCACCAACGATCGCGGCTTTCAACGCTGCGGGTGGCGGCGTGCTTTCAAGTGGAACGGACCACTACCTTTCTTGGCTGACGGTTTTACTTCCAGGGTTGGACATTTCAGACAGCAACACAACGTCCAACATCGGAATGACGGCGGACGGGGCGGCACTCTGGAGCGGTCTGACGGATCGTGATATTGAATCGCCGTGGCACAATCACTTCATCGGTGAACTCGGTGCACTTAAGGTCCTTGGCCGCGGCTGGGATAGTTGGCTCGATGCGGACTCGGACAACATGATCGACGCGGGCGAAGCCACCGCCGCCAACTGGGATGGCCCAGATGCAACTCCAGGCACTGCCGACGATGCACAGACGATCGTCATCATCGGCGGAGCGGCCGGCGAGGCTGCCATCGGTGAGGAGCTCCCAGAGACCAACCGTGAGGGTGATGCCTTCACGTACTGGCTCGCGATCGGCGCACTGCTGACCGCAGGGACCGGGCTGATGCTGCGAGGCCGCAAGACCGCGTAGTTCCAGCTTCTAGCTGTTCGAAGCGAAGCGCATCACCCCCGGGCGATCCCCGGGGGTGATGCTTTCTTTCTATGGGCTATTCTCCGCCGTGGAAAGGTGGCCGAGTGGTTGAAGGCACCGCTCTCGAAAAGCGGCAGGTTAATAGCCTCGTGGGTTCGAATCCCACCCTTTCCG
>Ga0315901_10003126_pt1 | contig 21846 bp, 14 predicted proteins | sample LakEriMetagenome_10_FD_203761 | JGI IMG/M metagenome (GOLD analysis project Ga0315901, IMG submission 203761) | Freshwater fungal communities from buoy surface, Lake Erie, Ohio, United States - Buoy 2 MA116 | ecosystem: Environmental > Aquatic > Freshwater > Lake | place: USA: Lake Erie, Ohio... | reverse complement strand
ACCACGCGGATCAGTTTCGTGCGGCTGAGCCTCCTCGTCGGTGGCTAGCTGTCCGTGGACAAGCCTTTGTCCACTTGGCCGACCGGTGGAAACGCCGAGGGTTTCCCCGGTCGGCATCCCGCACATCTTGCTCGGGCAGACTTGTTCCACAGTCGGCTAGCGTCCGGTGAAAACACCTCGCCGGTTTCCCGCGTGGCCGCCTTGTTCACGCTGGCCCTCGGCCGCAAGGCGGATGCTCTGCCGGTGCTCGAGGGGCTCGCACTCGTCGTCGCCTGCCTCCGGACGCGATCTCGGGCCCTGGCGACGAGCCTCGTCACGGCTGCGGACCAGACGGACGATGCGACGCTCGCCAAGGCCGCCGCCGATGCCCTGCGACCGCTCGGCATCGATCCCGACAACGTCCGGGAGCTCGCGGCCGATACCGGGGCCACGATCGGCCAGCGGCAGGTGGACGACGTGCTCGCACTGATCGACCAGCGGCGGGGCGACCGGGCGGTGGAGCGGAGTTGTTCGTGTCGCGCAAGTGCATCGCCTGCCAGGCCGACGTCAGCCCCAGGCTTGCGGCCCGGGCATCAGCGGACCTGCAGGACCCGCGTGACGGGCGGCGCCGGCTTCACACGTGGCTCGACGCCACGCCCGAACTGGTAGGCGACGACCTTGACCTCGATGGGCAGCCGTGCCCGCCGGGGCAGTTCCTGCAGGGTCAGCTTGCCGTGCTCGATGGTCGCCGGTCCGTGGGCGACGTAGTACTCGACGGGCAGCTTGCTGTCGCTCGTGGCGTTCAGTTCGATGGGCGTGGCGAGGGCGTTCGCGTCGCCGGCGTTCACGTCGGGCAGCGCCGGAAACGTGATCGCCTGCTCCTGTCCCTCGGTGAGAACGAGGCTGCGGACGATGCCGACCTGCTCCGCATACCGCCACTGGTCGTCCCCTTCGACGAAGGCGATGAACGCGGTCGCCTTGGGACCGGGAACGGGTGCCAAGGCGTCGAACTGCACGCGGAAGGCGTTGGGCCCCACGGCTACGAGCGGGCCGCCGGTGGGCCGCACCCGGATCGCCTGGTCCGATTTGCCGACCGGCTGGCCGGCCTGCGCCCAGATCGGGCCTTCGCCGTCGTACTGCCGCGGATAGGTCTCCGCGAATCGGGGGCGAACCTCGAAGGTCTGTCCGTCGCCGACCCATGCGATCTCTTCGAAGAAGAACCGTGCGCCCGCCTTCACGGTGTGGGGATCCAGCCAGCGAATGAACTGATCGCGCCTGCCGACGAGACCACGGTGATGCGCGACCGTCGCCTCGGCCATCTCGCGGTCGAAATGCCACGACGCGGCGCCGGGATCGCCGGTGTACTCGGCGACCGGGGCCGGGGCATGCCTGGCGGCGGCTCGGGTGGGCAGCTCCGTCAGCCAGCCACGCGTCGCGTCGATCGGCCGGCACATGACGGGGCTCTTGGCGTCGGGCGACCAGTCGGGGATCCGCAGCGTGGCCGCCTTCCGCAGGTACAGCGCGAAGTACGCCGCGCTGCGGTCCGACCAGGCGAAGTGCCCCGCGCCGGGCTCGACGACGAAGCAGCCGAGGTTGCGGGGATCGGCGGAGCGGAAGGTGCGCATGGCGACGACGCCGTTCTCCCAGTTCTCGCGGCCGCTTTCGTCCCGGGCGACTTTCCCGAACTCGTCGAACTGGCCCAGCATCATGACCGCGGGGACCCCCGGCGGGACGGGATCGGGGTCGAGGGAGTTGGCCTGAATCCCGGGCGAGCCGCCGCGGTACTGCATGACGCCGAAACAGCGGTCCCGGTGGGCGACGGCCGCGGCCTTGGCCTGGGGGCCGCCGGCCGAGTGACCGACGAAGAAGAGGGGCGCGACGGACAGCTCCTGATAGCCGCTCGCGGCGGCGAAGTCGTCGAGCACCTGCTGCACGTTGACGGAGCTGATGCCGGTCTGCAGGAACACGATCGCCAGGCTTTCTTCGCGGCACGCGCGGCGCACGGCGGCGTCCTTGACGAGCTCGCGCTCGGCCGAGGACATGCCGGTGAAGAGCACGCCACGGACCTGCTGCGCCTGCGGTGGAATCCAGAGGAAGGCATCCCGTTCACCGGCGGACGTTTTCACGACCGTGGCGAATTGAAAAACCGCCGCGGTGGTGGAGCCGCCGTCGGCCGCCGCGGCATGTGGCGCCGGAAACGTGACGACGGCGATGGCGAGGAAGACGATCGAACGGAGCGCGCTGCGCATCGTGTGTTGCCCGGGGACCGGTACCTGTCCACGACTCTTGTACCTGGCTGCGCCGTCGGGCCGCAAGCCTCGAGCCCGGCCATGACGGGCCCTCCGGCCGCATGCCTCCTCGTGGCCGCGTCCCGTACGCCTGCGGAATGAACAGGCGCACTGTCAGCCGCAGCGACCTCATCTCCGCCGCGGGTCAGGAAATTTCGGTGGCGTCCTGCGGCGGACGGTGAGCCCAGATCGAGGCCAGCACCGAGCCGGTGACGTTCATCACGGCCGAGAACAACGCCGGAACGATCGCGGCGCCCGGGATCTTCAGCACCACGACGGCCAGGTTGGCGGCCAGGCCGCCGTTCTGCAGGCCGACCTCGATGGCGACGGTGCGACTGTCCTGGCGGTTGATGCCTACGAGCCGGCTGGCGGCATAGCCGAGCAGATAGCCGCCGAGGTTGTGCAAGGTGACGCCCAGCAGCAGCAGCCCGCCGACGTGCTCGATCTGTGAGCGGCTGCGGAAGGCGATCACCCCGCAGATCAGGCAGATCGCGACCATCGACGTGGTGGCGAGCAACCGCTCCGCGATCCGCCGATCGGCTCGGCAGCGGGTGAGCACCGCGTTGGCCACCAGTCCCACCACCACCGGCCCGACGACCGTCGCCAGGATGCTGGAAAACATCTCCACGTAATCGAGATCGACCGTCCGCCGTGCGTAGAGATAGACCATCAGCGGCGTCATCACCGGCGCCAGCAGCGTCGACACGGCCGTCATGGTCACCGACAGCGCGACGTTGCCGCGGGCCAGGTACGTGATGACGTTGGACGAAATGCCTCCGGGGCTCGCCCCCAGGAGGATCATGCCCAGGGCGAGCTCCGCAGGCAGGCCGAGGGTCCGCGAGATCGCCCAGCCCAGCAAGGGCATGGTGGTGAACTGCAGGATCGCGCCCACGAAGACGCCCTTGGGCATCTGCAGGATGCGGACGAAATCCCCCGTGGTGAGCGTCGCCCCCATGCCGAACATGGCGATCTGCAGCAGCCGCGTCACGAGCAACGGGTTGTCGAGCGGCAGCCGGCTGACCGCCGCCGGCGGCGCGATCAGCCCCGCCAGGACGGCCGCGACGACCCACGCCGCGAACCCGTAGACCCGCGTCCGCGGATGGACCGCGACGAATGCCGCGGCCGCCACGACGACGAACACCGCGATCAGGCTGGAGGTCGGATCCATGACGGCCGAAACGAGTCAGGGCGGCCGGAGGGATCTTCGCAAGGCGTCGCCCTGCGCCGCTTCGTGCGGCGTCAGACTCGTTCCGCGGCCTGCCGGTCGAGCGAGGAGGATACGTCGGCCGACGGTGGTTCGGCAAGCGTCGGCCCGGCGACAAGCGGTTGCCGACGCACTGGCCGGAGCCGGCCGGGCGGGCACTCGGTTCAGTGCAGTTCGTGCAGGTACGACCAGACCTTCGGCCGCTGTCGCTTCAGCTCCCGCAGCAGATCGGTCCGCACGTCACAACCGGTCAGCGTGAGAAAGTGCAGGCCCGGCAGGTGACGCCCGCCACGCCGAGCTGCAGGCATTGCAGCAACAGTTCGTGCGTCGCCAGCGCGTCCCGCTCGGCAGGCACCATCGGATCGGCGCCCGGCCGGAACCATGCAAACTTGACGCAGGCGGATGCCCCGGGTAGTTTCGACCGGTCGCCAGGGGGGCAGTTTTCAGCGGGAACTCACCGGCGGCACCGGTTCCTCGGAAGACCGTGTCGGCACACGAACTGCGGAGGCGAGCATGATGCGAATCATTGCGTTGTGTGTGGCCCTGGCGGCAGGGCCGGTCATCGCCGAGACGGTGTGCGTGGATCTGCGGCTGGCGAACGCGTTGCAGATGGGCAATGCGAAGGAGTGGCAGCGGCTGGCGCACGTCGCGCTGATCTTCAAGGATGGGGTTCTCCAGTCGGGGCGGGTCGGTCCGTTCAGCGGCGGGCTGATCGGCGGCTGGAGCACGGTGGCATGGACCGGCCGCTTCGATGGCGGGGATCTGCGCATGGCGGGCGACAAGCTCACCGGTACGATCCGCACCTTCGTGACGTCGAATGCGGTCGGTCGGGGGGAACACGTCTTGACGATCGACGTCGATCTGAAGGATGGCAAGGCGTCGGGAACGTTCACGGCCGTGCATCGGGGCATGCAGACGGCGGGGGGCATCAACGGCGGCTATCGCCAGATCGTGCCGGTGCCCGCCACGGCCGAGGACGGCCTGGTGGTGATCGCCTTGGACGATGCGTTGCCGGGGGGGGAGGCGCTCAAGGTGTACCTCGATCGCAAGGAGGGGAGGTGCCGGGCAGCGTTCGCGTTTGCGACGGCGTTCAGTCGGCGTCCGTTCGAGATCGATGCGGCGGAGTTGACGGTGGTGGATGGCGAGCTTTCGGGCACGGTGAACGTGATCCGCACCGTGTCGCGAACCACGATCCCCCCCATTTTGGGCCGCTACCAGGTGCGGGCGAAGATCGTAGGAGACCAGATCCGCGGCACGCATGCCGGCTCCTTCGGCGCAGCCAAGGCGGCGGGGGACGTGTGGGGCGACGTGCTTCCCCGGCCAGACCTTCCGCAGGGGGCGGTCAAGGTCGCCATGAAGCTCGAAGACGGTCTGTTTGGCGGCCAAGACTGGCAGAACCGCGCCTTCTTCGACTTCACCATGAACATGGGCAAATCCGACATGGGCAAGCTCTCCAACAACAAGGGGGTGTATCGTGGGCAGTTCGACCGCGCTGAACTGCAGCTGACGGAGGGGCGGATTCGCGGCCAACTCGTCGGCACGGTTCTCGACGGCGGTGTCACGGCCGGACAATACACCTTCGATATCGAGGGGCCGATGGTCGGCCATGACTTCATGGGCGTCTTCACGACTCATTTGGGTGATCAATCCAAGACGGGCTACTTCGTCGGCTCGCTCCGCCCGTGATGGCCCGACGGCCTCCCGGCGCTCCCGCCACCCCTGCGCCGCCTCGAGGCGGAGATTTCCGGTAAACTCGTCGATTCCGGCGCGGGCGTCGGATCCACGTCTGACCGTGCCGTCAGCGTGCCGGATGGTGACCGGCAAGCCGCCGCTGGCATTTCCAAAGAGCATTTCCCGAGAACACCTTCGGAGTGATCCATGTCTCGCAGCCTGTTGCCTAGCTGCCCGTGGACAAAGCCCTCCATGGCCTTTGTCCACTTGGCCGACCGGTGGAAACGCCAAGGGTTTCCACGGTCGGCGTCGCGTTCGGCCCCCCCGGCGGACCAGGGCTGCCGCAGGCCGGCTCCGGCCCGGGCCCTCCTGGCCGTCGTGCTGGTGGTGGCGGCGGAATCGGCGGACGCCGCCGGCATCGAGGAGGGGCTGAAGCAGAGCCAGTTCGTCACCCAGCAGCACATCACCGCGCCCACCGGCATCGCCGTATCGCCGCAGGGCGTCGTGTTCGTCAGTTGCGACGTCAACGGCGTCACCAACGAGAAGCGCGGGGCGGGACGGGTCGTGCGCTGCGAAGACACCGACGGTGACGGCCGTGCCGACAGGTGCACTGTTTTCGTCGACCGCATCGACGCTCCGCGCGGCAGCTGCTACGTGGACGAGACGCTGTACCTCATGCAGTCCCCTGCCCTGGTCGCCTATCAGGACCGCGACGGGGATGGCGTTGCCGACAAGCAGACGACGCTCGTCACCAATCTCGGGCCGCGGCTGTCTGAGAGTGCGGTCGTCCACGGCCCGAACGGCGTCCGCATGGGAATCGACGGGTGGCTCTACCTGGCGATCGGCGACCAAGGCTGCTTCGAGGCCACCGGCACCGACGGCAGCCAGGTCACGTTGCACGGCGGCGGCGTGCTGCGGGTGCGTCCCGATGGAAGTCGGCTCGGTCTGCTGCTCGCGGGCACGCGGAACATCTACGCCATCGCCATCGATCCCTACCTCGATCTGTTCGCCCGCGACAACTCCAACGACGGCGGTGGCTGGGGCACGCGGCTGTTGCACCTGACCGAACTGGCCGATTTTGGCTACCCGGGGCTGTACCGGCATTTCGCCCACGAAGCGATGCCGCCGCTGGTCGATTGTGGTGCCGGTGCGGGCGCGGGCATGTGCTCCCTGCACGAACCGGGGTTCCCCGCGGATCTGGGTGACGCCCTGTACTCGGGCGACTTCAACACGGGCCTGTGGCTGCACCGTCGGAAGCCGCACGAAGCGACCTGGCAGGTCCGGCAGGAGCGGTTCATGGACTCGCCGCACAACATCGGCATCGATGTCGATGGGTTCTCGCGGATCTATGCCGCCTCCCGCCTGGGGGGCGGGTTCGGCTTCGCGCACGAGCGGTTCGGGCATGTCGATCGGATCGAGCCGGCCGACCGGGCCGCGGCGGCGGTCTATCCCGACATCAACAAGGCCGGCGACGCGGAGCTTCTCGACCACCTGGCCAGCGACAGCCAGGTGACGCGGCTCAACGCCATGCGTGAAATCGTCACCCGCGGCGGCAAGCCGACGTTCAGCGGCGGCCTGCTCGCCCGCGCCGCCGACGCGAAGCTCCCCCTCGCCGCCCGCGTCGCGGCGGTCATGACGCTCAAACAGGTCGATGGAGCCAAATCGCACGCCGCGCTCGCGGGGCTCTACCAGGATGTCGCCCTGCGGGAGTTCGTCGTCCGCGCCCTGGGCGATGTCGAGACCGAGATCGACGATGGGGGCAAAGAACTGTTCCGCCGGGCCCTGCGCGACGACAACCCGCGGGTGCGGATGCGGGCCATCGTCGGCCTGGCCCGCGCCCGCGATCCGGCCGCCGCCGCCGCGATCCTGCCCCTGGCCAAGGACCAGAAACTGACGGCAGCCGATGGCGTTGATGCCGCGGCATCCGACGCCGATGGCTGGTCCGCTCCGCACGATGTCGTCGGGCATACCGCCCTGAAGGCGGTCGTGAGCCTGAAGGCGATCGACGTGCTGCTGGCCGCGGTCGCCGATGAAACCCTGCGTGAACCGGCGCTTCGCGGCCTGCAGGAGATCCACGACGCCCGGGTCGTGGCGGGCCTGACGGAGAAAGTCCGCGGCACCAGCGACCCCCGGCTCGCCCGCCTGATCACGCTGGCCCTGTTTCGCCTCTATCATCGCGAGGCTCCGTGGGACGGGAGCACCTGGTGGCAGAACCGCCCGAATTTCACCGGCCCCTACTACGCGCCCGTGGCCTGGGAGGCGACTCCGGCGGTCAGGGCGGCCCTGCAGATGTCGTTCCGGAAGGTCGATTCGGCGGAATACGAGCCGCTCTTCCGGCAGATGAAGATGCACCAGGTGGCCCCCCGTGATCTCGCGCTCGACATCGACTACGACGAGGTGCTGGGGCTTTTGGACAAGCCGTCGCTCGCCCGGTCCGAACTCAATCTCGTGATCGAGGCGGCCCTGGACGCCTCACGGCCCGAGCAGGACCGGATGCGGATCTACGACTCCATCTCGCGTGGTCCCGTTTCCGGCAGCTACCACAACCGTCTCCACATTCTGCGGGCCTGGATCGTGGAGCCGAACGTGGGGAAGCGGCAACGACAAGCCTACGAGGACTTCGTCAGCGGTCGGGAGTTCATCGGCAAGCTGGAGGAGCTGAGGCCGTTTCTCAAGGACCGGTATCGGGACAGCCTCAAGTATGCCCACCTCCAACTGTTCAACTTGATCAACGACCAGACGATCGCCCCGGAGGCGCGGCAGGCCGCGGAGGCGGAATTGGAGACGTCGTGGCAAGACAAGATCCCGGACCGGCTGCGTGGGCTGATGATGGCCCTCGACGAAAAGGACCCGCGGCCCTACGCCGAACGGATCCGGCCGCTGGTCGAACATCGCGACGAGCACGTCAAGCAACGGGCGATGCGGTTTCTCAAGGCCATGGGTGAAGACCCCAGTGGCCGCAAAAAGTCCGAGTGACTTCGAACCTCCGCCGCAGTATTGCCGTGCGGCTTTACGCCGGTGTTGCCGTGCGGCCTTACGCCAACAATTCCGTGATCGGGCCGGCACTCTCCTTGAACGAGTCCACGGGGCAGCCGAGCTGCCGCAGGATCGTGAGGTAGAGGTCGGACATCGGCCGCTTGTCGATCGGCCACTGGAGATGCTGGCCGTGCTTGAATCCCAGCCGGTTGCCGCCGGCGAGAATCGTCGGAAAGCTCGTGCCGACGTGGCTGGAAATCTGCGCACCGCCGAAGAGGATGACCGTGTGGTCGAGGAGGGATCCGTCGGCGGCTTCGATGGCCTGCAGTTTGTCCATGAAACGGGCGACGCAGGCACACAGCATTTCATCGCGATGGGCCAGGGCGATGACGTCGGGATTCGACTCCCCGCGATCGCCGCCCCCCTTGTGGTGCACGTCATGCGTGCCCCGCGACGGCGCCCCGGCCTTGCGGGCCCAGTCCTTGTATTCGTCGTAGTTCGGCCCGGCTTCGCCGCCCAGGCATTGGGTCGCGACCCGGGTCATGTCGGTCTGGAAGGCGAGCACGATCAGATCCGTCATCAGCTCGATGTGCTCCCGCATGCTGTTGCGGACTTCGCGCTCGAGGCGAACCTGGGAGGCATCGAAATCGGGCCGCCCATGGCCGAGGATCTCCTCCTTCTGGGTCAGCCGCTTCTCGACGTCGCGGACCGAGTGGAGATAGTGGTCGATTCGCTGCTGATCGATCCGTCCCAGCTGTCGCTTCAGGTCGCCGACATTTTCCATCGCCGTGTCGAGAATGCTCCGATTGTGTGCCAATCGGGCCTGCGCCTTCTTGACCTCCGCGGCGTCGGCGGGCGGAAACAGATTCTCGAACACGCTGCGATAGTCGTCGGTCGCCGGAATGTCGACGCCCTGGGAGTTCCGGGAGAGCGTGGCGGTGCCCACGCCGCTCGTCCACGACAGCACCAAGGACCGCAGATACGTCGGCCCGATGTGCGAGGCGGCCACCTGGTCGACGGAGATCGTGTTGCTGATCGAGCCGGGAATGAGGCTGATGTTGTGCCCCGTCAGCCAGCTGTAGGGATGGGTATGGCCGCTGATCCGTCCCTGGATATGGGAGAGGCCCGTGAGCACGGAAAACCGCTCGCGGTGATGCTCCAGCGGCTTGTGCGACGGGGCGATCGCGTAGTCGAAGCCGGTCTCCTTGGGAAACCATGAGTACTTGCTGATGGCCCCGGGAATGTAGAAGCAGGCGAACCGCGAGGGATCCGGCCGCCGCTGCTGCGCTGCCAGCGTTTTCCCGCCAAACGACTCCAGGGCGGGCAAGGCCAGGGTGGCACCCAGCCCATGGATCACGGCGCGGCGACTGAGCAGATGGGCGCGATGCATGGACATGGTCCTTCCTGAATGGAGATCGATCGAAAACTGTTTCAGAATACGGCGTTCGAGGGTGCGTGGGTCGGCACGCGACCGGAATTCACGGGCTAGTGCTCCAAGAACGCCTTGGTTTGGAATACTGCCAGCAGCATCTTCCGCAGCGGATACCCGTCGGCGGCGTGGGTCTCCATGATCCTCCGGATCTCCGCCATGTCGTCAATGTCGGGTTTGCGTCCGGTGGCATAGAGCATGAAGCTCTTCAACAACCCCCGCACCGTGTCCTGCAGATATCGAGACGCGACCGTCTCCTTGAACTCCGCGTACGTGCGAAACTCCTCGCCGCGGGGCAGCTGCCCGACCGTGTCTACCGGGCGGGTCTCGCCTTTGCCTCGCCAGGCCACGTTGGAATCCAGTTCTTTGACGTCGTAGGACTCGTACTCCACGTTCCGCCACCGCCCGCTGATGTCGAAGTTTTGAAACGCGAAGCCGATGGGGTCGAGTCTGGTGTGGCAGACCGCGCAGTTTTGGTCCTGGCGATGATGCGCCATCAGCTCGCGGGGCGACATCTTCGAGAGTTCCTCGGACTTTGCATCCAGTTCGGGCACCGCCAACGGCGGCAGCTGCGGAGGGGCGTCGAGAATGTTCCGGGCCGTCCAGGCACCACGATAGATCACCCAGTTGTCGCCCATCCAGCAGAGCATCGATTGAATGCCGGCGTGTGACATGATGCCCCCCCCGCGGGAATCATCGGGTCGCAGCGTCACCGGCCGCATCTGCCCCCCCTGGAGGCCGTCGTAGCCGTAGTGGCGGGCCAGGGCGTCGTTCATCATCGTCCAGTCACTCGCCACCAATTCTCGGGCGGGCCGATCCTTGGCCAGCAAACGGTTGATGTAGGAGAAGGTCTCCTCACGCATCGAGTCTTGGAGATGACGACGGAACTGATAGCTCGCCTTACCCAGATGATCGTCCACGAGCGTGATCGGCTGATCCAGCTCCAGCCATTGCGTGAGGAACGGCCGCACGAACGCGGCGTAACTTCGCGGATCCGCCAGGAGTCGCTCCACCTGCGCCTGGAGCACCTCGGGCCGCCGCAACTCGCCCGCAGCGGCCCGCGAACGCAATTCTGCGTCCGGCGGGGAGCCGACCAGCATGAAACTCAGCCGCGATGCCACGGCATGGTCGGCAATGACCCGATCCTCGTGGGCCGTCGAATCCAAATGCCGGAACGGGCTGCTCATCAGCACCGCCTGAAAGGTGGACCGCAGCGCGGGGTCGAACGCGAGTCCTTCGTCCCGCAGCCGTCGGTAAAACTTCAAAAAATGGCTCCGTTCCTGTTCCCGCACCGGCCGGCGATAGGCCCGATCCATCCACAATGCGAGCAGCTTTTCCGCGGTTGCCGGGGAATCCGAGATCGCTCCCAGATCGACCTGCCATTCCGCCGGCGGCCAGGCAGCGACGAAGTTGGGCTCCAGTTCGACTTGTTTGAGAACCACGAATGGCCGCGGTTGCTGACCCGGGTCTTTGTGCTCCGTCTTGCTCCACACAGGCCGGAACAATCCCATGCCACCGGGCAATTGACGCGGGTCGGAGGTGTCTTCGTTCTCGAAGCCCGGGACGCGGTAGCCGATCTCCACCCGCGGAGTCAACGCCACGGAGAGGAACCCCTGGGAAGTGATCAACGAGTCTTCGACCTGCACCTGGTACTCCAGGTCGGTCGGTCCGGTGATCTCCCGCCGATCGAGCACTCTGCCGCCGCACTCCACCCAGAGAATCGGGTTGGGCACCTCCGGAAATGCCAAGAAGGACCCGACGCTGAACCGAATCCGCACCACGCCGGCCCTGTCGGCGGGCACCGGCACCTTGAGAAACGGGTTGCTGCGATCCCGCGGCCACATGGGCTCCAGCAACGCGCCGACCCCGGGCCGGGCGATGGCCGAGAACTTGTTGAGGGAAACACCTTTTTCCACCCATGGCGCGAAGGCTTTTTGCGGTTCCTTGGCGACGTTCACCAGATCGACACGCAAGGTCTCGCTGCGCGGCGGTTCGAGAAACCGGATTGATTCCACCGCCCGCCGGGTGATCTCCATCATCTGGGCCACCGCGTCAGCCGCATCCTGGAGGCCTTCGGCGCCGGTATCGAACCCTTCTACCGTGCTATCCCCCGGCATGCTGTATTCGAAGTCGACCGTGACGCCCGTGATGTCCCGCAAGGCGGCGCCGAACTCGCGGCGATTCAGCCGCCGCACGCTCCCTGGCTCCAGGCCGCGCTGTGCCTGGGCGATCCATGCGAGGGCGGCCCCCTTCGCGGGGGCCGATGGGTGCTCCGATCCCGCGGGGGGCATCGCGCCCGCGGACAGCTGCTCATGGATCGACGTCCACAGATGCCGGTCCGACAGGTGGAAGCCGTCGATGGTGTCGAAGCGGAGACGCGCCTCCTGGACATCGGGGCCGTGACAGTCGATGCAGTACTGGCGGAGCAGCGGCTTCACCAGTTCCGCGAAGCCCTGGGCGTCGGCGGGAGCGTCGGCCGCGGATGCCACGAGCACCGGGCTCAGGAGCAGCAGCGAAATCGCGAACGCGGCTTTTCTCATCGCGGAACCGTGCCTTCCAACGGGTGTATCGGCATGGACGAAAGCGATCATTTCGCCTGACGGCCGAAGTCGTCGTGAGCCGCAAAACCTGCCTCTCAAGTTTACCAGCCTTGCGTCCTGAGGCGAAACTTTTGGGTGGCTGAGACCGGAGAGCGGGGGCGAGGGCCGCATGCCCCGGGAGAGGGGGCGTTGTGGCATCGGCGCTTCGCCGCTCTTGAATCCCGCCGGCCGGTGCCCGCCTCCGGAACCCGGACCCGTTCGAGCCGGTCCTTCCCCGCGCCCGCCGTGAACCACGTCCGGGGATTCTGGTCCGGGGATTCTGGCCTGGGGGGTTGGTCGGCGACCGGTGCCGGGAAGCCGGCACTCGGGTGGCCGACCTCATCTGCCTCCCGCCGCGAGGTTCCAGAGGCGAATCGATTCGTTGCCGCCGCAGATCAGCGTTTGCCCATCCGGGCTGATCGCCAGCCGCATGACGTTTTCGGCCGGCAGCGTCCGCTGCAATTCGTATGTCCGGGCATCCCAGATGCGGATCGTGTTGTCTTCGCTCGCCGAAACAATCCGTGAGCCGTCAGGCGTGAACAGCACCGCGGTGACATCGGCCTCATGGCCGCGCACGGTTTTCAGATGCCCACCGGTCCCGGCGTCCCAGACCCGGAGCGTCGCGTCCCAGCTCGCAGACACGATCTGCTTGCCGCATGGGCTGTACACCACGGAGGTCACGGTCCCCTCGTGCCCCTGGAGCGTCGCGAGTTCTGCGCCCGTCTCGGCGTCCCAGACCTTCATCTCGCTTTCACCATCCCCGGTGACGATCTGGCGGCCATCGGGCCGGAATGCCGCGGTGACCACGTCGTACTCGTTTCCTTGATGGATGGTGTGCAGCAAGGCGCCGTCGCGGATGTCCCAGATCCGCAGGGAATCGTCCGCGCTCCCGGATGCGAGGAAGTTTCCGCTGGGATCGAAGCAGACCACCGTGACCGTGTCGTCGTGGCCGGGGAACTCCCGGATCGTGGTGCCGCGTTCCGCGTCGCACAGTTCCAGGCGGCCGTCATGCATGCCCACGGCGATCCGTTTTCCGTCCTTGTGGCACGCCAGCGACGTCACGGCTGCGGGATACGTGCGCAGGGTGCCGATCAGCTCGGCCGGTCGCAGCGTCCACCGCTTCAGCGACCGATCGTCGCCGCCGGAAAAGAGCCGTTGGCCGTCCGGGCTGACCGCTAGCGACGCGATCCAGCCGTCGTGCCCGCGGAGGGTGCGCGGCTCTTCCGCCCACGCCACGCCGGTCGCCAGCGGCGCCAGCACCAGGATCAGCCGTTGCCACGTCGCGACATGCCACGCCGTCATGCCTGGAACTCCCTGCTGCTGCGGCCGGTTGCCCACCGCGACCCCAAGTCTACCCAAGAGCCGCGTCTTGGCTCGCGGTCCGCCGGATGAGCGCGCGCTCGGCGGCCTTGCCCGCGACCAGCCCGGGCCACTCCCGGGGAGAGTCAGACCGAGTGCGGCGCGGGGCGGCGGTATATTTGCGGAGGACGGTGCGGGCCGCGGTGGGCGTGCCGGTTGTGACCCGCGGCTGCGCCGGCGGCCGCACGAACCTCCTTTTGCGCTGGATGATCATGAAAACGATGTGCCTGGCCATGCTGATGGGGCTGTCGGCGATCGCGGCCACCCGGGCCGATGACGGGCCGGTGTCCGGTGTGTATTTCGCCCGCCAGGTTGCCTCCAGCCCGTCCTTCATCGCCAAGGGCATGGCGTGGTGGAATGGGCGGTTGATCATCGTTAATCGGGTGCCCCCACAACTTCATGCCTTCACCCCGCCGGAGACCTTCGCGATCTTCACGGAGCAGGGGCTGACGAATCCGTTTGGCGTCGCCGTGGACCCCCAGGGGCGGCTGCTGTTGACCGAGAACAAGGACGACGTCCTCTATCGCCTCGCCCGACTCACGGCGGACGGAAAGCAGGAAACGCTCCTCGAGGAAACAGGCGTCAACCACAGAGACAAGCGTCCCGCGAACGGCCTCTGCACCCCGCTCATGCTGGCGTCGCATCCCAACGGAACGATCTACTGGACGGGTTATCCCTCGACGGGGACCCGCTACCTGTTGCCTGGGAAGCCGCACGTCACCCTCGACGACGTCAAGATTGCAGCACCTCACGTCGGCCATTCCTACGGGATCGGACTGAGTCCCCGCCATGACTGGTTGTACGTGGCGTCGCAATTGCCGAATCCCCAGCACCGGGGCGTGTGGCGATTTCCGGTGAACGAGGACGGCAGTCTCGGAGAAGGTGCGTTCTTCATCGCGGTCGATCGGTTCACGACCACGCATCTCAAGGGCCTGCCGCCGGCGAAGGATGGCTCAGACAAGCTGCTCGGGTGGCTCGGGCGGATTCATGGCTTGGCCGTGGACGCCAACGGCTTTGTCTACATCGGGGGATCTCATGGTCATTCGTCAGGGAGCGCCATCGCGGTGTTCACTCCCGACGGCGACCGGTTGGCGGCGATGATCGTGGGCGACCCGTCCGCAGCCTCGGGGATGCCCACGAACGTGTACGGCTTGGCCTTCGGCGGCGCGGACGGAAAAACGTTGTTCATCTCCGGCATGGGCGAGCACCGGCTGTATCAGGTCAGGCTGCCGGTCGCCGGGGAAGTGGTTTCCCGCGCCGCCGGAAACCGTCCGCAGCCAGCCGCCGCGGCGCCCTGACGATCACATCCCGCACGGGAGTTTCCTGCCGCCCCACGTGATCGTCCGGCCGCCGGCGGTGATCCTGCCGCCGGCGGCTTGCATGTTCGGGGGCTTGCCCGCCTGCATGGTGACGACGGTGCGGTTCCGACCTACCACTTTCTGAGCCTGGCATGCACGGTGGCGACCTTGCCCATGTAGTGCTCCATGCGAAACGGTCCGGCGGCCCGGGTGATGTGCTCGCGGGCCTTCGCGACGTCACCGGTAGCCTCGTAGAACAGCCCCAGATACAGGTGGGCGTAGCACGACTGGTTTCGTTGGGCGTCACGCCCGCCCCTCTGGGCCGCAGCCAAGACGGCGGCTGCGTCGCATCGACCGGCGTAAAAGTCGAGGATCTCCCGCATGGGCACGCGGGTGTCCTCCCCGACCGGCAGAAGTTTGCCGCGGGCGACCTGGAGCCCCTCGAGCCTGGCGACGCAGAGAAAGTGCCAGGCCGGGTTCTCCACGTCGTTGGGGTTCACTGTCCGGTGAAGCTCGAACTGCTTCCGGCCGTCGTCGAACCGCTCGGCGTAATACAACGCCAGCCCGCGTTGCCAAAGTTCCGGTTCCGCCTCCGGCACGGCCGCCACGAGCTGATCGAAGACGCGGGCTGACCTGGCTGGCTCGGCGTCAAAGAACAGCCGGACGGCTTCGCCGAACAGGTCCTGGGGCTTGGGCTCGGCGGCGGGACCAGGATGTGTCCCGGAGACAGCCAGGCCGACGATCGCACCGAGAAGGAGACGTCTGTGGCGCATGGGTGGTGATCGGCAACGCGGGGGGTGACAGGACCGAATGAAGTCATAGTGTATCTGCCACGCTGCCGCTCATTCGCATGCCAGCCTCGCTCGCCGGTCAACCGTCAGGGCAACTGGCTTGGCAGCTCACACGCATTGAACTCTTCATGAGCAGCGGCTGCGCAGTCACCTGCCGCTCTATGGTGCGTTTTTCCGAGACGCTACGCTTAGGCATCGGGCCCCGAGCGTCTCGGGTGGCCGGAACCGCCGGACTCCGGGCGACCGCGGAACGTCTCTCCACGGCGACCGCGCAAGGAGAAGATCGGCAATCCTTAGCGGGAGTTGCGGTTGTGACGGCCGGAGGAGCTCCCATGGCGACGTGGCTCGACGGGGTGTGGCAGTCCGGACTCCGCGCGTGCTTCGTGATGGCGGCGCTGGGGTCGGCTGCCGCCGCGGCTGACGACGCGCCGCAGGAGGTCTTCGCCCGCTTCTGTGGGGCCTGTCACTTCGCCGGCGCCGAGGAAGGGGGCGTGGCCATCGACCGGATGCTCTCGGCCACCGTCGCTGGCAGCCCGGTCGATCGAGGCGCGGCGGAGCATGCCGGCTGGGTGAATCTCTGGAAAAACCTCCGGGCCGAGACGATGCCCCCGGCCGACGAGCCGCAGCCGTCGGCCGCCGAACGGCGACGGATGCTCGAGTTCGTGGCCCGGGACGTGCTGGGCGTCGATGCCCGGCGGCCCGACCCGGGCCACGTGGTGCTGCGGCGGCTCAATCGCGTGGAATATGCCAACGCCGTCCGCGACCTGACCGGCAGCGAGGAAAACCTGCGGGACGACCTGCCGGCCGACGACACCGGCTACGGCTTCGACACGATCGGCGAGGTGCTGTCGGTCTCGCCGCTGCTGCTGGAAAAGTATGTCGACCTGGCGGCTCGGGTCGGCGACCGCGTGGCCGCCGCGGCGGTCGTCACGGCCGACGGCTATCCGCCCCACCTCCGCCGCCTGTTCGCGTTCGGCCCCCGGCCCGCGGATCCGGCGGCCCGGCCCGATCACCTGCGGCGCACGGTCCGGCGTCTCGCCGAGCGGGCCTTTCGCCGGCCGGCCGACGACGAGACAGTCGCCCGGCTCGTGGCGGTGAGCGAGGGGGCGATCGCCGCACCGGGCGGCTCGTTCGAGGCCGGCATCGCGGCCGCGGTGACGGCGGTGCTCGCGTCCCCCCGGTTTCTGTTCCGGGTCGAGGATGATGCGGCGGCCCCGCCTGGCGGCGGGTCCGTGCCCATCGACGAGTACTCGCTCGCCACGCGGCTCTCCTTCTTCCTCTGGAGCACGATGCCCGACGACGACCTGTTCGCCGCCGCCGCCGCGGGCACGCTGCGGAAGGATCTGGGCAGCCACGTGGAGCGGATGCTCCGCGACCGCCGCAGCGACGCCTTCGTGGAGAACTTCGTGGGGCAGTGGCTGCAGACCCGCGACGTGACGGCGTTGCCCTTCAACCTTCGGACCGTACTGGGCGTCCGGGATCACGTGGCCGGGGAGAAAATCTTCAGCCCCGCCGTGCGGCGGGCGATGCGGGCGGAGACGGAGATGCTCTTCGCCCACGTCATGCGGACCGGGCTTCCGGCCACCGAACTGCTCGTCGGCCGCAGCACCTTCCTCAACGAGCCGCTCGCCCGCTTCTATGGCATCAGCGACGTCGTCGGCGACGAAATGCGGCTCGTGACGCTCCCCGACCACGTGCCGCGAGCCGGCCTGCTGACGCACGGTAGCGTGCTCGTGGTCACGAGCAACCCGACCCGCACCTCGCCGGTGAAGCGGGGCCTGTTCATCCTCGACAACCTGCTCGGCACGCCGGCGCCCCCCGCGCCGCCGGGCGTGCCGCCACTCGACGAAGCCGCCTCCACGCTTCCGCAGGCCGCCACCATGCGGGATCTGATGGAACGGCATCGCCGTGATGCCCTGTGCGCCTCGTGCCATGCGCGGATGGACCCGCTCGGCCTGGCCCTCGAGGCTTTCGACGCGATCGGCCAGCGGCGGCCCGATGCGGCCGCCGGGGCGATCGACACCGCGGGCCGCCTGATCACCGGAGAGCGGTTCGCCGACGTGCAGGAGCTGGCGCAGGTGATCGCCGGGCCAAGGCGGCGGGATTTTCACCGTTGTCTGGCGGAAAAGCTCCTCACCTACGCCCTCGGCCGGGGCGTGGAGTATTTCGACGAGCCGGCGGTCGATATGATTCTGGAGCAGGCCGGCCCGGACGGCCGGCTCGACCGGCTGGTGCAGGGCGTCGTCATGAGCGTGCCGTTCCAGATGCGTCGCAGCCCGCCGCCCGCCCCGGCCGTCGAGCCCGCCACCCAGCCCACCGCTGCCGAGGATCGACCATGAGCCACTCGGTCCATCGCGGCGCCGCCGGCTCCGTCCCCCGCCGGGCCGTGCTCCGCGGCCTGGGCGTGGCCGTCGCCGTGCCGTTCCTGGAGTCGCTGCGCGGGGCGGGCATCGCCCGCGCCGCGGAGGCCGCCGTGCCCACGCGGATGGCCTTCATCTACATCCCCAACGGCGTCCACCTGGCCCGCTGGCGGCCTCGGGGGGAAGGCCGTGAGTTCGCCTTCGGCCCCACGCTCGAGCCGCTCGCGCCGTTCAAGGACGCGGTGCAAGTGATCGGCGGACTGGCCCACCGAAACGGCACCGCCGGCCGCGATGGCGGGGGCGACCACGCCCGGGCGTCGGCGACCTTCCTCACCGGCGTGCGGCCGCGGAAGACCGCCGGGGCCGACATTCGCGCGGGGATTTCCGTCGACCAGGTCGCCGCGGATGCCATCGGTCGCCGCACCCGGTTTCCGTCGCTCGAACTGTCCTGCGATGCGGTCCGCAAGAGCGGCGGCTGCGACTCGGGCTACGCCTGCGCCTACCAGTTCAACATCGCCTGGCGGAGCCCGCGGCAGCCGGTCTCCCCGGAGTCGAATCCGCGGTTTGTGTTCGAGCGGCTGTTCGGCGCGGGCTCGGCCGCCGAGCGGCCGGCGAGCCTGGCCGCCCGGCGGGAGCGGCAGCGGTCGATCCTCGACTTCGTCGCGGCCGAGGCGCGGGACCTGCACCGCGGCCTGTCCGCGGCCGACCGCCGCAAGCTCGACGAGTACCTCACCGGGCTGCGGGAGCTCGAGCACCGGATCGCGGGCTTCGACGGCCCGCCGCCGCAGGTGCCCGATCGCGACCTGCCCGCCCGGCCGCCGACCGCCTACTCCGAGCATCTGCGGCTGCTGGCCGACATGCTCGTGCTGGCGTTCCAGACCGACTCGACGCGGATCGGGACGTTCATGTTCGCCCACGACGGCAGCAATCGCTCGTTTCCCGAGATCGGCGTGGGGGACGGCCACCACAACCTCTCGCATCACGAGGGCAAGGAGGATGCGCTGGAGAAGATCGCCCTCATCGACCGGTTCCACGCCGAACAGTTCGCCTACTTCCTCGGCCGGATGCGGGCGGTCGAGGAGGCCGACGGCCGCAGCCTGCTCGATCACTCGATGGTGGTCTACGCGAGCGGCCTGGCGGACGGCAATCGCCACAACCACGACGACCTGCCGGTGATCCTGGCCGGCTCGGCCGGGGGCCGGCTGGCCGCCGGCCGCCACGTGAAGCTGCCGGGCGAGCAGCCGATGACGAACCTCTACCTCACGATGCTCGATCTGATGGGCGTGCCGCAGGCCTCGTTCGGCGACTCGACCGGACCGCTCGACGCGGTGCGGAGCTGACGACCACGGCCGGCCCGCCGCGAGTCGCGCCGCCTGTTCACGGGGCCGCTTCGGCGGCCCGCTGCTGCTTCTGTCTCGCTTCCGCCCATTCGGGGATGATGACGTCCTCGGTCACGCTCCCGTCCGCTCCTGAACGAACTCAAACGTCTCGATGAGCGGGATCACGACGCCCTGCTTCTGGAGCAGCGCGGTCAGGGTCTTGGGGGAGATTTTCCGGAGGTTCGGCAGGCAGAGCGGGCCTGGGCGGGTGGCAAGGGCCTGGGCAACGGCGCGGGAATCGGCCGCATCGAAGTCCCTCACGCTCGGAAGCTGGCCATCCCATGTTTGGACGGCGGCGAGCGTGGTCAGGCCGTTGAGGGACAGCAGTCTGCCGTTGTGCCGTGCGAGCGCCTCAGAAACGGTCTGCTCGCAGGTGTTTTGCCGAGCCTCGGCCCTGCTATACTTCGGCCCGGAAAAAAGCATGTCCGCGTCTCACGACGGAGGCCTCGTGGAGGCCAGTTCGGGATGCGGTGGGTGAAAACCGCTTTTTTGCGGTGTTTTGGAGGGTAAGCGAATGGCTAGCGGCCACACTGGAAATGTGGTGCCGGGAAACCGGTTGCGGGTTCGACTCCCGTGCCCTCCGCTTCGCGTCTGCCCCGCCATCCTGGCCGGTGCAGGATGGACGGTCGAGCCCGCCATCCGCGCGGGCGGCCCACGCAGCTGCAACGTCATGCGGACGGACCGGGCCCGTGGGTATACCGCAGCGCGAACCACGACGGTTTGATCCGCCTCTTCGTTGACGATCCGCACGCTGCATGGCCGTCCTTCTCGATATCAAGCGGGCCTGCAAGCGGTACGGCGACCAGGTGCTGCTCGACGACGCGTCGGCCACGCTCACCGACGACGGCAAGATCGGATTCATCGGCCGCAACGGGGCCGGAAAGAGCACGCTCCTCAAGGTGATCCTCGGAGAGGAAGAACTCGATTCAGGCGAGATCGTCCGCCATCCCAAGCTTCGGCTGGGCTACCTGCGGCAGCACGACCCGTTTCTCCCGGGCGAGACGGTGCAGGATTTCCTCGTCCGCGACAGCGGCTGTCCGGCCTGGAAGTGTGGCGAGGTGGCGGGACAGTTCGAGATCAAGGCGGCCGCCCTCGCCGGGCCGGTGGCCGCCCTCTCCGGCGGTTGGCAGACCCGCGTCAAGCTCGCCGCCCTGCTGCTCCACGAGCCGAACCTCCTGCTCCTCGACGAGCCCACGAACTTTCTCGACCTGCGCACGCAGATCCTCCTCGAGCACTTCCTCAAGCACTTTCGCGAGGCCTGCCTGATCGTGTCGCACGACCGCGCCTTCCTCGGGGCCACCTGCGACCGGACCCTCGACCTGTCGCACGGGAAGCTGACCGTCTATCCCGGCAAGGTCGACGCCTTCCTCGCCCACCAGCGGGAGCAGCGGACGCATGCCGAGCGGACCAACGCCGCGGTGCTCGTCCGGAAGCGCGAGCTGGAGGACTTCATCGCCCGCAACAAGGCGCGGGCCTCGACCGCGTCACGGGCCCGCTCCAAGAGCCGCGAACTCGAGCGGCTGGAGTTCGAGGAGGTGACCGCCGACGCTCCGGCCGCCGCCATTCGCTGCCCCGGGGTTGCCCCGCGCCGCGGCCCGGCCGTCCGCTGCCGGGGCCTGTCGATCGGCCATGGCGACCGCGTCGTGGCCCAGGACATCGACCTGGAAATCGTCCATGGCAGCCGGACCGCGATCGTCGGCGACAACGGCCAGGGGAAGACGACCTTCCTGCGAACGGTCGTCGGCTCGCTGCCGCCGCTGGCCGGAGACGTGAAGTGGGGCCACGGCTGCGAGCTCGGCATCTACGCCCAGCACGTCTACACGAGCCTGCCGCAAGAGGACACCGTGCTCGGCTTTCTGGAGCGGGCGGCCGCGATCGGCACGCCGGCGCAGCGGATTCTCGATCTCGCCGGGGCGATGCTGTTTCGCGGTCGCGCCGTCGAGAAGCGGATTGCGGTGCTCTCCGGCGGCGAGCGGGCCCGGCTCTGCCTGGCCGGGCTGCTGCTCGGCTCGTGCAACGTGCTCGTGCTCGACGAGCCGGGCAACCATCTCGACGTCGAGACGGTGGACGCCCTGGCGACCGCCCTCGTGGACTACCAGGGCACGGTGCTGTTCACGAGCCACGACCGCGGCTTCGTGCAGACGGTGGCGACGAACGTGATCGAGGCCCGGGACGGCCGCGTGGTCGACCTCAACGGCGGCTATGACCGGTATCTGGCGGCCATGCACGCGGAGATCGACACCGCGGAGCAGGTTCGCGGGAATGCCGCAGGGCAGCGGCCGGAAAAGCCCGCCCGCCGCGACGACCGCGGGCTGCGGAAGGAACGGGCTGCGCTCGAGAAGCAGGTGGCGCGGCTCGAGGCGGAGCGGAAGCGGCACCAGGAGGCGCTGCTCGCGGCGACCGACCCGGCCGAGGCCCTGCGGCTCCACGAGGCGGCCGCCCGCGTCGCCGCCGACCTCTCGGCTGCCGAAGACCGCTGGCTCCAGGTCACGGAGGAGCTGGCCTCCCTGTAGCGGCGGTCGGAGACCGCCGC